>Ga0075418_10005326_pt1 | contig 14570 bp, 13 predicted proteins | sample SoiMetdeltSBSDD2_FD_81776 | JGI IMG/M metagenome (GOLD analysis project Ga0075418, IMG submission 81776) | Bulk soil microbial communities from a Populus tree surrounding site in Tennessee, USA - Soil MetaG P. deltoides SBSDD2 | ecosystem: Environmental > Terrestrial > Soil > Tree plantation...
GGGCAAAGAGCAAAGGGGCAAAGAGCTAAGGGCAAAGAGCAAAGGGCAAAGGGCAAAGGGCTAAGGGCTAAGGGCGAAGGGCTAAGGGCTAAGGGCGAAGGGCCAAGAGCTAAGGGCAAGTGGGCGAAGGGCCCAGAGCGTGGGTGCCGCTACTTCACCCGTTGCTTCTTGCCTTTGCTCTTTGCGCCTTGCTCTTTGCTCTTTGCCCTTTGCCCTTTTGCCCTTTGCCCTTTGCTCTTTGCCCTTTGCCCTTTGCCCTTTGCCCTTTGCCCTTTGCCCTTTGCTCTTTGCCCTTTGCGCGGATAGGATTGATCCATCGTCAGCTTCAATTCGGGGGAAGAATGACAACGGTAAAAGAAGGCGACACCATCACGATCCATTACAAGGGGTCGCTTGATGATGGAACGGTGTTCGATTCATCGGAGGGCCGCGAGCCCCTGAGTTTTAAAGTTGGAAGCGGAGAGATCATTCAGGGATTCGATGAGGGCGTGCGCGGCATGTCGGTCGGCGAACGTCGACAGATCAACATACCGCCCGATCAGGCTTACGGCGAGTACTATGAGGAACTGGTCAAAGTCGTGCCTCGAAGCGGTTTCCCGCCGGATACAATGCCGTCGATCGGTTTGGCCTTCGAAATGGAATTGCCGACCGGCGAACCAATGACCGTCCGCATCATCGACGTCGAAGGCGACGATGTAACTCTCGACGCCAATCACCTGCTGGCAGGCGAGTCGTTGCATTTCGATATACACCTCGTCAGCATCGACAATGAATGAAGCCGCGCAAGCAGAAGAGTTCGCCTGAACCCCTGCGGATCGGAATAGACACCGGCGGAACCTTCACCGATTTCGTCGCTGCTCACGGCTCACGCCTCATCGCCTTTAAAGCCCCGTCGACTCCGCACAATCCCGCCGAGGCCATACTCTCGGGGATCGCCCGCATCCTCGAGGACGACAGAGCGATATCCCTCGAGATCGTTCACGGCACTACCGTGGCTACAAACGCCTTACTTGAACGCAAGGGTGCGCGCGCAGCTCTGATCACAACCAAAGGCTTCGAAGATGTCATCGAGATCGGCCGGCAAGCACGCCCGGATCTCTACAACTTGATGGTCACACGTCGGGCGCCGCTGGTGCCTCGCGAACTACGTCTGGGAGTTAACGAGCGAATCGGTCCGTCGGGTGAAGTCATAACAAAGCTCGATCTCGAGTCTGTCCAGGGAGTCGTCAAGCTTATTGCGGCTCATAAACCGAGAATCGAATCCGCGGCCGTTTGCTTGCTGTTCTCATTTGCAAACCCGGCGCATGAACAACTCATCGCACGAGCGCTCGAACCGATCGGCATTCCCGTATCACTCTCGCACAAGATACTGCCGGAGTACCGGGAGTATGAACGAACATCAACCGTAATCATCAACGCGTTTCTGGTCCCGCTGATGTCCAGTTACCTGAGCGCGCTCGCGCAAGGACTGAAGTCCGTAGTCAGTAGTCCGTCGTCCGTAGCCTCGGGCACTAGAAACGGACCACGGACTACGGACTACGGACTCCGCGTAATGCAATCCAACGGCGGATCGGTTTCGGCTCGGACTGCCGCAACCGAACCGGTTCGAGCGATTCTTTCGGGGCCTGCCGGTGGTGTGGTTGGCGCGCTGCGAGTCTGCGCCGCCGCAGGAATCCGCGACATCATCACTTTTGATATGGGAGGCACGTCGACCGACGTCGCGCTTTGCAGGGGTGAAGCTCGCACGACAAATGAAGCTCTCGTAGCGGGTTTGCCGGTGGCGGTGCCGGTGATCGACATTCATACCGTCGGAGCAGGCGGAGGATCTATTGCCCGAGTCGATGCGGCTGGAGCGCTTCGCGTGGGACCTGAGTCGGCAGGCGCCGATCCCGGGCCGGCTTGTTACGGCCGCGGCGAAGAGGTAACGGTGACCGACGCAAACCTGGTGCTTGGGAGATTTGGCGGCGCGAATCTTCTGGGTGGCGAGATGGCGATCGACCTCCCGCGTGCAAGATCGGTGTTGTCGCGCTTGGCTGGCGAAATGACTCGATTCGCGAAGAAGCGTGTCACCCCCGAGCACGCGGCGCTCGGTGTCATCCGAGTCGCAAACGCAAACATGGAGGCGGCGCTTAGAGTTGTGTCCGTCGAGCGCGGACAGGATCCAAGGTTCTTCACCCTGGTTAGCTTTGGTGGCGCAGGCGGACTTCACGTGTGCGATCTTGCCGCGTCGTTGCGCGTCCCGCGGGTAGTTGTTCCGAGTTCACCGGGAACTCTCTCGGCGCTGGGCGTGTTGCTGGGGGATGTGGTCAAGGACTACTCGCGAACCGTGATGATGCAAGCGGACGGGCTTGACCCTCGCGTAGTTGAGCGCGGCTTTATGAAGCTTGAACGAGAAGCCGCGGCAGATTTGAAGCGCGAAGGCTTCGGCAAAGACAGCTCAAAGTTAACCAGATCGGTGGCGATGCGATACACGGGGCAGTCGTTCGAGATTGACGTTCCGTGGAGCAAACGCTTTGAAGCGCGTTTTCATGAAGCGCATAACGAACGCTACGGTTACGCCGACAGCTCTAGAGCGATTGAGATCGTATCGCTTCGTGTTCGCGGCATAGGGGTTACGCAGAAGCCTGCTATCAAGCGTCAACGTTCTCCAAAGCCGAGCCGAGTTGCACCGTCGCGCACCGAGCGGGTCTTTTTGAATGAGCGCGCGGTTCCGGTTTCGGTTTATTCCCGCGACGAGTTAAGGGTCGGCACCAGGCTCGAGGGCCCTGCAATTATTACCGAATACAGCTCGACTACTTTGATCCCCAGACGATTTAGAGTCGAAGTCGATCCTTGGCTGAATCTGGTGATAGAAGTAGCCTAGACTTTAGTCTGTGTTCCTGGGCCGCGGATCGGAATGCAAGAAGAAGAACATAGACTAAAGTCTATGCTACTTTACCCGCGTTGCGCGGATGTGCTAATTTCAGCAACCTGGAAGAACGGTTAGGAGGCGAATATGGATATTAAAGAGCGGGTTGTTGGAGGAGTCAGCATCCTCGATTTATCAGGCAAGGTCGTGCTCGGCGAAGGTGATCTGCAGGTGAAGCAGCGAATCAAAGACCTGCTGGCCGACGGACAGAAGCGAATACTGTTGAATCTGGCCGATGTGAATTACATCGATTCGGCTGGGCTAGGCTCACTCATCAGTGCCTACACCTCATCGAAACGCGAAGGTGCAAGTCTGAAGCTGGTAAATTTGACAAAACGGATTCAGAACCTGCTTGCGATCACCAAGCTCATTACGGTGTTTGAGACTTTTGATACCGAGCCTGAGGCACTGGCCTCGTTTTGAAACTGAGCTCGAATTCGAACCGTTGTTTATGGCTGTTGAGTCGCCAACGCGCGAACACGTTCAACGTTCGTCTTAATCGCCGCGTCACCCGAGGCGGCAAACGCCTTTTCATAGATCCGCAGCGCCTGCTGATATTGTTTATCGGCTTCATACACATAACCCAGCTCTAACAGCGCAGGGACCGACTCGGGGTTCAATTGAATGCTGATCTCGAGCGCCTCCATTGCTTTTCGCATGCGTCCGCTGCGCGACAACGCAATTCCATAATAGAGCCAGGCCTGGCCGTTGTCGGCGTTTGCCTTCGCAAGCTTCTCCAGCGGCGCCACCGCGCTGTCAAACCTCTGCGCGCCCAGATAAGCACGACCCAAAATGTTCGCGGTTTTGAGGTCATCTCGAATCGCCTTGAGTTTCTCCCCAATCTCCGCCGCCTCGTGCCACAGCGACTCAGACTTCGGCTTGCGAGCCTTGCGCATTAAACTCTCGGCGAGCAAATCCATCGCGGCGATATCTTCGGGGTTGCCTTTAACCGCCTCTCGCAGCGCCGCTATTGCCCGATCGTCATCTTCTTTTTTGAAATGAATCACGCCCCGGTAGTAGGCGTTTGCTGCAAACTCCTTAGCACGATCGCCGTTGCCGGTCGGCGGTTTGTCGTTAGCTGACGCCGCAAGCAGCGTCAGGGCGTCGTCGTAGCGATCGAGGAAGAAATATGCGCGAGCCAGCGCCGTCCGCGCGCTCGAGTCGATTTCGCGCTTCGCCTTTGAAGTGATGTCCAGGTAGCGTTTAAGCGGCTCGATTGATTTGTCGTAGTGAGCCTGGAGGTAATGCGAAATTCCTATCGTGTACCAGGCTCCGGCGATGTCCGGGCTCGAAGGAGTTTGGATCTCGAGGAGATCAATGGAATGAGATAACGGCAATTCAACGCGATCGTAGCGCTTGAGCTTAAACTCGCAGAGGCCAATGTAGTACCAGGCGCCCGCCGCGTCAGGGCGCTCCGTAACTATCTCCTGAAACTCGACCAGCGCCGCCCGGTAATCGGCTTTGTTGTAAAGCGCAACCCCTCGATTCCAGTCTGAAGCGAATGAGTTGACCGGGTGCAAAACCAGTACGACCAGCATTATCTGCAGAAAACTTGAAACTGATTGCATCGACCGGGAATTATCGCACGAGCAAAGGAGGGGTGTCTAAGAATGATGTGCTCAGCGTGGAGAGCTGTTGAAAAATGGAGCAGTGAGGCACGGATCTAACCCGCGAAAAACAGGTCTGACCCGTGCTTCCTTTTATTAACAATCGGATGCTTCGTTGATAAACCACTATACCGAGAGGAGTCTATCAAAGAACGAACGATATCTTCTCAATGCCATCCGCAGGTCTTCAGTCGAGATGTTGTCTCCTGAGCCCCATTCCTTCTCGAGGTTCTGCCTGGCATCCGCAAACACCTCCGCAAGACGCTTCATAACCGCAGCTACGAGTTGGTCCGCTTCTTCAACCGACCGGGCGGGCTCATCAACAAAATCTGCTTGAATAGCAAACCAGCGTGCCCGGAAGCTATCCGATTCATCTTCATTGAACAACGGACCGGCGGTCTCGGCAGACGCTTCTTCTGGTCTCGCCTCTTCTTGTCTCGCCGCGACACCCGCGTCATCGTGGGTTCTGGACCTGGCCGGCACAGCGGCTGCCGATGCCAGGTCGGCGGTTGTCAGCGGCGTGGTGTTATTAGATGGTTCCAAGGGTTTTTCACCTGCGATTCTTTCCTGCTCTCGATCTCTCATCGTGTTCCCTCCCTGGCTACGGCCGCTTGGGTCTCCAACAAATCCTCAAACAGTGCGCGATAATGCATCATCGCCTTACGCAGCTCTTCGGTTCCCGCTTCATTACGTCTGTCTTTCAACGCGATCTCGTGCGCCAGCCGATAGTTCTCGACGACCATTGGATGATCCACTGAAATATCGGCTGCGCGCTGTTCGAAATCACCGAGAGGATAGCCGCGCGCTCTCATCGCTTCCCCTATCAGGCGGTCTGCTTCGGCGACCGCGCCTTTTGGATCGTCAACGAAGTGGGCCTGCTCGCGCTTCCACGCCTGTTCGAATCGTTGTCGGTCCTCGGCGGACAGCGGCCGAATGTCGAGTTTGGCAACACGCTGCTGACGCTCTTTAAGAACCGCTTCAGCATGGCGGCGGTCGCCGTCGGTTTCGAGCATGCGCTCGTATTCAGGTCCAAATCGTGAGCGCAACTGGTCTGTCCGTTTCTTTTGCATGAACATCCAGACGGCAGCGATGATCGCCAGGGCCGCCACGACTGCGACGATAATAATGATCATTGAGTTATCCATAAGGCTTTCCTCCTGTTTGAGAATGACGCTGGCCACATGTAGGCAAAGAGCAGGCCGAGTCCTGTTATCGGTCATTTTGAGGATTTCAAGGATTTCGAAATGGGTGGCCGAGTAACTACTATCAATGCGTATCAAAGTCCGACAGTAGAATTGAATCAATAAAAGACGACTAGGGCAGAGGTGCGAGGCGAAGGTAAGACTCGTTGACAGGCTCCGCAGCCAGCGCGTATTTTGGAGTCTTGCCTTTATACAACTAATCTCATCAATGGGGACCGAGTATGGAAACTATACCTGCACACGGCGGAAGACTTATCAGCCGCGAGCCGGCCGGCGTCGAGCGCGAGACGTTGCTCGAACGCGTGCCGTCAATGCCCAAAATAAAGCTGCGATCTCGCGAGGTTTCCGATCTCGAGATGATCGCCAACGGCGCCTTTAGCCCGCTCGAAGGCTTCATGTGCGAAGACGACTACATCGCCGTGCGTGGAAACATGCACCTCGCGTCCGGTCTGCCGTGGACCATTCCGGTGACGCTTCCGGCTACTGAAGAGATCGCCAACAGCCTGGTCGAGAACTCCGACATCGCGCTTTTTTCCGGTGACGAGCACCTGCTCGGCGTGCTTCATCTAAAACAGAAGTTCCGTTATGACAAGGAGCGCGAAGCCGAGCGAGTTTATCTGACAACCGATGCTTCGCACCCGGGCGTCGCGGTGCTTTTGGAACAAGACGAGTGGCTGCTGGGCGGACCGATCAGCTTGTTGAATAGACCTCGCAATGCGGCATTCCCTGGCTTTCGACTGGATCCCAAACAGACCCGCGAGGCATTCAAGAAGAAGGGCTGGCGGCGGGTGGTCGCCTTTCAGACTCGAAACCCGATTCATCGGGCGCACGAGTACATCATCAAATGCGCGCTGGAAACTGTTGACGGTTTGTTGCTGCACCCGCTGGTAGGCGAGACAAAGTCGGATGACATATCTGCTGAGGTTCGTATGCAGTGCTACGAAGCAATGCTCGAGAACTACTTCCCTCGGACACGGACGCTGCTTGCGGTGAATCCAGCGGCAATGCGTTACGCGGGCCCGCGCGAGGCGGTTTTTCACGCGATTATCCGCAAGAATTATGGATGCACCCATTTTATTGTCGGTCGCGATCACGCCGGCGTTGGCAGCTTCTACGGGACTTACGATGCGCACTATATTTTTAACGAATTCGACGCCGAAGCTCTGGCGGTAACCCCAATGTTTTTCGATCATTCATTCTATTGTCGTCGCTGCGACGCCATGGCATCAAATAAGACGTGCCCTCACGATTCCTCGGAGCACGTGACGCTATCAGGCACCAGGGTGCGCGAGATGCTCGGGCGGGGCGAGCTGCCGCCACGCGAGTTTTCGCGCCCCGAAGTCGCGGCGATATTGATTGAGGCGATGAAATAATCGGACCAATAAATCGGTCCAATACCTTTTATTGAAGCTGCTTATGGTCTAGAGTATAATCCGCTTGCAGCTCAGGCCCGGAAGACGCGCTGCGGAGACCCAACCTCATGATCAGGTGCAACAACTGCGCTACTAATAATATCGACGGCAGCGAGTACTGCGATGAGTGCGGGATGAAACTCGACCTGGCTCAACCCGCTCGTCCGCGCAAACGCGAGCAGGCCCCAATCTACCAGCCGCCGAGCGCCGTCGACAGCGAAACATTAGGATCTAATACCCTCGAAGGTCCGCTTCCGGCTCCGCCCTCGTTCACTACATCGACCAGCGTGCCAAAGCCGGCAATGCCCGCGCGCGACCGCAGCAGGTCGCCGGTTGATTCGCGGGTAAGCAGCGCAAACGCCAGGCGCGGTCAAACAAACGAACGTTCCGGACCCGCCTTCAAATCCAATGATCAGCGGGGCGATCGCTCTCAGCGGGCGGACCACTCGATGCCACCGCCATCGCCGCAAACGTACGCGTTGCCCGCTTCAGAGGTTACCGGGGATCTTGAACCTGTTGGCGGACCGCCGGAACGTGATGGGTCAAGAGTGCTGGCGCGGTTGATAATCGAGCGAGGCGGTAGGGTCGGCAAAGAGTTTCCGATCCTGGGTATCGAAACGAACATTGGACGCTGGGATGCCGACAGCGGCATATTTCCGGACGTCGATCTGGATGAAGACGACTCCGAGGCAAAGGTCTCAAGAAGACACGCTCGCATTGTCAATCACAACAGTCAGTATTTTATCGAGGACTTGGGTTCGACCAACGGTACCTTTGTCAATCGCGGGCGAAGGCTGCTTCCCGGCAAGCGTCATATGCTTCAGAACGGCGATGAGGTCATTGTCGGCAAGACGTTTTTGAAGTTTCAGATTCTAAAGTAAGGTTCTGGTTTCTAGTTTCTAGTTTCTCGTTTCTGGTTTTGATTTCCGTTCGCCAAGCAATCAGAGGGTGGCGAACCAGGGACTAGAAACCAGAAACCGAAAACTAGCCTTTATGTTCTGTTCTGAATGCGGCAGTCACTTGCGCCCGGGAGACCCGTTTTGTGGAGTATGCGGAGCCAGGCAGGACCCGATGCCTCCGCCATCCCGGCCGGTGGTTCTAGAGGCCCGCAGCGGACACGGCGAGGATCGTATGCCTGAGTCGAAGAAACCAAAACACGTCCCGAGCCAGCAACTGGAACCCGGTACGCTGTTGCTGGACAGGTATTCGATCGTCCATCGCGTCGGCGGTGGCGGGATGGGATCCGTCTATCAAGCGAGAGACAAACGTCTCGCCGATCGACTCTGCGCCGTCAAAGAGATGATCGAGATGTTCGCCGATCAGAGCCAGCGAGCAAAAGCGGTCGAGGATTTCAAACGTGAAGCGGAGGTCCTGGCTCAACTCGATCATCCCTCGATTCCAACCGTCTTCGATTACTTCATTGAAACCGGACGGTATTACCTGGTGATGAGGTGGATCGGCGGCGGCGATCTGGCTGAGCAGATGAGAGTCCGCGGGGGAATTGTTGACGAAGCCACGGTCTGCAAGTGGGCGGTTCAGATCTGCGACGTGCTCCACTACATCCATACTCAAAAGCCGCCGATCATCTACCGCGATCTTAAACCCGCCAACCTGATGTTGGATGACAAAACCGAACGAGTGATGCTTGTTGACTTTGGCATCGCGCGCATCGTGCGCCCCACCGAGAAGGGCGTGACCGCCATCGGCACTATGGGCTACGCGCCGCCGGAGTTGTTCGCGGGTAAAGTTGAGCCGCGCTCAGACATCTACTCGCTGGGGGCCACGATTTTCCACATGCTGACGGGCTCGGATCCACAGGACAATCCACTGCTGATCTTTGATTTCAGCAAGAACCCGCGCCCGTGCCAGATAAACCCCAACATTACGCCAGAGATGGAGCGCATACTGATGAAGTCGGTCGCGCACAAACCCGAGGATCGCCACGCATCAGCTCTGGAGTTCATGCGCGCGCTCGAGGGACAGCGCGCCTACCTCGCGGCGAATCCAAGAATCGAGTCACAGCGGCGGCCAATCACGGCGCCGAAATCCGCTTCTTTTTCGGGTTCGGCTGTAGCAAACGCGCGCGATGGGCAAACGCCAGCTCCTGGCGGCACCGCAGCCCCGCCAATCCCGGCCCCGGCCGAGTGGGCGACTGTGTTCTGCGGACATTGTGGCGAGAAGATCGGATCCGACGACGTATTTTGCGCGCACTGTGGCTCTCGACAACCAACACCAGGGAGTGCCGCGGTCGCCGGCGGTTATGTTGGGGCAGGCGCGCCGGGCCGGATAACAGCGCAGCTGGTAATTGTCGGTACAAAAGACATGGTGAAGCCGTTCGTTATTGATAAAGAAAGCGTGCTGATCGGGCGCACCGACCCGCACACCGGGATCTTTCCCGAGGTCGATTTGACGATGTACGACGGGGAAACGAAGGTGTCCCGCAAGCATGCCAGAATATACAGACAGGGCGAGCAGTTCCTGATTGAGGATCTGGGTTCGGTGAACGGCACAATCATAAACTCTGTTACCGGCGGATCGATCCGGCTTAACGCCAAGTCCCCTCGCGTGCTCTCGGCCGGCGATGAAGTGAAGCTCGGCGGAACCACTTTGCAGTTCCAACTGACTTAAGTAAGCGGCGTTTGCTAATTGCCGTTACGACGTATTCGATATGACGAAGTTCTGTCCATACTGCGGTAAACAACTAAATGCGAGATCCAAGTTTTGTCCGCAGTGCGGGAGGGCCAAACCGGACCGGGAGCAGGTCGGGGTTGATGTCGCCGCCGATCAACCACGCGCGCGTTCGGCTTCAACGGCCGCGGAATCGGCGCGCATACAGCGGGATTTTGAAGGCGCTTCGACAGGCGAGCGCCACGCCGGTTCTCGTGTCGAGGCGCGGTCGAGAGCCGTTCCGGTCGCAATGCGAACAAACGGCGCTGCTCGCGTACCGCGACGCTTTGCGCCGGCGACGCATGCGCTGATCGGCGCCTCGGAACAAGCAGGTTTCGGTTTGCGCTACGGCGCGTGGATGTTTGATTTTCTCATCACGCTTATTGCGATCATGGCGTTCACATTCGGAGTTACCGCAGCCAGCCGTCGCTCGGTAGTCGGCTCGAACACGGATTTGTCGATCGTGGCGGGACTGACTCTGGTGCTGATTGTTCTCAACTTTGTGGTGATGGCCGGAACCGGCGGACAAACCGCGGGGATGCGAATACTTGGAATATTTATCGTGCGGGTTGACGGCTCGCCGTTCACAATGAAGGAGGCGGCACTGCGGCATCTTGTAGGCTACCCGCTCTCAACGATAGCATTCTTTCTTGGCTTTCTCTGGATGTTGTGGGACCCGCGGCAACAAGGGTGGCACGACAAACTCGCACGCACTATAGTTGTAATGTCGAGATGAAGCGTGAAACGTGATGCGTGACTCGTCACAGAGATCAATCACGCATTACGCATCACGCGTTAAGTTTCACGTTTCACTTATCACTAACTATGTCTACCTTCGTCATTCGTCCAAAAGATTATGAGCCTTCAATAGTCAAACTTGACAAGATGAAGCTCACCATAGGCCGGTCCTCGCGCAATGACATATGCATAAGCGACCCCTTCGCCTCCCGTTTGCACGCGGAAATCAGACGCGAAAACGAGCAGGTGATGCTGGTCGATAACGGCAGCGCTAACGGGACCTTTGTAAACAGCCAGCGAGTCACCGGATCGCTGCGACTAACCGTCGGAGATATCGTTCGCATCGGCGAGACCGAAATCGAATACACATCCGGCGAGCAGGATATGCTGTCGGGCGCAACCGTTTACCTGACCGGGCTGGCTGGGCAGTCGCTTCCAGCCGATACCATCACATCACCCATCCCTGCGCGGTCGACCACCGATCTGATTTCTTCGATAAGGTCGGGGTCTATTTCAGGAGAAGCAAGGGCAAGCTCGGCAGCTCGGACTGCGATGAAACCCGAAGCGCCGGGTCGCGATTTGCTCAGCATAGTTTCTCAGGTGGGCATTGCGCTTCTGCCGCGCACTTCTCTCGAAGACACGCTTAAGATGACCATCGACCTGGTCTTTCAGGCGATACCCGCTGAGCGCGGGTTCTTGTTTCTGAAGGAGAACGGCGAGCTGAGCTGCAAAATCGCGCGCGGCGCCAGCGAAGCAGCGCTGCCAACCGCCTCGCAGGTGCAGCTGAGCCGGTCTATCACCAACAAGGTTCTAAGCGAGGGGGCATCGGTACTCACGTCGGACGCGATGCACGATCCGCGGTTCCAGGCGCAGCATTCAGTGGTGCTCAGCCAGATTCGATCGGTGATGGCCGTTCCGCTGGCTTCCGGCGAAGAGATCTTCGGGATGGTCTATGTCGACAACCCGTTTAACAACCGCTTTCAGGAGGAGGATCTGAAGGTGCTGACGACCATCGCGTCAGTTGCGTCGATCAAAATCGAGAACGATCGTTTGCTCGACGAACGACTTGAAAAACGCCGCATGGAAGAAGAGCTGAAGGTCGCGTCCGAGATCCAGATGCGGCTGCAACCGTTTTCTCCTCCAAAACTCCCTGGATGGGATATGACCGGTGTGTCTTTTCCGTGCCGCGAGATCGGCGGAGACTATTACGATTTTATTCACCGCAAACGCGACAGTCATTTGATCGTGGCGGTCGGCGACGTATCCGGAAAAGGCACCGGCGCTGCGCTGCTGATGTCCTCGCTTCACGCAGCAGTGCGAGCCCAAACACAAACCCGCGCATCGACCTGCGAGGTGATGGGCGAGATCAATCAGTACATCTTCGAGAATTCGCCATCTAACAAGTTTTTGACGTTGTTTTACGGCGGGCTTGATCCCATCACTGGGACGCTCACCTACTCGAATGGAGGTCACAACGCGCCGATATTCGTTCGGCGTTCAGGCGAAGTCGAACGGCTGGACAAAGGCGGGCTTCCAATAGGAATGATGCAGGGCGTCGCCTATCAAGAGGCATCCGTTGAGTTCCATCCGGGAGACGTGCTGGTGATCTACAGCGACGGAATTACCGAGTCGATAAACGAGCGTGATGAAGAGTTCGAAGAGGAGCGATTGATCGAAGTGGTCAAGAACAATATGGGCCGCTCCGCTTCGGGCATCCGGGATCGGATCGACGAGGCGCTCTCGCGATTTGTCGGCACGACCGCCCCGGTCGACGACATGACGCTGATGATCATAAAGCGGACGGATGAAGGCATTGATGAGGCGGAGGTTACTATTCGTAATTAAGACACATTTGGTCCTGCCTGTTGGTTCTTCCTGGGTAAATCAAGGGGTCGATGGAAAAGAGCTATGGAAAACCCCTGCGTTACTGGGAAGCCCTCTCAGTCGCGAGCTGACGAATTAGAGGAACGCCTTATTAACTTTGCGGTCCGGATCATCAAACTCGTATCTCGGCTGCCCAAGACGCCTGCCGGAAAACACATTGCTGGCCAGATTCTGCGATGCGGAACTTCGGCGGCGCCAAACTACGGCGAAGCACGAGGGGCCGAGATACCCGCTGACCTCGTGCATAAACTCGGCATCGTTTTGAAAGAGCTGAACGAGACCTCTATCTGGCTGCGAATCATTGAGCGAAGCAAAATCCTGCCGGGCGAACTCTTGCGTGATATCATCGATGAGAACACAGAACTCTGTAAGATTCTTGTATCGTCGCCTAGAACCGCGGAGCCGCCGAAAATGGAAAATGGAAAATGGTAAAGGGAAAATGGAAAATAAGTAGTACGCGATTATGGCGACTGCAACTCTCATAAACCCCGAAATAACAATAATCCCCATCGCGGGGGCCGAACTCACCGGTCTCGAGCGTCTGTTCGACGAAGAGTGTGCCGAGTGGCTGGATCTGCTGAAGTGGGATTATAAAGGCGCGAGCATGTTGATTCGCGACGTCGCTCGCCAGCACCAACTTTCGGGTTTCGTCGCGATGAGCACCAATACCGTGATCGGGTTCGCGTACTACGTAATCGAAGGCGCGCGCTGCTCAATCGGCGATATCTATATCTCTAAACCGTGGCGCGGAATTGGAGTCGACAAGGAGCTGGCGATCGCCGTTCTCGACAAACTCGATCGCACCCGGCGGTTGCGGCGAATTGAAAGCCAATACGTCGGCGTTGGAAACCACGAAGCGGATGCTCTGTTCCGTCAACGCGGCTTCGAACGGCTCGAGCGCAGCTACATGCTGGTGGACCTGGAAACTTCCGAAAACCGTGCCCGCAGCTCCGAACTGAAAGATATCTTGATAAGACCGTGGCGGCAGGACGACTTTGAGCAGTCAGCCCGTGTTATCCATCGCTCGTATCGCGGCAAATACGACAGCCGAATCAACAGTCAGTACAAAACGGTTCAAGGGTGCGCCGAGCTAATGACGATACTCACCGATCACTTTTGGTGCGGTGATTTTCTTCCGGATGTCTCGCTTGTGGCCGTACGTCCCTCCGGAGCTTTGGCGGGTGTGCTGATCGCGTCGCGCGTTGCGAGCGGTATCGGCCACCTGGGGCAGATTTCGGTTCACCCGGCTCACCAGAGCCGAGGCATCGGACGCAGAATGATCGAACAATCACTCGCAGAATTCAGCCGGCGAGCTTACAAGTCGGTCTCTCTGGCGGTGACGACCGCAAACACCGCTGCGTTCCATCTGTACGAATCTTGCGGCTTTCGCACGATCCATACGTTTCCGGTGTTCTATCGCGAGAGAAGGTGACGCCTCGCCAACGTTGTTAGCGGTATTGTGATGTGTTCGTGGTGATCAGCGTAGCGGCGGGACTGGCGTGCTCGAGTTAATCGCAAGATTCAGATAATCCTGGTTTTCCCGGAAACTTGATTTCGTCGCTAATCCGTCCCTTGAAATTCTCGGACTGCGTTTTTAGCCGGACAAGTCGCACAACCGCAGTTATCAATATCGCCATATCCACCGGCTTGGTGAGGTGCATCTGAAACCCCGCGTCGAAAGCGCGTGCCGCATCCGTTTCCTTTGCATATCCCGTCAACGCCAGGGCGGGAATGAGTCCAGCTCGATCAGCGTTACGCGCCCGGACCTCTTTGATAAGAGTGTAACCATCCTCTTCGGGCATCCCAATGTCTGACACCAGCACATCAGGTGTCCACTGGTCGAGAAGCGCTAGCGCATCACGCACGCCGGCGCATTCTCTCACTTCGGCACCTTGATTGTTGAGCGCCCAACTCAGAAATTCGCGGTTGTCCCGATCGTCGTCAACGACGAGTATTCGAACGTCATCCAGGCGTTGCAGCGCCGATGTTAGGCGTAGTTCTGCTTCACCGGCGTGGGATAGATGCGCATCGGCCTCGCGGTCACTTCTATTAACCGCAATCAACGGCAGCGTCACCGTAAAAGTTGAACCGTGGCCTATTCCGACACTTTCGGCGCGAACTGTTCCGCCGTGCGCTTCGACTAGATGATGTA
>Ga0075418_10005328_pt1 | contig 14569 bp, 15 predicted proteins | sample SoiMetdeltSBSDD2_FD_81776 | JGI IMG/M metagenome (GOLD analysis project Ga0075418, IMG submission 81776) | Bulk soil microbial communities from a Populus tree surrounding site in Tennessee, USA - Soil MetaG P. deltoides SBSDD2 | ecosystem: Environmental > Terrestrial > Soil > Tree plantation...
CGGCGTCGAGCGCGAAGGTGGTGAGGTTCCCGCCGGGAGTCTTCGCGAGCACCCGGCTGGCAATCCCCTCATCGGTCGGCGTGACGAGCGACGCCAGCGACAAGGCTTGGGCGCCTGGCCGCGGTTTCATCAGACCCATGGCTCAATCCAACGCGAACGGCGGATACTCGTCGACGAGGAGCAGCAGGTAAGCTTCGACCCGCAGGGCCCACCGCATCACACCGATGCCGAACGGAAGGAGCGACGTCGGATAGGACCCCGTAAACAGGATCGCGAACCAGGCGATCACGGTGCTCACGAGCCAGCCCAGCAGCAGAAACAACAGCACCACGAGATGCGGCAGGACGAGGATGAGGCGCACCGCGATGGTGGCGCTGTCCCGCGGCTGCACCGGCTCGCGCACCTCAATCGTGGCAGGGTAGGGCTCGTCGCCAAACGGCGGATAGGAGTCGACGAAGAGCGCCATGTAGGCCAGTGCGCGCGTCCGCCAGCGCAAGTAGTACATCGAGAAATCCCGGATGCCGCGGAGCTGCTCGCCGGAAATCAGCAGCGTGAACCAGCTGACGATCGCCATCGCGTAGGCGGCGGCGCCGAGCAACCCCGCACCGCCCGTTCGCGACGACCAGTAGACTGGGCCGGCGAGGACGGCGTGCGGGATGGCGAGGATCGGGCGCAGCGCCGTTGTCAGTCGGTTGCGCTGGGCGGCCTGCGGCGCGATCGTGATTGTCACTGGGTAGTTCGTCACCGCTGACTCCTTTCAGCGAGCTGGCACGGCAGCGTCAGCGTCAGGACCGCACCGCCCGCCGTCGGACATGCCAGCGACAATGTGCCGCCATGCAGTTCCGCCGTCCGCCGCGCAATCGGCAGCCCGAGGCCCCCGCCCCGGGCTTTGGTCGTGAAGAACGGCTCAAATACGCGATCGCAAATCTCCATCGGCACGCCAGGGCCGGTGTCGCGAACGTCGATCGTGCACCGGCCGCCGGCGTGTGCAAGGGACACGGCGATCGAGCCGTGTCCGTCCATCGCCTGCGCCGCATTCAGCAGGAGATTCAGCATCGCCGCCCGAATCATCTGCGCATCGGCCGTCACCAGCACGTCGCCGCCGTCGAGCGTGACGTCGATCGTCGAGGCGATTGGGTCGCGGCGCAGAGCGTGGATGGCCTCCTGGAGCAGCGGCCGCAGCGGGAACGTGGACGGATGCGGTGGGCTCGGACGCGCAAACACCATCAGGTCGTTCACCAGGTCGCCGAGTGAATCGATCCGGGCAACCACCTCGCGCATGATCAGCCAATCCGGATCGCCGTCGGCCCGTCGTCCCATCAGCACCTGCATCGCGCCCTTGATGCCGGCCAGCGGGTTGCGCACTTCATGGGCAACGACCGCGGCCATCTGGCCGAGGCGCGCGAGTGCGGCCTGCTGGGCGAGGCGCTCCTCGGCGGCTTTCCTGGCAGTGATGTCGGCGCGGATGGCAATGTACTGATACGGCTTCCCGCGATCGTCCATGAACGGAACGATCGTCGTATCCACCCAGTAGAGAGTGCCGTCCTTGGCGCGGTTGCGGATTTCGCCGTGCCACACGCGCCCGCTGGCGATGGTGTGCCACAGGTCCTTCATGAACGCCTTCGGGTGGTACCCGGAATTGATGATCCGATGGTCGCGGCCGATCAATTCCTCGCGTGAGTACTTCGATATCTCACAGAACTTGTCGTTGACGTAGGTGATGCGCCCGGCGACGTCGGTGGTCGCGACAATCGCGGCATGGTCGATCGCCCGTTTGAGATCGGCAAGCTGATCGAGATCGGTTACTGGCATGGATGGGCTTCGTTTGTATACTTAACGGCGTGTCTGCCGCCACGGTTCTGATCGTCGACGACGAGGCGCTGGTCCGGTGGTCGCTGCGCGAGCGGCTCGAGAAAGAAGGCTACAGCGTTCTCGAGGCCGGGACTGCCGGCGAGGCGCTGGAGCAGCTCAGTCCGGAGCTCGATCTGGTGCTGCTCGATTTCAAGCTGCCCGACGGCGACGGGCTGGGCGTCCTCAAGCGCATCAAGGAAACCTCGCCCGAGACGCTCGTCATCCTGATGACCGCGTTTTCCACCGTGGAGAACGCGGTGGAAGCGATGAAGCTCGGGGCGTACCACTACGTCAACAAGCCGTTCAATCTCGACGAAGTCGCGATTCTCGTCGAGAAGGCGCTCGAAACCAGCCACCTGCGGCGCGAAGTCCGCGCGCTGCGCAGCAGCCAGGGACAGGAATCGGGCCTTGACGCCATCATTGGCGCCTCGGCCGCGATGCTGCAGGTGAAATCTCTGCTCACGCGTATTGCCGCGAGCCGTGCCTCCACCGTGCTGCTCACCGGTGAAACCGGGACCGGCAAGGACCTCGCCGCCAAGGCGATTCATTACAGCAGCGAGCGCGCGAACCGGGCCTTCGTCAACATTACCTGCTCGGCGCTTCCCGAGCAGCTGCTGGAGAGTGAGCTGTTCGGCCACGAGCGCGGCGCCTTTACCGACGCCCGGCAGCAGAAGCGCGGCCTGTTCGAAACCGCCGACGGCGGCACGCTGTTCCTCGACGAAATCGGCGAGATGTCGCTGGGCCTCCAGTCGAAGCTGCTGCGGTTTCTCGAAGAGAAGACGTTCAAGCGGGTCGGCGGCCTGGCTGACATCCGGGTCGACGTCCGGGTCGTGGCGGCGACGAACCGGGACCTCGAGGAAGACGTCAAGGCGGGGAAGTTCCGCGAGGACCTGTTCTACCGTCTGCAGGTGATGCCCGTCTCGCTCCCGCCGCTGCGCGAGCGGAAGGGCGACGTTCCTCTCCTGGTTTCCTATTACGTCGATCGCTACAACCGGGAGTTCCGGAAGAAGGTGCGTGGCCTGACGCCCGAGGCGATGAAGCTGCTGGAGCAGTATCAGTGGCCAGGCAACATCCGCGAGCTCAAGAACGCCATCGAACGGGCGATGCTGCTGATGGACCGGCAGCGCCTCGAGCCTGATGACTTCACGACGCTCACGCGCTCGGTCGCCGCGACGTCGTTCAAGCTGCCGCCAGAGGGGCTTGACCTCGAGGAGGTCGAGCGGCAGCTCCTGACGCAGGCACTCGAGCGGGCGAACGGAAACCAGACCCAGGCAGCCCAGCTCCTCGGAATCAACCGCGACCAGGTGCGCTACCGGATCGAGAAGTTCGGACTTCATACCGGCCGCGGTACCTAGTCCTCAGACCGCCACCGGCGTTGCCTCGACATCCGTCAGCGTCTGGCGCGCCTCCGTCGATTTCACTGTCATGACGGGGCATCGCGCCGTCCGGATCACCGATTCGGCGATGCTGCCCATCAGCAGATGCGCGAGTCCGCCACGTCCGCGCGTGCCCATCACGATCAGGTCGAAGCCCGAGTCTTCGGCATACGCAGGGATCATCATGCCGGCGGGACCCAGGATGACATCGCTCGTGATCGTGACCCGCGATCGGCTGTCGCCCAGGATCCGTCGCGAAAGCTGAGTGCGTGCCTGGTTCACTTGCTCTGAGCACATGTCCATGGGCCCCGGCACGCACAGCTCAGATCCGAAGGCTGCGGTGATCGAGGGGTGCTCCACCACGTGAAGAAGGCGAATCGATCCGCCAAGTTTCGCGGCCATCCGCTTGGCACACCCAAGTGCTTCGTCCGACGAGGGGCTGAAATCGGTCGGCACCAGGATTCGAAGACTCTCGCTACCGGCCAGAGGCGGTGCGTCGCGCAGCGTCAGGACTGGACAAGGCGCGGTCCGCGCGACCTTCTCGGCGACGCTGCCAAGCAGCAGATGCGCCACCCGCCCTCTGCCGTGCGTCCCCATGACGATCAGCTCGATCCCGTGGCTACGGGCATATCCGGTGATCCGCGCCGCCGGTTCGTCGGACCGCTCCACGGACAGGATCGCCGTCGCGCCACGGTCTTCCGGGGGCACCCGCTCCTGCATCTGTCGCAACGCTGCCGCCTCATAGTCGCGCGGATCGCCGAGCACCGCGCGGAGGAACATGTTGTCGACCACGTGCAGCACATGGAGGCTGGCGCCCATGCTGTCCGCAAGCCGCCGGGCGTGCGCAAGGGCAGTATCAGATGGCTTGCTGAAATCGGTCGGAACGAGAATCCTGCTGAACATTGACGTCTCCTCCGCAGCCCCTACCAGGCAGGGTTCGTACCATCAATCCAGTCGGCTGTTTTCCTGCGTTGGCTGCGGTGCCCTCACACGGGGATGGGGAATATTCCCCGGCGGCGGGAGTTGTTCCGCGGCGTCAGACCGTCCCTCCCGGAAGTTCGCGCGGAACCACTCAATGTGAGCGCGGGCACGGATGTTGACTCTGCTTCCAGAGTGATGAACATCCGAATGCCAATCCTCGTCGCCGGCGCGGCGCTCGCCGTTGTCGCGGTCCGCGCGACGACGCCAGTTGCGGCCGCCGCGCAGCAGCCGTCGATTCTGATCGATTCGCTGGCCGGACGCGACTCGTTCGAGTTGTACTGCGCGCCCTGTCATGGCGCCGGCGGCCGCGGCGATGGCCCCGTGGCCACTGCGTTGCGCACGCGTCCAGCCGATCTCACGACGCTGGCTCAACGCAACGAAGGAACATTTCCCCGCGAACGCGTCCGCGATTTTGTCAGCGGTGCCGGGCGTCAGGTCGCCGCACACGGGACGACGGACATGCCCGTGTGGGGACCGATGTTCCGGGCGTTTGAATCGGATGCCCGCGTCCGCGAGCGCATTGAGAATCTGCTGACCTACGTGGCATCCATCCAGGTGCCGTCTACCGGCGTGAATGACGAAGGCAGCCGGCTGTTCCGTGCGTATTGCGCCAGCTGCCACGGCGCCACTGGTCGCGGCAACGGACCGCTCGCCACTCAGCTGCGGCGGGTGCCGCCCGACCTGACGCAGTTCACGCGCCGCAACGGAGGCATGTTTCCGAGCGAGCGCGTACACCGCATCATCGACGGACGAGATGTGCCCAGTCACGGCGACCGCGAAATGCCTGTCTGGGGCGACATCTTCAAGATCGGGTCATCTGGTCCCGATGTGAAGGCGCGCATCGACGCCATCGTGCGGTATCTGGCCGGCATCCAGGAACGCGGCGCCTAGTAGACCCCCGCCACTGGGGAGTTTTTCGCGCGACCGCGAAGGACTCCTCGCCTCTCGTCCCCCTTGACTGGGGCCTGCAGACGCTTTGCCGGCTGGAGATCCCCGGCTCGAGCAGGATCCGTTTTTTCAGGATCGCCTGCGCGGCGATGTTGAGAAGGCGATGGCCCTTCGCGGCTTCGCGTGGTCGTCGGCGGATGGCCCCGACCTGCTGCTGCACTACCACACGAACATCACCGAGCGCCTCGACGTCGATCGCCTCGACGTGCAGCGCGGCTACTGCGGTGAGAACGGGTGTGACGTGCCGACGCTGCACTACGAAGCAGGCACGCTGGTGATCGACGTCATCGATGCGCACAGCAACCGCCTGATCTGGCGCGGATGGGCGCAGAGCGTCGTCAGGGGCATGCTCGCAAACCAGGACACGATGGCGCAGCAGATCAACGAGGCGATCGCGCGCATGTTCGCAGAGTTTCCCAAGCCTCTTTGAGACGGAGGGCACCATGCGACCGATCGCACGATTGGCTCTAACCGCCCTCGGTGCGCTGCTACTGAGCGCGTGCGCCACGACGAACGTTCGATCATTCGTCGAGCGCGGCATCGATGTGCAGCAATACCGGACCTCTAGCTGGGGGCCCCCACGCGAACAGGCCACGGGCGACTCGCGGCTGGACAACAACCGTTTCTTCCAGGGACGGCACCGAGGTCCTCGTCACAGCGTGGCCTAAGCGATATGATTTCGCCCCATGACCGAGGACCGTCAGTTGACCGTCTGGACGCGCTGGGTTCGGCAGCCGCAGACGATCTGGCTCCGAAGGGCCATATTTCAGGTGCATTTGTGGAGCGGCGTCGGCATCGGTCTCTACGTCCTCATGATCAGCGTCACCGGCAGCATTCTTGTCTATCGAAACGAGCTGTACGAAGCGACGACGCCGCAACCGATCATTTCGCGCGCGTCGGATCCGCGGCTTACCGACGATCAGCTGAAGGAAGTCGCCACGCGTCTGTATCCGGGCTATAGCGTTGCGGAGCTACGCCGCGCACGGAATCCTGATCAGGCGGTCGATGTGCTGCTGCAGCGTGGCGACGATACCAGGGCGCGGCTGTTCGACCCGCGGACCGGCGACGATCTTGGCAGTACCGTCTCAGTGGGCTTCTGGCTGGTGTCGAGCATGCTCGATCTCCACGACAACCTGCTCGCGGGCGAGACGGGGCGGCAGGTTAACGGCGCCGGCGCGTGTGCGGTGCTCGCGCTCGCGACGACCGGCCTGCTGATCTGGTGGCCGGGCGTCAAGACATGGCGCCGAAGCCTGACGCTGCCCCGCCGCGTCGGGTGGCGGCGTACGACGTGGCATCTGCACAGCATGATCGGCTTCTGGACGTTCGGATTCACGCTGCTGTTCGGCTTGAGCGGCGTGTATCTCGCGTTTCCCGACGCAGTTCAGGCACTCGCCGACCGGCTCGAGCCGATCACGGACGAGACCGGATCGCGAGTCAGCGACGAGATTATCTATTGGCTCGCGTACCTGCATTTCGGCCGCATCAACGGCATCGGCATTCCCTGCAGCGGTCCTGGACTCTGCGACCAGGCGACGAAGGCGACCTGGGCGATCTTTGGATTCGCGCCTGCGGCCATGTTTATTACCGGCGCGATCATGTGGTGGACCCGTGTCGTGCGTCCGCGCTGGCGGGCGCTCAGCTCAGACCAGCGCAGGAATCCCGCTCAGATACCGGCGTACCACGCGTAACCCGCCTCAGCCGACGCGGATCCCAGCCCCTGTCCGACGTCTTCGAGCGTGTCGACCACCCTGATGCGTGAAAGAAACTTGATGCTCTTGTAGCCCATTTGCTTCGGCACGCGCAGCCGAAGCGGAGCGCCGTGATCGAGAGACAGATCTTCGCCGTTCATGCCCCATGCAAGGAGGGTCTGCGGGTGTAGCGCTTCCTGCAGCTCGAGGCTGTCCCACCACTGGTCATAGGGGATAAACACGACGTACCGCGCACGCGCGTCGACGCCGGTCATGGTCAGCACATCCGAGAGCAGGACGCCGGTCCACTCCGCAATGAACGACCAGCCCTCTTCGCACGTATGCATCGTGATCTGGCTGCGGAGAGGCAGGCGCTTCAGCTCCGCGAGCGAGAACGAGGATGGCCGCGCCACGAGCCCCTCGATTGCAAGCCGCCACTTCCCGAAATCGTCCTCGAGCAACTCCAGGTAGGCGTCGCTTTCGGGGGCTGGTCCGTTCACTGGCGCTACCGGCGAGATGTCGCGCCGGGTGAACTCGCGCGCCAGCGACGCGGTCGGCGTTACGATCCGATGCGAGGCGTAGGTCAGCGTCTGGCCGATCCCGTACAGCGTGCGGTAATCCGGCGGGATGAGCCGATACCGCTCCGCCAGACGTGCCGCTCCCGCGAGGCCGCTGACGCCCGCCGCGGCCGCGAGGCCGGATCTGATCAGCGCGCGGCGCGTGATTGCGCCCATACGAGAATCACATGGCCGCCGGCGAACGCAAGGAGCGCAGCGGCGACGGCGAAATGCAGCGTGCGTGCGGTCTGCTGCCCAGCAACAGAGGTGACGAGAGCCGGTAGCGCCGACGTGACGGTCGGCGACATCGCAAGCCCGGTCCACAACACGGCCGGGAAGAGCAGGAAGACGACGCCGAGATACGCAATCTGCCGGGTGCGGCTGTAGGAACGGAACCCCTTCTGGAAGTGTCGCGTCAGCAGCGCAGCGACGATATATGCAATCCCGCTGAACACGCACACCCATCCCGAGAGGAAATGCAGCGATCGTCCCCAGCCTGAGTGACCGAACACGAACGGCAGCGGCAGCTCGACCAGCGCGGGCATGCCGATCGCGCCGGTTTCGCCCCAGTACAGCCGCGGATGCGCGAGCAGGATGGCGACTCCGCTGATCACCAGCGCGAAGAAACCGAGCGCATTCGTCCAGTGAGTGATGCGCACCAGCGTGGGATGCACGGCGCGATCATAGCCTGTCGGCCCCGCCCGTCGGAGATCGAGTGTGAAGATCTTACCGCGGGCTACACGGGTGTAACGGGATCCGCCGCAGACACCCTGGATCGAAACCACCGCATGCTTCTGACCGCGAGCCGCTTTTCGCGCAAATCGTCGAACAGGGAATACGTCACGGGCGTGACGACAAGGGTGAGCGCGAGCACGAGCGTCTGCCCCCCGATGACCACCAAGCCGATCGAGTGGTTCGTCGCCGATCCGGCCCCGCTCGTCACCACGAGCGGCACCATGCCGGCCACGAACGCCAGCGTCGTCATCAGGATCGGCCGCAGCCGGTTCCGGCACGCCTCGACGATGGCGTCCCGCGTGCTGAGTCCTGCCTCTTTCAACTGGTTGGCCCGGTCGATCTGCAGAATCGAGTTCTTCTTGACGACGCCGAAGAGCACGAGCAGGCCCAGCGCCGAAAAGACGTTCAGCGACTGCTGGAACACGATGAGTGAGAGCAACGCGAATGGCAGCGTCAGGGGCAGGGAAAGCAGAATCGTGACCGGGTGGAGCCAGGACTCAAACTGCGCCGCCAGCACCAGGTACATGAAGATCAGCGACAGGGCGAACGCGGTCAGAAATGCCGTGGCCGTGCGGTTGAGCTCGCGCGATTGACCGCTGAACCCTCCTCGATAGTCCCCCCCGAGGCCAATCTGTCCGGCGGCCGCCGTCATCTCGTTCTGCACCGTCGCCTGCGATGTGCCCGGCAACAGGTTGACGATCACGGTGACCTGCCGCTGCCGCGCCAGCCGTCGAACGTCTGACGCGGCCTCGCCACGCTCGAAGCTCGCGACATTCTCCAGCGCCACCGGACCGAGCCTCGAGGGCACCGGCAACCGGCCGATCGCCGCCTCGGAGTTGCGATCATCCGCTTCGGCGCGGACGTGGACTTCGTACTGCTCACCGCCCTCGTTGTAGGTCGTCACCGCGTCACCGCCAACCAGCAGCCGCAGCGCGTCGGCGGCGTCGGCGAGCGGGACCCCGAGATCGGCGGCCTTCGGCCGATCCATGCGTATCGACAACTCCGGCTTGCCGACGTTGAGGGTGGTGTCCGCATCGACGACGCCGGGGATGGTCTTCACCTTCGCCAGGAGCAGTTCGCTGTACCGCTGCAGCTCCGTGACCTCGGGGCCTTGCAGCACGTACTGCACCCCGCCCCCGCCTCCGAACCCGCCGCCGCCGACACTGGCGCGGACGCCCTGCGCGGCAAGCGGGGCGATGATGTCGTCGCGCACTTCGGCCATGATGGCGAACTGATCGCGATCGCGCGCCTCGATGGGTGTCAGCTTGACGAAGAGCGACGCGTTGTTCTGCGTTCCGGCCCCGTCGCCGGCGACGGTCACCAGCGTGTAATCGACCTCGGGAATCCGCCGGATCGCCGTCGTGATGCGGTTCGCCATCAATTCAGTCGCCTCGAGGCTCACGCCCTCCGGTGCCCGAACGCTGACGTCGAATCCCGACTGGTCGTCCTGGGTGACGAAGGTGACGCTCACCAATCGAAAGAGCGGAATGCTCGAGAGGAGCACGAGCACCGCAAGCGAGGCGACGATGCCGCGGTGTGCCATCGACCAGTTCAGCATGCGCGCGTAGGTGCGATCCAGCGGTCCGAAGACCTTCGAATGCTTCGAGTCATGCGCGCGCCCGTCCTCGCCGATGCGTGTGCGCGTCGGCTTGAGCCAGCGCGAGCACATCATGGGCGTGAGGGTGAAGCTCACGAGCAGGGAGACCATGACGGCGAACGCCATGGTCAGACCGAAACTCTGCATGAAGCGTCCGACCATGCCGCTCATGAATGCGACCGGCACGAAGATCGCGACCAGCGACAGGGTGGTCGCGAGCACGGCCAGCCCGATCTCTTGTGTCGCCGCCACTGCCGCCTCGGGTGGCGCCATCCCCTTCTCTTCGATGAACCGATAGATGTTCTCCAGCACCACGATCGCGTCGTCGATGACGATGCCGACGGAGAGCGTCAGTGCCAGCATCGTCAGCATGTTGAGCGTGAAGTCCATGTAGCGGATGAGGCCGAAGGTGGCGATGATCGACGTCGGGATCGAGATCGCGGCGATGGCCGTCGACCGGAGGTTGCCGAGGAACAGCAGCACCACCAGCGCGGCCAGCACCGAGCCGACGATGAGGTGCTCCTGGACGCTCTCGATCGAGGCTTCGATGAACTCGCCCTGGTCGCGCACGATGCGCACCGCGTATCCGGACGGGAGCGATCGCTCGAGCTCGGCGAGCCGCGCCTTCACGCCGTTCACAATCGCGACAGTGTTCATGCCCGACTGCTTCCGGATCTGCAACAGCACGGTCGGGTCGCCGTTGACGCTGGCAAGGGTCCCGGAATCGGCCATGCCGTCTTCGATCCGCGCGACGTCCCGCACGAGCACCGGGTGGCCGCCCACTTCCCGGACGACGACGTCGCCGAACTCGGCGGGCGACTCCAGGCGTCCACGAGTGCGCATCGTGATCGACTGCGTCCCCTGCTCGATCCGGCCCCCGGGCACGTCGCTGTTCTGCGCCTGGAGAGCACGTGACACGTCATTGACCGTCAGGCCATGGGCGAACAGCTGCTCGGCGTCGAGCCACACGTTCAGCTGGCGCTGACGTCCGCCAACCACCAGTACCTGGCCGACGCCCTCGGAGCTCTCGAGCTGCCGCCGCAGCACCTTGTCCGCGTACTCGGTGATGTCGCGCAGCGGCCTGTCGGCGGTCAGTGCGATGGTGAGCACCGGAAAGGCGTCGGGATCCCGCTTCTCGACGGTCGGCTGGGTGATGGTTCGCGGGAGCAGCGGAAGGACCCGGTTGACCTTGTCTCTCACCTCCTGGGTGGCGACATCCGCATTTTTCTCGAGGTTGAACGCGACGACGACCTGTGAGACGCCTTCAGACGATGTGGAGGTGAGCGTGTCGATGCCGCTGATAGTGTTGACCGCCTCTTCGATCTTGTCGGTGACTTCGCTTTCGACCTGCTCCGGCGCGGCGCCGGGCAGGCGCGTGGTGACGAGAATGGCGGGGAAGTCGACGTTCGGGAACTGGTCGATGCCGAGTTGGGTGAAGGAGAAGCCGCCAATCACCGTCAGCGAGAGGATCAGGACCGACGCGAAGACCGGCCGGCGAACGCACAGAGCGGCGAGCCACTGCATGATTGACTACTTTGCTCCGGTGATGCGCACGCCATCGGCGATCTGCGCGACGTTGCTCGTGGCCACCACGTCGCCAGCCTTCACGCCAGTGGTGATCTCGATCAGGCCTTCCACCGTCTGACCGGTGGTGACAATGCGTTCCTCCGCCGACCCGGTCGGAGACACCACGTAGACACGTGCCGTGTCCGAGTCGGTGCGGACCGCGCTGCCGGGCACGAGCACCGCGGGTGTCTGCGAGGCCTGTTCGATTCGCGCCCTGGCGAATTGTCCGGGCTTGAGTTCCCCGGTCTGGTTGGGCACGACGGCCTCGATGATCAGCGCGCGCGAATCTGTCTGCACCGCGGGTGAGACATAGCGGATCAGCCCCGTGAACGTTCGGCCCGGATACGCGTCCACCTCGAGCGAGACGGAGCGGCCGACGGCGATGGTGGAGATGTACTGCCCCGGGACGGTGAGCTCCACGCGCAGCGGAGTGATGCGCATCACCGAGGCGACCTTCGTGCCGCGGACGGCATAGTCACCCACCGACACGAGCCGCTGGTCGACCACACCGTCGAACGGGGCGCGCACGACCGTGTCGGCGAGCGCCTTGCGCGCGAGCGTCATCCGCGCCCGTGCGGCGAGCAGCGACTGGTATTGCTGTTCCGCACCGTTGCGCGCGATGTCCGACTGGCGTCGGGCGACGTCCGCCTGCGCGCGGCTCCGGTCGAAGTCTGCCTGCGGCAGCAGCTTCTTCTCGACCAGCATCTTCGCGCGATCGAACTCCACCTCGGCGAGCTCGGCGGAGGCGCGGGCGTTGGCGACCTCAGGGACGCGGTCAATCTCGAACGTGGCGCCGCCGGCCAGTCCGAGCCGCGCCTCGATCTGCGCGGCGTTCGCGGCGGCCTCGTCCGCCTGCGCGCGGACCTCGGCATCGGCAATCTGCACCAGCGCTGCGCCGGCGCTCACGCGCGTGCCGCGCTCGACCGGAGTAGCGACGATGCGCCCCGAGATTTCCGCGGCGACATCGGCCTGCTCCTGTGCGGACAGCGTCCCGCTGACGGTGACGAATCGTGAGATGGGGCGTTCGACGGCGACAGCCGTCGCGGCCGCCACGGTCCGCCCGCCTTCGGGCTTCGCGGTCTCGACTTCAGGGTCAGAGGTGGTGTCGCAACCGGCCACCAGAAGAGCCGGAATCACGAGCAACCACAGCGGGCGTGGGAAGCGAACCAATGGATCTCCAACTCCTGTCAGGGGATTACGAAGGAAACGCGTGAACCGTTCAAGAGCCGCGTCCAGTATGGCGCGGCGGGTGGTCTCGCGGTCGCCTTGTAAATGCGAGCTAGCTATGTATAATACATATATGCACGATGTGCAACTGGATTCGCGGGGGCAGCTGATGGCCCTGTTTCACACCGCAGGGACAGTGCAAGCGCATGCCGAGGTGAAGCTGGCGGCGGTGGGACTGTCGCTGCCCAAGCTGGCCGCGTTGACCGCGCTCAGCGAGGCGGGGGAGTCGATGCCGCTCAGTCAACTCGCGGAGCGGCTGTCGTGCGTAAAGTCGAATATTACGCAGCTCGTCGATCGATTAGAAGCGGATGGTTTCGTGACGCGCTCGTCGGACCCGAACGACAGGCGCGCACGGCTCGCCGTGCTGACGCCGGCGGGTCGCGACGCCTATATAAAGGGGACTCGGATCTACGAAGACACAGAACGCGATCTCCTGGCCGGACTTGAGCCGGGGGAAGCTCGCCAGCTCGCAGCGTTGATGGAAAAACTGGAGCGTCGCATCGGCTGATTTTTTAGTCCGATTTAGTTCATGTATGCATCGTCCATCGCTAAATCACATGAGCGGAGACATGACCACGCTAGGCGCCGCCGCGATGGTGGGGCTGTTCGATGCGATCGGCATCGGCCAGTGGTTGCGTTACCTCACCGGGTCCATCGAAGTCGTCGCGGCGTTGTCGCTGCTCACTCCGCGACTGGCGCTGTTCGGCGCCTTGCTGGCCATTCCCACCATGCTCGGCGCCGTCATCACGCACTTGTTCATCGTCGGCGGGTGATGACTTCACACACTCTCTTTTCCGCCGTTTAACAAGGAGCTTGCTATGTCGAAGCCACGCCGTATCGCCCGCATTCTCACGGTTCCGCCGCTCGCTCAGGGATTCATCGGCCCCGGGCACCTCGCGGCGCAAGTCGTGTCGCCCAACGAGTTCGTAATGAACGATCCGTTCATCATGCTCGCAGACGACCATGTGGATATCGGCGACCGTCCCGTTGGTAGTCCGCACCCTCATGCCGGCTTCGAGACCGTCACCCTCGTCCTGCAGGGTGCGATCGAAGATCGCGACGAAGGCGGCGTGATTCACGCAGGCGAAGTGCAGTGGATGACGGCCGGCCGGGGAATCATCCACAGCGAGAACGTCAGGGCGCGCGGAAAGGTGCGCATCCTGCAGTTGTGGCTGACGCTGCCGAGGGCGGAGCGCTGGACGGCACCTGCATTCCAGGATGTTCACGCCGACGCCATCCCCGTGCGACGTGAACCGGGCGTAGAGGTGCGCATTTACAGCGGCGCCTCCGGTGGGCTCCGATCATCCACCCGCAATCACGTTCCAGTCACGATGGTCGAGATCGTCATGCGACCCGGGACGGCGGTAGACCAGGAGCTTCCCGCTTCGTACAACGGATTCGCGTACGTCCTTGGCGGCTCCATCCAAATCGGGGATCAGGCAACGCCCGCACAGAGCGGCCAGGTCGCGTGGCTCGATCGCGCGGAGGGCGAGGGAACAACGGTCCTGCGAATCGCGGCTGGACAGGAAGGTGCGCGGCTGGTGCTCTATGCCGGTCAGCCTCAGGGCGATCCGATCGCGGCCTACGGCCCTTTCATTGGTGACTCGCCGGACGACATCCGTCGTCTCTATGCCGAATACCGCGGCGGTCGATTTGCACGCATGAGTGAACTGGCGCACGTGGCCGCGGTTCAGTGATGCCGTCGGGTCCCGGCGCTAATCGTTCTTGTTGGCCCGGGCCTCGCTGATCCAACTCTGACTGACCTGTCCCAGATCGACCTTGGATGATTGGGGTGCAAGGAATCGCCTAAAGACGAGCCCCGCCACCACCAAACCGATCACAGCCGCCACGATCGAAATTCCCACGGTCACAGCCTACTCGATCCGTGGAATTCTAGCTGCCCTGGTGACAGGGGGCTTGCGACGGAACAGCCAGCCTTTTAACAACCTTTCAAGTACTGTTGGCGACATGGAATCCGATCCTCACCAATCCCTGCGAGATGACGTGCGGCTGCTGGGTGAACTGCTCGGCGAGACGCTGAGA
>Ga0075418_10005330_pt1 | contig 14565 bp, 8 predicted proteins | sample SoiMetdeltSBSDD2_FD_81776 | JGI IMG/M metagenome (GOLD analysis project Ga0075418, IMG submission 81776) | Bulk soil microbial communities from a Populus tree surrounding site in Tennessee, USA - Soil MetaG P. deltoides SBSDD2 | ecosystem: Environmental > Terrestrial > Soil > Tree plantation...
AAGCGATTGAGGCTCACCATTCCGCCCGGGGTACCGGCGAATCGAAGCGATCGAGTTCACGGATTTCAAGAGCGAGGCAATCGAGTTCACGGATCTCAAAACGCAGGAACGAAGCCAACGGAGCAACGGAAGGGCTCGCGTTCGGTCCGTCGAGACGCGCGAAGCGCGGCCCGACCAACCCGCAGGGCGAGCCGCACCGTCCACCCCGCGATGGAGATCCGTTCTCTCCGGTGGCTCCGTTCCTCCGTTTTGGAATCCGTGGCCTCCATTGCCTGGCTCTCCTCCTCCCTCTTCCGTGACCTCCCGGCCGCGGTATGCTGACCGTCAGCAATGGACTCGCAGACTCGCCAGGTGACGTCGGAGCGGACCACGCGACGGACGTTCTCGATCCACGTTCCCGACCTGAAGGCGAAGAACCTCCTGATCCCGAATCAGCTGATCGCGAGCCCGGAGACCGGGCTGCGTTACCGGATCGAGCGTCTGCTCGGGAAAGGCGGCTTCGGCGAGGTCTACCTGGCCACCAGGCTGGGGCGTTCGAAAGTCGTGCCGCAGACGGTCTGCATCAAAGTCAGCGACAGCATCGACGGCTGGCTGCGCGAAGCGTATTTCGGCAAGCTGCTCGACGACCATCCGCGGGCGATCCGCCTGTTCGACGTGTTTCCGCTGATGCGGCAGGATGGCCGCGTCCTCTACTACCTCGCCCTGGAGTATGCGTGCCACGGTGACCTCGCCGCCTTCCTCGAGCGCGCCGAGCGGCCCTGGACGGAAGCCGGTGCGCGCCGGGAGATCGCGGGCATCCTCCAGGTGCTGGGCAAGCTGCATCGCGGCCAGCTGCTGCACCGCGATCTCACTCCGATGAACGTATTCGTGTGCGAAGGCCGGACGCTCAAGCTCGGCGACTTCGGCATCGTCCGGCAGCAGAGCGACGGGCGCGGGATTACCGTGCGAACCATGACCGCGCTGACCGCGCCCAGCGAAATCATTGCGGGCTCGGCACCGAAGTGGCAGGCGCGCGACGACGTGTATCAGGTCGGGCAGCTGCTGGCGATGGTCGTCAAGGGCACCGCGCGCGAGCGGATCCGCACACCCGAAGTGCGCCAGCTGGCGTGCAGCGATCACCTGAAGGAAATCGTGTATCGCTGCATCGGCGAGCGGCGGAAGCGTTACGAGAGCGCAGACGAGTTGATCGCGGCACTGAGAACGCCGCCCGCGTCGCTGAAGGCCGGCGTGCTTCGTTCGCTCAAAGGAGTGCACCTGACGTTCACCGGGATCCTGTCGCGCCCCCGGGCCGAAGCGATTGCCGCGGCGCGCAGCGCCGGCGCCATCGTCCACGGCGGCCCCTCGCTGGTCACGACCGTGATCGTCCGCGGCCGGCCGAACGCGCTGCAGGCCGCCGGGCGCGACGGCGGCCGCAAACTGCTGGAAATCAAACGGCTCCGCGACCGCGGTCACCGCATCACGCTGCTGAACGAAACGCAGTTCTGGCGGTTGGCGGATGGATCGGGATCCGCGGCCCGCAGTCCGCAGTCCGCAGCCCGCAGCCAGAGGGCCGCAGCTCGCCGGGGGTAGTTCGGCCCTGCCCATTTTGTGGGATTTTGAGCCGATCGGACCGCGGACTGCGGACCGCGGGCCGCGGACCGCGACCCCGGATCCCGGATCCCGGATCCCGCCCCCGAGTGTCATAATCGTTCGCCCTGCGATTCCTAAGAGTCATGTCTAAAACACGACGATTGATCGCGGTCCTTGGGGGTCTGGTCCTTTCGGCTGTTATCCCGGGCACGGCCCGGGGACAAACACCCGTCGACGTCGCTCAGGGCGCCCTGAGCCCGAGTCGAGGGGCGCCAGCGCTCGAGCTTCGGCAGGGAGACACGGTGGTGTTGATCGGCAACACCCTCGCCGAACGCATGCAGTATTTCAATCACTTCGAGACGCTGCTGATGCTGCGGTTTCCGGAACTGCAGCTCCGGGTGCGGAATCTCGGCTGGAGCGGGGATGCGCTCACGCTGCAGCCGCGCCCGCTCAACTTCGGGGATGCGTCGAAGCACCTGCAGCAGCAGAAGGCGGACGTCATCCTCGCGTTCTTCGGCGCGAGCGAATCGTTCGCCGGAGAAGCCGGTGTACCGCAGTTCGAGCGCGACCTCGAAACCTACCTGCGGGCGCACGGGGCAGCCACCTACAACGGCAAGACTCCGCCGCGCCTGGCGTTGATCTCGCCGATCGCGCACGAGAAGCTGCCGCACCTGGTTCATGTCGACGTCATGGCGCGCAACCGCGACCTCGAGCGATATACCGCCGCCATGCGCGGGGTCGCGGCACGGGAGAAGATCCCGTTCGTGGATCTGTTCACGCCCAGCCTTGCCGCCATGCAGCGTGCTCCCGCGCCGCTCACCGACAACGGGATTCATCTCAACGAGACCGGCGACACGGTCGTAGCCGATCTGCTGATGCAGGGATTCGGGTTCATGCCGGCGTCTGCCGCCGTCGCGGCCGGCGCGAAACTGCGGCAGGTGGAAGCGCTGCGAGCCGAGATCCGTGAGAAGAATCAGCAGTTCTTCTATCGCTGGCGCCCCCTGAACGCCGAGTACGTGGTCGGCCGCAGGGTCGAACCGTTCGGGGCAATCAGCTTTCCTCCGGAAATGCGGCAGCTCGACGAGATCGTGACGGACCTGGACAACCGGATATGGAAGCGGGCCCGCCTCATCGGAATGGCGCGGTTTCCGCCGCCGCCGCGGGCACCCGCCACTCGTGGTAAGCCGCCGGCATCCGAAACAAAACCTCCCGCCGTCAAGCGGGACAAATAAGAATGCGCCTGCGCTTGCCAGCGACAGTCGTTGGCCTCTGGCTTCTGGCCGGGATGTCTTCGATCGTCCTGTCGCTGGCGAGCGACGCCGACGAGCCTCGGGCCGGTCAAATCCGGCCCGAGCCGAATCGTGGCGGCGCCGTCGACATAGCCTCTGTCGACGTGAAGGTTGCTCTCGAACGATTGAAGCCGGCGGAGGGCTACGAGATCAGCCTCTTCGCCTCCGAGAAGGAGTTCCCGGAAATCGCGAACCCGCTGGCGATGACGTTCGATACCCGTGGCCGGCTCTGGGTGCTGACGTCGCCCACCTATCCGCACGTGCTGCCCGGCGTGCCGGCTCACGACAAGCTGGTCATCCTGGAAGACGTCAACCAGGATGGACGAGCCGACAAGCTGACGGTCTTCGCCGACGACCTGTACATTCCGACCGGTTTCGAGCTGGGCGACGGCGGCGCGTACGTGTCGCAACAGCCCAACCTGGTTTTTCTGCGCGATACCAACGGCGACGGCAAGGCCGATGAGCGCCGCATCGTGTTGCACGGGTTCGGAACCGAGGACAGCCACCACTCCATCCACGCGTTCACCTGGGGACCGGGCGGCGATCTCTACTTCCAGGAAGGCACGTTCCTGCACTCGCAGGTCGAGACACCCTACGGCACCGTGCGGCTGGAGGAAGCGGGCGTGTTCCGGTACGAACCGCGCACGGAGAAGCTGAGCGTGTTCGTCAGCTACGGCTTCGCCAATCCCTGGGGCCACGTCGTCGACCGCTGGGGCCAGAACTTCATCTCCGACGCCTCCAACGGCAACAACTACTATGGAACGCCGTTCTCCGGGCACGTGGACTATCCGCGCAAGCAGCGTCCGATGCAGGTGTGGACGCTGACCCAGGTGCGGCCGACGGCAAACATCGAATTCGTGAGCAGCCGGCACTTCCCGGACGAAGCGCAGGGGAATTTCCTGGTCACGAACACGATCGGGTTCCAGGGGATCAAACAATACGGAGTGCGCGAAGAGGGCTCGGGGTTCGTGGCGGTCGAGACCGACCCGCTCCTGATGTCGGTCGATCCGAACTTCAGGCCGATCGCCATCAAGTTCGGGTTCGACGGTGCGCTCTACATTGCCGACTGGTTCAACCCGCTGATCGGGCACATGCAGTACTCGCTGCGCGATCCGCGGCGCGACACGACCCATGGACGCATCTGGAGAATCACGGCGAAGGGGCGGCCGCTCAACGGCCGGCCGAAGATTGAAGGGGAGCCGATCGAAGCGCAGCTCGAGCTGCTGAAAGCCTACGAGGATCGCACGCGGTATCAGGCCCGGCTCGCGCTACGGGCTCTCCCGACAGTCACCGTCGTCGCCGCCCTGAAAAAGTGGATCGAAGGTCTCGATCCGGCGGAGCCTGGTTACGAGCATCACTTGCTCGAAGCGTTGTGGGTCTACGAGCATCACGACACGGTGGAACCGGAAGTGCTCAACGCACTGCTCCAGGCAAAGGAGTTTCGGGCGCGCGCGGCGGCGACCCGCGTGCTTCAGCACTGGTTCGACCGCGTCGACGGCGCGTTGATGATCCTGAAGCGCATGGTCAACGATCCCGAGCCGAGGGTGCGGCTCGAGGCTGTCCGCGCGCTCAGCTTCGTTCCTACGACCGACGCTGCCGAGATCGCCCTCGAAGCGCTGAAGCACCCGCTGGACTACTACCTGCAATACGCGCTCGATTCGACCATCACGACCCTCGAGAAAACGTGGAAGCCCGCGCTGACCAGCGGACAGCCGTTTGCGGCTGAGAACCCCGACGGCCTCGTCTTCCTGCTCGCGCGGCTCGACGCGAAGGAACTGCTCGCGCTGCCGAAGAACGAACTCGTGCTTCGGGCGATCGGGGATCGGCCCGGCATCGACGCGGTGTCACGTCGCGGAGCGATTGAGGCCCTCGCACAACTGAACCACCTGTCGCCGGCCCAGGAGCTGATCGACGCGCTCGAGCGGCTCGACGGCGAGCCGGGGACGCGCCCGGTCGTCCAGGACCTGTCGCAGCTCCTCACGACGCTCGATCCTGCAGCGCTGGCCGGCGTCCGCAACGATCTGGCCAGGCTGGCCACCCTCGGCAAGGACGAGATGACGCGCCGTGGCGCGTTCGCGGGGTTGCTGCGCGCGGATGGAGGGTCGAACCCGGCATGGAATCTCGCATCAGCGTCGGAGCGTAACCGAATGGATCTGCTGCACGGCGCCGCGGCCCTGAAAGACGCCCGGGTGCTCGACGAGCTCTATCCGAAGATTCTCGCGTCGCTCGACAAGGGGCAGCGGACGGCTCCCGCCATGCAAGGTCGCTTCGTCAGGATCGTGGCTCCTGGCGCCGAGCGAAGCCTGAGGCTGGCGGAAGTGCAGGTCGTGACCCCGCTGGAAAATGCCGCCCTTCGCGGGAAGGCGACGCAGTCGAGCGTCGTCGCGGGCGGCGCAACCGGAGGCCAGCCCGAACGCGCGATCGACAACCGGACGGACGGCGACCCGAAAGCGGGCTCCACCGCATTCACAGCGCTCGAGCGGAATCCCTGGTGGGAGGTCGACCTCGGCGAATCGCAGCCAATCGAATCCATCGCCATCTGGAATCAGCCGACGAACGACCGCACCGCGGCGCTGCACGTGAGCGTGCTCGACTCGTCGCGAAAACCAGTCTTCACCCTGGATCAGCTCCCGGCGTCGAGCGCCATGGAACGGGTGACGATTGGCGGCGACGTCAACGATGCTGTGATCATCGCGGCGATAAGCGCCCTCGCCGCGGTGAACGGACGCGAGACCGAGCGCTTCGGACTGCTGATCAAACAGGTCGCGAATACTGGCAGTCGGCGCGCTGCCATTGCGGCGCTACGCGCCATGCCGAAGGAGCGGTGGCCTGCCGAACAGCTCATGCCGCTGTCGGAATCGATCCTGTCCTACCTCCGCAGCGTGCCGGCATCCGAGCGCACGACGCCCGCGTTCAAGGAGGCCGTGGAGCTCGGGCGCGAAGTCGCAGGCCGGCTACCGGCAGAGACTGCCAGAAACACGACTGCGGCAATCGACAGGCTCGTCGTGCGCACGATCAGGATCGAGAGCCCGGTCGCCGCGATGAAGTTCAGTGTCCCGGGCTTCACCGTGGAAGCGGGCGACGAAGTCGAGATCGAATTCTTCAACCCCGATCAAATGCCGCACAACCTCGTGATCACGGTTCCGGGGGCCCTCGAGTCGGTCTCGCTGAAAGCGGAAGCCATGGCCAAAGAACCCGACGGCTTCGCCCGCAACTTCGTCCCGGCGACCGCCGACGTGCTCCACTCGACGAAGCTGCTCAACACCGGCGAGACGGCACGCCTGCGGTTTACGGTTCCGGCTCGCACCGGTTCTTACCCATACGTCTGCACGTTCCCGGGCCACTGGCGGACGATGAACGGCCTGATCAGCGTGATCAGGACGGGAACCACCTTACCGGGACGGTAGGTCTCTTGCGCTGTCAACTCCCAACGATCCAACTTCCAACGCCGAAGGCTCTCGTCAAAGACAGATGAAGCTAGAACGCCAGCGATCGCCCAAAGATCTTCTTCCTGCGATTGATCGCATGTTCGAGCTCTCGGCTCGAAAGATCCGTTCGCTCGAATCGACATGGCCGCCGAATGGCGGTGCGCCGGTCTTCACGGTCGCGGGACGGTACCAGTCTCGCGGCTGGACCGAGTGGACGCAGGGGTTTCAGTTCGGCGCGGCGGTGCTGCAGTTCGACGCGACCGGTGAGACCGAGTTCCTCGACCTCGCGCGCGAGCGGACGGTGAACCGCATGGCACCGCACCTGACGCATGTCGGCGTTCACGATCACGGCTTCAACAATGTCAGCACCTACGGCGGGCTCTGGCGGCTCGCGCAGGAGGGACGGTTCGACGCCGCGCCCTGGGAAGTGCGGTTCTACGAGCTCGCGCTCAAGGTGAGCGGCGCGGTCCAGGCGCGGCGCTGGACCACGCTGCCGGACGGCGGCTACATCTATTCGTTCAACGGCGCGCACTCGCTGTTCGTGGACACGATCCGCTCGCTGCGGGCGCTGGCGCTGTCGCACATGCTCGGGCATCGCTTGTTCGAGGAACAGGACTCGACCGTCAGCCTGATCGAGCGGCTGGTGCAGCACGCGCGGGCCACCGCGGAGTATGCCGTGTATTACGGGCGCGGTCGTGACACCTATGACATCCGGGGCCGCACGGCGCACGAGAGCCTGTTCAACGTGGCGAATGGCACCTATCGAGGCCCGAACAGCCAGCAGGGGTACTCGCCGTTTTCGACATGGACTCGCGGCCTGGCCTGGGCGATGACCGGCTTCGCCGAGCAGCTCGAGTTCATCACGGAGCGGCCGTTCGACGACTTCGGCGGCACCGCCAATCGCGAAGCGATCGAGGACTGGATGGTCGAGGCCGCACGCGCGACGTGTGACTTCTACATCGATCACGGCACGGCATCGGACGGGGTGCCGTATTGGGATACCGGCGCGCCGGGCCTGGTGCCGCTCGGTGACTGGGCCGGCCGTCCGGCAAATCCGTTCAACGATTACGAACCCGTGGACAGCTCCGCCGCGGCGATTGCCGCGCAGGGCCTGATCCGCCTCGGCCGCGCACTGGCGGCACGCGGCGAGGATGGCGGCCGCTACGAACAGGCGGGCCTGGGTGTGCTGGCCGCGTTGCTCGACGACGCCGGTCCGTACCTTTCGACCAGCAACGCGCACCAGGGACTACTGCTGCATTCGATTTATCACCGCCCGAACGGCTGGGACTACGTCCCGGAAGGATCGCGCATCCCGCGCGGCGAATCGAGTCAATGGGGCGACTATCACCTCCGCGAGGCCGCGCTGCTCGTGCGCCGGATCGCCCGCGGCGAGCCGTACCTGACCTTCTTCGGGCCGACCAGGAGCTGATCGTTGACACCTGATACCTCGAACGCGCGCGTCGCGCTCGTCACCGGCGGCACCCGCGGCATCGGCCTCGGCATCGCCCGCGCGCTCGCCACCGATGGCTGGAGGCTGGCGCTCTGCGGCGTGAGAGAACCGGACGCGGTTCGACACGTCGTCGACGAGTTCGCAGGGCGCGCGACCTACTTTCAGGCGGACGTCGGCAGGCCTGACGATCGCGCGCGCCTTGCCGCGGCGATCGCCGCGGAGTTCGGTGCCGTGAATGCGTTGATCAACAACGCCGGACGCGCCCCGCGCGTGCGCGCCGACATTCTCGAAGCGAGCGAAGACAGCTTCGAGGAGCTGCTGCGAATCAACCTGCAGGGGCCGTACTTCCTCACGCAAGCGCTGGCGCGCCAGATGGCCGCGCGCAAGTCGGTCGATCCATCGTTCTCCGGCGCCATCGTATTCGTGACTTCGGTATCGGCCGAGATGGCGTCAATCGCGCGCGGCGAGTACTGCGTAAGCAAGGCCGGCCTCGCGATGGCGGCGCGCCTGTTCGCCGTGCGGCTCGCGCCGCTTGCCATTCCCGTTTACGAAGTACGGCCCGGCATCATCGCCACCGACATGACCGCAGTCGTACGTGATGTGTACGACGCGCGTATTGCCGACGGTCTCGTCCCCGAGCGGCGCTGGGGACAACCCGACGACATCGGCCGCACCGTCGCGGCCCTGGTGCGCGGCGACCTTCCTTACACGACGGGCTCCATCATTCACGTCGACGGCGGCCTCGCGCTCCCCAGGCTCTAGTTACTCACCTCGGCCTTTTTCCACGGCGTTGCTCTTGCACCGCCCCGCCCGATTTGCGGCGGCCCTGCGACCGGCGCTTCCAGCTGACGCTCGTGTCGTGAATTTCCATTGGCAATGCTGACACCCGGCTAGCGTCTGATTCGCAGCGGCACGATGGCTTCCGCTCGCCCATCCGCGCTGCGCGCTTCGAAGACCAGCGCGAAGTCTCCCGGGGCGATGGAGGCGAGCGGCAGGTCGATCTGCCAACCGGCGGACGATCCGCTGACCGCGAGCGGCAGCAATGTTGCGCCGCGTCGATCGATCAGTCGTCCGGTGATTGTGGCCGCTTCGCTCGCGTTGCCGTATGCGTGGATCCGGATCAGCAGCCGATCCGTCCGGCCGAACTCGCGTCCGGCGTAAATGGGAGCGTCAGCAGCCGACAGGGCGCGCACCTCTGACGGCATCGCCGCGCGATGCACGACCGCCGACAACCAGAGCGGATCGCCGCCAGAGTGCATCCTGACGCTGCGAGTCTCGCGATCCACTATCTCTCCGGCGCCATCGAGCACCCGGATGCTCACCTGAACCGGACCAACCGGGACGTCGAAGCTCGTTCCGCCGGATTTCACGGACCCCTCGAGCACGGTCTCGCCGGACTTCAGCGTGACGGTCATCGCCACGGGAACCACACCGGCTGGCAGGTCGCGGACCGGCGTCCACGCGACCGTCAACTGCGATCGCCCGTCCGCTGACGGCTTCATTCCGATCCAGGTCTCGACCAGCCGTGCCGAATTCGGCGGGTTGAGCGCCGCGAACGCGCTCGCAATCGACGCCGGCAGCACGGCCGCCGCTGCCGCAGCCTGCGCCTTTTCCACGTCTCCGGGCTTCGGCGCCCAATAGCCCGCGCGCGCCCGCACGTCGTAGCCGCCTCGCTTCAGCCTGACCTTGATCTCGTGAAAGCGCCCGTCATGAATCATCTCCCTTGCGTAGCCGAGCAGGTATGTAGCGCTCGCCTGCCCCACTATCCGCTGAATCGCCCCGGCGAAGTCGTTCGAGCGATGCAACTCACCCCCGCTCCCGTAGGCGACCGTGTCGAGGATCGCGGGAGAACTACCGGCGACCTGGAGACCGCGCGGATCGACGACGTGGATGGCCGTGTTCGTGTCGTTCGCCATGCGGACGATGTCGAGGGCCGTGTTCTGATCGTCGGCATACAGCCCCATCGCGGAACGCGTGAGCGGCGCGATGCCCCTGCCGCCGGGTCCGAAGTCCGTACCTCTCGGGGCGACCCCGAATCCCTCGGTCACGAGAATCAGCGTCTTCCGACCTTCGCGAAGGGTCCCCAGGTGAGCCGCCGCGGCCTTGATGGCCGTCACCGTGACCTGGTGCCTGAATCCTTCGACTGCCTCGACCCGCCAGTTCACCACCTCGAGCTGCGCCTCCTCCGCGGCGCTGCGCGGTGGCAGGTAAACGCCGCGGCGTCCCTGGAGCAAGTGAACCCGATCCGCGAGCGCGCGCCGATCGCGAGTGAACTCGATCGCGCTCGAGGGCGTGAGCGGATCCATGATCGCCACGAGATCGGTCGGACCGAACGCGGACAACATGGCCCGGGTCAACGCCGCTCTGCCCGCTATCGCGCTTTCGAACTGGCCGATGTGATATTCGTCCCAGAACACCAGGAACACCCGCACGTCGTCACGCGCCGCTTCAGCGGCGGCATGCTGCTGACTCCGGATGGGCAAAGAACGATCGTCGGAAGGTTCACCGGAATTCGCGAGGAACGTGAACGACGTGATGGGTCTGACCACGCCGTCTTCACGAACCTCGAAATCATCAGCCGTGAGCGACGTGACCGGGTGTCCGCTGCGATCGATGACGGTAGCATCGACCCGAATGACGTTGGTCCCGCTGCGGAAAGGCGGCGGTTGCTGCTGGGGCTCCTGGGCGGAGAGGCTCCCCATTGCCAAGATTGCCAACATTGCCAAGATTGCCAACATTGAAAAGGCGCGCTTCGCGCGCAAGAATACCGGAGATTCGTCAACACAGCCTGAGCGTGCAATTTTTGCAACGGTGGGAACTCTAGCAATTGTGAATGTTGGCAATCTTGGCAATGTTGGCAATGTTGGCAATGTGATGGATGCCCTGGCCCAAGACGTCCGCTACGCGATCCGCGCGCTCCTGAATCGGCCGTGGTTCTCGGCGCTTGCCGCGCTGACGCTTGCGATCGGGATCGGCGTGAATACGGTGGCTTACAGCGCGCTCAATGCGCTGCTCGGCAAGCCGATGCGGTTTGCCGGCGCGCGCGAGCTCGGGTGGATCCAGACGACGGGCGGCAAGAGTCCCTACAAGCACACCGCCCTTCCGGACTACCTCGATCTCGTGCGCGAGAACCGCACCTTCGAAGCCATCATCGCGGAGGCGCGCATTCCCTTGAGCATGCAAACCGGGGGCGGCGCGGAACAGGTCTGGAGCCTGCTGGTGTCGGGGAATTACCTGACCGCATTGCGGGCGCGGCCGCTCGTCGGCCGGCTGCTCACCGAGACGGACGCGGGCAGCGCCGAGCTCGCCGTCGTTGTCAGCGAGCGGTTCTGGAAAGAGCGCCTCGGCGCCGGCCCGCTCGCGGGCCGGACGCTGGCACTCAACGGACGGCTGTTCTCGATCGCCGGCGTCATTCCAGAGGGATTCCAGGGACCCGGCGGGCTCTTCGAACCCGACCTCTGGCTGCCGCTGGAACGGCTCGCGGTGCTCGGGCTGTCGCCGTCGCTCACGTCACGGGATGAACCGTGGCTGAGCGTGGCCGCCCGGATGAAGGTGGGAGTCACCGCCGCGCAGGCACAGGCCGATCTCCGCGGGATCATGAACCAGCTGGCGCAGGCCTACCCGGCCTCGAACACGGGCCGCAGCGTCACGTTCACACCCGTCAGCGAAGGCGTCCCCGAGCTGCGTGGCATCGCGCGCGTCGCCTGGCTTGGACTGGCCGTCGTCGGAATCGTCCTGCTGATGGCGTGCTTCAACGTGGCCGGCCTGCTGCTGGCGCGGGCGTCGGAGCGGCAGCGCGAGATGGGCGTGCGGGTTGCGCTCGGGGCCAGCCGCGGGAGGATCTTGCGGCAGCTCGTGACCGAGGGGGTGCTGCTCGCGGCCCTCAGCGGCGCGGCAGCGCTGATCCTGTCGGCGTGGACCGCCGACCTCCTCTCGGCCTTCAGCCTCCCCTCTCCCATCCCGCAGCGGCTGCACATCGTGCTCGACGGCTCCCTGATTCGATTCACGCTGATACTGGTCGCGATCGCGGGGGTGACGCCGGCGCTGATCCCGGCCCTCCAGGCGACGCGCGTTGATATCCTCCACGTGATCAGGCGGCAGTCCGCGATCGGAGCGAGTCCGTCCAGGACCCGGAACGCATTCGTGGTGGCCCAGGTCGCCGGGTCGACGCTGTTTCTCGCCGCGGCGCTGCTGTTCGTGCGCAGCTTCCTCAACAGCGCGGCCTTCGAACCCGGCTTCGACACCGCACATTCGCTCGTGCTCGAGTTGAACCCGACCGCGTTCGGCTACGACCAGACCCGATCGCAACGCTTCATCGACGCGCTCGTCGATCGCCTCCGACAGGTGCCTGGAATCGAGCAGGCAGCGCTCGCCGATCGCGCGCCCTTCTCCGTTGGTTTCCCCAAGAACGTCGACGTCAGCGTCAGGGGTGAGGACTGCGCGCAGACGACATGCCGTTCCGCGATCGAGTTTGGTATTTCGCCGGGCCATTTCGCTGCCCTGGCACTGCCGCTGATTTCCGGGCGCGAGATGACGGAGCAGGAATACCTCACGGGGGCACCGGTCGCGGTGATCGGCACGGCGATGGCCGCCGAGCTCTGGCCCGGCTCTGACGCGACCGGGCGATGGATACGCGCGGGCGTGAAGGGCCGCCTCGTCCAGGTGATCGGCGTGGCCGCGGACGTGAAAGAGATGTACTCGAACCGCGCGGCACGTTGGTACCTGTATCGTCCGCTCCAGGCGGGCGAATTCCGGGATCGGATCGCCGTGATCGTCCGGACGGCCGAAGACCCGGCAACGCTCATTCCCGTCGTGCAGGAGCAGGTCCGTGCGCTGGACCCGGCACTGCCAGCCGGCAGCATCGCTACGACCCGGGAGCGCATGAAGCTGCCGCTGTGGCCTGCGAGAACGGCCGCGGGCTTCCTGTCGGTCTGCGGAGCCCTGGCGCTCGTCCTGGCCACGGTCGGGCTGTTCGGCGTGACCTACTACACCGTCAGCCAGCGCACGCGTGAGTTCGGCATCCGGGTCGCGCTCGGCGCGCGACCTGCGAACGTGATGACCCTCGTCATGAAAGAAGGATTGGCACTGAGCGGAACGGGCGTGGTGTTTGGCATCGCCGGGGCGCTGCTAACCGTTCGTCTGATCTCGACCATGCTGATCGGCCTCGGCGCCGCCGATCCGCCGACCTACTTTGCTGCCGGCGTCCTCCAGATCGCGGTTGCGACGGCCGCGTGCATCCTCCCGGCCGTTCGCGCAATGCGGGCGGATCCGATGGTCGCGCTCAGACAGGAATGACGACCCAATGGTCCAACGATTGGATCGTAGGACCGTTGGGTCGTTGGACCGTTGACCTGGCCGCACTCTAACGCACGGGTCTGAACGCGTGGTTCAGATCGTAGTGCGCGACCTTCCGCCCGAGATCGATGCCCGCCTCCGTTGAGCCGCGGTAGTGGAGACCAGCCCACAGCCGTGCGCCGACGATCTCCTCCCGCAACTGCGTGGCGGTGTCGAAATGGTGCGTCGCGTTGAGCGCGCCGCCCGCGTCCGTGCCGCGAATGTCGATGTTCAGCTGATCGGTTCCCAAGAATTCGGTGAGCACCTCTGCGACCGCAGACGTGATCGAGCCGTGTGCACCGGGATATTCGGGGTGGTTGGGAACGTTGGCGACGAGCGGCCGCCAGCCGGGCTCCTCCGGAGTCCGGTCATTCCCGTCCTCGAAGCCGTCGACCGGACCGAAGCCGTCCGCGATCACCGCCGTGGGATCAATCGCGGTCACCGGGCGCCAAAACAGGAACTCGTACTTCCAATGCATGACCGAGATCTGCGCGTCGGCGCCGACGACGTTGATCATCGCCAGAAGACGGGCCGACTGCATCGGGTCGAGCGAGCGTGCCAGGGCGAGGTCGCGGCCGAGCCGGTTGTATTGGCGGATCACGTTGGCGGTCCAGAAGCGCGCCGTCGCCGTCTCGGCCGGCGTGCGGCTGCCGCTGGTCGCCGCGCCGAGATCCTTCACCTCGTTGAACTCGTCGACCCAGCGCTGGCTGGTCAGAGGCGGCGGAGACGGCGGATGGAACTGATCGCTGCCAGTGAGGATGAACGGCGACACCGCGCCAACCCAGGGCGTCTGCGGCTTGTCGAATGGGGGCGTGAACGGCGGCGTCAGCCGCCATACTCCCGGTCCCGGCGCGTTCGTCGGGAAGCCCGACGTCGACGCAACCGGCGTGATGCGTCCGTCGTTCGTCCGAAGTGCGATGATCGCGTTGGCCGCCGCCACGCCGACGTTCCGACCGGCGTTCGTGCCGGATCCGGCGGGCAGGAGCGCAAGCGCTTCCGCATGGCGCGCGTCGAGGTTCGCGACCAGCCCGCCGAAGTCAGCGAAATAGAAACGGAGCGTCGTATAGGCCGCCTCCACTACGGCTGCATCGACGGATGCCCCGGGTGCGGCCTCGATGCGGCTGGCGTACGGCTCGTATCCGCCCTCGATCGCAACCACCGCGTCGTAGACGGCGGCCGAAACATAGGCCATGTAGATCAGGCCTTCGTTCTGGAAGGCGCCGGAGCCGATCACCGTGTCTTCCGCAATCTGGTTCCATTGCTGGATGACCGTTCCCGGCGGCAGCGCCGCCCGCAGCGGGACGCCCGGCGTCCCGAGGACGAGCGCAGCACCTAGCGCGGCGGCGGCCAGCGGTCGCGTAAGGAGCCTGGCGTGGATTCGAGCACCTCGAAACCGTGCCGCGGCGCGGCTACCGGTTCATCGCGCCGGTTCAGACCGTCGTCGACGGCGAGGACGCGGCGGCCAGCGCGATCCCGGTCGGCTTCTGGCTGCGTG
>Ga0075418_10005331_pt1 | contig 14565 bp, 10 predicted proteins | sample SoiMetdeltSBSDD2_FD_81776 | JGI IMG/M metagenome (GOLD analysis project Ga0075418, IMG submission 81776) | Bulk soil microbial communities from a Populus tree surrounding site in Tennessee, USA - Soil MetaG P. deltoides SBSDD2 | ecosystem: Environmental > Terrestrial > Soil > Tree plantation...
CGTTCTCCCGGACGTAATTCACCCGGCCAGCGATGATCCTGCTCGCTGTCTACTCCGGGATTTCCACCGGCTCGCCGTCATTCCGCTGGAAGAGCCGCTTGAGCGTCTTGGCGTCAACTGCCTTCGTGATCAGCCGGACGGCGCCGTCGCAAAAGGCGGCGTTAAAACCCCGCCCCCCAGGGTTTACGAGTCCCTTCAGCGGGTCCTTATCGTCCGGCTCGAAGTCATCGGGCTTCGTCCACACCGCAGCCTTTTCGTCGCCTGCCTCCACGACCATGATCGTGTTGCTCGTGCCATCGACGACTGCCGCCAGCGAAATGCCGGGCGGGTTGGACTTCCCCTTGTCGCTGTCCGCCGGCGGGACGAAAGCGGCATTCTTCCCTTTTACGCCGAGGTAAACGGTCTTCCCTTCCCCCGCGCGGCTCGTGGGCGACTTATAAACATCGGGCATCTTGGCGATCAGCGCTTTGTTGTGCTCGCTATCCCACGGCTCATCAAGATGGAACTGATCGTACAGCGGTTGCTGTTCCACATACGGCAGGATATGGACCCGCCAGCTCAGCCCCGGCTTGCCGTCCTTGGTGAGGCTGTGGGAGGCGGGCAATGCTCGCCATACGTCATGATGGTTGTGCACGGCGATTCCAATTTGCCTGAGATTGTTCTGCGACTGCATGCGCCGCGCCGATTCGCGGGCGGCCTGCACCGCGGGCAAAAGCAGCGCCACTGCGACCGGCGCTGTGGCGCCCACGTTGGCGGTTGGCAGCGTCTGCCGCGTCGTGCTCTCCAGGCCCCGCGGCGTGCGGCGGACAACGGTCACGCCGGGCCGCAGATGACGATGGATCGAGCGGGCGCTGGGGAGCATGGCGGCGTCGAAGATTTGCGGGGGCGGGCCGCCGGAACCCAGTTCGCGGAAGCCTTCGCTCATGCCCGCCTGCATCATCGGCAGCAGCATCTGCACATACGGATAAGACGACTCGAACCACCGCTGGGCGTCGTAGTAGGTCACGGCCACCACATTCCCTTCACCGGCTAGCGCGGCAGCCACCTCCGGCAGATCGGCCAGCGACTTCTCGGCGGGTCCCCGGCTGAGAATCGCGCGCACGGTCTGCGGGAAGAACGACACGACGAGCTGCTTGTCCGTGATGCACCACGCCGGCTGAAATGGCATGAAACCTCCTGCGACCGATACGTAATGGACCTCCTGCCCGTTCTCCGTTGACTTTTTCACTTCGACCTGACCGCCGAATTCGCCCGCCTGCTGTTTTGCCAGGGCGATGATCTTCTCCTGCGCGGCGACCAGCTTCGCTTTGTCCTTCACGTCCACAGTGGCGACGGCGCCCGTAAACCAGCCGTCGGCAGCGCTCATCGAAATGGTCCAGGTCGGTCCCACTGCCGAGAGCAGTTCTTCCTTGAGCCGAATGCCGCTGGCGTCCTCGAGGCCGCGGAGACTCTCCTCCCACTGGCGGGCGGCAAACGGCCCGCCCAGCTCGCGCACGAGGCCGTCGATCGTATCGAAGGTCTTGGCGGCGTCGATGGAAACCGACGTGGCAAACATCGCATCGGAGGGAATGTGCTTGAGATTGGCAGCCTTGATTCCAGGCCCTTCGAGCAAGGTCAACAGGCCCCGCGACTGGCCGTCGATCGAGACCAGCGACTTGCTCACGATCCCTTCGCCATCGAGACCGGTCACCGCTTCCAGCGTCTGGATCTGGTTCAGGCCCAGGGCCGCCACGATTGGCTCGGCCTGCGGACCGGCCAGCGGCAGCAAGGTCTCGCGGATGGTCTTTACGTCCACGAACGAAAGCGAGGCCCGCCGCTCGACCGGGAGGTTCTCGCGAACTTTCGTCAACCAGGCAGGCGTTTTCTTGGCTGCCAGGCGGGCTTGCATCTTGTCGATTACGCCCTCGCCGAGGCTGAGGTAGAAGTATTGCGCGTCGGCGCCGAACGTCATCGGCACTGGTAAGGCCTGCGGGTCGGGGGGCAGTTGATGAAACTTCCTCCCGCCGATCGTGACGTCCTTGAGCGGCGATGCCTCCCCAGGCTCGCCAGCGGCCAGGAGAACAGCCAAAAGCTGAGCCATTTTGGCCGCGTCGGCGTCGGCCTTGACGATCAGGCCGGCTTCCACGTCCACCGAGTTGTCCTTGGGAGCTAGCTTCGTGACGAAGATGGCCGTGGGCCGAGTGAGAATGGATCGCGACCAGAGGGGCACCATCTCGGCCGCTTTCTTCAGCCGCGGGTCTTCGGACTGGCCGAACTGCGCGGTTACCTTGACCAGCGACTCCTCGAGGGCCTTGGCAAACCGCGCCAGCTCCGGCTCCGCCAGGAGTTGCTCCGTGTGGTTCTTGCTGCTGGCATCTGGTTTGGCCATGCCCGACCAGGTGGCGTACAGCAGGCATTTTTCAGGCGCCACAAAGGCGAGGTTGGGATCCTCCTTCTCCGGCGGCATTCCCAGCGGTATGCCGACGCCGCCGACAGCCAGGAGCAAGACCATCATCTGGGACAGACCCATCGCGGCAAAACCCATCGCTTGCATGAGAGCACCCGTGAGTGAAAGACCATGCGGCTGACAAGTACGACGAAACGTCGGCGACTCGCGAGCCGAATGACGAGGAGTCTCGACAGCTTATCGCGCGCAGCAGCGAACCGCCAGCCAGGGGAATCATTAACCGGCGATGCGCTCGATTGTCGCCTTTTGCGAAACGAAAGACGGCGACGTTGTCAATTCTCGGACGCTACACCTTCGCCGGCTCAATCGCCACCAGCTCTTGCGCCTCGGCCATCTTGCGAATGTCCTCGGTGATCCGCATCGAGCAGTACTTCGGCCCGCACATCGAGCAGAAGTGGGCCGATTTGAACGTGTCCTGTGGCAACGTCTCGTCGTGGTAGGCGCGGGCCGTCTCGGGATCGAGCGACAGGCGGAACTGTTCGTTCCAGTCGAAGGCAAAGCGGGCGCGGCTCAGGGCGTCGTCCCGGTCCTGGGCTCCCTTGCGCTTGCGGGCCACGTCGGCCGCATGGGCAGCAATCTTGTAGGCGATCACGCCTTGCTTCACGTCCTCGCGATTGGGCAGGCCCAGATGTTCTTTCGGCGTCACGTAGCAGAGCATGGCCGCGCCGCTCCAGCCGGCTAGCGCCGCACCGATAGCGCTGGTGATGTGGTCGTAGCCCGGCGCCACGTCGGTGACTAGCGGGCCGAGCACGTAAAACGGCGCACCTTTGCAGATGCGAATCTGCTCCTTGATGTTCATGTCGATCTGGTCCATGGGAATGTGCCCAGGACCTTCGACCATCACCTGCGTGCCGTTTTTCCAGCCGCGCTCGGTCAGCTCGCCGAGGACATTGAGTTCCGCAAACTGGGCTTCGTCCGAGGCGTCGGCAATCGACCCGGGGCGCAGACCGTCGCCGAGCGACCACGTCACGTCATACTCCCGCATGATGTCGCACAGGTCGTCGAAGTGGGTGTAGAGCGGGTTCTGCTGCCGATGGGCCATCATCCACTTGGCGATCAGCGAGCCGCCGCGGCTGACAATGCCGGTGACGCGGCCGGTTGTCAGATGGAGATGCTCCATCATCACGCCGCAGTGGACGGTCATGTAATCGACCCCCTGCTTGGCCTGGTGCTCGACCATGTCCAGGAAGTGCTGCGGCCGCATGTCCTCGATATTGCCACCGAGTTCTTCGAGCATCTGGTAGATCGGCACTGTCCCGATCGGCACCGGCGACGCGGCAATGATCGCCGCCCGAATCTTGTCGATGTCCTTGCCGGTGGAAAGGTCCATCACGGTGTCCGCGCCGAAATGGACTGCCGTGTGCAACTTCTCCAGTTCTTCATCCACGTTGCTGGTCACTGCCGAATTGCCGATGTTGGCGTTGATCTTGCACGTGGCGGCAATGCCGATGGCCATCGGCTCGAGTCGGCCTGCGAGGTGGACCTTGTTGGCGGGAATGACCATGCGGCCGGCGGCGACCTCGTCGCGAATCAGCTCCGGCGCGAGATTCTCGCGGCGGGCGACGAATTCCATTTCGGGTGTAATCTGTCCGGCACGAGCGGCTTGAAGCTGAGTGGTCATGGGAGCATGTAAGGGAACGAGCTGATGAAACAGAGAAACACACTCCTATTATAAGCGATTGATTGCGGCACCAATGGGGGGGCGGCTTGCGAGGCTAGCCCGAGCTGCATCACTGGAAATCAGAATGAGATCAACCACTATCGAAGCATCGACAGGTCGAGAAGTCGCGCGGCGTGAAATACTCTTATCACGATGACTCGGAGGCCTTCAATCCGGTAGATGATGCGGTAGTTTCCCTCAATCGCATGGCGGTATTCGACTCCGAATTCTACCGCCTCCGGGATGACCTCGTACCGCTTGGGAAATGTTTCCAGCTTCAGGATCCGCTGCTCGATCTTCCGCACCCAGCGCTCAGCCGCCTGAGGATTATCTTCGGCGATGTAATCGCGGTTATATCGGATGTCCCGCTGGGCGGTGGCGGTGATTTCAACGACGTGCTTTCGTTTTGCCACCGCGCAATTCCTTGAAAAACTCCCGTGCCCGGCGAGTACGCCCGTGCTTTACGTCGGCTTCCCCTTCAGCCAGGAGTGCCGCCAGATTGACCAGCGCCACCTGACGCTGAAATGCTTCGGCCGACAGGATAACTACGTCCGGTTTACCCTCTGCGGTTACGATCACGGGCCGGCCCGTCGCCCGAGCCTGCTCCACTAGAGTCAGTGGCGCGCGCTCAAGCTCGGAGAGCGGTCGAAAATCCTCGGTGATACTAAGATTCATGGCGATTTCTACAAGTGTGAATTGCGTGCCCCCAACGACAGATTTCGAACGACGGCCAGCTGTCCCAACGCGATTCATGGTCTTATGTACATTGGAGTACTACGGCGCCGCGATCTTCCTCTCCACCAGATCGTACTTCCCGCCCGCCGCTATGGCGGTGAAGTCCGGCTTGTCGGCTGCCGGCGGCCCGCTTCGATAGTCGTAGAAATGCACCTGGCCGCGGCCAACGACTTCGCCGATCTTGCCTTGCACGACGAGCGCCGTCGCTTCATCAATGCCGATGCCCAGGAGCTGCGGATGCCGCCGCATCAGCGACGTCATGTCCAGGAACCGCTTCCGCTGCGAAAAATGCTGATCGACTGCCGTGCCCGGCAGAAATCCCAGCCCGCGCTCGTAACCCTCGACCATCATCTCCTCATTGCCGAGCGGACTGCCGCGGACCAGGTAATCGGCCTGGATCGTCGCGCCGGCGCTGGAGCCGCCGATCACGCCGCCGCGGGCCAGCACCTCGCGGAACAGGGCCTCGGCCCTGGTGCCGGCGTACGCATCGACAAACCGCCACTGGCGGCCGCCGCCGAACCAGACGCCTTTTGCCGTCTGGAGCGCCTCTTCGAAACCGCCTGATTCGACTTCGTCCTTGCTCGTCTGCGGCAGCACGGTCACCTTTTTGAATCCCAGCCTTGTCAGATACGCGCCCTCTCGCTGACTTTCGCGACCAGCATCCGGATTGGCCGTCGGCAACACGACGATCGGCGCATCAGGTCCCCCGGCCAACTCCATGAACTTGTCCGTGATCTCCTTGGGCATTCCGCCGCCTCCCACGATCACCAGCGAACCGCTGGCAAGCTGCGGCGCCGGCCACTGAGCCGGCAGGGTGATTCCCCGGCTGCGATCGGCGGCCGCACGGCGGAGCGCTGTCAGATCTTGCGTGTCGCCATTACCTAGCATGATTTCCCTTCGGGGGAGCTTACCGTCGGCAGAACCGGCCAGGATCACGACGGCGCGCGACCGGCCGATGACTTCCATCCGCCGGCCGCTGACCACCAGCGCCGTCCCCTCGTCAATGCCAATCCCGACGAGCGCCGGATTTTTAGCGATCGCCGCCACGAGCCGCGGCTGCCGGCTGCGCGCCAGAAAGTGCTGATCGACGATCATTCCGGGGAGCAGGTCAAAACCCGTCGCCATTGTCGGCTCGGGATTGCCGCCGGCGATCATGACATGGGACTGGATGGCGGCGCCGGCGCTCGTGCCGCCGACCACGCCGCCGCGGGCCAGTACGGCCTTGATCTCGCGTTCAACTCCGGTCCCCAAATATGCCTCGGCCAGCCGCGACTGCTCGCCGCCGCCAAACCACACGCCAGTCGCCTGCTTCAGCGGCGCGAGAAACGCCTCGTCATTAGCGGTCTCGCGCGAGCGCGTGTGCAGCAGCTTCACATCGCCCACGTTAAGAGCTTTCCACGGCGCCAAATGCCGTTCGGCCTTCGCCGGATCGGCAACTTCCTCGTCCGCGGTCGCCGAAGCCGTGGGGATGACCACGATGCGAGTCCGGCGTCCCCTGGCCTCGCGTACAAACCGCCGGGCCACGGCCTCGGGCAATTCTCCGCCGCCGGCAATCACCAGCGTGCCGCGGATGCCGTCCGGATCGATCGGCGCTGCACGCTCTTCCTGGCACAGCGCACTAGATGCAACGTACAGGAGCGCAAGCAGCGTTCCGCTCCCGCGCAACGACGAACCACGATGCCAGCAGCGATACATGCGACACATGGCAAGACCTCCAACGGCGCTCATTCAAAACAGCTCGAGGATCTGCGGCGGAAAGCAGACGATCGGTATCACCAGCGAAGCGTATCCCAGCATAACCCGAAACCAGCCCAGCGGCGCGGTGTCATCCGACGTCGGCGGGTGATCGGTGCCAATCACCATCACCAGCACCGCCATCAGCACCCCTTTCAGATCGCCCGTGTAGACAATGTACGCAAACACGAGCACCATCACGCCACGGGCAAGCCAGTGCGCCCCTTTTCCCCACAGAGTATAAGTGATGTGTCCACCGTCGAGTTGGCTGACGGGAAACATGTTCAGCGCCGTCATGAGCAGGCCAAACCAGCCGGCCACGAAATAGGGATTGGCCTGGCTGTAAAAGATCAGCCCGCTGTCGGGGAGTTTTCCCGGATGGACGGCATCGACAGCCCAGCGCACGGCCAGCGGCGCATACATCGCCCAGCCCCCCGATGGGGGCTGCGAGAAATCCAGTCGCTCAATACCGATCCAGGTGATCGGAATGATCAGCGCCAAACCCGCCAGCGGGCCGGCAATGCCGATGTCGAAAATCTGCGGTCGGTTGGCCCGGCGGCCGTCCATGGCAATCACCGCCCCGGCCGTTCCCGTGATCGTGGGCAGCGGTAGGAAGTAGGGGAAGCTGGCCGGCACGCGATAAATCACGGTGTAGACGAAGTGTCCCATCTCGTGCGCCAAGAGGATGGAGATCACACACACCATGTAGATCAGCCCGTCGTCCCAGTGGGCGACGATCGCCTGGCGCAGCGGCATCAGGCTGCCAGAAGACAAATAGCTAAACGGCAAGAAGCCCGTCGTGCCCGCCAGCCACGTTGAAATCGCTGTCAAAATGAACAAGATCACCGGCAGCCGGACGCGGCGGCGAACCGGCCAGTGCAGTCGATCAGCCGTTGGAAGCGGCTCTGCCGGAATCAACTCAGCGGCAATGACAGACGCCGCGGGGATCGGGTTTTCCCCTCCGTCGGGCGGGAGCTTCGACCACGGCTCATAAGACACGCCGTCCGGCTCGCCGGGCCGGTCTCCGCTCATGTCTCGTCCTCTTTTTTGGGTCGCGGCAGCTTGTCGAGGATCTGGCGCGAAAGGATCGCGCTGCGGTTGTCGTCTCCGTAGTAGCTGACAAACGAGAAATGGGCGGCCATGCAGTGCGGAAATGCGGCCTCGAGCCGCATAAGATCCACCAGCACGACCGTAAGCTCCATCTCGATCTGCGCGGTATCGGGATGGTCCAAGCCGAACAGCCGCTGACGGATGGCAAGCGCTTCCTCGAAGGCCTTGACCGACTCTGGCAATTCTCCGCCGTGCTTGAGAACCAGTCCCAGGTTAAACAGGGCGTTGGCCACGTCGTGATGGTCCCTCCCGTAGAGCTTTTCGTACAAGGGGACAACCTGCCGCGCCTTGAGCATCGCTTCCACGTGCTGCTTGCTGCGCATCAGGCGGCCAGCCTCGTCGTTGAGCGTGGCGGCAGCGACTGCCTGTTCGCGCTGCTGGCCGGAAAGCTCCGCCGGGGAGCCACTGGCCCGCAGCGTCATTCGCTGAATCGTCACCGCACCGGAAGGCTGGGCGATGGCAAAGCCGAAAATCGGGGAAGTGCGCGTCTCGAATGTGCCGCGGCCGATCTCCTTGCCGTCGCAGGTCAGCGTCACCGCCCCGGCGCGGATCTGAAAGGTCCAACTCCCATTGGGCAGATCGTCCTTCAGTTCCAGCTTGCGGGACGCCACGCCCAGGTCTCCAAAAATGTCGGGCTGGCGCTGCATCTGGATCTGCCCGAGCGTCTTCTCTCCTTCGCGCCGCCGCTGAAACGTGATCACACCCACCTGGTTGTTCTGGTAGACCAGCCCCAGCCGGGTTTCAGATGTTTCTCCCTCCTTCAGCCGGGGAAACTCCATCCGCACCGCAAGCTGGGCGTCCCGACCAGCTTTCACCTGGCGAAAAAAGGCCGCCGGCGCCTGGATTGTCCAGTGCGAGTCTTTTTTCCAGTTAGCGCCACCCGGACCGAGCGACTTGAATCGCTCAATAGGCAGCGAAGACATGTCCTCGTCAAAGACCAGCGGTAATTCGGCGGGCTTTGCCGGCGCACTTGTCCCCGCCGGCTCAGCGGCCGCCAGTGGGGCCGCCAACAACCAGGCGAGACCAATCCACAGCCCAAGAGTGGGAGTTGATTGCATCACGATTACGTCCTTATGAAAACGGATGGATAACGAGAACCATTCTATGTTGGTCCCTGGCGGGGGTTCCAGGTAGCGAGCCAGCAGACCTCGCTCCACTTCGCCCCGTGCCGCCAGACGGCGAAGGCGTGTGAAACTGTAACGGTTGTATGGGTTATGCCCGTCGCCCGCTGATTTCCCGCTTCTTCCTGGCTGGCCCAGACGATAACTTCGACTGAAACTGCTCATTTGCGGGATGCAGGTCGACTCGCGGCGGCGTGCCTTTGGCGTTGTCCGCCGACGACTCTCGAGCAGCATTCTTACCGGGCCGAAAGCGGAGTTCGGACCGGCTGGCAGTGCGCCATCTACCAGGCGATGGTCGAGGCGCTGCGTCATATTCAGGGAGGAATAAACCATGCCTTGGCATTCTCGATTTGCCGCGCTGGCAATCGCCAGTGGTCTGTTGCTTGTTTCCCCGGCGGCCCTGCTGGCCCAGGAATTCGTCAGCGCCGAGTCCTACACGGCGCGGCTGGAGACCCTGGAGGCCGAGTTGGCCGCCCTGCGGGCCAGCGTATCCAATTCGGGCGGCGGAGGCGAAGGCTCGTGCTGCAACCCGGACATCGACGCCTGCCGCATCGTCTCCTCGCGCTGCCCCGGTTGGATCGGCGGTTTCGACGTATACGCCGCGCGCCCCCATTCGTCGATGGGCATTCGCGGCGGGTCGAATGCCGATCTGCATTTCGACTACGAAGCCACGCCCCGCATCTGGGTCGGCTACCAGGGGGCTAATGGCCTGGGGCTGCGGATGCGCTACTGGGAATTCGACCAGATCGAGTCTGGCTCGACGGCCATTGGCAGCGACTCCATTGCCTACGACACGTTCGTCATTGATCTGGAAGCCATCGACACGATGCAAATCAATACCGACTGGGTCGTGACCTTGGCGGCAGGACTCCGCTTTGTCGATTTCACGGAAACGCGCTTGGCCGTTGACGCCGCCGGAACGCCGATTACAGGCCACTCGTTCGACGGCGACAGCTTCGGCGCTACGGTCGGCGCGGAAGTGCGTCGTCCCTTGTGGAATTGCCTGATGGGTTACGCCAGCGCTCGCGGCTCGGTGCTGTTCGGCGATCAGTCGGAGTTTGCTATCACCCCCGCGGGTCCGGTTCTCATCGACTTCGAGACCGACAATGTGTTCTCGATCACCGAGTTGGCCCTGGGCGTGGACTGGACGCGGCAAACCAGCCGCGGCTCGGAATTCTTCGTCCGCGCTGGGTACGAAGTGCAGTTTTGGGACAACTTCACCGGCGAGCCCGGTTTCGACGGCGGCGAATCGATCGGCTTTGAAGGCTTTGTGCTGGGCGCGGGAATCCGCCGCTAGACGGCCTTCCGATCTGTCGTCCCTTAAGGACGAGTTACATGCCTGTCCCGTGGCGACACGGGACAGGAGACAGCGGACAGTCTTGGCGGCGGCGGATTGAGCACGCTGCTGCGTTAACGGCCAGCGGTCCCGACGAACCATGGGCTGGCCAGCGGGTCGGTTTTGCAGAACTCCAGCAGCATCCGGGCGACCTTCTCCCGTCCGGAATTCGACGGATGAGTGCCGTCGGGACCCAGGTCGTCGCGCTTCCAGACCAGCCCGTCGGATTTACGCGGCGTAGTTCCATCTCCCCAGAAGTACGGTCCCCACAGCAGCAGCGGCGCCTTCACGTCCCCGCGTGACGTGTCGTAGTTGAGCTCCTTGCCGCCGTCGATCTGGTCCTGGATCAGCCAGCGGCAAACGAATGCCGTCTCGTAGGCGTAAGGCTCAGGATTGAGGCCGCCGTTTGTGTACCCGCCGTAGATGCGGCTGCCGAGATAAGCAATTCGCAGGTTCGGAAATTTCTGCCTGGCGTTGTGGATCGCTGCCAGCGTGTCCGCCTTCAACTTGTCGCCGTGATCGTGCAGCTCGCCCCGCGGACCTTTGTTGGCCAGCTTGATCCAGGCGACTTGCACCTGCTTGGGGGTGACGCCGGCCTTTTCCAGTCGCTCCATGGCAACGGTCCACGGCTGTGCGTCCCGCGGCGCCCATTCGGCCATTGCCTGTCCACCTTGTGCACAGTCCACGATCGTCACCAGCGGCGACTTTGCCTGGTCGGCATCGGCGATCCGCTTGAAGGTCGAAAACTCCTGCGTGGCGTTGGACATGCTGATCGAGACGAAGACGATTTTGCCATCCTTCGCGGCCTTGCCCGCGGCATCGAGCGGTTTGATCTTGGCCAATGCCGCTTCCGCCGCCTGGCGATGTTCCTGCGGCGGTTCGTTTTTCCCTTTGCCGTAGAGGCCGCCGTCTTGATCCAGATATTTGTCGTCGGCACCCATCTCGGTGAGCGGCTTAAAGCCGGTGGTCTCTTTGCCGAAGATCGCCCGCTGCTGATCGCCGGCGGCGGGTCGGGCCTTGCCGGCCTGGGCGCGTCGAGCCGCTTTGGCCTTGTCCAGATACGACTGTTCCTCGTCGGTAAGCTTTTCGCCGCTCTTTGTCTTTTGCAGTAGCTGGCGGGCTTTTTCGAAGTCGATTCGCTCCTGGCCGCCGCGTTTGGCGGGTTCTTGAGCCAGGACAACGACCGCGCCGACCAGGAGACCGACCGCGGCCATGCGAAACCAAGAGGCGTTCATGATGATCGTCCTCGCGGAGTAAATTACGGCGGAGAACCACAGCGCGGATGACTTAGTGCGAGTCGAGCCACAAGCAACGGCCATGTTCGTTTCGACGAGCCACGGATTCTACGGAGTCGGACACAGAAAACACGGACAACACGGATATTGGTGAGTATTCGTTTTATCCCAATTCATCTCCGATCCGTGTTTTCAGTGTTTTCCGTGTCCGAACCCCATGAGACATCTTTGCGGCACGACAAGCCGCGGTTCATGGCGTTGGCGACTTCCGCCGCAGGGCACACCCCGCCAGCGCGCCGGTCGGGGAACCGTCTGCGATGGCGGGGGTCCCATTGACGAGTAGATGCACGACGCCGGCGGAATATTGCTGCGGCTGATCGAAGGTCGCCCGGTCGATCAGCTTCTGGGGGTCAAAAACGACGACGTCGGCCGCCAGGCCAACGCGCAGGTAACCACGGTCGGCCAGCCCCAGAATGTCCGCCGGCAGGCCGCTGGCGCTGCGAATCGCCACGGCCAGCGGGATGACCCTTTCACGGATCGCATACAGGCCGATTTTTCGCGGGAAAGTCCCGAAGTTGCGCGGGTGGGGCTGCTCGCTGCCGGGAATGCGTGCGCCGCCATCGGAGGCCGTGGCCACCCAGGGTAGCGTCATCCCGAAGCGGACCTCCTCCTCGTTCATGCCGAAGTTGACGATCCGCGCCCCGCCGCGCTCTTCGATCTGGAGCACCAGGTCACAGACGGCCACCTGCTCCCCGGCGGCGATCTTGTCGAGCGTCTGGCCAATGTACGCTGGCTTGGGCCGATATGCGGCAATCTGGATCGGTCCCTTGCGGGCCAGCGAGCTTTCGACTTCGGCGCGGATTTTGGCCCGCTGCTGATCGTCCTTGAGCCGCTTTTCCAATTCGCTGCGGCCCCCTTCGCGCGACCAGGCGGGAAGGACCGTGGCCTCCAGCGACGTCGAGGAGGCGATGTACGGATACTGGTCGGCGGTCACTTTCTCTCCCGCGGCGCGAGCTTTCTCGATCATTTCCGCAGCCACGCGCAGGCCGCCCCAGGCATCGGGGCCCGACGCTTTGAAGTGCGAAATGTGGACCGGCGTCTTTCCCTCGCGGCCGATGCGAATCGCTTCATCGACGGCACTGGTCAGCTCCGTCGACTCGTTGCGGATATGGCTGGCGTAAATGCCGCCGTAGCGGCCGATGACCTTGTTGATTTCGATCAGTTCGCTCGTTTCGGAAAAGGTCCCGGGGATGTAGATCAGGCCGGTGGACATCCCCCAGGCCCCTTCCCGCATGGCCGCGTCGGCCAGCGCGCACATCCTGGCAAGTTCCTCGGCAGTGGGGGCCCGCTTGACCTGCCTGAGCACCTCCGACCGCAGTGAGCCCTGCGGCAGCAGGTGGGCGACGTTGCTTCCCGCGCCGGCCGCGTCGATCTTGTCGTAATACTCTTTGACGCGAATTGGCCCGCCGCCGCAATTGCCGGTGACGATCGTGGTGCAGCCTTGGGTAAGAAAATTGACGTTGGCCCGTGTTTCGGGCGAGATGATCGGAACATCGCTGTGGTTGTGGAGGTCGATGAAGCCGGGAGCGATTACGAGGCCGGTGCAGTCGATGGCGCGGAGAATTTCGCCGCGGGCAAACTTGCCGACGGCCGCAAGCTTGCCGTCCTTGATCGCCACGTCGCCCACCATCCCGTCACCGCCGCTGCCATCGTAAATCGTTCCGCCGGCTAGCAGCACGTCGGCATCGACCGGGTCCTGGCCGCGCGAGCGATTCGTTGGCAAACAGAACGCCCCAGCCAAACCAGCGAACAATATCAGCATGCGGAGCGACACAAGCAGGGTCCTTTCCGGTCGAATTTGTGGAGAATGCGTCGCATTGTCTCACATCCTGGGCGGGAAGATACGTGGCTACGTGTTTAGCAGCCGTGCCGCAAGGTTGGCGGGGAGAAAGATTACGATGAAGATTAAGATTAGGAATGGGATTAAGAGAAGGACCAGACAGGGGAAGGGGAAAATCTCTTCCTACTCTTTCTCTTGCTCTTACTCGTAATCCCATTCCTAATCTTACTCTTACTCCTTCTCTTTCTCCCGTTGCTTTCCGCGATTCGATTCTCAGCGACTCGATGATTGATTTGCGACCCGCCGAGCGGTATAAGCAAAGGCGCAGTAAAAGTTCGCAGCAGGCGTTTTCCGCAGCCCACCTACCTCTCCCCCTACAGGAGGTTTTTCGATGCTTCGCGAGTCAAAATATTATTGCCCCGAGTGTGATGACGGTCGCGACCACGATTACATCCCCAGCCGCCGCCAGTTCCTGCGAGCGATGGGGGGTGCTGCCGCACTGGCGGTTGGCAGTGCGTCGCTGCTCCGCGGCGAGGATACCAAGGCCGCGCCCAAGCCGGCCGAAGGAATGATCAAGGAGCTGTTCGCCACGCTCAACGACGATCAAAAGAAAACGCTTGTGCTGCCCTATGACGACAAGGCCGAAAACGGCCTGCTCAAGCGGCAGATGACATTCAACGCGGCGGTCAACGGCAAGCGGATTGCCGACAACTACACCAAACCCCAGCAGGACCTGCTCCAGCAGATCGTGCGCTCGATCCTGGCTAGCGACGAAGCGGTGACGCGGATCAGCCGCGGCGGCAAGTGGGACAACAGCCGCTCGTTCGAAGGGTGCGGCGCGACGATCTTCGGCGAGCCAGGGGACAGCTCGAAGTACGCCTTCGTCTTCGCCGGACACCACCTGACCCTCCGCTGCGACGGCAATTCCCAGCCCGGCGCGGCCTGGGGCGGGCCGATCTACTACGGCCACAGTGCCGACGGATACAGCCGCGGCAATGTTTACTACTATCAAACGGAGACGGTGCATTCGGTCTTCGAGTCGCTGAGCGAGGAGCAGATGGCCAAGGCGCTCAATCCGCGCGAGAAGAATCCGGGCGATGGCCTGGGCGGGCTCAAAGAGCAGAAGCCGCGGCAAGGCATCGCCTTCACCGAGCTGAAGGACGATCAGAAGGATCTCGTCAAGAAAGTGATGCGGACGCTGCTGGAACCGTTCCGCAAAGACGATGTCGATGAGGTGATGAGCATCATCGATGCCAACGGCGGGATGGAGCAGATTCACCTGGCCTTCTATCAGGACCCGGGCATGCCGGAGAAGAAGTCGCGGTGGAGCTTCTGGCGGCTGGAAGGA
>Ga0075418_10005332_pt1 | contig 14563 bp, 17 predicted proteins | sample SoiMetdeltSBSDD2_FD_81776 | JGI IMG/M metagenome (GOLD analysis project Ga0075418, IMG submission 81776) | Bulk soil microbial communities from a Populus tree surrounding site in Tennessee, USA - Soil MetaG P. deltoides SBSDD2 | ecosystem: Environmental > Terrestrial > Soil > Tree plantation...
GGTCATCTTTCCCCGTGCCTGGCGCCTCCCAGCCACGGCAGCTCTACCGCAGAATCATGCCCAAGTTGCTGCATTTGGCGAGATGTTCTGCGCTGCCAAAGAACTACCCTCGCGGTCGACATTCAGTGAGGGTCCTCGCTTAGTCATTCCACCGTGCGCGCATCCGCTCCAATGCCGAAACCGTGAGACAAAGGCGCCGGGCAGCTCCTTCAAGGCCGTGCTTGTCAACCATCCCCTCGACGTGAACCCGGCGCTCCTGAGAACGACGAAGGCGGCCGGTTCGCCGGCACGCGCGGCATCGATTGGCTCGGGTCGCGATCTTGCCCTTGGCCTCTTCGTACCACCACTGCTGAGCAGCGGCGGTCCATACCTCCTCCGTACCGCACTCAACACAAGTGAAGCGCTTATCTGCGTAGAAACGTGGACGCTGCCCCAGCGTACGGTCGTGAAGCAGCTTTGCCTGTTCGGCCCGTATCGCACCGCTGGGCATCCGGTCGGGTTCTCGCCACGGCTCGACGCTCATTCGCTTTGAAATGCGAGCATGTAAACGGCGGCGCGCCAAGATCTCCTCGCGGCCCTGTCGCCCGCTCTTCATAGTCATGCTCCGGCCAAGTCTTGCTGCATTCCAGGGTGTGCCGCTGCCCCGGTCTGGTCAAGTGCATAACCTGAGCCTATCTGTCGGTGGGGACGTATTGCTCGGCTGTGCATAGGAGGGGCCCATGGAATCGTTCCTGCTCCTGGTATTGGTTGTTGCCTGCCTGGCTGTGTACGACGGCCTCTGGGGCTCAGGTGCTCTGTTCATCGCGCTTCGGGCGGCTGCTCGATCCGTCCGCCGACGGCACCCTCGCATTGCGGACAAGCTGGGTTTGGGGGAGGATATTTGCGACACGCAGCGGCTAAATGATCCTGCTAGCGTCTTGATCGGTCGGATCGCGGTCGTCGAGCAAGCGATTGTAGCGGGGCGGGGACGTTTAGCGATTGATGGAACAACGTGGTCGGCGCAGGGGCCCGATCTGCCCGCTGGCACACGCGTGATGATCACTGCAACACAGGGGACTGTGCTTGTCGTTGAACCCGTCGCATAGCGCTAGCATTGATCCGTTGCTGCGCCGGAGAGGGGCGGACTGCCTCAAGTAGTGACGAAGGCTCTGTAATGGGGCTGGAGCGAAGGGGGCGGTATCGCTGGGGCCGGCCTGGCAGCCGAAGTTGTTGCACCGGCGAGATTTTCTGCCCTGACCAGTTTCTGCCGTTGCAGCTCGCGGGCGATGCCGCAGAAAGCAGACACCCGCGCTCGGAGCAGGAGCACACGTGCACTCCTATTCTCGTCTGCCGAGGCCGGACGCGCAGACGTCGGTGCGGCTTGCATCACACGCTTTGATCAATGATCTATCACTTCAGCGACCAATTCGGTAATCTGTTCCTATAGTGGAGGAGCAGACAGTCAGTTGCAGGTGTGGGGATGATGGAGGCCTGCAATGAAGAGGATTATTCTGTGTCTGGATAGTAGTGCGGAAGACGTCCCGGCTGGTTCGACACCCACCAACGTCGCGAAATTGCATCATGCCATTGCAAGCACAGACAGCAACGGCGTGCGGCAGGTCCCGCACTATATCGCGTGCGGTACCGCAGAACCCATTCGAACAGCGTACGCGTTGTTGGCTGCTGACTACGAGGCCGGTGACGAGATCTATTGTTTCGGGGCTTCGTATAGCGCGTTTCAGGCACGCGGATTAGCGGAGTTCATTGAGCTTTTTGGTGTCGCAAAGTCGATCGAGGCATTCGCTTTCGACGAAGCCTGGTCACTCTATCGCGCGGCTGCAAAAAAAAGCCTAGCGGAGGCCTCATTGGTCGAACTGCGCACCGCCGCCCATTACCCAGCTCGCATCAGATGCCTTGGCGTTTGGGATACCGTCAATTTGCCTAGTTCGGGCGGTCGCGCGTTTAAGCTGCGCGACACGCGCCCGCGGGACGCGATCGATATAGGCCTTCACGCCCTATCGATTGACGAGACGCGCGGAAGGTTGCGGCCGGTGCTGTGGACGATGCCGGCGGGTGAGATCCTATCGCAGCGTCGGCATATCGAGCAGGTTTGGTTCGCTGGCAGCCATGGCGACGTCGTGGGGGGCTTACGCGAGGGTACTCTCTCGGACGTAACGCTGCTGTGGATGGCAGAGCGCGTCGCGGCCACGACAGAATTGGCACTCGACATGGACGCACTGAAGGCGTCGACCAGATCCGATCCGCTCGGCCCGCAACACGCGCCGACCGCCGGCCTGGCCTTGCGATTGGCGCGCGCGTTTCCATTCATCCGCCTGGTGAAACAGGCGATAGCAGGTATCCCACCTCTTCGCAGGATGCTGTTTGGTGGGTTGCGCACGAGCAAGGTGCAGCACCGCCACATGACGATCAATGAAAGCATTCACGAAAGCGTTCTATTGCGTTTCGGCGAGAAGGTGATCGAGTTGCGAAGCGGACGTTCGCACATGATCGTGTACCAGCCGCGGATGCTCTCCGAGGTCATTCCCAAGGAGTACGAACCAGTCGCGCGGCCCGCATCACATAAGCTGCAGAGAATCAAAGTCTTTACCGTCCACGGCACTTTCGCGCACGACACTAGTTGGGACAGCTGGGACCCGAACAACGAGCAACGGTTCGTTAGTCGGCTGCGCCAGCACCTGCGTGAGCGCGGTGTGACTCTCGATGAGTTGGATCACACGCAATACAAATGGTCGGGAGGCAACAGCCACGATGAACGCCGTACTGCGGCGATCGGTCTGAAGAAGCTCATCGAGGCGAAACTACGAGAGACGTACGCCCAGCACGGCAAGGACTACTACGATGCTGTGTATATTGTTGGGCATAGTCACGGCGGAACAATTTCGCGACTGGCCATGAACTTATGGGAGAAACCACACGACTACTACGATCCTACCTTGGACGCGAATTTCGACGAGTTCAAGCACGACGACCAATGCCAATCGTGTAGACGCCCCTACAACGGCAAGGTTGGCCCCAACACAGTTCCACGTCCAACCGGAGTTATCACACTTGGCAGTCCGTTCGTTACCTTTGAGAAGCGGAAAGCAGGCCTCGTGGCCGCGCACATCGGTGCGTGGGCGTTCCGGGCTCTGTCGCTCGTTCCGGTGGCCGCACTGTACATTGCCTACAAATACGACGAGCTCGTCAGTTTTTTAGCAATGTTCATGCTGCCGGGCTGGTTGGGGCAAGCGATTCAACTGGCATTACCGATCGGGCTATATTGGCTAATCGCCAGCTACCTACCGCAGCTGCTGCTGGGCCCTGTCGAGCGACGTTTTGGCAAGGGTGGTGCCTTGGCCGCGGTGTCCAGTGCACTACAGGTCCTCAAATTCGCTTTCGTCGCCGGCCTCTGTGTTTACTACCTTGCGTATTGGTTCGGTGGCTGGGCGTTGGCGGCGCAATGGCTGCCATTCCTACGCAGCGAGACAGTGCTCAGCTGGGTGCGGTGGTCGGTCCCACTGATCGCTTTCTGGCTGCTGGCCGTCACGCTTCCGCGGTGGTTCCTCACGCGAATGCACCGCAAGGTGCTCGCTTTACAAGAAAAGCTACCCAAGAAGTACGACCCAAGCGAAGGGCGACCGGTCCCCTACCTGAGCTATCTCACGTTTGGGGACGAGGCTGGCATCCACTTGAAGATATTCGGCTTTATCACGTGGCTCATCCAGGCGAGCGCTCTAGCGGCGGTTTGTGCATTGGCTTTCGGGATCATTCTGACGGGCGTGGTCGTCGTTGAAACCTTCGTCTACTTGTTGGAAGGCAACAGCATCCTCAGTAGGTTTGGAGTTTCCGCCCTGAGTTCTGACCGCGCCGTCCAGGATCGTTTCATCGCGTTGATGGACTGCCTGACGTTCTTGCCGTCTGCGTGGTCCAACCTGTTCGGACAAACCCAGCAATACGATCTGGGCGCGCTCGAGAACCGCCACGATGTAGTGCGGTACATTCCGGGGGCACTGGTGGCAATGACGTTCCTGACAGTGCTAATCTTTGTTCCCATACAGCTGGTGCTCTACACCATCGCCTACGCGATCAACCTGAGCCTGCGAGGCTCGGGATTGGTGTTTGGTAGCGAAAAGCTGGCGTGGACCCTGGCGAACCGCATCAGCATTTCACCGCACGCCAACAGCAATTCCATGTTACGGCGGATATTCATCGCACCGGAGGCTTGGCGCCGCCGGGAACTCGCGCACGCGTACTACTATCAGAGCGACCGGGTGATTGCGGATGTGGCCAACTATATGGCCGATTGGACCAGGCACACTCCGTCGCGCCCCTGGCCGACCGGCTGGATTGCAAGCTCAGGTACTGGGCTAGTGGTCGCATTGTCTATGCTCAGTATTTTTTCGAATTCGGTTTCGATGGCCAAAGGGTTCGAGGCAACGTCTCGGAGCTTCTTCGGTGGCAATGGCACGGACCGACCGGCGACGCCACCGCAACCTGAAGCGCAACCGGCACCGCCAGAGCCAGAACCAGAGCCAGAGCCACCGCTCGTGGAAAGCGGCGATACTATTTGCAGGGGCCGCGACGTCACCGTCGACGTTCAAGTCGAGAAAGAGCCGGAGATCACCTACGAAGCGCGACTTGAAGCGGCAGCGAGGGACCCATGGACATCCGCAGTCACCGCCAAGTACGGCCCCTTGTGGGCAAGTTTTGAACTCGCCAAGGAACGCTCACCTTGGGCGTGTTCGTCGGCAGATTGCAAATACAGCGGGGTGCCATGCGCAAGACTGATGCTGCCGCCCGCCACCATCGCGCCGGATCGCGGTGCGACCCCAGCGCCGGAATCCACTGACGGCACTCGGCAACGATAGCATTCCGTCCGCACCTGCATGAAGCAGTGAACAACGCGATCCTTGATCGTTTTGTTTTGGTCGTCGAGTGACGAACCATCCTTGATTGTGCGATGCACACTTCACTTCCGAGTTGGGTCATGGGCTGCCGACCAGACCATGCGGTGTCCAGCCGAGTAGGTGAGGATGTTGCCGTCCTCACCCCTCACAGATCCGGATGTGCAGATTTCCCGCTTCCGGTTCTTCACGGGAGAGCTTCGCTCACGGTGGTGTAACGATGGACGATCCGGGCTGCCGGAAGCGGAAGTCGTTTGAGGAGGTCGTTGAAGCGGCTCCAGTGGAACCGACTCCCCCGATCCCGCCGCGACAACCATTTCTGCCAGATCCTCGCGACCTGATGGGCGTACCAGCGCAACCGTCGAAAGTTGCCCGTTATGCCGAAGTAGGCATAGTGGCCCCGCATCTTCGCGCTCAGATGGTAGTGCTGGTCGCGGATGGGCCGATGCCGGTTTCTCCGGCACCAGTCAGTGACCGTCGCCAGCGCTCGGGCGTAACGGTTCTTCGCCGTTACTTGCCACACCACGTTCTTGCCCCTCCGTGACTTGCCCCATACGTGGCAGAAGCCCAGAAAGATGAACGAGGTGCCATCCGTTTCGGGATGGTCTTTCCCACCTGTTCGGCCAATGCGGAAATCGACGAAACGCGTCTTGTCGGGATGAAGCGTGAGCCCATACCGCGCAAGCCGCTTGCCCAAAACGCTTAGGACCCGCTTGGCATCGTGGAAGTCCGCGAAAGCCATGACGGCATCGTCGGCGAAACGGGCGAGGGTACTTCTCCCCTTGAGACGTGGTCGCACCTCGGACTCAAACCATTCATCCAGCACGTGATGCAGGAAGATGTTCGAGAGGCAGGGTGAGATTACACCCCCTTGCGGGGAGCCTTCGGTCGCATGGCGCAGGAGACCATCTTCCAGGACCCCTGCTTTCAGCCACTTATCGATCATTCGTCGGATGACACCATCCGTGACTCGTCTGTCAAGAAAGTCGCGCAGATGGGAGTGCGGAATCGAATCGAAATATTTGACGATGTCGATATCCAGCACCCAACGCAGTCCTTGGCTCATGAAGGCCGTGTGCAATTGCTGTAGGGCCTGATGAGCCGAGCGACCCGGCCGGAAGCCGTACGAGCAGGGAAGGAAGTCCTGCTCATAGACCGCCTCCAACACCATGACGATCGCCCTCTGTGCCACCTTGTCTTCGAAGGTTGGAAGGCCGAGCGGCCGACGCGACCCGTCCGCCTTCGGAATGTATGCCCTCCGGACCGGCGGCGCTTGGTAGCGGCCGGACTTGATGCGACCCAAGAGGTCCAAGAGATTGGCCTCCAGGTTTGTCGCGTAGTCCGCCGCCGTCACGCCATCGATGCCAGGGGCACCATCCTTGCGGGTGAGACGGTAGGCCTCTTTCATCCACTCCAAATCGATGACGTGGTGCAGCGTGGATAATGCCACCCCTCGCTTCGACCTTGCCAGTTCAGCTATCCGTTGCCGTTTCGTGGACAGGTTCGTGAGACTCAAAGTCCTCTCCCATGTTTCCCGTCAACGGTCCTCTCCTCGTGACACCCCCCATCCCTCGGTCGGGTCCTGGCGAGTCCAGTTCCCCGATGTCACAGGTACTATGAGGGTGCTACGACTTCCCGCCCACGCATCCCCGGTCACTTATTTGCTTCGCTTCCGGGGCCCACGCTACCCTCCTCGGTTCGTTCTCACCGCTAGCGCTCCCAGAAGTGCGGAGGATGCTCTCTGGGCCAGGACCATTGTTCAGCCGGCGATCCAGTTTCCGGCGCACTCTCACGTGGACATGAGCGGGATCTCACAGGTTCCCAGGCGGTCCATCCTGTACCTTTGCCCCGGTCAATGACCCCGGCCGAACCGACGATCCCTCGCCTATGGCGGTTTCGTCAGTACTGCCCCTGCTCTGCCGAGAGCAAAGGCTTCAGCGTGACGTACATATCGAGGCTACCGCGGAGCTTCAGCACCTGCTGCCTACGCTTCACGAGCGGCGTTGCCACCGCCCATGCAAGGCTCGCTTCCGGCTGGCTGGCTGGCCTTTACCGGGAGGGAGTCGAACCCTCTGGATCGCGATGAAAGGTTTCAGATCACATGTCGTCCCCCTTTCCTGGATTTTTCCTGTCGCAACGGCAGACGCACCCCCGATTCCTGACGAAGCTGTTGCGCCGCAAAGACTTTCTCCCTTGGGCCATAAACGGCCCTGAGCAACTGCAAACAATTGCACACGCGGTGCTGCCCGCACAGCTTCGCCGGGATGTGACCGAGTTCAGTCCGCCCTGGATCCGCTGATTTCGTTCGGGTGGACCAGCTCTGTCCGTAGGCAAGGGGCGTTGTCTTGAGGGGCAATGTTCGAAATTCGCTCAAGGGGCCGCCGATCGACAAGCAATCTCAGGATGTCTGGTCGTGAATAGTGACCGGCAATATCGGCTACAGCCTTTGCCGCGAGCACCGCCTCCATCGAGCCCTCAGCGATGAGGATCGTCTCGCCCGAGGCCGGCCCGGCAATAACCTCACCTCTTGGATCGATTATGTAGCTGTCGCCCGTCTCTCCGAAACCCGAGAGTTCCCGATAGCGATCCGGCGTGTCGGCTCGGCGTCGCATGCCACCCACCGCGATCACATAGCAAGCCGCTTGCGAAGCAAACGCGCGAGACAGCAGGAGCTGACGCGGCCACAACGTCACTGGAGCCGGCGGTGCAGCCGACGGTTCGCGCCCAGGCCACGCCGCGACATGGATTTGCGTGCCCTGGGCAGCGAGCGCATAGCCGGGCAGCATGAGATTGTGTTCCCAGCAATTCAGCCCGCTGATGCGCCCATATGGTCTTTCGTGAACACGCAGGCCTTGCGCGTCGCCTTCGCCCCAAGCAGCCCTTTCGACGAAGGTTGGTTTGATCTTGCGATGCCGGCCGAGTATGCAACCATCGCGACCGATGAACAGCAGCGTGCAATAGACCGTGCCCTGGGTGCCCCGGTCGCGCTCGACAATCCCGATGACCACATCGACACCGGCAGATTTAGCAGCTGCACAGAGCTTCTCGGTCGTTGGGCTTGGGATCTCGACTGCACTTGCGATATATTCAGCCAACGCCTTGAATGTCAGCGGCTGTGTCTGGGCATAGATGAAGAAGGGATAACCGGGCAGCCAGGTCTCGCCAAAGCCGGCTATGGTCGCGCCCATTGCCCCGGCCTCTTTGATTAGCGAACAGGCCTTCTCCGTAGACGCGTCGCGATCGAAGAAAACCGGCACGGCCTGGATGGCGGCAAGCCTGAACGAATTTTTCGCAGTCATGTCTCATCCCCTTGTGCGCCGGTCAAGGCCGTGGTGGCACTGTCAAAGCTGGTCTGACGCAAGACCTGTAGCGGATCGGTAAGGTCGAGTTGGGTGAGATTGGGTCATGTGGTGGCCCCGGGTGATTGGGCGGGCGATTGTGCTTACAGGTGGCCGCGTGGGTCGCTGCGCCAATCGGTGCCGTTCAACGAGAGGTATTCGATTTCGCCACGCGAGATGCCGATGTCCTTGAGGTCTCGGTCTGCCAGACCGTGCAAGACCGCTCGCAATCTCGTGCGCTTGCGCCGCTCTTGAAACGCGTTCCAACGCCGCTTGAAGAAGTTGGAAACATGAGACGTCAGTTCGGCGATCTGTGCGAGCTCACTTGCCCTGTGGGTCGTGATCATTGCTGAATTACCCCTGGTTCAATTTGATGCTTGCTCAGCTGAACGAGTACCCGTGGGGCTACGCCGGTCCGCCAAATTGCGTCGCCAAGACACGAGAGCAGCGAAGATGTCGCGCACGACCTTCGCCCGCTCGGCGTGTGCGCGCCGTGCGACTTGCCGCTTCAAGAGCGCCCACTGATCGGGGGTGAGAGTGCGATAGTCCGGGATTGTCTGATCGGGCTCGTTAGGCACTTGCAGGTTGCTATCAAGGCCTCTGGCGGGGCTATCGATGTTGCTGATCATGGGTGTTCTCGCTGTCTCGGTTGGCCTTTCGAACGGCCCGACGCGGCCGATCTCCCCGAGGATGCGGCCCTGGCCCGTCTTGCGCTTTGAGAGGAGTTCGATTTTGCTTTGAGATACCTATGATTTTCGGGCTAGAAGTTCTGGCACTGTTGCCCTTGGAGTGAAGGTAAGTGTTCACGTTCGACGATTGCTCGATCGATTGCGACCGGCGCGAGTTGAGGCGAGGCGCGGATTTGATCGGCGTCGAGCCGCAGGTCTTTGATGTGTTGGTCTATCTGATCCGCAATCGGGATCGCGTGGTCAGCAGAGATGACTTGCTTGCGTCCGTTTGGCGTGGTCGGATTGTTTCGGAGTCCACGCTGTCCAGTCGCATCAATGCGGCCCGGACAGCGATCGGCGATAGCGGCGATCAGCAGCGGTTGATCCGCACCATCGCTCGCAAGGGGTTCCGTTTCGTTGGCGAGGTTCGAGAGGTCCCTGGTTCGCCGTCAGCAAGCGCGTCGGATGAGCAACCCGTGCCACGAAACATGAAGCTTCCCAGGTCGACTGACACCCCAGCACCTCGGCTGCCGGAGAAGCCGTCCATCGCAGTTCTTCCCTTCACGAATCTGAGTGGCGATCCGGAACAGGATTACTTCGCGGACGGCATGGTTGAGGAGATCGTCACCGCGTTATCACGCTTTTCGAACCTGTTCGTAATCGCGCGTAATTCCAGCTTCACCTACAGAGGTCGCGATGTCGACGCGAATCAGGTGGGGCGTGAACTGGGGGTGCGGTATCTGCTTGAAGGCAGTGTGCGCAGGGCCGGGAACCGGATACGCCTTGCTGGGCAACTCATCGACGTTGCCAAGGGCGTGCATCTTTGGGCGGAGCGCTTTGATGGCGCGCTGACTGACATTTTCGGTCTTCAGGATCAAATGACCACGAGTGTCGTCAGCGCGATCATACCCAAAATGTCGCAGGCCGAGTTGGAGCGCGCAAAGCATAAGCCAACCGAGAGCCTCGATGCGTATGACTACTATATGCGGGGCGTCGCGCTCACTTACTATGACACAAAGGACGCCTTTAGCGACGCACGGCAGCATTTTCTCAAGGCGATGGCTCTCGACCCGCACTACGCCTTGGCCCATGCGGCGGTGGCGTCGTGCTTTGAAGCTCGGATGAGAAACGGGTGGATGTCCGATCGCCTGGCCGAGATTGAGGAGGCGAAAAAGTTGGCTCGCCAAGCGGCGGAGTTGGGCAGGGATGACGCGCTTGCTCTCGCAGTGGCCGGGTTCGTGCTTGCCCGCGTCGCAGGTGATCTCGACGACGCACCTGAATTCATTGACAAAGCTCTTGCACTCAATGCGAATCTCGCAAGAGCGTGGCAACATAGCGGATGGGTGCGGATTTGGCTGGGCGAGCCTGAGCTGGCAATCGAGCATGTAACACGGGCTATGCGGCTCAGCCCGGTCGACCCATGGTTGTGTTCGATGCAGACGGCAATTGCGTTCGCACACTTCTTCATGGGGCGCTATGACGAGGCTTCGTCCTCGGTGGCAGCGGCTTTGCGTGACCGACCACACTTCCAACCTGCTTTGCGCCTGGCAGCGGCAAACCATGCAGTGGCGGGAAGGATGGAGAAGGCGAACGAAGCCGTTGCACGTCTACGAGCACTCAATCCTGGCCTGCGCCTTTCCAATCTAAAGGCTTGGCGCGCCCCTCAGCGCCGGCCTGAATTTTCTTCTATGTACGAAGAGGGCTTGCGCAAAGCTGGACTGCCGGAGTGATCCTACCTGTTGTTCAAGCGACCGCCGAGGTCCCATCAAGCACCTCGAGCATAGCTGCTCGTAATCGGATCGCCTCCCCCCGCTTCCCTTCGGCTCGGCGAGTATTAAACTCCCTCCGTTGACCCAATGGCTCTTCATTCCGACAGCAGCTTTGGGTCACGAAGTGGCATGCTGACCGGTTCCTCGGGACGGTGAAAGTAACTCTGTAACCGGACGGAGTCGCTGCAGCGCCGAAGACTTCTGAGGTGGGCCAGAAACGGCCCTGAGCGACTGCAATAGCGCGCGTACAGACGACTGACGGCGAATTAGGGTATCGCGGGATTCGAATAACGGCCGCCGCGTTACACCCGGGCGTGTTCTGATTGTGCAATTCCAGCACGGGTGTGCGAAGTCACTCGGTTGTTTTCGAACGCGCGGATCAGAGGCAGCTAGTTGAGCCAGTATCGGTGCGAATCCGTACCGACTTCCTCCTGGGTCGCACCTTCTTCGTGATATACAATGCGGTAGGCAGGACGTGCCATGCGCGCTCGTCAACTCATAGATACCGCGTCGTACGACCCAGAAGCCCTCCAGGTTATGGGCCAGGCGTTCGATCAGGCTTGGCGCGACATCGCCGGCAATTTCGGCGGTGGCGGCGACAAGGACGCGGCCCGGCTCAAGCTGGCGAATGCATTGCTGTCTGTGGCCAACAACGACTGCCGCGATGTGGTGAGCCTGAAACGAGCGGCCCTGATGGCGATGGCCAGAAGCTATCGCGTGGGGCAACGATCTTGAGGCAAGAGCATCTATTTGCGTCGTTGGCCCAAAACCTTGGTGGGCAACAACTCCAGTTGAGTGGCGAGTTCGGTAGTCGCGCCGAGAGGCCCTCCCATCCCACCGCACACCGCCGCGGCTATCCTTCGTCGCCGCGCTGCTCCGTAATAGACGCGCCGGCGATCGAGCCGACCTCTCCGCACTCGGTGTAGGGCTCACCGTCGCATTGGCTGCGGCCTGAACGGTCGTGGAGTTGAGAGGCGGCGACGGATTGATAGACGAACGGACGGCACGCGAGAGGGCCGAGCGATGCCGTCGCAATCCGCGCACACGGGCGAGTGGTGAGATGCTCCAGCACGATCCACTCTATCGGGCGAGTCAGAAGCCAGGGCTGCAATGGCGATCACACACCCCCCACGTCGGCCCAGCTATCGACACCGACCAACTGCGGCGCCATCGTATAGCCGCGCTCCTTCAAGCCGAGCAGAAGACCGAGTTGAGCGCCACGAGGAATTTCGCCCCACCGCTGCCAATCATCGAGTTGATCGTCACTGATGCAGAACGCTTCGCGGAACGGGCGCCGGCCGCCGTACGCGGCGATGGCTTGGGCGAGCGTCATCACGGTCTTGCTGCTTTCTAACTTGCGCGGTAGTCGTCTGATAACCTTGGCCATGTTCTCTTCCGGGTTGATGGCTGAGGCGGGGCCTTCACATGGTTTGCTGGCAGTGCGCTGTGTGGAGGCCCGCTTGGGCCTTTGGTCATCCACATGGTCGGCCAGATGCCACGGTGCCGTCTGATTCGGGCCATCGGGCGGCACCACTCACTCAGTCGTCGCGGTCTTGCCCGTCTTTGGCACTATTGGTTGTGGTCCTTGGCCATTTCTCACTCTCTTGTTGATGGCCAGGGTGAGGCCCTCACGCGTGTCGTCTCAGCCCGTGTGGGGCCACTTTTTCTCCTGACCCTTCTCGATGTTGCGGCGCGGGCGCTATTGAGGCGCCGGAGACGACAAACTGAAACCCGAGGATTTCGCGCGCTGGTTGGTGGCGCTCCGCGGCGATCGCGGCATGTTGCCGGCTCAATCTGGGGGGCTATCCATGCAATCGCTTTTTTCCGCCGAGCGGGCGCTGACCCGCCGCGACCTGGTTGCTGCCATGCAGTCGCTGGACGCGGCACGCGGGGCGCTTCTGCGCGCGGAGCGCGATGGACAGATAGAGCGCGCGGCGGAGCTGCACCGCGACATAGTCGATCTAGAGGCAAACATTAGACGATTAGACGCGCGCCTTGCGCAGCTCACGATGGGACTGGCCATCGCTGGCGGCCGGCAAAACTGATGACCTGTTCGGCGCTGAGTGGGACCTGGGTGAGGTGCGCTTGCCGCCTAACAGCATGATCGACCCGCTATGGACAGCGGGCCGGTCCTTACTGTCCGGGTCCGCTAATGGGGCTGGCCGCGCCCAACCAGGCACGCCCTCAATCCTTCTTGATTGCTCGCGCATCGAAATGCGAAAAGCCCGCCAGGTTGAACTGACGGGCGCCCCGCAACTTCGGCCTACCGCGAGAGAGCGCTTGCGATAGACGGGTCACGATGCTGCCACTTCAGCCTTGGGATCAAGGCAGCGCAGAATTGATCCACAGGCTTGTCCACATCCCTTTTAACCCAAGAAGCTGTCGGGGTAGGCTCTAATTCTGGGCACGTCCCTTAGCCCAGCCAGCGTCGACAACCCCCAAGTATCGACGCGCTTCCTGCGCGCGGCGACATCCCCCCTTCCGTCACCGGGCGATTTCTTTTGCAGCTCTTGCCCACGTATTGTGCGGCTCCGGCCAGCAGCGCGTGCAGCACATCGCCTTAAATAGCGAGCTGCGGCATCCGCACGTAGAGTCGACGCCGTTGGGCGAACTCGTGCTCAAGATGCTGCGCATGCACTCGTCACAGCAGCCACCAGAAGTTCATCCGTGTGCTTGCACCACAGCAGCTACAGGATACAACTAGTCAGGTCGAGCGGGCGTCGACACTACGAACGGGAGGGGTTGTCATGCGTGGGATGGCGATGTCAGGCGCGATCTTCGCAGCCGGCATGTTCGTAGGCGTCGTGCTGGCGCAACAGCAGAGAACGCCACCCACGGAGAGCAGGGGCTTTCGGACGGACGTGCTGGCCACTCTAGACCTCGCGGAAGAGATCGAGGGGATGTCAGGGCGCCAACTCCGGATGCGCCGCATCACGGTCGAGCCTGACGGACAATTCGCAGTCCACGACCACCGCGACCGACCCGGCCTCTTCTACATTCAGGATGGTACCATCACCGAGTATCCGGAAGGCGCCGAGGCTCGTGAGCACAGTGCCGGGCAGGCGGTTGCCGTGGGCCTCCGTACCCGGCACTGGGAGGAAAACCGCGGGACCAGCCCTGTTATTGTGATCGCTGTCGATGTCGTTAAGAAGTGAGCGGCACTTGATCAGGTCGCCACCTGCTGAAACCCTCGGCAATGCCCTCGAGACCACCGTAGGGGTCACGGACTCCCGAGGGCACTTCCGCTTTACCCCCTAGCAGCCGTCGCAGGGGCCTAACGGAGTCGTCGGTGAAAGACGTCCAAAAACGGCCCTGAGCAAGTGCAGGAAAGTGCATACAAAGAAGCGCTTCGGCCGGCCTGGATGCCTCAGGGCGGCCCGCTCTTGTTGCTGCCCGCGCGGTGAGGCTGCTCGCCGACCGCCTCCACCGACGCCCCGGCCTCGATACGGCGACGAATGTCCTTGAGCCGCATAAGCTGCTGGACGATCTGTGGCATCAAGTCGAGTTTTTCCATCAGGCGCCAGACATAGACGAAGATCGCAAAGATGGTCCCAACGTCAGCGTATGGCATGTATGCGACGCGCAGCAGCACCAGGAGGAACACCAGGATCGATAACGCCTCGATCGCAGTCCAGTTAAATGCATCGGCGTCAGAGAGCTTGACACGCCACGCGCGCACTTCGGCAAAATGGCGGCTGACGGCTCCTTCCTGCGCCGCCTCGATCACCTGGACCTCATGCTCGAGCTGGTTGTTGAGCCCCTCGTTGAGTGTCAGGGACCGACGCATGTAGCGGCGGTTGATGATCGCGACTGGGATGAAGAGCAGCGCGGCGACCGCGCCGATCACGAGGTCGTAGTAGAACAGGATGGCGGCGGAGCCGACTGTGGTCACCATCGTGTTGAGA
>Ga0075418_10005333_pt1 | contig 14563 bp, 14 predicted proteins | sample SoiMetdeltSBSDD2_FD_81776 | JGI IMG/M metagenome (GOLD analysis project Ga0075418, IMG submission 81776) | Bulk soil microbial communities from a Populus tree surrounding site in Tennessee, USA - Soil MetaG P. deltoides SBSDD2 | ecosystem: Environmental > Terrestrial > Soil > Tree plantation...
CCCGGACCTGACAACGTGCTCGGCCACGTCAAATTCGTGTTTCCTAACAAGCACGACGTCTACATGCACGACACGCCGCAGAAGCACCTGTTCAACGGTACGGTGCGCGCCAACAGCCATGGCTGCATGCGGGTGCGCGACCCACAAAGGCTGGCCGAGCTGATCCTGGCCGAGGACCAGGGCTGGCCCGTGGGTCGGGTGGCGTCGGTGATCGCCAGCAATCAGCCGAACAACCAGATCACCCTGAAGCGCAAGGTTGCCACCCACATGACCTACTTCACGGTTTGGGTCGAGGACGACGGCAAGGTCAAGACTTTCACCGACCTCTACAACCACGAGAGCAAGATCGCACTCGGGCTCGAAGGCAAGGCTCACCTCATTCCGCGCGACAAGACACCGATCGTGGCCGGCGCGGTCGGCTCACTTGCCGAAACCAGTACCGGCGGCGCCGGCGGCAAGAAGGATTGGACGCAGCGTGTCTGGCAGCAGAACTAGCCAATACCGTTATTGGCTCCGTTCGCCGTGATGTTGCCGCATACCCTGCGTTGAATGGCTTATTCGGCGTTCTCAACGGGTTAGACGGGCATTGCGTCGGGGCACTGCCCTGTGAGCCGAAAGCCGAACCGCCGGCGGAAGACGGGGTGAATGTTCCCGCAGGCGGTCAATGGGGGAATACGGGTCTTGCACGCGCACTCTCGCGGAATTGGGCTGTGTCTGGCGATGGCCGTAGCGGCGATGGCCGTCGGCACCGCCGCACGCACGGCCGAGCCGACCAAAGACCGCACGATCTCCCTCTACAACATCCACAGCAAGGAGACCCTGACCATCCAGTACATGAAGGCCGGCAAGTACCTGCCGGAGGCCATGGAGAAGGTCAACTGGATGCTGCGCGACTGGCGCAAGGATGAAGCGACCCGCATGGATCCCGATCTCATCGACCTGATGTGGGAGATCCATAACGAGCTGGGCTCTGCCGAGCCCATTCACATCATCTCCGGCTACCGCTCGAAGGGCACCAACGAAATGCTGCGCCGGACGGTCGGCGGGCAGGCGAGCCAGAGTCGCCACATACTGGGCCAGGCCGCCGACGTGCATTTCCCGGACGTGCCGATCAAGAAGCTGCGCTACTCGGCGCTGATCCGCGAGCGGGGCGGGGTCGGCTACTATCCGACATCGGCTATTCCGTTCGTCCACATCGACACCGATCGCGTACGTGCCTGGCCGCGCCTGCCGCGCAACGAGCTGGCGCTGCTGTTTCCGAACGGCCGCACCCAGCATGTGCCGGAGGACGGCGACCCGATCAGCATGGAAGACGTAAAGCGGGCGCGCGCCTCCAATAGCGAGCTGGTCCAGCAAATTGCCGCGTATCACCAGGAGCGCACCCGTCCCAAGAGCGCGGTGCAGGTTGCCTCGTTGACGCCGTCTCTGCCGCAACTGCTCGCGCCGCCGCGGCTGGTCGAGCGGCCGTCCGTGTTCGACACCCGTCCGAGCGACATGGACCGGGCCAAACTGGCCGCGCTTGCCGCCGAGCCGCCGCGTCTCGTGTCGGAGCCCAAGCTGGTCAGCCGCAAGGCGCCGGCAGCGGATAGCACATCACGGTCCGGGCAGTTGCGGGTGGCCGCGGCCGACCCGGCCACCGACGCCAAGGCTATGCAACGGCTGCGTGACGCCGTTCCGGTCAGCCAGGAATTCGTGCCGGCGCCCGCCTATGACGAGGAGCACCCGGAGGAGCTATCCTACCGGCCATTCCCGATCGCGCCGCTCCTGACCCTGACTGCCTCGGCCGACGATCCGGCGCTGTCGCGCATGGTGCATCCGGATCTGGCCAAGACCCTGGAGTTCATCGACCAGGGCTTGTCGGCGTTGCCGATGCGGCTCCGGGTTGGACCGCAAACCGCACAGGTGATGTGGGCGCAGCAGTTCAAGGGCGAGGCGGTCAACTTTTTCAGCTTGACCGATCCCGATCGCTCGGCCCGCGCCCCAAACCTCAACAATCGCCGCGTGCACACACAGGCCCAATAACGGGCCCAATAACGGGCCCAGTAGCGACCCAGTAGCAGCCCGCAGCCCGTCCCACTCACCTGCGTTCCCGGAAAAGGCACGCTCAGCTCGAAGGGCTGCCCGACGCAGCTATCCGCGATGCTTCCCCTGCCATGCACAAGCGCCGGCAAGATAGCCTCGACCGCGTCTCGGCTTGCGGGGACGCAGCGCATCGAACCCGCCACCAGCCCGCGCTGCCGCATGCCCGTCCGTTTTGCCTGGCCCGGACGCAAACTTGGATCAGGGCGAGCCGACGCTTGCGCTTGATTGTTTACTCCGCCGCGTCCATGACGTGCGAGTCGTCTGCGTCGGCGCCGGTCGCCTGCAGCTCGTCGTCGAGCATGCCGAGCGCATGCATGTAGACGGCCAGGATCGCCTCCTCCTCCTGCCGGTCGGTCTTGCTCTTCTTGCGCAGGCTGACGATTTTGCGCAGCGCCTTGACGTCGAAGCCCACTGCCTTGGCTTCCAGGTACTTGTCGCGGATGTCTCCGGCCAGTGCCTTCTTCTCCTCCTCCAGCCGCTCGATCTGCTCGATGAGCTGGCGCAGCTGCTTCTGCGCTGAAGACTGAAGCGTCGTCATGATCTGATCACCCCCGCTGTACCGTCTACCAATGGCGGACGCTGCCCCGGTCCCCCACCACGAGCGCGCGACGCTAGCCGCCGTACCCTGGGCCTTCAAGGCGTCGGGCCCCGTCGTCCAGAAGTTATCCGCATGTTTCGCTTGGGCCCGGCCGAGGCGGCGCAAACCCATTGAAATTCCTACGATCGAGGCTTGGCGATCACGTGGTTCTGCACGCCGTGACCGCCAAGCAACGGGCGCTTGGCCGAAATTGTGCCGGCATTCACGCCCGCCCAGCCGATCTCGCCCGACAGGCGGCCATACTCGATCTTCGGGCAGCGGTTCATCACCACCTGCAGGCCGGCGGCTGCAGCTTCGGCGGCGGCCTCGTCGTGGCGCACGCCGAGTTGCATCCAGACTACCTTGATGCCGAGCTCATCCTTGAGGCGGATGGCCTCGCGCACGACCTGCAGCGCGGCCGCGGAGGAGCGGAAGATGTCGACGATGTCGACCGGCGCTGGAACCTCGGCGAGCGACCCGTACACACGCTGGCCCAGGATCTCCTTGCCGGTCAGGGTTGGGTTGACGGGCATCACGCGATAGCCCTTGCCCAGCAGATACTTCATGGCGAAGTAGCTTGGGCGGTTGGTCGCCGCGCTGGCACCGACCATGGCAATGCTGCGGGCTGCACCGAGGATGCCGGCGATGTAGGTGTCGCTGTAGCTGTCGTGGCTCATGGCTTGGGGGCAGGCAGCTGCAGATTGCCCGCTTCTGCTATCGCGAAGTCGGAGTTGTAGGCCATGTCCTCGAGATGTCCATCGGGCCCGCGACATAGCCGATCGTGCCGCCCCTGAACAAGCCCAATGCCCGGTAGAAACGGCACGCTGGCGCCGCGTCATTCGTGCTTAGGGGCAGCAGGGAGAGACGCGGCTCCATCCTCAGCCTTTGTTCCAGTCGGCGGAGCGCTTCTCGAGGAAGGCGCCGATGCCTTCCTTGGACTCGGCATGCAGCATGTTTTCCACCATCACGCTGGCGGCATAGTCGTAGGCCTCCGCCAAAGGCATCGTGATCTGCTTGTAGAAGGCTTCCTTGCCGGTCGAGATGGTAACCGGCGGCTTGCTGGCGATCAGCGCAGCCAGCGACAGCGCTTCATCGAGCACCTTGTCGTGCGCCGTCACGCGGTTCACCAGGCCGTACTCGGCCGCCTCGCGCGCCGGCAGCATCTCGCCCAGCAGCAACATCTCCATGGCCCGCTTGCGAGATACGTTACGCGTCAGCGCGACCATCGGTGTCGAGCAGAACAGCCCGATGTTGACGCCCGGTGTGCAGAACTGGGCCTGCTCGGACGCCACCGCCAGATCGCACGTGGCAACCAGCTGGCAGCCGGCTGCCGAGGCGGTGCCCTGCACGGCGGCAATCACCGGCTTCGGGCACTTCACGATCGCCTGCATGACCGTGGAGCACAGGTGCATGAGCTGCTCGGTGAAGGCACGCCCGCGATCGGCATCGGCGCGATGCTCGGTAAGCTCCTTGAGATCGTGACCGGCACAAAACACCGGCCCCTGGGCGGCGAGCACGACCGCGCGCACTTGCTGGTCAACAGCCGCGTCGGCAATTGCCGTCTGCAGCGCGCGCAACATCGCTTGCGACAGGCAGTTGCGACGGTCTGGCCGCGCCAAGGTCAATAGCAGGGCGCCGTGGCGGCGCTCGATCAACAGATCGGCGGCGCGCGCTGCCTGCCCGCTCTTGCGGCGCGTCGCCTCCTTGGTCGTAGCCATGGTTCTGCGATCGCTACTGCAGGACCGCGTCGAGCTTGTCGAAGTACTTGGTAACCAGCTCGATGTTGGTCGGATACTGGATCGGCTGGGCGGCCTTCAGCGCCTCCTTCAAGTCGTCCAGCATCTGCTTCTTCTCGGCATCTGCGATCGTCTTGTCGCCGGTGACCTCTTCCATCTCCTTCTTGATGGCCACGCTCGGGTCGGAGAACACCTTGGTCGACGGGTCGATGCCGGCCATGATGTTGGAGATGGTGGCGGCCACGTCGTCGTACTCGTTGAAGTTCGCAAAGCCGTGCTTCTTGGCGATGTTCTCGAGCTCGCCCTGCATCTTCGGGTCGGGCTTGTCGGTTGCGCCGCCCTGCAGCTTCTCCGCAAACGACTCCATGTCCTTCTGGGCTGCGATGAAGCCTTCGATGTGTTTCTCGGTCAGCTTGACCTGCTTGGCCTCGGATTGTGCGAACGCAGACGACGAGAATTGCGCGAAAGCGATCGCCACGAACGCTGCGATCACCAGCCGGAGCGCCTGCTGCATGGGAGTGTTCCTCGTTTGCCGATCTCGGGTGACAAGATAGAAAGGTCCGGTATCGATTCCAAATGACAAAAGTTGGACATCGGCCGCATGACACGTAACGCTTCGGCAACACCTCTGCTCGACATCGCGCGCATAGAAGCTCTGCTCGATGCAAGCTTCCCGCAGATCCATTCCGGCGGCCGCAGTCTTGTAATCGAGGACGTTGCCTACCGCAGCTCGCGCGTACGCCTCAACGTGCAGGCCCGCAACATCCGGCCGGGCGGCACGGTGTCCGGGCCAGCCATGTTCACGCTCGCCGACTACGCCGTGTATGTGGCGATCATCGCCAACCTTGGCGAGCCCGGCATCGAGGCCGTGACCACCAATCTGAACATCAACTTCCTGGCCAAGCCGGAGCCGCGGGATCTTACGGCCCACGCCCGCCTAATCCGCCTCGGACGCCGGCTGGCGGTCGGCGAGGTCGAACTGATGTCGGAGGGATCGCCTGACATGGTGGCGCACGCCATCGCCACCTACGCGCTGCCCTTACAAATCCAGCGGTAACATAATACCACCGATGTGGTAGCATAATACCTAAATCGTATGTCGCTGATTTAATTGGCATTTCAGGCCGTCCGACACCGCAAATTCCGTTGACACCTGGTCTGCGAACGCACTAAATGCGCGCGAACATTTGCGGCTGGCCAATCGGGCCCGCACACAGCCAGAGGGCTCAATCATGACAACCTATGTCGCCAAGCCCGGCGAGGTGGAGAAGAAGTGGGTGCTGATCGACGGCAACGGACTGGTGGTCGGCCGTCTCGCCTCGCTGATCGCGGTTCGCCTGCGCGGCAAGCATAAGGCGACCTACACACCGCACGTCGACACCGGTGATAACGTGATCGTGATCAATGCCGACAAGGTTGTCTTCACCGGCAACAAGACGCAAGACAAGATTTATCAATGGCATACGGGATATCCCGGCGGCCTCAAGGAGCGCCGGCCACAGCAGATCCTGGCCAGCAAGTTTCCTGAGCGCATCCTGCAGAAGGCCGTCGAGCGCATGCTCAAGCGCGGGCCCCTGCAGCGCAAGCTGATGCGCAACCTGAAAGTCTACGCCGGCACCAAGCACCCGCACGAGGCTCAGAAGCCAGAGCCCCTCGACGTGAAGGCGCTCAACTCCAAGAACGCGAGGGTATGATCATGGCCACAGAAACCAAGGGTCTCGAGGGCCTCAGCACCCTCAAGGACAACGAGCCGGTTGCTGGGCCGGCTTACACGCAGAAGCTTGATGCTCAGGGCCGGGCCTATGCGACCGGCAAGCGCAAGGACGCCGTGGCGCGCGTCTGGATCAAGCCGGGTGCGGGCAAGATTCTCGTCAACACCAAGGACTTCACCCAGTATTTCGCCCGTCCCGTGCTGCAGATGCTGCTCAAGCAGCCGCTGCAGGCGGCCAACCGTTTGGACCAGTTCGACGTGATGGCCACCGTGTCCGGCGGCGGATTGTCCGGCCAAGCCGGCGCGGTCCGCCACGGCATCTCCAAGGCGCTCACCTACTTCGAGCCGGAGTTGCGCGGCGTGCTCAAGAAGGGCGGCTTTTTGACCCGCGACAGCCGCGTGGTCGAGCGCAAGAAGTACGGCCGCATGAAAGCCCGGCGCAGCTTCCAGTTCTCCAAGCGCTGATCGCTCTCGGATCGGCCGATTTTCCTGGCACGCGCCGTTGACAGCAGCGGCGCGTGCACCCATAAGAAGGCCATGATCGCTAGGGATACATCTCTGCCGCGACGCCGCCGCACGCGCCCTGCGCGGATGCGATGACGGTTGCGTGACTGTCATTTCGCAGGGGCCGCGCTCGCATCGCGGCTTTTTTGTTTTTCAGGCCAGGCTGGAGCCTACGCCATGATCACCAAGACCACGACCAAGCCCAAAGCCGCAAAGGCACGGGTGCCGGCTACCAAACCAGCGGTATTCATCGACGGCGAAGCGGGTACCACGGGTCTCGAGATCCGCCGTCGGCTGGCCGCCGTGTCGGGCATCGAGGTTCGCAGCATTGCTCCGGACAAGCGCAAGGACGAGTCGGCGCGCCTTGCCCTCATGCGGCAGGCCGAACTCGTCGTGTTGTGCCTGCCCGACGACGCGGCCCGCCAAGCCGTGGCGCTGGCCAATTCCCTCGGCGCCGAGGCGCCCAAGATTGTCGATGCCAGCACCGCGCATCGGGTTGCCGCCGACTGGACGTTCGGCTTTGCCGAGATGGCCTCGGGGCAGGCTGCGGCCATCAAAGCGGCCAAGCGCGTCAGCAATCCCGGCTGCTACTCGACGGGTACCATCGCCCTGCTACGGCCGCTGATCGATGCGCAGCTGCTGCCTGCCGACTTTGCGATCACAATCAATGCCGTCAGCGGCTACAGCGGCGGCGGCAGGAGCATGATCGAAGCCTACGAGTCGGGTGAGGCGCCGGAGTTCGAGCTGTACGGCCTCGGACTGGAGCATAAGCATGTGCCGGAGATTGAGCTCTATGCCGGGCTGCAGCGTCGGCCGATCTTCGTGCCCTCGGTCGGCAATTTCCGGCAGGGCATGCTGGTCAGCGTGCCTCTGCACCTCGAGCAGCTGCCGGGCAAGCCATCCGCGCGCGACCTGGAAGCTGCGCTCCGCCACCACTATAGCGGCGCCAGGTTGGTCAAAGTCGTGCCGGCTGGCGATGCATCGGCCAAAGGCGGTCGTCTCGACGCGCTGGCGCTCAACGATACCGACGTGCTGGAGATCCGCGTGTTTGCCAACGACAAGCACGGTCATGCCGTGCTGGTGGCTCGGCTCGACAACCTCGGCAAGGGCGCATCCGGCGCCGCCGTTCAGAACATCGGCCTGATGCTGGGCGTGCAGACCTGAGGCCGCGCCGATCGGATTGCCGCCACATTACTATGGGGAATGGAGGTACGGAATTATACTAAGCTGATTGTAGGCGAGCCGATGCGAGGCCAGTGGGCGATTTGCGTGGTTTTCCTCGCCGCCGTGTACGCGGCATCTGGCGCGCTGGCTGATAATCGCGTCGCCCTGGTGATCGGCAACGCCGCCTACGTCAACACGGTGCCGCTCGCCAGTGCCAGCCATGACGTCGACGATATTGCGGCAGCGTTGCGCAGGCTCAGCTTTCAGGTCATCGCAGGCAAGGACCTCGACAAGCGCTCGCTGGAGCGGGCGGTACGCCAGTTCGCGGTTGGGCTAACTGGAGCCGACGTCGCACTCTTCTACTACGTCGGCCACAGCCTGCAGGTCCGTGGCCTCAACTATCTGGTGCCGACCGACGCCAAGCTCTCCTCTGAAGACGATGTCGACTTCGAGATCGTATCGCTCGGGCTCATCCTCAAGCAGATGGAGCGCGAGGCCAAGGCCAGCCTGGTCTTCCTCGACGCCAGCCGCCACAACCCGCTTGGACGCAACCTGGCGCAGGCGATGGGCCCGCGTGGAACGCAGGTCGGACAGGGCCTCGCCGAGGTGCGAACTGCGGGCGGGACCGTGATCGGCTTCTCGACGCAGCCGGGATCGCTCTCCTTCGAAGGACCCGGCCGCAATTCGCGCTATGCGGCGGCCCTGCTCGAACACATCGAAGTGCCGGGCAAGGATGTCGCCGCCCTGCTCGATGCGTTACGCACGGACGTACACAAGGCCACCGATGGAAGGCAGCAGCCCTGGGACCGCACATCCCTGAGCGGGGCTATCTTCCTGCGACCTGAGCCGCGGGTTGCCACCGCTCAGGGCAAGGACTTGGATCGACAGGCGGACATCGCCTATTGGAATTTGGTGCGCACAAGCAAGTCGCACAGCGCCTTGCAGGCCTATCTGGACCGCTATCCCAGTGGGGCCTTTGCAGGTCTTGCGCGCACGGCGATCGCGGACCTGACCGCCAAGCCGGCCGCGCCAGCCGAGCCCAGCGTCAAGGTCGCGGGCAGTGAGCCCGTGGCAGTCCCCAAACCAAAGGCCAATCTCGGCGGCTACGATGCCCAGGCCCTCGGCAAGACCCTGCGCAAAGAACTGGAGCGGGTCGGCTGCATTGCCGGCGCCACCGACGCGACCTGGGATGATGAAGCCAGACACGCCCTGTCCCAGTTCGCGCTGCATGCCAAGGTTGTCGTTCCCGCAGACGAGCCGACGCTGGCGGCGCTGCAAGCCGTCCAGGCTCGCAAGGAGCGCATGTGCCCGCTCAAATGCAGCAAGGGCGAAACGGACAAAGACGGCCAGTGCGTGGCCGAGGCGCGCGCAAGGCGCCTGTCCTTGATCACGAGCGAGAAGCGCCAGCCCGAAAGGGCGAGCGTAAGGCGCCAGCCGGTAAGACCGGTCGTCGAAGAAGCCCCCCCGGCAAAGCCTGAGTTGTGCTGGAACCAGGGTCCTCGCGGCACCCAGTCCGTGGCTCCGTGCGTGCGATGAGGGGACTTGAACCTCGCCCACGGCACAGCCACTGTCCGGGCCAAGATGAGCCGGTATGACTTCACTGCCCCGCGCCTGTTTGTGGACGGCGATCTTGCCGAACGCGCAACGCTCACGCTGAGCGGCGACCAGGCGAATTATCTGCGCAACGTGCTGCGCCTCGATGCCGGCGACGCCGTCCTGGCCTTCAACGGTCGCGATGGGGAGTGGCGAGCCGAGCTGGTGCAGTCCGGCAAGCGTGAGACAAGGCTCTTGGTCATTGCCCGCACTCGCCCGCAGGAGGCCGGACCCGATATCGCCTACCTTTTCGCTCCATTGAAGCGTGCCCGGCTGGACTACATGGTGCAGAAGGCGACCGAGATGGGCGTCGCCCGGCTATGCCCAGTTTTGACGCATCGCACGGTGGCCGAGCGCGTCAATATCGAGCGCATGCGGGCCAACGCCGTCGAGGCGGCCGAACAGTGCGGGATCCTGCGTGTGCCCGCCGTCGACGAGCCCGCCAAGCTCGAGCGCCTGGTTACCGGATGGGACGCCGCTCGCCGTATCATCTTCTGCGACGAGTCCAGCGAGCATACCGACCCGCTTGTGGCGCTGGGCCAACTGAAGCCGGGGCCGCTGGCCTTGCTGATCGGACCCGAAGGGGGCTTCGATGGGGCCGAGCGTGAGCTTCTCTCAACTCGGCCATTCGTCACACGCATCTCGCTCGGCCCCCGCATCCTGCGGGCCGATACGGCAGCCGTGGCGGCTCTCGCCCTTGTGAACGCGGTGCTCGGCGACTGGCGCTAAGCGGCCTGCCTGGCAAGGCTTGTGCCCGACGCGGCTTTTACCTAACAAGAGGCACGCATCACCCGGCCAGGCCGCAGCTTCGGCGATCAGGAAGACACAGCCCATGTCCACCCGCGAGGACAGCGCGCCCAGCCCGACCGTCGGCTCGCGTGACGACCTGATCGCCTGGATCGCTGCCGGCTCCAAGCCGCCGAGCGCCTGGCGCATTGGCACCGAGCACGAGAAGTTTCTCTTCCACACCGACACCCTGAACCCCGTGCCCTATGCCGGTCCGCGTGGCGTGCGGGCGTTGATGCAAGGCCTGATCTCCGAGTTCGGCTGGCTGCCGATCATGGAGGGCGACAACATCATCGCCCTCAAGCGGCCTGAGGGCGAAGCCGGCGGTACCGTTTCGCTGGAGCCTGGCGGCCAGTTCGAGCTGTCGGGCGACCCGCTGCGTACCGTGCACGAGGTCGGTGCCGAGACGCACGAGCATCTGCGCCAATGTCTGGCGGCCGGTTCTCCGCTCGGCATCGGCTTCCTCGGCGTCGGCTTCTCGCCCAACTGGACGCTGGCCGAGACACCGCGCATGCCCAAGCGGCGCTACGCGGTGATGACCCGCTACATGCCCAAGGTCGGTTCGCGCGGCCTCGACATGATGTATCGCACCTGTACCATCCAGGTGAATCTCGACTTCGCGGACGAAGCCGACATGGTCAAGAAGTTCCGCGTGTCGCTGGCCCTGCAGCCGATCGCTACCGCCATCTTCGCCTGCTCGCCCTTCACGGAGCGCAAGCCGAACGGCTTCCTATCCGCGCGCAGCAACGTATGGCTCGACACCGATCGCAACCGCACCGGCATGCTGCCCTTCGTGTTCGAAGACGGCATGAGCTTCGAGCGCTATGTCGACTATGCGCTGCAAGTACCGATGTATTTCGTCTATCGCAGCGGCAACTACATCGACGTGGCGGGCGCTTCGTTCCGCGACTTCATGGACGGCAAGCTCGAGCAGCTGCCGGGCGAGCGGCCCACGCTCGACGACTGGTCCGATCACCTCACCACGCTGTTTCCCGAGGTGCGCATGAAGCGATTCCTCGAGATGCGCGGAGCCGACGGCGGCCGCTGGCGTCGCATCTGCGCGGTCCCGGCATTCTGGACCGGCTTGCTCTACGATCAGACCGCGCTCGATGCAGCCTACGACCTCATCAAGGGCTGGACGGCAGAGCAGCGCCAGGCGCTGCGCACGGCCGTGCCCAAGATGGCGCTCAACGCGCCGATCGGTTCGGGCAAGGCGCTTGCTGTTGCCCGCGAGGCGCTGGCCATCGCCCGGTCCGGTCTGCAGCGGCGGGCGATACGCAGCGCCAAGGGTGCCGACGAGAGCATCTTCCTCGAGCCGATCGAGGCGATCTTGAAGGAAGGTTGTACGCCCGCTGAGGAGATGCTGCTGCGCTTCGAGCGGGACTGGGGCCAGCGCACCGACCCGTTGTTCGTGGAATACGCCTTCTGATCGATTTCGATCATCCCGTTGCCTTGGCGACGCTCAGCAGAGCCAAAACACCGCGATCGATGCGGCGATCGCAGCCACCGCAGCGCCGCATTCAGGCAGCGTTCATGGAATTCGGGCTAGCAGTGCCCTTGATCTCAACTCAGGTTGCACGGTGTGGGGGCCGACGCGAGGCGGGCCAGGGGAAATTTTCGTAGTGACACGCCGCAGGCACATGCTGGTGATGCTGGGACTGCTACTTTTCGCAGTACTGATCAGCACCTTCGTGCCTGCGCGTACCGTCGACGCGCAGGAGACGTGTGCGGCTCGATGTCTGGAAGCCTACACCGCTTGCTACGTGCGCACCAAGAATCGCAATCAGTGCGAGCAGGTGCGGGAATCCTGCATCAGGCAGTGCCAGCGCAGGTAGCCGCGCTGGGCTGGTGATACCTTACTTGTTCGTGAAGGTTTTCAGGTAGGCGATCACGTCCCTGCGGTCCTGCTCGTCCTTGAGGCCGGCAAAGGCCATTTTGGTCCCCTGCATGAAGGTCAGGGGGTTCTCCAGGTATTTGAACAGCACGTCATCGGTCCATACCAGCCCCTTGGAACCGGCATCCTTGTTGGCGTCCGAGTAATTGAAGCCGTCGATGGAGCCGGCCTGGCGCCCGACGATATCATTGAGGAGCGGGCCAACCTTGTTCTTGGCGCCGGGGCCCACATCGTGGCACGCGCGGCACTTCTTGAAGACCTCGGCGCCGTCGTCGGCCTTGCCGTCCTGTGCGGCAACGGGTTGCGCCACCAGGGTGATCGCGGTTGCGGCGACCAGGACCGCCAGCGTGATGGTGTGGGATGCAGCTCGTGCCATTTCTACTCCGTTTGCCGCATGTCCTTTGCTAGGCCTGAAATCTAGTAAGTGGGCGGGGTCTGCCAACGCGACGCAACGCAGCATCCGGCAGCCCTCCCAGGGCGATGCACAGCCATAGGTTGGCGCCGCTGAGGGAACCGCGATATACCATGCCGAACGGCCTGGGCAGCAAAAATGGTTGGTCGGCCCCAGACCCCGAGAACGCCCGCAGCAACGGAGAACAGCCATGTCGCTGGTGGCGCTGCCCGACCCCGATCGGGCCGTCGTGGCGCGACGTGATGCCATCGTCGAGGACCTGCGGCGCCTGGTCGGCCCGCAGGCCATCATCGCCGACGAGGAAGGCCGGCGCGCCTACGAGACCGATGCGCTGACGGCCTACCGCCGCCTGCCCCTGGCCGTGGCACTGCCCTCCACGACCGAGGAGGTGTCGCGGCTGCTGCGCTATTGCAACCAGCACGACATCAAGGTGGTGGCGCGCGGTGCCGGCACTTCGCTGTCGGGTGGGGCGCTGCCCGCCGAGGATGCCCTGGTGATCGCCGTGTCGCGCATGAGCCGGGTACTCGAGATCGACTGCGTGAACCGCATCGCGCGCGTCGAGGTCGGCATCACCAACCTTGCCATCAGCGAGGCGGTCAAGCAGCACGGCTTCTTCTATGCGCCCGATCCGTCGAGCCAGCTCGCCTGCACCTTGGCCGGCAACATCGGCATGAACTCGGGCGGCGCGCATTGCCTGAAGTACGGCGTCACCACCAACAACGTGCTCGGCCTCAAGATGGTGTTGATGGACGGCGAGATTATCGAGATCGGCGGCAGCCATCTCGACGCGCCGGGCTACGACCTGTTGGGCCTCGTGATCGGCTCGGAAGGGCAGTTCGGCATCGTCACCGAGGCGACCGTGCGCATCTTGCGTTCGGCCGAGGGCGCCCGCCCCATGCTGATCGGATTCAACTCTAGCGAGGCGGCCGGTGCGTGCGTATCGGCCATCATCGGCTCGGGCATCATTCCGGTCGCCATCGAGTTCATGGACCGACCGGCGATCCATGTCTGCGAGGCGTTCGCCAAGGCCGGATACCCGATGGAGGCCGAAGCGCTGCTGATCATTGAGGTGGAAGGGTCCAGCGACGAGATCGCCAGCCTACTCGGCGTCATCACCGAGCTTGCCAAGCCCTTCAAACCGCGCGACGTGCGCATCAGCCAGAGTGCGGAGCAGAGTGCGGCCATCTGGAAGGGCCGCAAGTCGGCGTTCGGCGCCATCGGCCGTATCTCGGATTACTACTGCATGGACGGCACCATCCCGCTCGGCAAGCTGGCCGAGGTACTGGTCGCCATTTCGCATATCTGTGACAAGCACGGCCTGAAGGTGGCCAACATCTTCCATGCCGGCGACGGCAACCTGCACCCGCTGGTTCTGTACGATGCCAATGATGAAAAGCAGGCCGAGAAGGCGGAGCTGGCCGGCGCCGAGATCCTGGAGCTGTGCGTGACCTCCGGCGGCTGCCTGACCGGCGAGCATGGGGTCGGCATCGAAAAGCGCGACCTGATGCGCGTGCAGTTCAGCGAAACCGACCTGATCCTGCAGATGCGCATCAAGACGGTGTTCGACCCCAAGTGGCTGCTCAATCCGGCCAAGGTCTTTCCGCTCGACGGCCGCGAGGCCGCGCGGCAGGACCCGCAGCTGGCCGCCTGAGGAGAGAGCGCCGTGCTCAACAACATGCGCCCCGTCGATGAGCGTGAGTTCTCGCGGGTGCTGATCGAGGCGTGTTCGACCAACACGCCGCTTGAGGTGGTAGGCGGCGGCTCCAAGCAGAGTATCGGCCGGCCCATGCAGACCGCGGCCAACATCTCAAGCCGGGCCTTGCGCGGCATCACGCTCTACGAGCCACACGAAATGGTGATGGCGGCGCGAGCGGGCACACCGCTCATGCAGATCGAGGAAGCCCTGGCCGAGCGCGGGCAGATGCTGGCCTTCGAGCCGGTCAACCTTGGCCTGCTGGCGGGCGCCGAGCAGAAGCAGGCCACCATCGCCGGAGTCTTCGCTACCAATATCTCGGGCTCGCGCCGCATCAGCGCTGGGGCCGCGCGCGATCATCTGCTGGGCCTGCGCGGCGTGAACGGCCGCGGCGACATATTCAAGGCGGGC
>Ga0075418_10005336_pt1 | contig 14554 bp, 10 predicted proteins | sample SoiMetdeltSBSDD2_FD_81776 | JGI IMG/M metagenome (GOLD analysis project Ga0075418, IMG submission 81776) | Bulk soil microbial communities from a Populus tree surrounding site in Tennessee, USA - Soil MetaG P. deltoides SBSDD2 | ecosystem: Environmental > Terrestrial > Soil > Tree plantation...
GCCGATGAAGGCGCGATTGCTCGCCGGCGCCGGCCGGAAACGAAGACCGTAGTATTCAAGCGCTTCGGTGTAATCGAGCTCGTCGGTGGATTCCGCGGTCTTCGCGAACCACGGCTTGAGATCGGTGCCCGCGGCCTCGCTCATCACCGCGTAGAACTGATCGGGCGTGTATCCCTTCTCACCTGAGTAGCGCTGCATCGCCCACTGCATGCCGGTATCGAGCGAGCGCGCGCCATTGGTCGCCTTGCGAATCCTGGCGTCGAGCAGGAACGCGATCACCGCGCCCTTCGGATAGTAGTTGATGCTCATGTTGGCGATGTTCTCGTCGGGACGATACTGCTTGATCCACGTATCGAACGACGCCATGTTGACGGGCGTCACCAGACGGCCGGGGATGGTCTGCACCTGTTCGATCTGGTTCGAGATGGTGTTGAGGAATTCGTCCTTTGACACGATGCCGGCGCGCTTCGGAAGCACGTCGGCGTAGTAGTCGGTGAACCCTTCCGCGACCCACAGCATCTTCACGTAGTTCTCGTTCTCGTAATCGAACGGGCCGAGCTCGATTGGACGGAGGCGCTTCACGTTCCAGTTGTGGAAGTACTCGTGCGCGATCAGTCCGAGCCAGTTCTTGTAGGCGCCGTCGGTGCGCGTCAGAAAACGCGTGCCCATTCCCATGAAGCTGTTCTTGTGCTCGAGACCGCCGCCCTGTTCCACGACCAGCGTGAAAAAGTGATAGTGCGGGTACTGAAGCGGACCCATCACATTCCTCGCGGCGACGACGATCTTCTGTACGTCGCTGACGGTCTTGTCGGCGTCGATCAGCGCCGTATCGCCTTCAAAGACGATCGAATGCTTCTTGCCGTCGACCGTGAAATCACGAACGAGCGGATTGCCGATGATGATCGGGCTGTCGACGAGCGTGTCGAAGTTGTCCGCACGGAATGTGTTCGCTGATCCGCTGACGGGTTCGAGCGGCGTCTCGATGCGCTTCCATGCCGCGGGAAGCTCGACGCGCACTTCATGCGGACGGGCGGCGCGCTCGACGAGCGTGATGAAGGTCGGCGCGCCGTTCAACATCGCGAATGCGGCCTCGACCCAGTTGTTCCGCACCGTCATTTCGCGGCTGTAGACCTTGTAGCGCAGCGTGACGTTCTGCGCGCCGCCGGTCGTGATCTTCCAGCGGTTCTTGCTCGACTTCGCGACGTTCAACGCGCGCGTGCCCGCGGCCGCCGTCACCGCTTCAACGTTGCGCTCGTACTCGCGGATCAGGTACGAGCCGGGCGTCCACGTCGCCATATAGACGTCGATTTCGGCGCGGCCTGATGTGGGGAACGCCGCCTCGACGTCGACGTACTGCGTGTGCGGCGCGGGGAATCGCAGCGTGTAGCGAATCGGATCGAGCGCCTGCGCGCCGAGCCGCGGCGCGGTGAAGACGACCGTACACAAGCACGCCGCCGCGAGCAGAAGTCTGAGCTTCATGGTCCAAGTATTCTAGGACACTATTTCTTCTGCAGCGAGGTGAGCCATGAAGCGCGGAAACGCTGCTGATCGTCGTTGAGCATGCCGCCGATCTTCTCGATTGGAATGATCTCGACTCGCGGATCTTCTTCGAGCACCAGCGTGGCAGTGACGGTTTCACCGGAGCGGCGGACGAATCGCAGCGGCACGCGGTCGCCGGGCTTGTGACGGCCAAGCACTTCGTCGTACGCCGCCATCGAGGTGAGCGCCGCCCCATCAAGACTCACCAGCTGATCGTCCTGTGCCACGCCCGCCTTATATAAAGGTGAGTCCCACGGGACGAGATTGCCGACGCGGAGCGCGCTGCCGCCCCCCTGCAATTGCACCTGCCCAGCAAACGGACGGCCGGGCGATCGTTTGCGCATGACCAGGCCGGCGCGCTCGAGCAGGCGCGTATAGTCCACGACCTCGCGACCCTCAACGTATCTCGCGAAGAAATTGTTGGCGAAGTTGCGATCGCCCGAGACGCTGGCCAGGACTTCCTTGAGTCCATCGATCGAATACGGCGTGTTCACCTTTCCCGGTTCTTTCTGGCCAGGTCTGCCGAATCGTGCCCACAACGCGCGCATGTAGTCGTCGGCGGTGATCTTTCCGTTCGAGCGATCGCGCAACGACAGATCGAGGCCAAGGCCGATCGCCTGGCCGTACGTGTAGTAGGAGATGAACAAGTTCGGCCAGGCCGTGCGATCGACCGACACTGCGGCGTCGGTGAACGGCGCCAGCCGGCTCATGTCGACCGCGCTGCGGAAGATGCGGCCCGGGCTCAACATCACCTGGTTGATCACGCCGGCAAGCTCGCCGGCAAACGCGTCGAGATTGGTGATGCCGGCACGATGCTGAATCAGCCCGTCGAAGTAATTCGTGAAGCCCTCGCCTAGCCACAAGTCGTCGCTCATGTCGGCGTCTTCGAAATTGAACGGCTCGATGCCCGACGAGCGCAGCCGCTCCATGTTCCACGCATGAAAAAATTCGTGAGCGACCGTGCCGAGAATGCCCGCGCGCTGATTCGGATTGCGCAGCGCGCCCGAGCTCGTCAACGACGTGCTGTTGCGGTGCTCCATCCCATCGCCGTTGGCCCACGGCAGATATACGCTCAGGAACGTATACGTGTTGGTCTCGAAATTCGGAAACTCTCCCCACATCGCGACCGCCTCGCGGACGATACGCTCGACGTCTTTTGCGAAAGCATCGGCTTCCGCTTCCGTCCCGTCATGCGTCAGGGCGATGCGGAATGTCGGCGGCGGTCCATTGCGCTTCTGCCCATCGTCAACCGTGAATTGGCGCAGCATGAAGTTGCTGAAGTCGGTGGGGCTGTCCATCAGGTAGTGGACGTTCGGAGCCGTGAACACGAGTGGATCGCTGGTTGGATAGAGCTGGCTCGCGACCTTCCACTGTTTTCCTGCCGGCTGCACGAACGTGACACGAACGGGACGCTCGAACCATCCGCGCGCGAACATCAAGGCGGCCGGAATGTTGATGTGCGCGTGGATGTCGTCGATGCCGAGATACGTGCCATCGGTGCGATCGCCGAAGATCTTGTAGGTGACGACCACGGTGCCGTCGTGATTGGCGACGTCCCATTCGTGCGGATCGGGACGCGTCGCGGTCAGCAGCTGGCCCTTGCCGTTGACGATCGACACATCGAAGACGTTCTTCGCGAATTCGGCGAGCGCGTACCGTCCCGGCGAGCTGCGCGCCATCCGCAGCTGCAGCGTTCCAGAGGGAACGTTGGGGAACCGCACCTCAACCTGCATCCAGCGATGTTCGGGAGACGGAAACGACAGCTTGTATTCGATCGGCGCCTGCTGCGCCCACGCCGGAACCGAGACCAGGAAAACGATGAGGAGAAACACCCGCTTCGCCATGCATCCTCTATTCTTCTATGAAGCCAGCTTCGCAAACTCGCCGCGCGCTTCGAGCAGCAGCGGCAGATCCGGATCGGCGTCCTTGAAGATATCGAAAAACTTCTGATAGCTCTTGCGCGCCTCTTCCTTGTTGCCGAGATGCGCGTAGGCGCGGCCGCGCATCAGCCAGGACCACGGCCGCGTCGCGCTCAGTCCCGGTCGCGCTTGATCCGAGACAAGAAAGTCAAAACCCCTGGCAGCCGAGGCCCAGTCGCCGGCCTGAAATTTCGCGAGCGACCAGAGGCTGACAACGCCGGTCGCCGCCTCCTTGAAGGAGATCGGCTCGACGAGCGCCGTCGCCTCGGCAGGCTTGCGCTCCGCGCGCGCGGTCGCGGCATCTTTGGTCAGCGCGATCACAACCATCTTGTCGTCATTCTCGGCAGGGCTCAGAATGCCGTCCGCTTCCGCCTTTTCGACGCGCGCGTTCGCCTGGTCAACCAGGCCGACGATGGCCTCTCCGATCGCCAGCTGCATGATGCCGTTGCCGGCGGCCTGCGGGCGGCTCAACGCGATGTTTCGCGCCTGAAAGTCATTCGCGAATTCGGCGGCTTCCTTGAACCGGCCGCGGTAGGTCGCGGCATTCATGCGGATCGCGACCATGTCGACTTCATCGCGCCGGCCATGAACGGCAATGGCTTGCTGTTCAGCGGTGGCCATGTCGCCCATTAACACCGCGGTCTGATACAGGCCGATCCGGGAGATCGTCGAATCCTGGAGCTTGACGGCCGTTTCATAGGCGCGCTTCGCATCCACGTACTGCCCGCCCTCGAAATACGTCTGGCCAAGATTCGTCCATGCCAGCGGCTGATCGGGCGCAACCTTCGTCGCCAGCTCCAACTTCCGAATGGCTTCGGTGCGATCACCCTGGTTCTTGTGCAGCAACGCCGCATTCGTCAGCGCGGTGTAGTCGTTCGGATACGTCCCGAGCCAGACCTTGTAGGTGTCGAGCGCCTTCTGGATGTTGTTCTCGACCGACGAGTAGTAGCGGGCTTCGATGTAGAAACGCTCCTGCTCGCTGACTTTGTCGCGCAGCTCGTAGGCGCGGGTCGTCATCTTCCTGGCTTCGTCGCCCTGGCCCAGATTGTTGTAAACCGTGCCGAGACGCGCGTAAGCCAGCGCGAAGTTCGGATCGAGATCGATGGCGCGGCGGAAAAACGGCACCGCATCAAAATCGCCGGTCATGCGTCGGGTGCGCAGGCCCTGGCTGTAGGCCTTCAACGCTTCGAGCGACGACGTGGTCGCTTCCTCGATCTTCGAGTCGTAGCGCTGAATCGACGCGAGCGATTCGCCGAGCTTCTCGCGGAACGCGGACACGGCGGTGCCCATCGCCGACAGCACGCTCTCTTTCGTCGATGCCTGCGCCTGCTCTTCCGCCAGCACCTTTCCTTCGACGCAATCCTGCGCGTTGAGCGTGATGACGTACGACGAACCGAGCATCGCAATCGAGCCGCCGAGCAACGCACGAGCAGCGGCGCGCTGGCAGACTTCACGGCCGACCTCGGACGCGATCGGCGTCATCGGATCGCGGCCCATCAATCGCAGCGTCGCAGCCACTTGCTGTTCGGGCACGAGATTCAAGAACGGCGACTGCCGCAGCTGCAGCGCGAGCGCTTCGCCGAGCGTATCGTCGAACATCGTGTCGCCGGTTCGATTGACGACCGACGAGAGCACCACGGTGTCCTTCTGGGTGAGCGCCGGTGTCTCCGTCGTCTTATAAAACAGGAAGGCGCCGACGAGCGCTGCCGTCAGCAGCGGCACTCCGATGAAGACCGTCTTGTAATGGGAAACCGGCCGGCCGATCACAGCTGGCCCGTTTCCGGCTCGTCGAGCACTTCCCTGATTTTTCTCGCCAGCTGCATCGGCGTGAACGGCTTCTGCAGAAACGGCTTGCCCTCGTCGAGCACGCCGGTGCGAACGATCGCCTCATCGGTGTAGCCGGACATGTAGAGCACGCGAATCGATGGACGAAGCGCGCTCAGCGCTTCGGCAACGGCCGGGCCGCTCATGTCTCCGAGTATGACGTCGCAGAGCGCCAAATCGAAGTGGCGCGTGTCGTCGCTGCCGAGCGCAAGACCGGCGCGCCCCGATGCCGCTTCGGTGACCGAATAGCCGAGCCTGCTCAGCAGCTCCTTCGACAATCGGCGTACTGACGGATCGTCCTCGACAAGCAGGATGTGTTCGGTGCCGTCCGGCAGTTTCTCACCGCCCACTTCATTGGCGACTTGCGTGGGCGCTTCCGATCGCGGCAGGTAAATCCTGAACGTGGTGCCAAGTCCCAATTCGCTCGAAACCGAAATGTGGCCTTCACTCTGGCGGACGATGCCATACGCCGTTGACAGGCCGAGGCCGGTGCCTTTGCCGACGTCTTTCGTCGTGAAGTACGGCTCGAAGATCCGCCCGCGCACTTCGGGCGACATGCCGGTGCCGGTGTCGGAGACCGACAACATCACGTACGGGCCCGGCTTCGCATCGGGTGAATCAGCAATGTCCGCCTGTTCGAGCATCGCATCGGCCGTCTCAACGGTGAGCCGTCCGCCCTGCGGCATCGCGTCGCGCGCATTGACGACCAGATTCATCACGACCTGCTCGACCTGCCCGGGATCGACGCGCACGAACGCGCTCGTCGCCTTGCCGGTCACGGTCATGACGATGTCCTCACCGATGACGCGACGTAGCATCGGCTCGACTTTGCTCAGGGCCGTATTGAGATCGATGATCTTCGGCTGCAACACCTGCCGGCGGCTGAACGCGAGCATCTGCCGCGTGAGATCCGCGGCGCGCATGGCCGCGCGGCCGATCTCTTCGGCATCGGCGCGGCGATCGTCTTTCGGATCGAGAGACGTCAACACGATCTCGGTGTAGCCGATGATCGCGGTCAGCAGGTTGTTGAAGTCGTGCGCGATGCCGCCGGCCAGCCGGCCGACCGCTTCCATCTTCTGCGAATGCCGCAGCTGCTCCTCGAGGACCAGGCGCTTGTTGAGCGCGTCGTCGCGCTCGGCCATGATCGCGGCGAGCAGCAACCCGCTCAGCGATGCCAGTTCGAGGAACGTGAACAGCAGAAACTGGGTGAACTCGACCGAAAATGCCGAGAAGGGTCCGAGGCCCAGGCCGGCAAGGGCGATCGCAAACGAGGAAATCAGGGCGACCAGCAGCGTTGCCATCCGCGCGCCGAACCTGAGAGCGGCCCAGCCGACAATCGGGAAAAAGATGAAGGCGATGGGCACATCGCGGGTCGCGAAGATGGTCCACAGTCCGAACATCAGCTGCGATCCCACGAACAGGGTCAGGAACAACGCGATCGCCTCGCCGATGCGCTTCCAGTTCCAGGTGATGTCGCGCCCATAGACCCACGCGAAGATCAGCGGCGCGGTCACGGTGACGCCGAGCCAGTCGCGCTGCCACCAGATCAAGAAATCGAGCGGCGCCTGCGCGGCCGTGCGCGAGCCGAAAACGGTATGCAACGACACCGCGATCGCTGCGGCCAGCAGCGAACCGACGGGCCCGGCAATGACCGTGAGGATGATCGGATCGCGCACACGCTCGAGCCGCGGATCGAAGTTGAGCGCGCGCATGATGCGCACGTCGACGACCGGCTGGACCACCTGCGCCAGCGCGAGCAGCATGGCGAGCAGGACGCTGTTGTATTGCAACCCGAGCATCAACGAGCCGAGCACGATGCCGGGCAATAAGCGGTAGCCGCCGATGTAAGTCAGCGCGACGGCAAGACCGACCGGCGGCCAGATCGGGGTGGCGGCGCGGCCGCCCGCGGCAGTCGGCAACAGGACGAGCTCGGACAAACCCCACGCGACGACGGCGACGATGACGTTCAGCAGGACCGTCCCGACCAGCGCGTTGGCGTTCAGCCAGGAACGAACTGCTGCTGTCATTTCGGAAGGCCGAAGCACTGGAAGGATTCTTGCACGATTGCAGGGCATGGATGGGTTCAAATCCACGGAATCCCTCCGAGAATGGCTGCACAACCATGCACTGACGCTGGTGCTGCTGCTGATGTTTGGAGTCTTCCTCGCCGGGCAATTCGTGACCGGTCATCTCGAGCACAACGAGACGCTGCGCGAACACGGTCAGCCGCCGATTGCATGGCTGTCGTACGCAGCCACCGGCCACTGGTGGGAGTCGGTCTTCGAAAACTGGGAGAGCGAATTCCTGCAGATGGCGGTGTTCGTGTTGTTGACGACAGTGCTGATTGAGCGCGGCTCGCCGGAGTCGCGGCGCGCGCATGTCAAGGAGCTCGTTGACGCTGATCCCCGAGACTTCGCCGGCGATCCGAAAGCGCCGTGGCCGGTACGGCGAGGCGGGTGGATCTTGCGCCTGTACGAGAACTCGCTCGGCCTCGCGTTCGTGATGCTGTTTCTGATCGCGTGGTTCGGACACGCCGCCGGCGGATATCTCGACTACGCCGGCGATCAAGTTGTTCACGGCGCGACGCGGCCCTCGTTCTTCGAATACGTGGCGTCCTCGCGCTTCTGGTTCGAGTCATTTCAGAACTGGCAAAGCGAGTTCCTCGCTATCGCATCGATGGTGTGGCTCGCGGTGTATCTCAGGCAGCGCGGCTCGCCTGAATCCAAGCCCGTTCACGCATCGCACCACGATCACGATTGATTACTCTTTCGCGTCACCTGCCTTGCGGGTTGCGGGATTATGTCGTGTACGGCTGGCTTGACAATTACCCGTGACTGTCATACTGTCCTATGACAGTTACCATGATGTTCCAGTTGAATTTCAAGAGCGGCAAGGCCGTCTACCTGCAGGTCGTCGAGCAGGTGAGGGTCGCGGTCGCGTCCGGCACCCTGCACGCGGGCGATTCACTGCCCTCCATCCGCCCGCTGGCCGAGCAGCTTCGCGTCAATCGCAACACCATCGCCAAGGCGTATACCGAGCTCGAAAGCGAAGGCATCATCGAGTCGGTCGCCGGCAAGGGGTGTTTCGTGCGCGCGAACAACACACCTTTCAAGAAAGAGGTGCGGCGCAAGCTGCTTGCTGAATCCATCGACCTGGCCGTCGTCCACTCGCATCACCTGCAGATCGATAAAGCCGATTTTCTTGCGCTCGCGGAGGAGCGCTTCATCGCGTTCGAACACAAACGAGCCCGGAGCTCACAGGCCTAGCTTATGGACAACACACAACCGGTCATCGAGGTTCGCAACCTGGTGCGGCGCTACGGCCGCACCGATGCCGTCAACGGTCTCAACCTGCGCGTCGCGCCCGGACGATGTTACGGATTGTTCGGCAGGAACGGCGCGGGCAAGACGACGACGATCAAGTGCCTGCTCAATCTGCTGCGGCCGACCAGCGGCGAAGCGCGCGTCTTCGGACTCGATCCGACTCGCGACGACGTCGCGATCAAGTCGCGGATCGCCTACGTGCCGGACGCCGTCTCGTTTTATCCATGGATGAGCGTGGACGACACGCTGTCTTACTTCGCGTCATTCCGCACACGATGGAACCGCGAGCTCGAAGCCTCGCTCGTCAGCCAGTTCCGTCTCGACCGCAGGCAGAAGGCCATGCAGCTGTCGAAGGGACAACGCACGCAGCTCGCGCTGGTCGCCGCGATTTGCCCCGAACCCGAACTGCTCGTGCTCGACGAGCCGACGTCCGGTCTCGATCCGATCGTCAGGCGTGAATTCATCCAGACCGTGATCGGCGCTTACCAGGACGGCGATCCAAGCCGCCGGACGGTGCTGGTATCGACGCACCTGATTTCGGAATTCGAAGGATTGATCGACGAGTTCACCATCATCGACAACGGCCGTGAAGTGCTGACGCTCGAGGCCGATGTCGCGCACGAGAAATACGGCAAGAACCTCGAGGACATCTTCATCTCAACGCTGAGTCCGGCGGGAGCGGGTGCGTGATGCGCGCAACGATTCTTCATACCGAAGCACGCGCGCAACTCGGCATGCTGGTCATGTCGCTGATTGCGCTCGCGGCGGCGGCAATGCTGCCGTGGAAGGACGCGTCCGGACTGACCCTCATCGTCTCTGCGTACGGAATGATTTTTCTCGGCGCGCAATCCGTGGGCCACGAGTATTCCCACCGCACGCTGACAATGGCGCTCGCGCAGCCGGTGAGCCGGGCGCGTATTTATATAGTGAAGCTCGCCGTCCTCGTGGTCATGCTCGTGATCCTGGCTGGGGCAACAGCGCTGGCGCTCGGTTCCGAGCTGCGCGGCCGGCCGGCCGAACTAGGCCTCACATTTCTCGGTTTACCGGTGATTGGCGCGATCTTCGTCGCGCCGTTGATGACGATGATCGCGCGCGGCGTGCTCGGCGGTGCGCTGATGAGTTGTTTCGCCGGCGGTTTGGTGTGGCTCGTGCTGATGATCGAAGCCGCCTGGAGACTGGGCGGCAACATTGACGATGCCGGCTCGAACGCTCTTCGCAATCTGCCGTTTGCCATCATCGCCCTCTCCGCGGTCACAGGTCTCCTTGGCTGGCGCCGCTTCATGCGCCTCGAAGCGCTCGAAGGCGACTTCGGTGCGATCAGCTTTCCGCGTTTGCTGGGCACGTCCAACCAGCGCCGCCACAGTCCATGGCGCGCGCTGATCGTCAAGGAGCTGCACCTGCAGCAATTGACGCTCGGTATCACACTGCAATATCTCGTGACGTGGGCGGTGCTGTCGTGGGTGATCATTGCCGTGCCCGCGTGGTCGTCGTTCCCGCTCAGCGTCGTCACGGTCGTCTACTGCATGATCCTGCCGGTCATTGTCGGCGCGACTGCGAGCGCTGAGGAACGGCACGCCGGAACGCACGGCTGGCAACTGCTGCAACCGGTGGCGGCGTGGCAACAATGGCTGGTGAAGGTTCTCGTCGTCATTGTCTTGTCTGGTGTCTGCGGACTCGGATTGCCGATGTTGCTTGCGACGTTGCTGCAGGACAAAACCGCGTTCGAGCTAGGGAGCCGGCTCGCGACGGCCTGCCTGTTCCTGACGTGTGCCGCGCTGTACGTCTCGACAATTTCCACGAGCACCGTCAAGACGATGGTGCTGGCGCTGCCGATAGGACTGGGGCTGGGGCTGCTGCTGCAGACCGTCGCGCGAACACTTGGTCCGGGCATGTTTAGCAGTGCATCGGATCTCCTGCGATTCGGGTGGATCGCCGCCGTCATGTCGCCGGCGTTTGTGGCCATCGTGACGCCGCTGCTTTTGTGGTTCGGGTTCGTGAATCACTCGTCGACCGAACAGCCGGTGGCGCGCGCGATCGGGCAGGGCGCAGCGATCGCGGTCGTTGCCTCCGCTGCGCTGATCACGGTCTAGGCGGTCTGTCCGCGAATCGCGGCCGTGAATGCGGCGCGCAGGCGGCGCGACACCGGAATCGTCGCTCCGTTCTGAAGCCGCGCGACCAGTCCGCCGTTCGTCGTCGTCGCCAGCTCCTTGACGGCCGCGATCCGCACCAGCGCTCGACGATGGGCGCGGATGAAGCCGTCCGCGGCGACGCGTTGCTCGAGATCGCGCATCGATTGCCGCAGCAGGTAACTGCGCCCGCCGGTCCATAACCGCGCGTAGTTGTCCGACGACTCGATCCAGTCGATGTCGCGCGCGTGCAACACGGTCGCGCCTTTGCTGGTCGTGACGACGATGGCCTGATCGGGCGGCGCGTGTTTCGCGGATCGCAGCTGTTTCGTCACGCGCTTGATCGCCGCCGCGAAGCGCGCTTCGGTCACCGGCTTCACCAGGTAGTCGAGGGCCTGCGCCTCGAACGCCTTCACGGCAAACTGATCGTAGGCCGTCAGGAAGATCACGATCGGCATCCGCTCCGGCGTGCGCCGTCGAATCACCTCGAATCCATCGATGCCGGGCATCTGCACGTCGAGAAACAGCAGATCGGGCTGCGACCGATCGATGGCGGTCAGTGTCTCCGCACCATTGCGCGCTTCGCCGCACACCGTGAACGCGGAGTACGGCGCAAGCAGCTGCCGCACGCCGCGGCGCGCGGCAGGCTCGTCATCCGCGATCAGGACGGTCCATTCAACGGCCATCGTCTACATCAAACTCGATTTCATGATACGGAACGCGCAATGTCGCGACGATGCCGCCGCTGGATCCGCGTTCGAGCGTGAGCGTGCCATCGGGTCCGTACAACGCGCGTAACCGCTCGCGGGTGTTCGACAAGCCATGACCGTCAGGCGGTGTCATCGCGACGTCGAATCCAGGCCCATCGTCAGAAACGATCACGATCAACGCATTTCCGTCACGACGCGCTGATACGTGAACGAGGCCCGCACGAGTGCTCCGCGCGATGCCATGGCGGACCGCGTTTTCCACCAGATGCTGCACCGCGAAGCTCGGCACCGCCGCCGAGCCGAGCGCGCGATCGATGTCGATCTCCACGTGCAGACGATCCGGAAACCGCGCCTGTTCGATCGCGAGGTACTGCCGGATCAGTTCGAGCTCGTCGCCGAGCGATGTCTCACTGCTCCGCCGGCCGAGCGTCCGTCGCAGCACGTCGCTCAGCTGCTCGACGATTCGCGACGCGCCGGCGCGATCGCCGTCGCGAACGAGCACGGCGATCGTGTTCAAGGTGTTGAACATGAAATGCGGATTGAGCTGCGCCTGGAGCGCCGCGAACCGTGCGCTCGACAGTTGTTCCGACAGACGCGACATCTGGATCTCGTGATCGCGCGCCTCTGTGAAATAGCGGATCGCATGTTCGATGGCCACCATGCCGAAATACACGGCCACGCCAAACGGGAAGGTGACGAACATCCAGCTGACAAATGGCCGCACCCATCCGTCTTTGGGGACGCCCTCCAACCCCACTCTCAACAGCGAACCCGCGCTCGACCAGACCACGCAGAACATCAGTGAAATGACGCTGTGGAGAAACACCCGCCACGACGCGTGCGGGCGGACGATCGGCCAGCGGTGCGCAATCGCGAAGACGAACGGTGTCAGGACGCCGTAGAACAGCCAGTCCAGGCTGGTGAAGAGGATCATGGCGACGTCGATGCGGCCATCGCCCCAGATCGCGCTTTGCGCAATCTCGTTCAATCCGCCGAGGACCGCTGGAAAGATCCACGCGGCCGAGACGACCATCCACGGGCGGAGCCGAAAGCGAGTCACGCTCGCGCATTATGCCCGTGACGAGACGCCAGAGCCGACCGTTGGCGTCAAACTCCCCGCCGCTGACGGATTTGCTGTTGAAGTGGCTGGAAATGCGGCCGGAAGATGCGGGCATGAAGACCATTCTCAGCCTGATCGTGCTCGTGTCTTTCGCCTGCAACGCAGCGGCACAAAGCGTTCCCGCATCCCGGGCCGCCGACGCCGCGGCGATCAAGAAAGAGATCGAGATCATCTGCCAGGCGTTCGTCGACAAGGATCGAAAGATGCTCGAGGCGACGCACGGCAAGGACTGGCGCGGTTTCACACCGGGCAACGATCACGTGATCCGCGGCATCGACGGTTACATGAATGAGGCGACGTTCGATCCACGCACGCCAAAGGGACAAGGGATGGTCGGATATCGCATCTCGGATTTCGACGTCGTCTTCTACGGCGACACGGCGGTCGCGTCATTCGTGCTCGAGACCGATGGCGTTCGCGGAACGCAAAAGGGAACGCAGAAGCTCACGATCCTCGACGTGTTCCACAAGGAGCCGCAGCGATGGGTCCAGGTCGCATCGAACACGTCGCTGCACGGCGATGAGTTCGAGAAGATTGGATCGGAACTGCGACCGATGGGTGGCGATGAAAGAAAGGAGCTGCTCGCCGCGCGCCAGGCCGTGTGGCGCGCGTGGTTCGCCGGCGATACGAAGCAATTGACGACGCTCTTGCCGCCTGAATTGATCACGATCGAGCAATCCGGCACGTTTGGGAAACTCGATTCGAATCTCAAAGGCGCGCGCGAGTTCGCAGCCGGTGGCGGAAAGCTGACGCGACTCGCCTTCCCGACGACTGAAATTCAGGCTTACGGCTCAACGGTGATTCTCTACACGACCTACGAAGCCGATCTGCTCGTCGACGGCAAGACGAACACGATGCGCGGCGCGGCGACGGAAGTATTCGTGCGCCGCGATGGGCGCTGGCTCAATACCGGCTGGCAGCTCGCTTCGTCAGGACCGCAACGGTAAGAATCGCGCCCGCCTTGCAAGAGCCGATGGCGAGATGCGTAGTTACGATTTGTCTTCGAGTGCGTATTGGATGGCGTGTTTCAACGACATGGCGCGGCCTTTTGCGATGGCCGCCTGAAAAGCGGTGTCGCCGAGCGACTCCCTGGCGGTGTCAAAGTAACGATCACGAATCGACTTGTAGAAGGACGCTGCGCCCACACTGTCGAATAATCCGTCCGATGCTCCCCACAATTGCGCCGCACGAACGCTTTGACCGGACGCCGCCTCCGCAGCCGCCAGAATCTCGAGCCCCGAGGCGATCCCGACCATGTTCGCTAATTCCTCATTGAGCACGATCACTTCGGCAAGCAGGACTTTGGCCTGAGCATGGAGTCCCTCAGCGACTCGGAATGTTGCGAGGTCGGTGAGCGCTATTCCCAGAATCCACTTATCGCCTGTCGGACGAAGGAGGGCCAACCCCTCCTCGTAAAGGCGGCTGGCCGAGCCGTGGTCTCCCCTCTCCTGGGCACAATATGCCAGCACCTCGACAGCCTCACCTTGGAGCCGCACAGCTCCGATCGCGAGCGCAGCCGACTGACTTTCAGTGGCCAGCCTGGCGCCTTGTTGGAAGTCGCCAACCATGATCGCGACGAGGGCCTGCATGAGAAGAGACCAGGACACGGCCCACAGATCTCCGGCTTCCCGCGCGAGCGACAAACTCTCTTCTGACCTGGCTTTCGAGCCGGCGTAATCGCCTTGCAAGAATACGGTGTGAGCCAGTTCAATGAGCGCCTTCGCGCGCAGCGCCGGCGATCGCCGGCTCTCGGCTGCCAGCCCGCGCTCCAGCCACCGGCGTCCTTCACCGAGGTAGCTGCGCTTGGTCCAGAACCAAAACAGCGCGGCGGTCAGCTCCAATCCCTGATCGGCACGTTGCGGAGCGGTCAGGCACCAGTCCAGCGCCGCCCGCAGATTGTCGTGTTCGAGCTGCAGCCGATTCAGCCACGCCACCTGATCGGCTTTTTGCAGTTCCGGTTCAGCACGTCGAACCAGGTCGGCGAAGAAGACAA
>Ga0075418_10005337_pt1 | contig 14552 bp, 12 predicted proteins | sample SoiMetdeltSBSDD2_FD_81776 | JGI IMG/M metagenome (GOLD analysis project Ga0075418, IMG submission 81776) | Bulk soil microbial communities from a Populus tree surrounding site in Tennessee, USA - Soil MetaG P. deltoides SBSDD2 | ecosystem: Environmental > Terrestrial > Soil > Tree plantation...
CGCCCGAGTTCAGGAACGACAGTTCCCGGAGGCGTTTAGCCAGCCAGTCGTACGAGAAAGTCGTGTTCGTGAAGATCGTGTTGCTGGGCTTGAAGCGGATGGTCGTGCCGCGTTCGGTGGTCGTGCCGACCACCGCGAGCGGCCCGAGTGGCTCGCCCATCTTGTACTGCTGGCGATGGAGCTTCCCGTCGCGCGCGATCGTCAGCGTCAGCGAGCCGGACAGGGCGTTGACCACCGACACGCCGACTCCGTGCAGGCCGCCCGCAACCTTGTACGAGTTGTCGTCGAACTTACCGCCCGCATGCAGCACGGTCATGATGACCTCGGCCGCGGAGCGGTTCTCTTCCTTGTGGATGTCCGTCGGGATGCCGCGGCCGTTGTCGGTGACAGTCACCGACTCGTCCGCGTGGATCGTCACGACGATGCGGTCGCAGTAACCCGCAAGGGCTTCGTCGATCGAGTTGTCGACGACCTCGAAAACCATGTGGTGAAGGCCGGTGCCGTCATCGGTGTCGCCGATGTACATGCCGGGGCGTTTCCGGACCGCCTCGAGGCCTTTCAACACCTTGATTTTGGTGGAGTCGTAGGCGTCGGTCGGGGGCGTCACGGAACCGTCTTGCATAAGCCGGAAATTCTAGCAGAAAAATCCTGCTTTTTGCTTGTTTTTCAGTTGCTTGCCGACTGTCTGGCAACCCCCGTGAATGGCCTCTTTTTGAGCCGAAATGCGGCTCCCTCAGAAGCTCACGCCATAGGCGATGAGCGGGCCCGTCAGGGTCTCGTTCGCCGTGGATCCGTTCGCCTTCACCTCGACCTCCAAATGGCGGTAGCCGATGATGAAGTGATGCGATCCCGTGACGTAGCCGGCGAGGACACCCGCGCTCCAGGTGCCCTCGGTTTCACCGCCGGACACATCGCCCATGAAAGTCAGGCGCCAGTGATCGTTGAGCGGGTACCGATAACGCGCGCCGACGAGCAGGTCCGTGAACGTGTCGTTCACGCGGGTATCGAAGGTCGGCAGCGGGCCCGCCGGATCGATGACCAGGTGGAAGTCCGTGTCGAGGTAGCGCAGACCGCCGTAAGCCTCGAACCCGGAGTACCGCTCCGCTCCCGGACTCCAGACCATTCCAAGGTCCATCAGCGTCATGTCGAGGTCGGCGTGCGCATCTCCGAACGGTCCCGCCTTGTTGTCCCCGAGGCCGAGAAAGGTGAAATCCATGAAGCCGCCAAGATCGTCGCCCTGCACCTCGACATGGGTCTGGAAGGCCATCTCGAGCTTGTCGAGGATGTCGTTGAAGTCGAGCCCGACACTCGCATCCTTGCTGTCGACCGAAATGTCGGCAGCCCAAAGGTACGCGGCTGCGAACCAGTCGTAGTCGTCGGCGCGGGCGAACCCCGCCGAAAACAGGAACGCAAGCGCGCAGCCGGCGGCCAGCGGCCGCAAGGCCGTGGAACGATCGCTCATGGTGCGGCCCTCTTCAGGGCTTCAGCTTCTTGCCGGGTTCCAGGTTTTCGGGAATCGGCGACAGCGCGCGCAGGTCCTCGAAACCCTTCACGCTGATATCCGCCCACTGCTTGAACAGCGTGCGGAAGTCCGAGAGGTTCGTGACGCGGTTCGAAAGCTGTACCTGGCCCGTGTAGCGCGTGTTGCGCCGGTCGAGCGCGCGGCCGAGGAGTGCGCCGGTCGTCGAATCGCGCACCTCGAGGAAAAGCAGCGCCTCGCCAGCTTCGGTGGTGTAGGTGCGCGAGCGCCCGGCCGTCATGTTGTCCGGCGCCACGATGTAAAGGTCCATGACGCCGGGCCGCAGGCGTAGCACGTCCGGCCCCGGCGTCGTCACGATCTCGAGGCCCGCCTCGCGATAGGCCTCGGTGAAAACCTCCTCAAAGTTCTCGCGCGCGGCCTTGGCGATATTGTCAATGTCTTCCTGGGTCAGCCGCTGCGACAGCGTCGCGGTGTCGCGGTTGTAGTCCTTCATCCAGTCCTTTTTGAACGCGACCTCGACCGGATCCATCATGATCTTCTTGTACGGCCGGAAGTCCGCGCCCGGCAGCAGGAAGCCGGCGTCGATTCGCTTCGGCTTGACCTCGACGAGGCCGTCCCAGGTTCCTTTCGGCTCGTCCTGCGCCTTCGCGTGCGGGGCTGCGAGCCATACGAGGGCCGCGAGGCCCGCCACAAGAATGCTCTTCATCGATCGTCCTCCGAAGGAAACTGTCTTCAACGCCGGCGCGGCCGCGCGCCCATGCCGCGGCTCATGCCGGAGCTCCGCGTCGATGAGCGCTGCTGATAACTGTTATAGCCGCCGCGCCGGTCCTGGTAGTCGCGATTGAGCGAGCCAACATCCTGCGTCGGCCGCGCTCCGCCGGCGCCCGCGCCCATGCTGACGCTGGCGGAACCGGAAATGCTCGACCCCCCGGCTCCGCCCCGGTCCGCGCCGAGGTTCTGATACTGACCGCCGGTGGTGCCGACATCCTGCACGCGGTTGCCGTACTGGCCGGCGCCGGCGCTGCGTGCGGCATCGCGCGATGCGGCGTCAAAACCTTCGCGCGAGAAATCCCCGCCCGCGCGGTCGCCGAGGTTCCCCTGGTCTCCGAGTCCGCCTTCCGGCCGATCCGGGCGGTCTGAATTGGGCATGTCCTGCCAGCTGCCGTCCGAATACTGCTGCCAGCCGTTCTCGGTCTTCTTGTAGACGTTTCCGTCGTGGCCCGCGTAGATGTCGCCGCTACCGCTCTGGCCGATCGTCGTGCGATCGCCCGGGCCGTCCTTCACCGAGATCGCGCTGCCGCCGCCAGAGCCTTCCGCCTTCGTGATGCTGGAGCGGCCGTCGCGGATCGTCTCGGTGTCAACCGTCTGCCCGCCCTGCCCGCTGAAGCTGCCCTCCCGCTTGACGTTTCCGCCTTGCGTGCGCTCGCGGTCGATCGTCGCGCTGTTGCCGCCCGAGCCAGCGATCGTCGTCGTGCCCTGGCCGCGCTCGTGCTCGCCGCTGATCGTTCCCGTACGGCCCCCCGCCGTTTCGAACTTGCCGGACGTCGTGACGCCACCCCCCGGCTGGCGCTGGCGCGTCACGTCGGAACTTCCGCCGCGGCTGGTCGTGCGCTCCGTCGTGCGCGTCCCGGTATCGAAGTCGGTCCGCTTCTTCACGTCCATGGATCCGCCGCCCGGCCCTTCGATCGTGCGGTCCATCTTCATCTGGTTGGAGTCTTCGCCGTAGTGCCGATCGGTCTCAGTGGAGATGCCGGTGCGCGGGTTGTAGGTCTCGCCGGCGCTCGCCCATTCGTTGCCGTCCCACGCGGTCTCGACGTTGGAGTAGCGGCCGGTTTTCGGGTTATAGCCCTGGTTGTACGTGTACCCGCCGTACGGGCCGTAGTAGACCGAGCGCGAGCCGAAGCCGCCGGTGTTCGGGTTGTACCAGCTGCCGTGGCCGTACGACGGGTAGTACGGGTAATAGCCCCCGTAGCCGTAATACGGCGGGTAGTACCAGCCCGTGCCGTAGTAGCCGATCCCGAACCCGATGAACATGCTGGTGGCGTAGGCCGCGGCATAGCTCGACTCGATGTCGCCGTCGTCGGTCGTCTGCACGATGACCTGCGTCACCGGATAGGACGGCGAGCTCGGCGGAATCTGGTAGACCTCCGGCGGCACTTCGCCGGTCGCCGCCCACGGCCCGTTCGGGCTGTCCGACACGTACCAGGCGCCCTGGTACACGAGGTAGTACTTCTGGCCGGCCGCGATGACGTCGTTGGGGCTGTTCACCGCGCGCGAGACTGTCGTGCTCGGAATCGCCTCGAACTGCGGCTCGCCGGCGTACTCGACGTCGATGCCCGGCGCAGCCCCCGCCTTCAGCGTCCGCTTCGTCGGCAGCATGGCCTCGAGCACCGAGCGGCGCGCCTCGATCGTCCCCGGCACGGATGCCCGCACCGTGGCCATCGCGTGGTCCGTCGGGATCTTCGAGAAAGCTTCGGGCAATGGCATCGTGAACTTCCACGGGCCGGTCAGCAGGAAGCGCGTCGAGAACCAGCGGCCCGATGCGAGGAAGTAATAGGTGTCGCCGAGCTTGAAGAGCGGGCTCTCGGTGTTCGTGATCCACGCGAGTCCGCCAGTCCCCGCAATCTCCTCCGGCTTCGGTGCGCCGTCCAGCACGACGATCTCTGAAGGCTTGAAGGTCGTGATCACGCGCGGCGCGAGGCCCTTGGCCGGCGGCGTCGCGACCATGCGTGCGAACGACGCGTTGTCGCCTTTCGCGGGAATCTTCGAGAACGCGTCCGGCAGCTCCGCGTTCGCGACCCAGGGACCTTCCAGCTTCTCCGCGGAGTAACGGCGGTCGCCGGTCAGCAGGTAGTAGCGCTTGCCGACCGTGTCGTGGAACGTCGGGAAGCTTGCATTCAACAAGACGTCGAGCCCGGTCTTCCCGATCGGCGCCGTGACCGGCTTGCCGTTGACGAACAGGAGGAATGTGGGTGTCTCCACGACGAAGATTGGCGGCGGATCCGTGTTGAAGCCGGCCGGCGGCGGCGTCTCGAGCACGTCGTGCGCGAGGTAGTACAGGAACACGTCGACCGGCACGACGATAGGCTCGCTTTCGATGCCTTTACGCATCCGGTCTTCCTGCCCCGCTTCCGGTGTTCCGGTGAATGTCACGCGGTCGACTTTCGGCTCGGCGACAGTGACGAGCCGGAGCTTCGTGTCCACTGCCGTCTCACCCGACAGGTCGATCACCGCGTAGCGTGCGCCGGTCGTCTCGTCCGGGAACTCGACCGCGACCTGCGCGGTGAAATTTTCGAACTTGTCCCAGCTGCGGATTTGCGGCGCATAGACGATGACGCGCCGGCCGTCGGCCGTCTTGCGCTCGCGCGGATACTGCCAGCGCTCGCCGAAGTCGGGCGCATTCTCCGGCGTGCCCGCGAGCTCCGGCGTCGCCGACTTGTCCGGGCGGTCGCATCCTGCGAGGAATAGAAACGCGACCGCTAACGCGACAAGAATCCGATTCATCCTGGCTCCCGGGGAGTCACGGCCGACGACCGCTGCCGGAGTCTACCCCTTGCCGCCGAGCGCATGCCATTGCCCCTCGGTCCATCCTTGCCGGCGTCGGCGCTGCGTTAGGATCGGCCATCCCGGGGGTGCCGCCATGCACGTAAAGATGCGGGTTTTTGCGGGTTTTCTCGCTATTTTTGCCCTCCTCGCCTCGGCCGCCGCCAGCGCCGAAAAGACCGACGTCGTGATCCTCAACAACGGCGATCGCCTGACTGGCGAGATCGTCGCGCTGCGCCGCGGCCTTCTCGAGTTCAGTACGGACACCATGGGCACCGTCCAGATCGAATGGGAGGAGATTGCTCGCGTCGAGAGCCGCGCGCTTTACGAGGTGGACCTCGAATCCGGTGCGCGCCATTTCGGCAGCCTGCAGGCGGCGCCCGAACCGGACCGCCTCGCGGTACGCGATGCCGAAGGCCGGGTGGCTTCCCTGCCCGTGCCGGAGACGATCCGCATCACGCCGCTCGACACGGCCGGCTCGGTCAAGAACCTGCTCGACGGCTACGTGGATTTCGGTTTCAGCTACAGCGACGCGACGTCGGTCAATCAGCTGTCGATGGCGGCGGGGGTTTCACGCCGCGACTTTCATCGCCTTTCGAGCCTCGATTTCTCGCTGGTCGAGAGCGACGCGCCGGAAACCGAGGCCGCAGCAACGTCCTCGCTGACCACCGAAATCCGCAATTTCCTCGGCAATCGCACGTTCTGGTCTGGATTCGGGCGGCTCGAGCAGAACGATTCGCTGGGTCTCGACCTGCGCACGCTCGTCGGCGCGGGCTACGGCAAATACATGATCCAGTCGAACCGCCGCGAATTCGCCGGGATGATCGGCCTCGCCGGCACGAAGGAAAATTTCGACGACGGACAAACCCAGGAAAGTCTCGAAGGCTTCCTCGGCGCACAGTACAACTCGTTTCGTTTCCACTCGCCGGAGTGGTCATTGAGCGCAGGACTTGCGGTTTTTCCGAGCCTGACGGTCAGCGGTCGCATCCGCACTGCGACGACGCTGCGGCTTCGCTATGAAATATTCACCGACCTCTACGCGCAGCTCGCCTTGAGCCACGCTTACGACAGCAAGCCGCAGTCGGAGGGCGCCGAGAAGACCGACTACACGCTGACGAGCTCGCTGGGCTACAAGTTCTAGGAATTGGGAGCCAAAAGCGACAAACATCGTTGATCAGGCGCCGAAAAGCGCTGATCCGCTTCGATCTCCAACGATCAACTCGTGGAGCTATGCTTACTCAACTGCTCGCACCGATCCATGTTCCACGTGAAACACGCGGATGCGGTCCGGCAGTCCCTCGAGATCTCTCCGCAGCGATGTGACCCACAACTGCGCTCGCGCGCGCTGTACGACTTGCATCAGTCGCGCGAGGTTTTTGCGGTCCAACTCCGCCGCTGGATCGTCGAGCAAGAGCGCGGATCGGCCTGGTTTTTCCTGTTCCTGAATTTCGAGCTGAGCCAGCATCAGGCCGGCCGCCACCAGTTTTTGCTGGCCGCGCGAAACGTGATCCTTGGCTGCTCGGCCGCCAACTTGAACCACGATGTCGCCCCGATGTGGCCCGAGCTGCGTCGCCCGGTAGCGGCGATCGCGGCGCCGATCTGACGCCAAGGCATCGAGCAAAGGCCGGTTTGTGTCCCAACCGGCGTGATGCACCAGGGTGACGGGCTGGTCAAGCAAGGCCAGACCGATCGCGTTGAGTGGCGCAGCGATACGACTGAGGAACGCCTCTCGTTGAGCGGCGAGGGCTTCGCCGCTTGCGGCGAGTTCGCGCTCCCAGGCGGCGAGATCATCGTCGCCGGCATCCTGTTTCAGCGCCGCATTTCGCTGGCGCAGCGCCAGGTGATACCGGCGCCATGTCGGCAGAAAGGCGTGTTCCACGTGGAACACACCCCAGTCGAGAAAGCGGCGGCGTCGCCCCGGGCCTTCTTCCAGCAGCTTGTGAACCTCGGGGTCGATGACCTGCGCCGGAAATTGCTCCGCAAGATCCGCGATGCCGGCCGCGACCCCACCGGCCACATGCCATTCCGTTCCTGCGCGCGTCGCACGCACCCCGAGCGGCGTCGCCCCAGCGACGCCGATGGCTTGTCCGGTAATGATGAAATCTTCCTGGCCGTGCGCGATCAATGCTTCGCGGCGGCGGCTACGGAATGATCGGCCGCGGCTCAGGAAAAAAGCCGCCTCGAGCAAGCTGGTCTTGCCCGAAGCATTTGGCCCGACAAACAGGTTTGCGGCCGGATGCAGCTCCAGCTCAACGCCCGTCAGGCAGCGAAACCGCTCGGCGCGAAAACTGCCGAGTGGCATGCGCGCCGATCAGAGGCGCATCGGCATCACGACGTAGCGCGCGCTCGTCTTACCGGGCGCACGGACCAGGCAACTCGAATTGCCGTCGGTGACGCCAATCTCGACCTCGCTGCCATCGACCGCGGCGAGCGCATCGAGGAGATAACCGACGTTGAAGCCGACCTCGAGCTCATCGCCCTTGTACGTGACTTCGACCTGCTCTTCGGCCTCTTCCTGCTCCGGGTTGTGGGCCTGGAGCGTCATCTGGTCCTTTTTGAGCGCAAGCCGGATCCCGCGGTACTTCTCGTTCGCAAGGATCGACGTCCTCTGTAGAGCCGAGCGGAGCACCTCCCGATCGGCGACTACCGATTTCGGCGGGGCGCTCGGGATGACGCGGCTATATTCCGGGAATCTTCCGTCAATTAGCTTCGATGTGAAGCGAACGTCGCCGATCTGCGCCCGAATATGGTTACTGCCAATGGTGATCTGCACGTCGCCCTCGGTACCCAGCAGTCGCTGCAACTCGAGAACGCCTTTGCGTGGAACAATGACCTGCTGGCTACCCGACTTCGATGGAAGGTCCATCTCGCACAATGCGAGACGATGGCCGTCAGTCGCGACCGTTCGCAGCATTTTCCCGTCCGTTTCCAGCAACATGCCATTGAGGTAATAGCGGACGTCTTGTTGCGCCATCGAAAAATGCGTTTTGTCGAGCAGGCGGCGTAGATCTGCCTGGGCAATCTTCAGCGACTGCTGCTGCGCAAGCTCATCGATCACCGGGAAATCCGCCGCTGGCAGGGTCGCGAGCACAAATCGGCTCTTGCCAGCTTTGACCGTCATCCTGTCCCCGTCCTGCGAGAGCGTCAGCGTCACTTCTTCCGGCAAGGAGCGGCAGATGTCGAGGAGCTTGCGGCCAGGCACCGTCACGCGCCCGTCGACATTCGACTTGATCGTTGCCGATGCGACGAGCTCGACCTCGAGGTCCGTGGCCGTCACTGAAAGTTTTCCCTGCTCTGCGGACAGCAGGAGATTCGCGAGTATCGGCATTGTCTGCCGGCGTTCCACGACTCCGATGACGGACTGAAGGGCCGCGAGCAGGCTTTCGCGTTCGGCGCTGAATTTCATCGGTGCACCTGGATGGACTGGTCGTTGTTCGGATCGAGCAGGAATCACGTTGTTCTATTGACTGTAGTAGTTATGAGGCAGCGCATTTTCCGTGGAAAAGCGTGGAAAAGCGACAGGTGAGAATAGCTTGCACGAAGCATAAGCCCGTGTACCGACCGCCGGCTTCCTATGCTACCTCTGTGGAATCGCTGTGGAGCGAAAAACGCGCCACGGCGCCGCACACATTATCCACATCAGCTCGTCAGGATCCGCAATAGGTTGAGGTAGTCCTCGCTCGCGCGGCGCTCGATCTCGCGCAAATCCTTCACGCGGTCGCAGGCGTGCATCACCGTGGTGTGATCGCGGCCGCCGAACGCGTCGCCGATCTCGGGCAGGCTGTGATTCGTGAGCTCGCGCGCGAGCGCCATCGCGACCTGGCGCGGCCGCGCGATCGAGCGGCTGCGCCGCTTCGAAAGGAGGTCTGCGACCCGGATCTTGTAGTACTCGGCCACGGTTTTTTGGATGTTTTCGATCGTGACGAGGCGCTCTTGCGCGGCGAGCAGGTCCTTGAGCGCCTCGCGGGCGAGCTCGAGCGTGACGGGGCGGCCCGTGAAGCGCGAAGTCGCGAGCACGCGGCGGAGCGCGCCTTCGAGTTCGCGAACGTTCGAGCGGATCCGCTTGGCGATGAAAAACGCGACTTCCTCGGGCAGGTCGCCGCCGGCGGCCTGCGACTTCGCCATCAGGATCGCCACGCAGGTCTCGAGCTCGGGCGGCTCGATGGCGACCGTGAGGCCCCAACCGAAGCGCGACTTCAAGCGCTCTTCGAGACCCGTGACTTCTTTCGGGTAACGGTCGCAGGACAGGATGATCTGCTGCTGGCCCTCGAGCAGCGCATTGAACGTGTGGAAGAACTCCTCCTGCGACTGGTTCTTGCCTGCGAAGAACTGGATGTCGTCGATGAGGAGCGCGTCGAGCGTGCGGTAGGTCTGCTTGAACTCCGCGATCGTGTTGTGCTGCAACGCCCGGACCATTTCGCTGACGAAGCGCTCGCTGTGCACGTAGGCGATCCGCGCTGCCGGGTTGCGCTCGCGCATGAGGTTGCCGACTGCGTGCATGAGATGGGTCTTGCCGAGACCGACGCCGCCGTAGATGAAGAGCGGGTTGTATGCGCGCCCCGGATTCTCGCCGACCTGGAAAGCAGCGGCCTTGGCGAGCTGGTTGCTCTTGCCTTCGACGAAACTCGTGAAGGTGAAATCCGGGTTGAATCGGCTGCCTATAACCTGCGGTTCGCGCGCTTTCTCCCCGGAAACAGTCGCATTTTTCGGATCAGGCGCCGCAGGCTCGTCGCGGCGCGACCCGACCTCGATCCGGACGCGCGGGCTGCCGCCGTTGCGGGCGACGCTGACGAGTTCCTCGATGCGACCGAAGAGGTTCTGCTCGATCCAGGAAACGACGAAGCGGTTCGGCGCGAGGAGCTGCAGCTCACCGTCGCGCTCGACCGCCTGCAGCGGGCGAACCCAAGTGTTGAACTGCTGCTCCGGGACTTCGCTCTCGAGATGCTTGAGACAGTGATGCCACAACGTGCCCTGCACGAGCCGTTCCCCGCACTTTGTTGTCGAACCCGGAAAGGGGAGGAGTCTACGGCGGCGAAGTCGGCCGCGCCAGAGTTATCCACAACCCCGCGCGGTTGACAGGACAAACGACGCTCCGTAACCTTGCCGCCCTTTGCAGCGTCTGTTGTTCCTTTAATTTCAAAGGTTTGGATCATGGCCACGAAGCGCACCTACCAGCCCAGCAAGTTGAAGCGCAAGCGCACGCACGGCTTCCGTGCGCGCATGGCCACGAAGAACGGCCGCAAGGTCCTGAAGCGGCGCCGCGCGAAGGGCCGGAAGCGGCTCGCCGTCACCGAACGCCGCTGACGAGCGACTTACGCCGCGGCGTTTCGGATTGCGGGCCGGCCACAAGCTCCACACCGCCGCCGAGTTCGAGCGCGCGCGCCGGACGCGCGAGCGTCTCACGGATGACTTGTTTGTCGTCCAGTGTGTGAAAAGTGAAAAGCGCGAGGCGCGGCTCGGCATGGCCGTCGGCGTCCGCGCGGCGGGCAACGCGGTCAGCCGGAACCGCCTGCGGCGCCTGATTCGCGAATCCTTCCGGTTGCACCGACAGGAGATGCCCGCGGTGGATGTGCTCGTGACGGCGCGCGCCGCGGCGGCGAAGGCGGGGAACCGCGCGGTCTTCGACAGCCTCGCGCGGCATTGGCACGCGATCAGGCGGCCGGAATGACGCGCCGGCTCGCGCAGATTCCAGTCCACCTTTATCGGTGGTTCCTGAGCCCGTTCATGGGCCGGCGCTGCCGTTATCACCCGACCTGCTCGGCCTACGCGCTCGAGGCCATCGAAAAGCACGGCGCAGTCCGGGGATGGTGGCTCGCGGTGAAGCGCATTGGCCGCTGCCATCCCTGGGGCGGAGCCGGCTTCGACCCGGTGCCGGACGAGGCGCGCCGCGCATGAGCAACACGCGGATCATCCTCTGGGCGGCGCTCTTGCTGCTGGCCTGGTTCAACTACAACGCCTGGGTAAAGGACTACGGCCCGGTCACTCGCGAGACGCCGGCGGCACCGGAGCAGCCGGCGAACACGCCCGCCGCCGGCGCGAATCCGCAGGACGGGCTGTCGTCCGAAGTTCCCGTGGTGACCGGCGAAGCCAGGCCTGAGACGCCGGCCCCGCCAGCGGTCGCGCCGGCTCCGGGAGCGGAAACCGTCGCCGGTGCGATCCAGGAGTCGGGCAAGGTCCACATCGTCACCGACGTCCTCGACGTCGACGCGAGCCTCTCGGGCGGCGAGCTGATCCGCGCGGACATCGTCCAGTACCCGCAGCACAAGGACGACCCGAATAAAACGCCGGTGCGACTCTTCAACACGGACTCGCCGCAGACACAGTTCCTGTTCCAGTCGGGGCTGACCACGGGGGAGGCCGGACGTGCGGAGCCCAACCACAAGGCCGGGTTCAGGAGCGCAGCCGCCGAGTATCGGCTCGCGCCGAACTCGAACACGCTCGAGGTGCCGCTCACCTGGACGGACGGGAGCGGACTCACGGTGACGAAGACCTTCATCTTCCACCGCGGCGTGTACAAGGTCGACCTGCGCTACCACGTCGCGAACACCGGCGCGGCGCCCGTGAAGCTCGCTTCGTACGCGCAGCTCCTGCGCCACTCGCCCGGCAACAAGCGCTCGATGTGGGATCCGGAGACGTACTCGTACCGGGGGCCCGTCTACTACGACGGCAGCAAGTACGAGAAGCTCAAGATCGAGGACGAGGACAACAACAACCTTTCGCTCACGGTCACCGACGGCTGGATCGCGGCGCTGCAGCACCACTTCGTTGCAGCGGTCGTGCCATCCGCCGGGCAGGCATACCAGTACGAGTTGCGCGTCAAGGACATGGACTTCCTGCTGCGCGCGGTCGGGCCCGCGCACGCGGTGCCGGCGGGCGGCGCGGCGGACTTCGCGGAGACGCTCTTCGTCGGGCCGAAGCTGCAGGACCAGCTGAAGGCGGCGGGCCCGCAGCTCGACCGAACGGTGGACTACGGCAAGCTCACGATCCTCGCGCGGCCGCTCTTCGACTGGGTCCTCTCGCCGATCCACCGCTTCGTGGGTAACTGGGGACTCGCGATCATCCTCACGACGTTCCTCATCAAGCTCGCCTTCTACAAGCTCGCGGAGACGAGCGGGCGCTCGATGGCGAAGATGAAGCAGGTCGGGCCGCGGCTGAAGGCCGTGCAGGAGCGCCACAAGGACGACCGCGAGGCGCAGGCCAAGGCGATGATGGAGCTCTACAAGCGCGAGAAGATCAACCCGGTCGCCGGCTGCCTGCCGATGATCGTGCAGATCCCGTTCTTCCTCGCGTTCTACTGGGTGCTGCTCGAGAGCGCCGAGATGCGCCAGGCGCCTTTCTACGGCTGGATCCAGGACATCTCTTCGCGCGACCCGTACTTCATACTGCCGATCCTGATGGGCATCGCGATGTTCCTGCAGTACAAGCTGAATCCCGCGCCGCCGGATCCCGTCCAGGCGAAGGTGTTCGCCTTCATGCCGGTGGTGATGACCTTCATGTTCATGTGGTTCCCCGCGGGCCTCGTGCTGTACTGGCTGACGAATACGCTGCTGACGATCGCGCAGCAGTGGAAGATCAATCGCGTCGTCGAGGCCGAGTCGAAGAAGCACCGCTCGAGCTAGGGCGCGCCGCGCATGGACACGATCCGCACCGAGAGGCTCAGCCGCCATTACGCGATGGGCCAGGCGACGATCCATGCCCTGCGCGGCGTCGACCTCGTCGTGGGGCAGGGCGAGTACGTCGCGATCATGGGGCCTTCCGGCTGCGGCAAGTCCACGCTCATGAACCTGCTCGGCTGCCTCGACACGGCAGATGCCGGGCGCTACTGGCTCGGCGGCCGGCTCGTCTCGGAGCTCTCCGATCTCGAGCTCTCGCACGTGCGCAACCGCGAGATCGGGTTCGTCTTCCAGGCCTTCGCGCTGCTGCCGCGGCAGACCGCGCTCGCGAACGTGGAGATGCCGCTCATCTATGCCGGCGTCGCGGCCGGCGAACGCCATCGGCGCGCGCGCGAGGCGCTCGAGCGCGTGGGGCTCGCGGAGCGCGGCACGCACCGGCCTGGCGAGCTCTCCGGCGGACAGCGCCAGCGCGTCGCGATCGCCCGCGCCCTCGTCACGGGCCCGAAGCTACTGCTTGCGGACGAGCCGACCGGAAATCTCGACAGCGCCACGGGGACGGAGATCCTCGCGCTCTTCGACGCACTGCACCGCGCCGGAAACACGATAGTGCTCGTGACGCACGAGCGCGCGATCGCGAGCCGCGCAGGCCGAACCATCCAGCTCCGCGACGGTCTCGTCGTGAGTGATACGCAAAACGGCGGGGGAACCCATGCGGCAGCCTGACCGATTCGCGGCGGCTGCAGCGCTCGCCGCCCTCGTCGCCGCGTGTGGCGGCGACCGCGAGCCGGCGCCCCGGTACGAGTCGGCGACGGTCGCGCGCGGCAACCTCTCGGTCACGGTCGAGGCGTCCGGGACGATCGAGCCCGTCTCGACGGTCGAGGTGAAGTCGAAGGCCTCGGGCGAAATTCTCGAGCTGGGCGCGGAAATCGGCGACGCGGTGAAGGCGGGGCAGATGCTCGTGCGCATCGACCCGCGCACGCCGCGAAACCTCGTCGACCAGTCGCAGGCGGAGCTCAATGCCGCGATCCAGCGCGAGCAGACGGCGAAGACGCAGCTCGAGCGCGGCGACAAGCTGCGCGAGAACGCCTGGATCAACCAGTCGGAGCTCGAGACGCTTCAGCTCGAGGTCGCGAACACGCGCGCCGCGACGGTGGCCGCGCGCGTGGCGCTCGAGAACGCGCGCATCGGGCTCGAGGACACCGAGGTGCGCGCGCCGTCGCCGGGAACGATCCTGACGCGGCAGGTCGAGGTCGGCCAGGTGATCTCCTCGCCGACGCGCGACGTCGGCGGCGGCACGGTGATCCTCACCATGGCGGACCTCACGCACGTGCGGGCGCGCGTGCGCGTGGACGAGACCGACATCGGCAAGCTCGAGCCGGGCGTGCCGGCACGAGTGCAGGTCGCCGCCTTCCCGGGGCGGGAGTTCCGCGGCCGCGTGGAGAAGATCGAGCCGCAGGCCGTCGTCGACCAGAACGTCACGCTGTTCGCGGTGCTCATCGACGTCGGCAACGAGGACGGGCTCCTGCGTCCCGGCATGAACGTGGACGCGGTGTTCGACGTCGCAAGCCGCGACGGCGTGCTGCTCCTGCCGGTCATGGCGCTGCGGGCCGCGCGCGACGTGGAGGCGACGGCCGAGCTCCTGCACCTGGACGCGGATGCGCTGCGCAAGGAAATCGGCGCGGCACCGGGTGGGGCAGGGCGCGGGCGCGGACGCACGGGCGGCGACGGAAGCGCTGCACTCGGGCTCGGGCGCGGCCTGTGGGTCGTCGCCGTGAGGGATGGCCGCGAAGTGCCGGTGCCGGTGCAGACGGGGATCACCGATTTCGACCGCGTCGAGATCACGGGCGGGCTCGCCAAAGGCGATCGCGTGCTGCTGCTCCCGACCGCGAGCCTCGTGGAGATCCAGCAGCAGATCC
>Ga0075418_10005339_pt1 | contig 14551 bp, 10 predicted proteins | sample SoiMetdeltSBSDD2_FD_81776 | JGI IMG/M metagenome (GOLD analysis project Ga0075418, IMG submission 81776) | Bulk soil microbial communities from a Populus tree surrounding site in Tennessee, USA - Soil MetaG P. deltoides SBSDD2 | ecosystem: Environmental > Terrestrial > Soil > Tree plantation...
GGTAGGGTGCCAAGAGTGCTAGGGTGCCAAGAGTGCTAGGAGTGCCAAGGGCGCTAGGCGTGCGTTGAGCGCTCAGCGTGCGGCGTGTTGCACTGTTGTCACCCCGGGCACCCTGGGCGCCCGGGGCACCCTGGGCACCCTGGGCACCCTGGGCACCCTTGGCACCCTTGGCACTCAAGAATTCACGGATTGAACCAATAAGCCCACTTGACCAGAAATACGTTTCGCGCCGGCGAATCGAAGACCGCTCCGAAATCCCGATCGAAATTGAAGTTGCCATAGTCAACGCTGCCTTCCCGTCCCTGCTGCCAGACGACGAAGAGCGTCGAACCGGGCTTGTATTCCCACCGTAGCACGTTGGTCGTGCGGAACGATCGATAGTTGAAATCAGGATTGCCGGTGTACTCGGTCGGCTTGTAGCGACCTTCGTACGATTTCGATCTCCCGTCAACCAGCTCTTTGAAGTTCGAGTAATCGCCGGCGGACACGAAAGGCTCCGCATACATCTGAATCGAGAGTGCCGGCGTCACCGTATAGTTCAGCCTCGTCCTGATGCCCACGGTCTGTTGATGCAATCGGGCAAAGACATGACGCCCGTCATCGGTGTTCTCGACCCATTGCGATTCGTCGTGATTGAGCGAGAGATTCAGCCCGACGCTCATTCTCAAGAATGACGATGGACGGTAGGAGACGCTCGGACTGACGTTGTGCAGGGTCGTACCCTTGCCGTCTCGTAGATTGAACGTGAATACGTCGACGGATACGGCCGGTCGCTGATCACTCTCCAGGTATGCCCAAATCGATTGCTGGGCATTCCCGTACACGCCAGGGCCGCCGCGCGTGCCGCGATCGTCAAACGGCTGCGGGTTGATGTTGCCACCGGTTCCGGTAGCCCAGTTGTTCTTGAACACAGCATGAGCGTTCACGTTGTAACCCGAGAACAGCCGATCGCCATCGTAGTTCCAGGAGGCCCACTGGTTCAGGTTGTAGCGGAAGCTGCGCAGCCACTTCTGCGACGGCTTGTCGTAACGGATCTGCACCCAGTTGCTCATCGAACGCTGATCGGCGCGCTGCAGGAAGCCGACGTCGTTGATTTCGAACCCTGGGCTCTTGAAGCTGACGTTCGAGCTGAACACCATTCGTTGACCGGCGATCTTCGAAACCGAGGCGGAACCGGCGTATCCGTTCATCGACGTCCGAGTCGGGTCGTACGTGAGGTCGGTAGAGTCCGGTCGCTGAAAACTATGAACGTTGCTGCGCTGCAGTTCGTCAATCGCCTGCGCTTCACCATGCACGCTGCTGCCGGCGAGAAATCCTCGGATGGCATATTTCGGACCCAGACGCCAATCCGCGTCGAGGCCGCCGGTGTACGCCCCACCCGGGAGGAACCGGGTCGAATCATCCAGATTGCGATTGGTGAACGTCGTCATGAACCCGAGCGACGACTGATTGGTGAATTCGCGGCGCGCCCGGACGACGGCGTAATTGGTGAGCGGTTCGATCGTCTGGCGCGTCTGCGCCGTGCCGTTCGCGATAATCGCATCCTCGTCGGACGTGACGGCGTTCAGCGCGCCAACCGAGAAGTTGCCGATCCGGCCAGTGAGTTTGGCCGCGCCGAGGATCGTTGTCTGTGCCGGCGACGCCGCGTAGCCTCCGTCCGGAACATCCGGCTCCCCCCGCGGCGTGCGACCGATTCGTCGCGAATAGAAAAGCCCGCTGCAATCGCCGTCATTGCAATCGACGCTGAAATTGAAGATGCCGCCGCCTTCGACAAAGAAGGGCCGGCGCTCCGCGAAGAAGGTTTCAAACGCCGACAAGTTCACGACCGCAGGATCGGCTTCAACCTGGCCAAAATCAGGATTGACCGTGGTGGTGAGCGTCAGCCCGGGCTTCAGCGCGTACTTGAGGTCGACACCGAGCGATCCATCCGGATCGGTGGTCTTGATCAATGAGTTGCCTGGTTCGCCAGGCTGGGTCTTCACCTGACCGACGACGTACGGTACGACCTCGAGACGCTTCGGAGCGCGATCGAGTCGAAGACCTGTCAGCTCGCCGAACGACGACACATAGCCATTAGCGCTCTTCGCAAGCAGCGGCCACGTGGACGTCTCGTTGAGGCGGCCGATCGTGCGGGTGATCGCCAGGCCAAACGTCGAGGTTTGCGAGGGACGATACCGCAGCTGCGAGAACGGGATCCTGAACTCCGCGCGCCAGCCGTTCTCGCCGCGTGTCACGGCAACATCCCAGACCGCATCCCACCCGTCATCGTTGTTGGTATCGTTGAACCAATAGCTGTCTTGCTTCACTCCGGCCGGGTTGACCGCGAACTGGAAGGCCGATCGCTTGTCGTGAAATGAATCGACGAGGATGCTCACCCAATCCGACGGTGAGCGTTCGTCGCGGCGCGTCAGGATGCCGACGATTTTGCCCGGTTCAGGATCGGAGGCCTGCACCGCGACATAGAGCGCTGTCGCGTCGTACGCGACACGTGCTTCGGTCTGAAATGTCGGCGCCGCGCCTTCGCGCGGATCCCGCTGCTGAAACTCGGTGATCGGCGGGACCGTCTGCCAGACCGCATCGTTCAATTCACCATCGACTCGAATCGCCGTCGCCTCGGGCACGAACGTCGCCGCAACACGCGCAACCGGCGGCGCAGCCTTGACACTGATTGCCGTGATGCACACGGCCACAACCACAACCGCTGGTCTCATGAAGATTGAACCCTGCCGAACCCGCAGATCCGAGGAGAACCCTGCAGTGCCTGACGTGTTCCGGACGCTGGCTTAGACGAAATCCGGCGCCTGAAGGTTGGCAATAGGGACTGAACTAATGAGGCTCAGTCGGGTGTTGAGGGACGAATGGTGGGACGACATTTTCAATGACGTGCTGGCTCCTGGCTTCTGGCTGGCGATTTCGCTGTGCACGCCATGCCAACGTGACCGACACGTGGCACGCACGGCAGAGCAATCGATAGTTGTCGAGCCCGCACTCGCCGCCCCCATCCGCGACGGGAACAATGTGATCGGCTTCCCATCTGGGACGCGCGGCGCGCCATGCGCGTCTCGCCGCGCGATCCGTTACCGGCGGTTTCGAACGCGTCCACTGCCGATGTGCTTGGAGCACGTTGAAACCACAGATCTGACAAACGCCTTTGTCTCGCTTCTTGATCTGTTGACGAACGTACCAGGGACTACTTCGAATCTTCCATTCGTGAACGCAGGCATCGCTGCAGAAAGTGCGTCGCGGCGGCTTGACGACACTGTGACACCAGCGGCAGATCGGATCGCCAGCGGCGTTGCGCTCGGGCTTTCCCCATTGATCGGCGGTAACGACACACGTCCGACGAGTGCTCACGCGGCAACTATCGGAGGCAACGAGTGCGATCTTTAGCGTTGGCCGGGTCTAAAGACCCGGCCCTACAAGTGAATTAGCCAGCAGCCAAGAGCGAGCAGCGAGCAGCGAGCAGCGAGCAGCGAAGATTAGACACCAACCATGAGGGACAGCGCGAAGCGCGCGTCGGCGTCAATCCACTGATCGCGCAACGCGAACCCGCACTCGGCACCCATCTGCTCGATCTGATCGGGCTGGTACTTGTACGAACTCTCCGTCCAGATGTGTTCGTCGCGGACGAACGGCACAGACAGTCCGGCCGCTTCGATCCGCACGATCTGGTCCGCACGACTGACGAGGCGCATTTCGATACGCTGTTCGAGGACATTCCACGCGGCCCGGTGATCGAACGCGTCGAGATTGAAGGTTCCACCGAGCTCACGATTGATACGCACGAGCAAGTTCTTGTTGAATGCCGCGGTCACGCCAAGCGGATCATCGTAGGCGAGGCGGAGTTCGCGCTCCGGTTTCACCAGGTCCGCGCCGAGCAGCAGAAAATCTCCCGCCTGCAGCACGTCACGAATCCGACGCAGGAACGCGAGCGCGGCGGAAGTATCGAAGTTCCCGATGTTCGAGCCGAGCAACAGCACGAGCATCGAACCATCACCATCTCGCGCCGCCGCCGCCCGCCGTAATCCAACCTCGTAGGTCGACTGATGGCCGACGACAGACACGTGCTGTAACCGGGTGAGCCGCTGCTCTGTCTGTTCCAGCGCCTGGGAGGAGATATCGATAATGTGGACGCGTGCGGCGCCTCCGGCCGCTTGCAACGCCTCGGCGAGGACGGCGAGTTTCTCTCCACTGCCCGGCCCGAGTTCCACGATTGTGGTGGGATCCGGGCCGAGGGCCGAGACGATTTCTCCGGCGTGCGTGATCAACAGTCGATTTTCCGCACGCGTGATTCGGTACCACGGCAATCGGCAAATCGCTTCGAACAAGCTCGATCCGAGAGGATCGTAGAGATATTTCGACTGAAGCTGCTTTGGCGTCAGCTGGAGATCGCGGCGCACCTCGCTCGCGAATTCGGTTGCGGCGGTAGTAATCATCATTGATCGGATCCCGGATCCCGGACCACGGACCCCGACTCAGCTTACCGTCCTAAACGTCGCATACACGTACGGATAATTGGGCCGGAACCAGTTGCGGAAGCTTCGCCGGATCAGTTCCTTCGCGGTCGCCGGCGATGCGCCCTTCATGACGTAGTGCTGTCCATCGAAAAAATCCGCCGAGTACTCCGGGTACGACGCCATCGGCTCAAAGCCAGGAAACGGGCCGAACACAGTGGACGTCCATTCCCATCCGTTGCCGACAAGATCGTGCACGCCCCACGCGCTTGCACCTGCGGCAAAGGATCCCACCGGCGCTGGTTCGAACCGCGCGAAATCAAAGTTGCCGTGCTCCGCGCCTGGCGCGGCGTCTCTCCACGGATAAGACTGCTCGTGGCCGTCAGGCGTCCCAAAGGCGGCGCGGTGATACTCCGCTTCAGTTGGCAGTCGTCGTCCCTTCCACCGCGCGTAAGCGTCCGCTTCGGCGTGACTGACGTAAACCGGCCAATCGGGGGGAAGCGGGATGTTTTCGAACATTCCGATCCACGAGCGGGAGGCTGTTGGACCTTCGGGAGCGGACCAGAACGATGGATGAGTGATCCCATTCTCCTGCACCCATTTCCAGTGCTCGTCGCACCACAGCGATCGATCCCGATACCCGCCTGCTTCGACAAAGTCGAGAAACTGCGCATTCGTCACATTGTGAACATCGATCTCGAATGCCCGCACGTCGACGCGGTGCTCGTCGAACTCGTTGTCCCAACCGAAGGGAATGCGATTGCGATCGGCGCCGAGTGTGGCAATGCCGGCGGGGATGCGGACTCGTTCAGTCGATCGAGATCTTTGAGCTGAAGGCGGAAGCCAGGAATCGCTCCTTTCGGATCCCGGACCACGCCCTTCGACAGGCTCAGGGCGTCCCGAGCTTGCCGAGGGACGGATCCCGGATCCCGGCCGGTTCTTGTGATGAAACGGGAGCCGATGCCACATGTAGAGCAGTGTTTCCTGGTGCATCGCCTCGTGTTCGAGCGCCGTATAGAGCGCCTGCGCGCGATGCATCGCCGGACGATCGTCGCGAAGCTCGGCCTCCTCCAGCACCTCGAGAATGGCGGCATCAGCGCGACGGGCAAAGTCGAGCACTTCATCGCGCGACGGCCAATCCGTATTCGCGCCGCTTCGCGGGACGGCAGTGTCGGTACTGTCAGGGTCAATGCCGCGCTCGAACAGCTTCTCGAGCCGAGCGTCAACCGCCGATCTGCCCAGACCGCGACGCAGGAATGAAATCACGCTGAAGGCAGGGAGATGTCCCTCGTAAAAAACGATGGGGTTTCGAAGCGCGATCGGCCGCGAGTAATACGCGGACGGATCGATCAAATCGAAGAGTGCGCGCGTCCGCGCCCGGTTGCGCCGATACCAGTCAGCTACTGATGAGCGGTCAACGGCCAGAGAGGACATCTGGGAAGTATATGAAAGGGAAAAGGGAAAAGGGAAAAGAGAAAAGGGAAAAAGGGTTTAGCTCTTCCTCTTAGGCGGCGTGTTTCGACTTTCGGCGGGTCGTCTTCCCGCCCGCTTTTTTGGCCACCGGCCGCGACTTCGAACTTGCCGCCCCCTTGGATTCGAGGCTCGCACGCAGGCGCGCCATCAAATCCACCACGTCGGCCGACTGAGCCGTCTCCCGCTCCTGCAAGCGCGGACGCCGCCCCTTCAATTTCGCTTGAATAACCTTCATCAGGTTGTCGCGGTACTCGTCGGTGTACTTCTTGGGATCCCAATCCGCGCTGAGGCTGTCGATGAGTTGCCTGGCCATTTTCATTTCGGCGGGTCTGATTCCCTCCGCCTTTGGAAATCTGAAGTCAGTCAGATCCGCGAGTTCATCGGCGAACCGCATCATCGTCAAAACCAGCGCATCGCCAATGGCTTCAACGGCCGCGAGGTGCTGTGCATCGCGAAGGATGATCTTGGAGACACCGAGCCTGCCGGATTCTCGAATCGCCTCGCGAAGGAGCGCATACGATCGTTCGGCCCCCTTCGCCGGCTGCAAGTAGTACGGCGTCTCGAAATATCGCTCGTCGACGTCCTTTGGATCCACGAAATCAATGATGTCGATGGTTTTGGTCTTTTCGACTGCCGCCGTCTTGAAATCGTCCTTGGTCAAGACGACGAATTGGCCCTTCTCATATTCGTAGCCCTTCACCAGATCTTCCCAGCCGACTGGTTTCCCCTCGGTCTGGCAAACGCGTTCGTAGCGAATCGGCGCTTCATCCTTCGCGTGGAGCAGGCGGAATTTCGGCCGGTGATCGCGAGTGGCGCTATACAGTTCGATCGGAATATTGACCAGTCCGAATGCCAGCGACCCTTTCCACATCGACCGAGCCATGGTGGAACCTCCGGGTAAAGGTGTGCAGAATCCGCGCCAGCGCAGGGTAGAATCAAAGGTCGGGGCGGCGTGGCGAAATTGGCAGACGCGAGAGACTTAGGATCTCTTGGCCACAAGCCGTGGGGGTTCGAGTCCCTCCGCCGCCAGACTTCGCCTCGCGAGCTATCGCTGAGCGAGGCTACGTCTGGACCGCCGCGCACATGAGCCAGTGCGCGACGGGCCATTGCGAAGGCTGTCTCGCCGGAGCTCCGCAGGAGCGAAGGCGGACGAGACGTGCGATAGCGAAGACCGCGAAGTCTGTCCCGCCGAAGCCCGGAGGGCGGAGGCGGACCTCAGCTGACGCGACTCGGCAAGTAAACCGCAAGGCCAAGACGGACCCGCGTTAAGCTGTGAGCCTTAGAAACGTGAAAACCGAATTCATTGACGTCAGCGACACACAGAAAAACCTCGTCGTCGAGATTCCGAGCACGGTGGTCGACGCGGAAATAGATAAGGTGGCGCGCGATTACAGCCGTGCGGCGCGCGTGCCGGGGTTTCGCCCGGGTAAAGTGCCGCCAAAGGTGGTGCGCCAGCGGTTCCGCGACCAGATCCTGCACGATGTCGCGCACGGTCTGATCCCGCGCGCGGTCGACGAGGCGTTGCGAGAACGCGGCGTCGAGCCGGTCGATACTCCGGACATCCGCGACGTAGTCGTCGAAGAAGGCCAGCCGCTGAAATTCACGGCCTCATTTGAAACTGTGCCGCCGATTGAACCTGGCGACTACGCCACCATTACGCTGCACCACAAGAACACGACGGTGCCGGACGCGGCGGTCGACGACGCGCTCAACAATCTGCGCGAGCGTGCGGCGCGCTACGAACCCGTTGTCGAAGCGCGCGGCATCCAGCGCGGCGACTCGGTCGTCATGGATCTCGTTCGCACGGCTATCCCCAAAGAAGAAGAACCGCTCGTCGTGATCGCCGGCGAGCCCGCTCCGCCCCGATCCAGCGAACCGCAGAGCGATAAGCACGACGATGTGACCGTCGAGATCGGCGCAAGCGCAAACCCGCCCGGCTTCGACGATCAGCTGATCGGGATGGACGAAGGGCGGCAGAAGACGTTCGACATCCGATTTCCGGACGATTACCCGGTCCAGGAACTGGCCGGAACGACGGTCAATTACTCGGTTGCGATCAAAGCCATTCGCACGCGCGTGGTTCCTCAACTCGACGACGAGTTCGCGAAGGATCTGGGAGACTTCGAGAACCTGGAGTCGTTGCGGACGCGCGTGCGATCCGACCTCGAGCACGAAGCGTCACATGAAGCAGAGCGCGATTTGCGGGGGGAACTCCTGAATCAGCTGGCGTCGCGGGTCACCTTCGAGCTGCCGGCCTCGCTTCTCGATAGAGAAATCGATCGGCGCATGGAAGAATTCGTCCGCCGGCTGATGGATCAGCAAATCGATCCGATGAAGGTGAACATCAACTGGGAAGAGTTTCGGGAAAAGCAGCGCGAGCCCGCAGCAGAGGCGGTTCGCGGCGCGCTGGCACTCGACGAAGTCGCCCGGCGGGAGCACATCACGGTCAGCGACGACGAGATCAACGCGGAAGTGGAGCGCTACGCCGAACGGAGCGGCCGCTCGGCGGCGGCGGTTCGGGCGAAACTCGAGAAGGAGGGGGGCATTGCACGCCTTTACTCGGGGTTGCGCCGCGAGAAGACCGTGGAGTTCCTGCTCTCCAAAGCCACAAAGATTCAGGCAGGATGAGCCGATAGTTTTGTCGGGAGAAGGTTTCGCATCGCCACCACCGCATGGTACAATCATGGTGACGATCCCGACACCTCCCTGATTTCGAACGACGGCACTCCCAGCAATCCGAACGCGCGCGACGAGAACTTCGGGGTTCGATTTTTTATGGCCGAACGCATGCAGCTCATCCCGATGGTGGTCGAACAGACCAACCGAGGGGAACGGGCCTACGACATCTTTTCGCGGCTATTGAAGGACAGTATTATCTTCGTCGGTACGCCGATCGACGACAACATCGCCAATTTGGTCATCGCCCAGATGCTCTTCCTGGAAGCGGAAGATCCGGACCGCGATATCCTTCTCTATATCAATAGCCCCGGCGGCGTCGTGACCGCCGGCATGGCGATTTACGACACGATGCAGTTCATCAAGCCGGATGTGGCCACCTACTGCATCGGACAGGCCGCCTCGGTCGCCGCGGTACTGCTGGCGGCAGGGGCGAAAGGCAAGCGATACTCCCTCCCGAACTCACGGATTCTGATTCATCAGCCCTGGGTCCAGGGGTTGGGCGGCCAGACCACCGACATCGATATCCACGCGCGGGAGCTGCTGCGAACGCGGGAACGGCTGAACCAGATCCTGGCCCAGCACACCGGCCAGCCCTTGAAGCGGATACAGGACGATACCGAGCGGGACTACATCATGGGTCCCGAACAGGGCAAAGAATACGGTATTATTGACGATGTCATCCGGAAGCGGGCGTAGGCTGACGGATGGCACAGTTTCCAAGAACCCATGGTTAAAAAAGCCGGCGACGGCGAGATTCTCCGCTGCTCGTTCTGCAACAAAGACCAGAACGACGTCCGCAAACTGATTGCAGGACCCACGGTCTTCATCTGCGATGAATGCGTCGAGGTCTGCAACGACATCATCGCCGACGACAACAAGTTCGAGGCACGCGGCGGGGCGCGCACCTCGCTGCCTGTCCCGCAGGAAATCAAGAAGTTCCTGGACGAATACGTCATCGGCCAGGAGCAGACGAAGAAGAAGCTCGCGGTCGCGGTCTATAACCATTACAAGCGGATCGAGATTCAAAAGCAGACCCGCAGCCGCAACGACATCGAGCTTACCAAATCGAATATCCTGCTCATTGGTCCGACCGGCACCGGCAAGACCCTCCTCGCACAGACACTGGCAAAGCTTCTGTCGGTTCCTTTCACCATCGTCGATGCGACGACATTGACCGAAGCGGGCTATGTCGGAGAGGACGTCGAGAACATCATTCTGAAGCTGCTGCAGGCCGCGGGCGGCGACATCGAGAAGTGCCAGCAGGGCATCATTTACATCGATGAAGTCGACAAGATCTGCCGCAAGGATGAAAACCCGTCGATCACCCGCGATGTGTCCGGCGAGGGGGTTCAACAGGCGCTGCTGAAGATCCTCGAGGGCACCGTCGCGAACGTCCCGCCGCAGGGCGGGCGCAAGCATCCGCACCAGGAATTCTTCCAGGTCGATACCACGAACATCCTGTTCATTTGCGGCGGGGCCTTCGTGGGTCTCGACAAGCAGATCGACCGGCGCACGGGCAAGAAAACCCTCGGCTTCAAGGCCGACGTCAAATCGGTCTCGAACCGCGACGTTGGCACGACGCTCGAGATGCTCGAGCCGGAAGACCTCATCAAGTACGGCCTCATTCCGGAATTCGTTGGACGCCTGCCGATCGTCGGCACGCTCCACGAACTCGATAAGGCCGCCCTCGTTCAGATTCTGACGCAGCCGCGGAACGCCATCACGCGTCAGTATCAGAAGTTGTTCGAGTACGAGAACGTGAAGCTGCGCTTCACCGATGATTCGCTCGAGGCGATTGCGGAAGCGGCACTCGCGCGCAAGATTGGCGCCCGCGGCCTCCGGATGATCATCGAGGATCTCATGCTCGACCTGATGTACAACCTCCCCGGCCAGAAGAAGATCCGCGAGTGCGTCATCACCCGCGAGGTCGTGCAGTCCAAGGAAAAGCCCATTACGCTGATCGAGAAGGCAGGCTAAGTAATTGCTGATTGTCGATTGCTGATTGCTGATTTGCTCGCACCGAATCAGCAGTCAGAAATCAGCATCCATCAATTTCAGCGACTCTCTTTATATGGAACTCTACGAGACCTTACCCATAGTCCCGCTTCGCGACGTCGTCGTGTTTCCGCACATGATGATGCCGTTTGTCATCGGACGTCCTTCATCCACACGGGCGCTCGAACACGCGCTGGTGAAGGACAAGCGGATCTTTCTCGCCGCCCAGCACGATGCCGCGGTCGATGATCCGCAACCGTCCGACATCTTCACGATGGGCTGCGTCGCCAATATCGTCCAGAGCCTGAAGTTGCCGGACGGCAACATCAAGGTCCTGGTCGAAGGCATCGAGCGCGCGCGCGCCGTCGAGTGGAAAGAGGACAAAGGCTTCTACCGCGTCGTCGTCAAGGTGATCCCGAAGCACAAGGAAGCGGGGGTCGATGCCGAGGGCACGATGAGCCGCGTCGTGTCGCTGTTCGAGCAGTACGTGAAGCTGTCGAACAACCTGCACTACGACGCGATGATTGCGGCGGTGCGCGTCGACGATCCCGGCAAGCTGGCCGACACGATTGCCGCGCACCTGCTTGTCGGCGTTGACGAGAAGCAGAACCTGCTCGAAATCATTTCGCCGGTCGAGCGGTTGAATCGCATTGCCGGAATTCTCGAAGCCGAGGTAGACAAGCTCCAGGTCGATCGCCGCATCCAGTCGCGCGTGAAAAAGCAGATGGAGAAGGCGCAGAAGGAGTACTACCTCAACGAGAAGATGAAGGCGATCCAGAAGGAACTGGGTCGCAAGGACGAGAAGGGCAACGAAGTCGACGATCTGAAGAAGAAGATCGAACAGGCGAAGATGCCCGCGGAAGTGGCTGAGAAGGCCATCCAGGAACTGAAGCGGCTCGAGGCCATGCCGCCGATGTCGGCCGAAGCCACCGTCTCGCGCAACTATCTCGACTGGCTGATCGCGGTGCCTTGGTACAAGAAGACCAAGGAAAGCCGCGACTTGAAGCGCGCCGAGCAGATCCTCAACGAAGATCACTACGGGCTCGAAAAGATCAAGGACCGCATTCTCGAGTTCCTCGCCGTTCGTGCACTGGTCAAGAAGCCGAAAGCGACGATCCTGACCTTCTCCGGCCCTCCGGGAGTCGGCAAGACCTCGCTGGCCAAGTCGATCGCCCGCTCGATGAATCGCAAGTTCGTCCGACTCTCGCTGGGCGGCGTGCGCGACGAAGCTGAAATCCGCGGTCATCGTCGCACCTACATCGGCGCATTCCCCGGCCAGATCATCCAGATGATGAAGAAGGCCGGGACGATGAACCCGGTGTTTCTGCTCGACGAAGTCGACAAGATGTCGATGGACTTCCGCGGCGATCCGTCGGCGGCGCTCCTCGAAGTCCTCGACCCCGAACAAAACAGCACGTTCCTCGATCATTACCTCGACGTCGAGTACGACCTCTCGAACGTCATGTTCATCTGCACTGCCAACGTGCTGCACACGATCCCGCAGGCGCTGCGCGATCGCATGGAAGTGCTGCAGCTTGCCGGCTACACGGAACAGGAAAAGATCGAGATCGCGAAGAAGTTCCTGTCGCCAAAAGCCATTGAAGGCGCTGGACTGACGAAAGCGAACATCGCCTTCCTCGACGAAGCATTCCAGGCGATCATCCAGCGCTACACGCGCGAGGCCGGCGTCCGGAATCTCGAGCGTGAGATTTCATCCATTTGCCGGAAGATCGCGCGCAAAGTCGTCGTTGAAGGCCGGACGTTCAGCGAGGAGATCACGGCAACGAAGGTCACCGAGTATCTCGGCGTCCCGCGATTCCGCCCGACGCTCGCCGAGGAGTCAAACGAAGTCGGCGTCGCGACCGGGTTGGCATGGACAGAGGTCGGCGGCGAAATCCTCGTCATCGAAGCGACGCTGATGCCCGGCAAGGGGCGTCTGACACTCACCGGCAAGCTCGGCGACGTGATGCAGGAGTCGGCGCAAGCCGCGATGAGCTACGTCAGATCGAAGGCGAACGAATATCACATCCCGAAGAACTTCACGCGGACGACTGACGTCCATGTCCACATTCCGGAAGGGGCGATTCCGAAGGACGGACCGTCGGCCGGCATTACGCTGGCGACGGCGCTCGTCTCAGCCCTGTCGCAGGTGCCGGTCAGGAAAGATGTCGCGATGACCGGCGAGATCACGCTGCGCGGCAAAGTGCTGCCGATCGGCGGGGTCAAGGAAAAGGTGCTCGGCGCCCACCGGGCGGGTCTGAAGACGATCCTGCTGCCGCGCGATAACGAGAAGGACCTCGCGGACATTCCCAAGAACGTTCTCGACACGCTCGACATCTATATGGTCGACACGATGGACGAGGTGCTGAAGATAGCGCTCGCCGGCCCGCTGCCCGCGATCGCACCGGCGGCGCCGGAACCCGACGTTCAGCCGGCGATTTCGGACGATACCATCACGCATTGAGCTCTATCGGGATCCGTTGTCCGGGATCCGGGATCCGAAGTGATCCCGGATCTCGAATTGCGGTCTCCTCGGACCCCGGATCACGGATACCGGATCCCGGCAGTGAAAGTCATAAGCACTGAGTTCGTCACCAGCGCGGCGTCTGGCGGCCGCGCGGACGACATCCCAGCGGACGGGCTCGCCCAGTTTGCGTTCGCAGGGCGCTCCAACGTCGGCAAGTCGACGCTGTTGAATGCGCTGACGCGCGCGAAGCTCGCGCGCACCAGTGCCGCTCCTGGTAAGACGAGGCTTGCCAACATCTACCGGGTCACGGTCGAGGGGGGACCCGGCGGACCAGGCCAGTGGCGCGTGTACTTCGTCGATCTGCCCGGATACGGATACGCCCGCGGCGGCAGTGACGCCGCAGCGGAACTGGCGGCTGTCGCGGCGGCGTATTACCAGTCGGGAACCGTTGTCCGTGGTGCGGGATCCGATCGGATCCCGGATCCCGGATCCCGGATCCCGGATCCCCGTGGGCGTGAACCGCGCGCGACATTGCATTTGATAGACGCGCGCCACCCCGCGCTCCCGTCAGACGTCGACGCCGCTCGGTGGTTTGACGCGCTCGGGATCGCGCGGCACGTTGTGGCGACGAAGATCGACAAGCTGAATCGGTCGGAACGACATCGGAACCTCAAAGAGGTCGAGCGGATTTTTGAAAGAACCCCGCTGCCAGTTTCGGCGGCGAGCGGCGAAGGATTGGACGAACTGTGGAGACTGATAGCAAGAGTGGCGAGGGAGCAGCGCCCGTGAATGCGGGCAGGCCTGCGCACGACCGGCACGCGCGCGGACGTGGACGGCCGGAGCAGGTGGCCGTGGCGGTGGAAGGGCAACCGGCCGCGCCGGTAGTGGAGCTGTCGACGCTCAAGGACATGGGCGTGACCGAACTCACGAAGATCGCGAAGCAGTTGGACGTGCCGGGATCGTCCGGCATGCGAAAACAGGAGTTGATCTTCGAGATCCTTCGTTCGCGCGCCGAGAAGAGCGGGCTGCTGTTCTCGGAAGGTGTTCTCGAAACCTTGCCCGACGGCTTCGGTTTTCTTCGCGCCCCCGACTACAACTACCTGCCCGGCCCCGACGACATCTACGTTTCCCCGTCACAGATACGAAAGTTCGACCTTCACACCGGGGATACCGTTTCCGGCCAGATTCGCCCTCCGAAGGAAGGGGAACGATATTTCGCGCTGATCAAGGTCGAAGCGGTGAACTTCGAGCCGCCCGAGAAGGCGCGCGAAAAGATCTTCTTCGAAAACCTGACGCCGCTCTACCCGCAGAACCGGATCAGTCTCGAGACGGCATCTGACAACCTGTCGGCGCGCGTGATGGATCTGATGGTGCCGATCGGCAAGGGACAACGCGGACTGATTGTCGCGCCGCCGCGGACCGGCAAGACGATGCTGCTGCAGAACATTGCGAACAGCATCACGACGAACCATCCCGAGGTCTA
>Ga0075418_10005344_pt1 | contig 14542 bp, 13 predicted proteins | sample SoiMetdeltSBSDD2_FD_81776 | JGI IMG/M metagenome (GOLD analysis project Ga0075418, IMG submission 81776) | Bulk soil microbial communities from a Populus tree surrounding site in Tennessee, USA - Soil MetaG P. deltoides SBSDD2 | ecosystem: Environmental > Terrestrial > Soil > Tree plantation...
CAATCAAATCGGTGTTGAAGATGTGTCCCTTATCCTGAACCTGCATAGATGATGACCGAAGCTTTAGGTACCGTATCTGCTGCATGGCTTCCTGCATAGATTGCTGAGTCCGGAAGATGCCGAGATTCTGGCTCATAGTCTTTCCCAGTTCATCTCGCAGGTGCCATGCCCGTTCCAGTCCATCATGAGTGAAGAGGCGTCGGATGCGTTCCTGTTCTGATTGGAAGTGCTCGTCGGACATAGAATAGGAAGGGAGCGACTTGACATACTCGGCGGCTCTGCGACCTGACCGGCGTCCAAAAACGATTGTTTCGAGCAAGGAATTTCCTCCCAACCGATTGGCGCCATGCACGCTGACACAGGCACATTCGCCCGCAGCGTACAGGCCGGGAAGTTCAGTCTGGCCCCATTGATCCGTGGCGATCCCTCCCATCTGGTAATGCGCGCCGGGACGGACGGGGATCGGTGTTTCGATCGGGTCCAAGCCGGCAAATTCCATCGCCAGTTCCCTGATTTGAGGAAGTCGTTCGAGAATTCGCGCACGGCCGAGGTGGCGGAGGTCCAATAAAACGCAACCATCAACACCCCGACCCTCAAGAATTTCCTGGCCGATTGCGAGGGAGACGGTAGAGCGGGTCGCCAATTCCATCTGCTCGGGCGCATATCGTTTCATAAACCGCTCGCCCATGGTATTCAACAGGTACCCACCTTCACCGCGCGCTCCTTCAGTAATGAGAATCCCGGTGTCCTTCAAGGTAGTTGGATGAAACTGTACGAATTCCATGTCCTTGAGAGGCACCCCTGCGCGGAAGGCCAGGGCCATTCCATCGCCGGTATTGATCACCGCATTGGTGCTGGTGAGAAAGACGCGTCCGCTGCCGCCGGTCGCGAGAATGACTGCCTTCGCCGAGATGGGGTGCAATGTCCCGTGGATCAGGTCCCACGCCACCAGGCCGACACACCGCCCGCCTTCGACTGCCAGTGCCGTGACATACCATTCTTCATAGACGCGCACCTGCTGTTTGAGCAGTTGTTCGTACATCGCGTGGAGGAGGGCATGACCGGTTCGATCGGCGGCATAGCAGGTGCGAGGAAATCCTGCCCCGCCGAACGGTCGTTGGGCGATACGGCCATCGTGAGTCCGGCTGAAAATGACCCCCATCTGCTCGAGTTCCAATAGATCCTGGGGCGCTTCGCGACACATCGCTTCGATGGCATCCTGGTCGCCAAGATAAATCCCTCCTTTGGCCGTATCGAATGCATGGGCTTCCCAGGAGTCATTTTCACCCAAGGCGCCGTTGATACCACCTTGGGCCGCGACAGAATGACTTCTGACCGGGTGGACTTTCGAGATGACGGCGACGTCGAAACCGCGTGGAATAGCGAGCGCGGCCCGCATTCCGGCGAGCCCTGCGCCGACGATCAAGACATCATGCGTGGGCATGATTGACGGCGCATGAACGGATTGATAAGGCCTGTATCAGATACGTATCTGCTGGTGACATCGTTCTCATGATCAACGAGCAACTATGACCGAACCGACGGAATGGAACAAGCGCGCCATCGATTAATTGCGATGCTTGGAAATGACCTCCGAGCATGGTACGTTACCAGCTAGAGAGAAACAACCGGACGCTCATTCCAGTCCCCAGCAAGGACGGTATACACTTCATGTCGCATCCCGATATTTTTACACCAATGGATTCTTTTGTGCGCCGGCACGTAGGACCCACCGATGCGGATATCCAGGAGATGTTGGCTATCCTAGGCCTGCAATCGCTGGAGGCGCTCGTCGATGGGACGGTTCCTGCCGACATCAGGCTCCGCCACCCGCTCGCTATACCGGCGCATCGAAGCGAACTGGAGGTATTGGACGAATTGCGGGCAATGGCCACACGGAACCGCATGTATCGATCGTTGATCGGTATGGGGTATTACGACTGTGTCACACCGGGGGTTGTTCAGCGGAACGTGCTCGAGAATCCGGCCTGGTATACCCAATACACCCCTTACCAGGCCGAAATTGCACAGGGACGTCTCGAGGCGCTCATCAACTTTCAGACGATGGTGGCAGATCTGACCGGCCTTCCGCTCACGAACGCGTCATTATTGGATGAAGCGACGGCGGCTGCGGAAGCCATGGCGATGTGTGTGTCCGTGTCCCGCGCGAGTGGGCACGAAAGAAAAGAATTCTTCGTCTCTCAGGATTGCCACCCGCAGACCATTGCCGTGGTGGAGACTCGTGCAGCGCCGCTTGGTGTGACCATCCGGCTCGGGGCTAATAAGTCGATTGATTTCTCCAACGGGCGGCTGAGCGGAATACTTCTGCAATATCCGACGACCGACGGATATGTCGGCGATTATGGCGAACTGGTGAAGGGTGCCCACGCCGCCGGGACGCTGGTCGTCGTTGCAACGGATTTGTTGGCCATGACGCTGTTGCGTCCACCCGGTGAATTTGGAGCAGATATCGCCGTCGGAACGAGTCAACGATTCGGAGTGCCGCTCGGATTCGGCGGTCCCCATGCCGGATTTTTGTCGACGAAAGAGGAATATAAACGGCAAATACCCGGGCGGATCGTCGGTGCTTCCCGCGATGCGGCCGGAAAGATTGCCTATCGTCTCTCTCTGCAGACTCGGGAGCAACATATCCGCCGTGAGAAAGCGACGAGCAACATTTGCACGGCGCAAGTACTGCTTGCCGTCATGGCGTCGATGTATGCGGTATTCCATGGTCCGGAAGGTTTGCGCCGGATCGCACGACGTGTGCATGGATTTGCGGTGCTGCTCGCTGAAGGGCTTCGACGACATGGCTACCATGTTGGGCCGGAGGCGTTTTTCGATACCCTCCGCATTCGCGTGCATCAAGACCAGAAGGAAAGGATTCTTGGCCGTACGGCTGAACAGCACATCAATGTGCGGTGCCACGACGATCAGAGTGTCGGGTTGTCGTTGGATGAACGAACCACCGTGCACGAGATCGAAACGCTTCTGTCCATCTTCAGGGGACCCATGGACAAGCCGGTCCACGTGGAGGAGCTGGCGCAGCAGATCGAGGTTGGGTATTCGCCGGCTCTGGCTCGAACCAGTGGGTATCTGACCCATCCCGTCTTCAATCGATATCATTCCGAGCACGAGATGTTGCGCTATATACACCGGCTACAAGCTCGGGATCTTTCGTTGGTGCACTCAATGATCCCGCTGGGTTCCTGCACGATGAAGCTCAATGCGACCGCCGAAATGCTGCCGGTCACGTGGCCGGAGTTTGCGGGTCTCCATCCGTTTGCTCCGACGGACCAAACCGAGGGATATCTCGAGTTGTTCCGGCAACTTGAGCGGTGGCTCGCCGAAATCACCGGGTTTGCCGCGATCTCGTTGCAACCGAATGCCGGATCACAAGGGGAATATGCCGGGCTCATGGCCATTCGCGCATACCATCGTCATCGTGGAGAATCGCATCGTGATGTGTGCTTGATTCCGGTTTCGGCCCACGGGACAAATCCTGCAAGTGCCGCCATGGCCGGGATGTCGGTCGTCCCCGTCGCGTGCGATATCTACGGCAACGTAGACCTGAAGGATCTCGAAGCCAAAGCTTCTCAGCATCGTGATCGGCTGGCAGCCATCATGATCACCTACCCATCGACCCACGGCGTGTTCGAAGAAGGCATTCGACGGATGTGCCAGATCGTCCACACTCACGGAGGACAGGTGTACATGGACGGAGCCAACCTGAACGCTCAAGTTGGTCTCTGCCGTCCGGCGGACATCGGGGCGGATGTCTGTCATTTGAACCTGCACAAGACCTTCTGCATTCCGCACGGTGGAGGTGGTCCTGGGATGGGTCCGATCGGTGTGGCCCGACACCTGAGCCCGTTTCTCCCCGGACATCCCGTGGTGAAGGTCGGAGGGACCGATGCCATCGGCGCCGTCTCAGCGGCTCCCTATGGCAGTCCGAGCATCTTGACGATCCCCTGGGTCTACATTGCGTTGATGGGCCGGGATGGCCTCACCAAGGCGACTCAGGTGGCCATTCTCAATGCAAACTACATGGCGAAACGACTGGAGAAACATTATTCCGTCCTGTATGCGGGACGGCATGGCTTGGTTGCCCATGAGTTCATTCTTGATCTGCGTCCCCTCAAGGAGAGCGGCGGCATTGAAGCCATGGATGTTGCCAAACGTCTGATGGACTATGGTTTTCATGCCCCCACCGTATCGTTTCCCGTTGCAGGGACTTTGATGATCGAACCGACGGAAAGCGAGTCGAAGTCTGAGCTCGACCGATTTTGCGACGCGTTGATTGCGATTCGTAGTGAAATTCAGGAGATCATCGACGGCCGCCAACCCCGAGCGGGGAATATCCTAAAACAAGCGCCTCACACGGCCGAGGTCGTCACCAAGACGGAATGGACCAGGTCCTATACGCGTGAGCAAGCAGCATTTCCGGCACCCTGGGTGCGTGATCACAAGTTCTGGCCGGCGGTCGGACGCATTGATGAGGCATTCGGAGATCGCAACCTGTTTTGTACCTGTCCGCCGATGGACAGTACTTCCTGAAGCGCCATGAATGCCGCTCATTTGATCGGCAGTGCTCCACCGGTTCTTTGCCCCTCCGTGCGAGCTTTTATCCTGGTCCTGACGTTGATAGGCCTGACCGGGACTGGTACGCCCACAGCCAAGGCTGAGGAAGAGCGGCCCTCAGACACACGTCCGCCAGAAGAGTCCGTCGATCTCGCCCCAGGGGGCAATTATCAAACCGGTACCATCCTCCATATTCCGGGAAAGGGCTTTACGTTTACGATCCCGCGCGGGTGGCACGCAACCGTGTTCGAGGATTCCGAACTTCCGTTTCTTATGTCCGATGAGGGAAGGGGCCTCGGAATGATCTTCCCCTTAGGGCAGGTCACTGCGGACGCCGTAGAAAATGAACTTGGTCAGCCGCTTGCCCTCTCGCATGGGGTGTCCTTTGTTCCCACCGGTATTCTCGGGAGAACGGAAACCAGACTCACGCGGTCTTATCTAGGCGACTCGTCGATCGGGCGCGCGCTGGCTCTTTTGAGCCCGGCCCACGATTGCGTGATTTATTTCCTGATGGGACCGGAGAACGAGGCCGGGACCTATGAACAGACGCTTGATGAACTGGCGACGTCGACGCGTTTTGTCGAGGAATTCGACGGAAAGCGGTCGAAAGAGGGCGTCTGATCAACGCCTGTCATGATCGTCCTGGTCGGTTCTGGAGCGGAGTGATCATCAGGCGCGGTGCCGCTTCGCCTCAGCGTATCGCTCGTAACGGATCAGCATGTGAGATGCACGTGTCCTCTGCGACTCGGGTGATCATCGATACGGACCCAGGGGTTGATGATGCATTGGCAATTCTCCTAGCCTTGTCGTCACCCGAGTTGGACGTGGTGGGGATCACGACTGTCTGCGGCAACGTTCCTGTCGGGCAGGCCACCAAGAATCTGTTCCGTGTCCTCAACCTGGTGCAGCCTCCCTCGGAGTTGCTCGTGGGGCAGGGAGCGGCCCGTCCGCTCGAGCATCAACTGGTCGATGCCACCCATTTTCATGGACATGACGGTTTGGGGGAACTTGATCGCTTTCGTGATGGGGGGACAGCATGCCGTTATCCCCAGCCGCGTCTTCCAGCGTCTTTGCCGACTGCGCAAGAGGTCTGGAATGAATGTGCCAGACGATATCCCGGGGAGCTGGTCTTGATTACGCTCGGCCCGCTCACGAATCTTGCTCTCGCTCTCAAGGTGAGCCCTGAATTGGTCCGGAAGTTTGCGCGGGTCATTTGTATGGGAGGAGCAATCGCGGTACCGGGGAACGTGGCGCCGGCCGCAGAGTTCAATATGTATGTTGATCCCCATGCGGCTCAGCGAGTGCTCCAGTCAGGGTTGCCCCTGACGATCGTTCCGCTCGACGTGACGACGCAAGTCGGGTTCAGTCGCACCGGTCTTGCTCGATTGGTGGAAGGGTCTTCCGATCCCGTGGCGAGGTTTGTCGGAGATGCGACGGAAAAGGCGTTTGATTATGCAGAATTGACGGAAGGGCACGGACAGTTCTACCTGCACGATCCTCTCGCGGTCGCGATAGCGATCGATCCCAGTGTTGTGACGGTGGAATCGTTACAGGTGGAAGTCGAAGCTGCCGGAAGTGTCACTCGGGGGCTCACCGTGGCCGATCGTCGTGTCCTGCATGCCGAATACAGATCACCGCCCAACGTGCTGGTGGCCGTGGGAGTCAAACCCGAGCGGGCCATCGAATTGTTTGAGGATCGACTATGCCGAAGGTAATCGTGGTCGGCTCCAGCAATCTTGATTTGTGTGTCAATGTGGACCGCTTGCCCGCGCGAGGGGAAACCGTGCTGGGACGTGATTTCTATCAATCCTACGGAGGAAAGGGGGCCAACCAGGCAGTCGCGGCCCGGAAAGCTGGAGGCGATGTCATACTGCTGTCGAAAATAGGCACCGATTCCAATGGAAAACTGATAGAGAAAAATTTGGTTGCGATGGGGTTGCCCCAGACAGGAATCATACGCGATCCGAAGTCCCCCACCGGCGTGGCCTTGATCGTGGTAGATCGGACCGGTGCCAATCAGATTGCGGTCGCTCCTGGGAGCAATCTGATGCTGACGTCCGAGGAAGTATCACGCACCTCCGCCCTGATGGCCGGTGCGCGGGTACTCCTCGTTCAATTGGAAGTTCCAATCCCAGCGGTGATGCAGGCCCTCACACTTGCGAGGAAGAACCGACTGTTGACCATTCTGAATCCGGCTCCCGCTCAGCGTCTCTCAACAGAACTTCTCAAATTGGTCGACATTCTCACGCCGAATGAAGGCGAGGTCTATCAACTGGCCGGGCAGAATGACGCGGCGGAAGCGGCTCGCGTGCTTGTGAAACGGGGCACACGATCGGTGGTGGTCACACGTGGCGCGCAAGGCGCATTGTTGATGGATAGCTCCGGACTGCGTGAATTTCCTGCTTTTACAGTGGAGGTGGTGGATTCCACAGGAGCGGGCGATGCATTCAACGGAGCCTTGGCCTGTGCATTGGCCGAAGGAGACTCGCTAGAGACGGCGATCAGTTTCGCCAATGCCGCGGGCGCGCTCGCCACGACGAAGCGTGGAGCCCAGAACGCGATGCCGTCACGGCGTGAGATCGATCAATTGCAGCGGCCCCGGATCGATAGGCCATGAGTGAGTACCAACGGGGCCTAGATCAGAACCAGATCGTTACATCCTTTGCATCACGAAGGAACTTCATGACTGAAATGAATCGAAGGAAGTTTCTAGTCAGGACTGGGTTGGCGCTCGGGGCGTCACTGCTATCGGGAGTCACATCCTCCACAGGATTTGCTGGACGACCCCCCGATGAGGCATCGACAAGCTGGGAGTGGGTTCGGTCGCAGTTCCGCCTGTCTCCCGATCTTATTCATATGGCGGGGTTCTTTTTGGCATCGCATCCCGTCTCTGTACGAGAAGCCATCGAGCGCCATCGGGATGGTCTGGATGCCAACCCGATCGGATACTGGCTGGAACATGAGCAGAAGAAGGAAGCCGCGGTACTCCGTGCGGCAGCGGACTATCTGGCCGTGGACCCGACTGAGATTGCCCTGACAGATAGCACGACGATGGGATTGGGGCTCTTGTACGGCGGGATGTCGCTGGCGGAAGGACAGGAGATACTCACGACGATCCACGATCACTATGCAACCGACGTGTCTCTGAAGTTGAGGGCGCATCGGACCGGTGCCGTGGTTCGGCACATCGCGCTGTACCGCGATCTCCACAGCGTGACTCGCGACGAAGTCGTCGACACCATCGTCAGTCATGTCACAGCCCACACGCGGGTTCTGGCGGTGACATGGGTGCATTCCGGTACCGGATTGAAACTGCCGATCCGGCACATCGGCGAGCGGCTCGCGGAGATCAATGCCGGCCGGACGGAGAAGGATCGGATCCTGTTCTGTGTCGACGGGGTCCATGCATTGGGGGTGGAGGATGTCCGTCTGAACGAAGCCGGATGTGATTTCTTCATTGCAGGCACGCATAAATGGATGTTCGGTCCTCGCGGAACAGGGCTCGTGTGGGGTCATACGCGAGCATGGCCAGTTGCAAATGCCATCATTCCCACGTTTAACACCGAAGCATATGACATCTGGACGAGAGACCTGCCGCCGCATGATCTTCCCCAATCAATCTTTATGACGCCCGGTGGCTTTCATTCGTTCGAGCATCGATGGGCGCTGGACGAAGCGTTCAACTTCCATCAGGCTATCGGGAAACAGCGAGTCACCGAACGAATTCATGCGTTGAATGACCAGCTTAAGTCAGGTCTGGCATCTCTACGACACGTGCGGCTTCACACGCCCAGGTCCAGGGAGTTATCATCGGGAATCGTCTGTTTCGACGTGGACGGGATGGACCCGCAGGAAACGGTGGATCGACTCAGACAGCACGGCATCATGGGAAGCGTGACACCCTATGCCAACCACTATGCGCGATTGGCCCCAGGTCTGCTGACCTCACCGGAAGACATCGATGCGACCATTCGGGCTGTTCATCAATTGAAGGGGTGATCCGGTGCCGATGTGAAGCGTGAAGCGTGAAGCGTGAAGCGTGAAGCGTGAAGAAGAAACTTACACTAACTGCGAATCATTCTTCACGAGATACGCATCACGAGATACGAACGACAAACACAGGCGGTTAGTTGGCTTTCGCAGCTCTGGCTCGGAGTTGAGCCAAGACGGCTCTCGCTTCGTGAATGAAGGCCTCGCTATGTTGACGGTCAGCCAGGTCGAGTGCGTGCGAGGCAAGGGAGATCGCCTCATCGTGCCTGTCTCCGCCGCAGTAGCTTTTTGCGAGACTCAAGCGAGCATTGACTGAAGTGGGATCTCTCCGGATCACGTCTTCGAGAATATGCTCTCCCTTCTGCCTGTCCCCACCGAATAATGTCGGCAGCCGGACGAGAAAGGTTCCTTTGGCCGACAGAGCATCCAAATGGTCCGGCGCAAGTTCGATGGTACGATCAAGTTCCTTCAGCACACGACGCAATCCCAGGACGGAGGCAATGTTGGTTTCGCCATCGATCCGCAAGAGTTCGCCCAGGTTGCAAAAGAGAGCGAAATGCGCGGCCGGTGATCGCTCATCGGTTTCGACGGCGCGTTCACCAAGTCGCTGCCCTTTCTGGAAATGAGTCAGACGAACCGACCGGTCTTGCGCGATGCGTCCCAGATCGCACTCTTTCATGGCGCTTTCTATGAGGGCCTGAGTCCGTTCCTCGGCATGCACGTGGAAAGCCGAGACGTGTATGAGGACGGCAATGCCATACATGAACCAATGCTTGTTCAAGGATCTTCCATCCATTGGACTACCCGATATGAAAATCGAATATAAAACAAACATCGCGCCAAAAACCAGTCACCCGTCCGATCGGTAGCCCGTCCCGGATCGAGGGTCGACTCCTTTGCTGCTGCAGTTTCCTGCACTATGTCCGCGAAAAGTAGGAACGGGTCTACCTCGGATGCTGTGATCCTCCCCCCTTGTGCACTGTCGAATGCGGGACCGTCTTCAGGAGGAACTCCCGCAGATCGCGAAAGACCTTCACCATGTCGGCTAAGGAATAGTGCGCATTGCGTCCGCTGGGGTTGGGGAGCAAAAACACAGAGGAATTCACCAGACGTTCCCGCTGCAGCCCTGGTAATCGTCTGGTTGAAATCCGTCCGGTTCCCAAAAGGATGGTAGCGAGAGACAGTCCCAAAACTGCCACAACGGATGGTTGATAGCGAGCGATTGTGGTCAGGAGCTGGGTTCGTCCGGCTTCGTACTCCTGTGCCGTCAGCTCACGGATGCCCGCCGTAGGTCTGGCGACCATATTTGTGAGACCCAAGCCGAAGGCCGGCAGACGCCAGTCGTCCCTATACGTGAGGGGCTCTGGGACCAGGCCGGATGCATACAGCACCTTCCAGAATCGATTTGAATGTCCGGCAAAATGATGGCCGAGCAATGCCGAACGCAAACCAGGGTTGATCCCCACAAAGAGAACCCGTATGTTCGGCGCGATATGGTCAGACAAACCGCACGGACACCGAGTCTGGTCAGACCACAGGCTCGGCTCGGATTGGCGAGGTACGGTGGCCCCCATCAGCTCCCGTCTCGTTCTTCTGCTCTTTTTGCTGGTAGTCCTGGGGCGGTTTAGTGATGGTTTCGCCATTCTGCCACAGAGAGTAGTATCGAAGGCATCAGGTAGTCGCCATAAGTCCAATGTAAGCTGTCGAAAAATATAAGATTACTCTGACCAGCCCCCAGGCATTTCACTTGCTTTCACGCATCGCTGCCTTGCATAAACACTCTAATACCAAAAGGGGGTGAAATACTATGAAGCGGATTATGTTGAGCATGTTGGCGGTGGCGATGTTGGTCGCGTTTAGCGCTCCTGCATTCGCGGGCGAAGAGAAGAAGAAGGACGAGAAGAAGGGTGGCAAGCTCACTCAGATGGTGTACGGCGAGGAGAAGAAGAAGGACGAGAAGAAGGGCGGCAAGTAATTATTGGGAGTCTCTTGGCGAGGCTAGCTGGCTCGGGAGGTCTCCCTATGCATAGGGTAGACCTCTTGAGTCGCATCACCCCTTCAGTGACTGGATAAATACCGCCTGCAACCCCACAATCGTTTTTGCATCTCGAATCGTTCCATCCTCAATTTTCTCTATTGCATCCGGTAGCGATATCTCGACGACTTCCAACACTTCATCCTGATCAAGTTGTTGCATGCCTTTGGTGAGGTGCGTGGCCTTGTACACGTGAATGATCTCATCAGCAAATCCGGGCGCCGTCAGAATGCTGGACAGCAATTCAAAGCGATCCGATCGGTATCCGATCTCCTCTTCCAATTCACGAGCTGCGCAATGCAGTGGGTCCTCGCCGGGATGTAACTTTCCGGCGGGAATCTCATAGATGAATCCGTTTGCGGCATGGCGAAACTGTTTGATCAGGATGACGGTGCCGGCATTCTTCATAGGGACTACCGCGGCGGCTCCGGGGTGTCGGATGACCTCGAGATCGACGGTGAGGCCATTCGGCAGGTGAACCGTATCAATATTGAGCGTTACGACGCGGCCGGTATAGATGTTCTTTGTCATAAAGAGCATATGGATTATGGCGTATGGCCGAAACAAGACCGGAAAACGTTTCTTTCTGGCTCGTGCTATAAGCCATCAGCCATTCGCTTTGGATTTTCTGTAGAACGGTGGTTTCACCACGACTGCAGGAATGAGTTTGCCCCTGATATCAATGTGAATCCGAGCCCCCGGCTTCGACATCGCGACCGACACGTAGCCGAGGCCGATGCCCTTTTGTAACAGTGGTGAAAGATTGCCACTCGTGACCGTTCCGATGGGCTTAGGCGACGAGTGCCCATCGGTAATAGTGAATCCGTGACGAGGCACGGCCTTTTCAAGTAGTTCGAAGGCTATGAGTCTTGTCGATGGAGTCCCGGCCTGTTGACGCAGCAAGGCCTCACGGCCGATGAACTCTCCTTTTTCAAACCGCACCACCCACTCCGCCCCTGCCTCAAGAGGCGTAGTTTCTTGGTTGATATCATTTCCATAAAGCAGATAAGCCATCTCCAGGCGCAAGAGGTCTCTTGCACCGAGACCAGCCGGTTTGAGGCCTTTCGGCCGGCCTATTTCGATGAGGCGAGACCATAGCTCTCCTGCAAGCTCGGAGGGGAGATAGAATTCATATCCCAATTCACCCGTGTACCCTGTTCGGGCGACGAGCAGAGAGGGCCCAGACAGCGTGGTCTCGGCACATTGCCTGGGTTTGAGTGCTGTGACCTCGGTGAGGCCGAGGTCCGAGATGAGTTCCCGTGATACAGGCCCTTGTAGGGCCAATTGAGCCAGTTCGCTGGACCGGTCCTCAATCGTGCAATGGTCTGAGGCGATATGTTGGCGGAGCCATGTCACGATCTTCTCGCGATTGGAAGCATTCACGCAGACGAGAAACTCGTCAGCTTTCGTGCGATAGATGAAGATATCGTCCTCGATCCCTCCTCGCGGATTGCAGATCATGGAATACTGAGAATGATGGACCGGCACGTGTGTCAGGTCATTGGTGGTCATGCGCTGCAAAAACGACGAGGCGCCTTCACCTGTGACGGCGATTCTTCCCATATGACTGACGTCGAACAGACCTGCCCGTGAACGTACCGTCTGGTATTCATCGATGACGCCGGAGTATTGGATGGGCATCTCCCATCCGGCGAAATCAACCAGCTTGGCGTGGCATGCTTGGTGGTTGGGAAATAACGGGGTGCGTTTCATCACTGAACTGTGCTCACCGGAGGCCGAGTAACTCGACATCAAAAATCAGTGTCGCATTGGGAGGGATGACTCCTCCGGCTCCTCGCGCTCCATACCCCAATTGAGGCGGAATGGTGAGTTTTCTTTTTCCTCCGACTTTCATGCCAGCCACGCCCTCATCCCAGCCTTTGATGACTTGACCTGAACCGACACGGAATGAAAAAGGCTCGTTGCGGTCGAGGGAACTATCGAACTTTTTCCCGTCTACCAGCCATCCGGTATAGTGCACAGTCGCTGTGTCTCCGACGGCTGCCTCGCGTCCATTTCCAACTGCTACATCCACATATTTCAGGCCTGAGTCGGTTGTCATTTCTTTTGCTCCGGGTGATTTCTCCAGTGGGTTCACGTCAGCAGCCAGCACTGTTCCGGTCAGAATAACCAGGAAAGTCAGTGTCGCACATGAGATCTGATGGGTCATGAAGAGCTCCTTGGGTTTCCGGGTTGACGGCACGGGGAAAGACTACGTATTGGGAGTCAATGAGACGGACGAGCATGATCATCAGGAATTGGCTGATGTCCGGGTAGGAGGATCGCAGAACAGGGCCAGGCTTGCCGTGTATCCATGGAGGAAACTGCGTCCTCCAACAGGACCGATCTCCCCCTGGGCGAAGAAGCCGGACACCGGGACGTGTCCGAAGTGTTCTTCCACAACCGAAATGTCATGATCCGCACAACCGAACAGCCCTTTGCCCCGCCCACAACAACTGAAGAGTAATGCTCCGAGCGCGGATCTCTCCTGCGTTCCCCGGGCCGCTGCCAGGAGGAGATTCAGATCGTCGGTGGCGGCTTGAGCGTCGCGCACCTGGAATTGTACGGTCTGTCCTTCCTGGACGACATCCCCGATCACGACCGCGCCGGTCTGTTGGTCTGCACCGATGAGATTGCGAACGAGAAAATCGCCCCGGTCAAATCGAGATCGGTGTTCGTCGATAGCAATCCCGATGTGGAGCGCTCGATGAGCAAGTGCCCGTTCGTCAGTGGTCAACGAGCCGAAGACATTTTGCAAGCACGTCAAGGCGGGAATGCTGCTCAATTCATGGACGACATTGTGCTCCGCTTTGGTAATCATGTATCGCTCCCCGATGGGACGGCAGCCTTGCGAAACCACGGTTCTGATAGAGATGTCTCCGGTCATGGCAACTCCGACCAATCCAGAGTCGTGCACCTGCTCATTCAGGAGCAATCGGTTGTCCCCTAGATCCTGCCCACCCCCGGCGAGGCCACCGATGGCAATCGCTTCCGGATATCTGTCCTCCACCAACGCCAAGACGTCCTGCATGGGCGTCGAAAACGGGTCGGCGAAGAGCATGAAAACAGGGCGTTCCGCTCCGGTTGGTAAGGACTCCGGCCATTCCGCGAGCGTGAAGCGGTCATGGAGTCCGGAGAAGGAGAGTCGCAAAGGAGCCACATGTACTCCGGGCATATGAGCGACCCAGAGGGTGGCGGCCGGTTCTGCTTCAACCTCTTTTCGTCCTCCGATCACGCCTTCTCCGGTGCAACCCACCAATATGCGCGGATTGAGCTCGTGACGAAGAACCGCGGTGAGTTCGCGCAGGTGTTGGCCGTATTGAGCCGAGACAAATAGAAAGGCGAGATCGATCGTATGGCTACCCAATTCTCGGCGCACGCCATCGATCAAGGCTAAAGCCGCCGCTCCGGGTTCTGTATCCCGAGTCAGCGTAGAGGCGAAGCGAAGGGTCGAAGAGCGAGTGAGAATCATGTCCAGGTGCTCACCAATCAGCTATGGATCGAAGGGAATCGAGAGGGGGAGTCTCCTACAAATCAGGATTCATTCTGTGCGGGCGTTCGGCAGCCAATTTCTTGTAGTAACGCCACATGTACGAATGAAAGTCGTCCAATTGTGCGAGAAGGTAATGGAGCTCGGTCGGATCCTGTGTTTCCAAGGCGGGAGTCATTCTCGTCTTGAGAAACGCAGCAAATTGTTCCGTCTTCTCCAGTGCAGTAAGGAGTCGTAGCCCTCCGCCTATGTGATATTCGCTCATGGCGTACCGCCACTTCTCCAACCGGAGTAGGAGCATAGCGACGGACCGAAACAAATGCAAGGTGCTTAGCAGGATGTTGAAAAAGTCCGCCAGCTTTGTTCTCGCGGCGCTCAGAGACTCAGCGTACCGCCACGGGAAAAGAGCCTGTCTCGGCAGGCTCGGGGCGGGCGGGTGAAATGTA
>Ga0075418_10005345_pt1 | contig 14539 bp, 11 predicted proteins | sample SoiMetdeltSBSDD2_FD_81776 | JGI IMG/M metagenome (GOLD analysis project Ga0075418, IMG submission 81776) | Bulk soil microbial communities from a Populus tree surrounding site in Tennessee, USA - Soil MetaG P. deltoides SBSDD2 | ecosystem: Environmental > Terrestrial > Soil > Tree plantation...
TCGCCGGAGAACCAGGATGAGGCGATCGTGCCCTGCCGCGCCTCAGGTTGTGCCATTGCCGATCGTGCTCCCGGCCATCAATGCCGGGCCGCGCATGGATCGTGCCGAGCGCGCGGACTGGCGTCCTGGCGGCCTCCAGTGGACTGGTCAGCCCGGTCAACGGGCGAGCAGCATGATGCGCGCGGCCGGACCGTGATCGCCCGTAGCTTAGCAGATCAGGCGAAAAACTCGACAACCGCAGGCTGTCAGGGTCAACTGTGCCAGGCGAAATCGGGCGTCGAAAGCGTCCATCATTGCCGTGTGGTTTACGTTCTCCTCTGTGGCGATTCTCTCGGTGTCGGCAGATGGCGGGTGCTCGCTGGGAGGGCACGATGGCGTTAGGATGGGGCTTCGAGCGGTCGCCTGGATCGCGGGACTCCGATCGATTGTCGCTCGGTCTGCCTCGCGGCGGCCCACGATCCGGACCTGAGCCCGCGGTCGGGCAGCCTGCACCGGCCATGATCTCGAACGAGGAGGCCGAAGCCCACGAGGCGGCGGTTCGCCGGGCGGACGAGCTGGCCGCACTGCTTCGGGCTACGCGTGTCGTGGTGAGCGGCCTCGACCTACAGGAGACGCTCGCCCGGATCGCCCATGAGGCTGCCCAGATCGCCGGTACCCCGCACATCAAGATCCTGATCGCCGATCACCAGGCCGGGGTGTTGCGCATGGGCGCCTGCCTTGGCGGCCCGGTTCCGGCTGACCTCGCCGTCAAGATCGGCCACAGCTATTCGGGCCGCGTGGCCGCAACGGGCGAGCCGCTGTTCGTGCCCGACACCCCGAACGACCCGACGAACTTGCTGGCCGCGCGTGACCGCGAGCACGGGATCCGGACGTACCTGGGCTTGCCGATCGAGCTACGTGACACGGTGCTGGGCGTCAGGTAGTTACGCCGCGATCTTGATGGACTGCCAGATGCCGAAGCTTGACGGCTTCGCGGCGACGACTGAGATTCGCCGACGTGAGGGCACGTCTCCGCGCACGCCGATCATCGCGATGACGGCCGATGCGCGCTCCTCGACTCGCGACGCCTGCTACTCCGCCGGCATGGACGCCTACATCTCGAAGCCGTTCTCCCCGTCCGACCTCGCCGCGGCGCTCGGACGCTTCGTCGGTCCGCATCCGAACGGCCGCTAACCCGGCTCAGGTCTCTCATAGGTAATGTCCGGGCGGTCGGCGAATCGGCGCTGCATCACCGCGAGCGCCTCCGGGTTGTCGTCCACCAGCACGAAGCGGCGTCCGAGCTCCAGGCAGGCGGCGCCGGTCGTGCCGCTTCCCGCGAAGAAGTCGGCGACCAGGCCGTCAGGCGGCGACGAGGCTTGTACGATCCGCCGCAGGATCCCGAGCGGCTTCTGGGTCGGGTAGCCCGTGCGCTCCTTGCCGCCCGGCGGCACGATCGTGTGCCACCAGGTGTCGGTCGGCAGCTTGCCCCGCGCCGCCTTCTCCGGGCCGACCAGCCCGGGCGCCATGTACGGGATACGCTCGACCGCGTCGGCGTCGAAGTAGTACTGATTCGGGTCTTTGACGTAGACCAGGATCGTGTCGTGCTTGGCCGGCCAGCGCCTGGTGGTCCGGCCGCCGTAGTCGTACGCCCAGATGATCTCGTTCAGGAAGCAGGCGCGCCCGAACACGACGTCAAGCAAGATCTTGCAGTAGTGTGCCTCGCGATAGTCGATGTGGAAGTAGAGCGAGCCATGCGGCTTCAGCACCCTGCGAAACTCGACGATTCGCGGCTCGATAAACGCCAGGTAGTCATCATGAATATCGACATACCGTGACTCTCCGAGCCTGAGTGTGCGGTACCGCCGCCCCTGAAAGCCGATGCGGTCGCCAGCTTCGTCCTGGGTCGCCTTGATCTGTTGGAGGACGCGCGTCTGGCCGGTGTTGAACGGCGGATCGACGTAGATCAGGTCGACCGAGTCGTCAGGCAACTCGGCCAGGGCGGCCAGATTGTCCGCCAGCACGACCCGCCCGACGATGACCTCACCCCCCGACCCCCTCTCCTGCGAGGAGAGGGGGAGCAGAGTCGGAGCCGTCTCCCCCCTCTCCGCGTCGGAGAGGGGGGTCGGGGGGGTGAGGTCGGCCATCTCAGCGAGCGGGGACCGGCTGGGCCTGGCGGCCCGGCTCGGCCAGCGCGGCGAGGATCGCGTCACCGACCTCACGGGTCGTGCAGGTCCCTCCCAGGTCCGGCGTCAGCTGGCCGGTGGCCGTCACCGCCTCGATCGCCGCCATGATCGTCGCGGCCTCACCGGGGAGCCCCAGATGTTCCAGCATCAATGCTGCGCTCCAGACCGCCGCGATCGGGTTGGCGATCCCCTTGCCCGCGATGTCCGGCGCCGATCCGTGGACCGGCTCGAACATGCTCGGATACCGTCGTTCAGGATCGAGGTTTGCGCTCGCCGCGATCCCAAGACTGCCGGCCAGCGCACTTCCCAGGTCGGACAGGATGTCCGCGAACAGGTTAGACGCGACCACCACCTCAAGGGTTTCGGGCCGCAGCACGAACCGGGCGGCCATCGCGTCCACCAGCCACTGCTCGGTCTCGACGCCTGGGAACTCCAGGCTTACCCGCCGAAACACCTCGTCCCAAAGGACCATGCCGTACTGCTGGGCGTTCGACTTGGTGACGCTGGTCACTTTCTTTCGCTTGCGGGTCAGTGCCAGGTTGAAGGCGTAGCGGATGACCCGCTCGCAGCCCTCCTCGGTGAACAGGCCGGCCTGAATTGCCACTTCCTTGCCGCGCCCGCGTCCGGTCAGGTTGCGCCCGCCGATGCCGGCGTACTCCCCCTCGCTGTTCTCACGCACCACGACCCAGTCGATGTTCTCACGCGTGGCATCACGCAGGGGACTCTCGACGCCCGGCAGTAACTGGACCGGCCGGACGTTGACGTACTGGTCGAACCCCTGACAGATCGCCAGCCTGAGCCCCCAGAGGCTGACGTGGTCTGGCACGCCTGGCCAGCCGACTGCGCCGAAGTAGATCGCATCGAACTGCTTGAGCGTCTCCAGCGCCGCCTCGTCGATCATCCTGCCCGTCTGCTGGTAGTATTGGCAGCCCCAGGGGAACTCCTCGTAGGCGAACGAGAACGCGCCGCCTGACAGCTCCGCGAGCCGATCGAGGACGCGGACCCCTTCTGGAACGACTTCCTGCCCGATCCCGTCACCTGGGATCACGGCAATCCGAAGCGGTGCCTTCGCGGCCTGGCTCATCCGGCGGCTCCCTGTCTGTCGTGGCGGGCCTGAGTGTACCGGACTGGTGCAGGTCCGCGTTCACCGGGTCGGTGGACGAACGTCCACGTTACCATTGAGCTATGACAGTGGATGGGCTCGACGGCGTGTCGACGCTGATGTTCGACTTCTACGGCACGATCGTGGACATGCAGTCGGGTCTGGCCGAGGCGCTCGGGCCGTACCTGCGAGCGAAGGGGTCGTCCCTGGAGCCCGGACGGGTCGTCACCTGGTGGCGTCGGACGCACTTCGAAGCGTCGATGATCGACGCGCTGCTCGATCGCGATCACACGCCGTACCGCGAGATCGGGCAGCAGGCGGTCGACTTCACGCTCGAACGGGCAGGTATCCCGCACACACCCGAGGAGGTCGCCGAGCTGGTCGCAGCGATCGAGCGTCTACGGCCGTTCCCCGACGTCGTCAAGGCGTTGACGAAGCTGCGAGCACACGGCTACGCGCTGGTGGTCCTCTCGAACGGCGACCCTGACATGCTGGAGCGCGGCGTCCCGTACTCGGGCACCGCGCACCTGTTCGACCGCGTCATCTCCGTGGCCGAGGCCGGCGCGTTCAAGCCGCACGTCGGCACCTATCGAACAGCCTGTGCGCTCTCTGGCCTGACCGCGAACGAGGTGCTGTTCGTGGCGAATCACGCGTTCGACTGCGTCGGTGCCAAGGCGTATGGCATGCGGACGGCGTTCGTGGATCGGCGCCGCAGGCCGTTCGGCAACGCGACGTACCCGCCCGATCTGGTGGTGCGCGACTTCTACGAGCTCGCCGAGGTGCTGACCGCATAGCCCGCCCTACGGGCACTGAACTCGTGGTACTGATGTTCACGTCTCAGTGAGCGCTGCCGAATGTCGGCGATTTGGCTGACGCATACATCGCCGAGCCGGCATAATCTGCCAGCATCGGCCAACCGAACGCCCGCCAGGGGGCTTGGAAACGGCCGCCACCGCGAAGGGCCAGCGGATGACCGGCTTGCCAGCCGGAACAGTCACCTTACTGTTCACCGACATCGAGGGCTCCACCCGTCTCCTGTTGCGGCTGGGGACCGCGTATCCGTCCGTCCTCGACACCCACCGGCGCCTGCTCACCGAGGCCGTGGAGGCGGCCGGTGGCAAGGTGCTCGACACGCAGGGCGACGCCTGTTTCTGCGTGTTCAGCCGGGCCAGCGAGGCCGTCCTTGCCGCTGCGATGATTCAGCGATCGCTCGCGGCACATACGTGGCCGGATGGCGTGCGCGTACGGGTGCGGCTAGGCATCCACACCGGCGAGCCGACGGTGACGCCTGGCGGGTACGCCGGCCTTGACGTCCATCGCGCGGCACGGATCTGCTCGGCGGGGCACGGCGGACAGATCCTGGTGTCCAGTACCACCGCCGATCTGGTAGAGGCGAGCCTACCGGCCGACCTTGCCCTGGTTGAGCTTGGCTCATTCCGGTTCAAGGACTTCACGTTCGCCGAACGCGTCTATCAGCTCGACGTTCAGGGGTTGCCGTCCAGCTTCCCGCCGCCCCGCACGCTGGAAGTCGGCAACAGGCTGCCGGGGCAGCACCGATCGCTGATCGGGCGGGACCGTGAGGTCGACGAGTACCGACGGCTCATCCTGGAGCCGACCACGCGCCTGGTGACGCTGACCGGCCCAGGCGGCTGTGGCAAGACCCGCCTGGCGGTGGCAGTCGCCGATGGCCTGCACGACGCGTTCGACGACGGCGTCTGTTTCGTGCCGCTGGCGCACCTGAACGACGCATCGCTCGTCGCCGCCAGCATCGCGCAGGCGCTCGGCGTGCGCGACGTGTCGAGCCGCCCTGCAGATCAAATCCTGGTGGACGTCCTCGGCGGTCGAGATCAACTCCTCGTCCTGGACAACTTTGAGCAGGTTCTGGATGCTGCCCCGCGGGTCTCCGAGATCCTGCTCGCCTGCCCGCGCCTGAAGGTGCTCGCCACGAGCCGCGAGCCGCTCCACGTGACCGGCGAGCGTGAGCTGTCCGTGCAGCCGTTGGAGCTGCCGCCGGAGACGTTGACCTCGCCGCGGCGCATCCTCGACCTGGCGGCGCCGAAGCTGTTCGTGGAGCGCGCCGCCGAAGCGAAGCGAGATTTCGTGGCGAGCGACGCCGACGCGCTGGCTATCGCCGAGATCTGCCGCCGACTGGACGGCCTGCCGCTGGCGATCGAGCTGGCGGCGGCCCGTATCCGGTTCCTCTCGCCGGCGGCCCTACTGGCGCGGCTCGACCGCCGCCTCGCGGTGTTAACCGGGGGCCCGCGCGATCTGCCAGCCCGCCAGCAGACGCTCCGCGCGACGATCGCCTGGAGCCACGACCTGCTCGACGAACGGGATCGGACGGTCTTTCGGCGGGCGAGCGTTTTCGTCGGGGGCTGGACCCTGGAGGCGGCGGAAGCGGTCTGCGGCCTGGACGACGATCCGTTGGCCGCCGTCGACGCGCTTTCTTCGCTGGTCGACAAGAACCTGGTGCGTCGCGAGGAGTTGCCGGACGGCGAGGCACGGTTCGGGATGTTCGAGACAATCCGCGAGCTTGCCCAGGAGCACCTGGAGGCGGCCGGGGAGCTGGAAGCGATTCGGCGGCGCCACGCGGAGCACTTCCTGGCCGTGGCCGAGGAGGCCGAGCCGCACCTGGCCCTGGACGCGAGCCAGCTCGAATGGATCGGCCGGCTCGACGGCGAGATGGCGAACCTCCAGGCGGCGTTCGAGTGGAGTCAGGCGAATCCCGGCGACGAGGATCGTGCAGAGATCGGTCTGCGCCTGAGCGCGGCGCTCTGGCCGTACTGGGCGGTTCGCAGCACGGCGGCTGAGGCCCGGGCGCGGATCGAGGCGATCCTGGCGCTGGCAAGCTCCGCCAGGCCATCGTCTGCGCGCGGACGGGCGCTTCATGGTGCCAGCGTGCTGGCGCGCGAGTTGTCCGATTACGCGGCGGCAGAGCGCCTGCTGGGCGAGAGCCTGATGATCGCCCGCCAGCTCGACGAGCCGCGCCAGATCGCCGACGTCCTGCACAGCCTGGGCTGGTTGAGCGTCCTGCGCGGCGACACGGCCGGCGCACGGGGCCTGCTCGAAGAGAGTCTGAAGCTGTTCCAGCGGCTGGCGGACGCGCCCTCGAAGGCGCGGGTGATGACGCGGCTCGGCTACGTCTGCTTCATGGAGGGCGACTACGCCCGCTCGATGATGCTTTCAGCCGAGGGCGCCACGATCGCCCGCGTGATCGGCGATCAGCGGGTGCTCTCGGACGCACTGGTCTACCTTGGCCTGGCCGAGCAGTACGCCGGGGACCTCTCGTCGGCGCGGCGCCGGTTCGAGGAGTGCTTGCCGATCGCCCGCCGCTTCGGCGATCGGCACCAGATCGCGATGACGCTCAACATGCTCGGCCAGCTCGCCGTGCAGCAGGGCGAGCACGACGAGGCCCGTCGCTTGCTGCGCGAGGTGCTGGTGCTGGCCCAGGAGGCCGGCAACGTCCGGCGGCAGTCGCTCTGCCTCTCGGCCGTGGCGATGCTGGCGAAGGGCCAGGGCGCGCTGGAGCTGGCGCTGCGCCTGGACGCGGCTGCCCAGGCGGCGGCGCGATCGGTCGGGACGATGCGCGCGGCGCCGGCCCGGGCGATCACCGATCGGGAGATGGCTGAGGCGCGCGCGACACTCGGGGAGCCGGCCGCGACGGACGCGCACGAGGCTGGCCGGCGGATGCCTTTGGAGCGGGCCGTGGACGAGGCGCTGGCCTGGCTCGGCGACGACGAGGACCAGCGCCGCGCGAGCGCCGACGCCGCCCGCTGGCAGCAGTCGCCGTGGACGGTGTTCGGTTGGACCCCCGAGGAGCCGGCGGCGGAGTCTGGTGTCGAGGTCTCGGGAGCGCCGGCGCGAGCCGGCAATGGCGGCATCGCGCCGCGCATCTTCGGCGAAGGCGGCGCGCTCCCGCCGCGCTAGCGCTCCAATCACAGTATCAGCGCGGGAGTTGCGGCCACTCCATTGGCTTCTCGGTCAGTGTTCCGCGCCGCTTTGGCGTGCGCGGAAAATGTCGCCGAGGAACAGTACCCAGAGAGCCTATCCACATGGCCGTAGTGCTGATTATGCGTGTGGCCGTGGACTAAAGTCCACGTCTACCATAGTGCCGTCGCTACGCGACTGCGACCTGATCGCCGGCGTCGCGTAGTGGCAACCCGACTGACCTCGGAGAGACGCTGGTCGGACATGACGATCACGAAGGCTCTATATGGGCTCGGATTCTCGACGGCGGTCGCCGCGACTATCTCGCGGAGACTCGTCGGACGGCTCGGAGGGTACTGACCGAGGATCGGACGGAAAAACGCCGGCTGGCCTGGACAGCCCAGATCTATGACGGGGCCGCCCACGGCCTATGGCGCGTACGGGATCCAGCCAGGACTCTTTTATAACTCAGTGAATGCGGCCTGAGCTGCCAGGACGGCCTCACCCGGTTCGAGCGTCAGGCCTTCCACGGGTTGAATGCAAATCGCCAGGCGGTCACGAGTGCCCACGCTGAGTGGAGATGTGCCGATCTGCGACTCCTGCTTGGAGCGCGCGACGCTCACTCCGATGAACGCGACGGCGATCAAGGCGATCATCGGTATCAGCAGTGGTCGGCGAACCCTTCGCCAGTGAGGTTTCCGCACGTCGCCGTCTCCTGTCGGCGGTGACGCTCGACTCAGAGTTGACGCACCGTCCGGGAAGCGTATGAGCCATCGGTCCCGACGTCAAGACCAAAGCCTGCGCGAGGTCTGAAGTCGTGCACCCTTGACACTGTCTATGTACAAGGGTAGAATCCGCCCAATCGATGTGGAAGCGCTTTCACACCAGGTGATCCGCGCAGAGGTGGCGGTTGTGGGGTGTGGCGACGGCGCCAACAGTGGACATCGCGATGGCGCCTGCATCTCGGCGAATGGCGGCGTCGCCGGCTCCGGGCGGCGGACCATCTACGACGTGGCCGGCCGCGCGGGCGTCTCGCTCGCCACGGTGTCGCGGTTCATGAACGGCAGCGGCTACGTCGGCGCAAAGGCGCGGACCAGGATCGAGGCCGCCATCCGCGAGCTCGACTACGTGCCCAGCCAGCCGGCTCGCGCGCTTGGCGGTCGCGGCAGCGGACTGGTGATCCTCGGCGTTCGCCACCTCGAGAACCCACGCTGGACCGAGATGGCGCTGGCGATGGAGACGTATTTGCGCGAGCACGGCCTCAGCCTGGTGCTGCTGAGCATCGGGACCGAGCGTGAGCGCGAGCTGGCGGCATTGGAGCAGATGCGCCGCCTCAGAGCCGAGGGCGTCGCCATCGCGATGGCCCACGCCGAGCCCGGCGATTTCGAGCGGTTGCGGCGGGCCGGCATCAACGTCGTAACCCTGGCTGGCTACGTCGCCGACCCGACCCTGGATGCGATCTTCCCAGACCGGCCTGGAGGCGTCGAGATCGCCGTCGAGCATCTCGTCAGTCTCGGACATCGCCGGATCGCCGTCTTCGACAGCTCGGCGAACCGGCGGGCGATGGAGACGCGCGTCGAGGCCCACCTTGCTGTTTTGCGCCGCTTCGACCTCGAAGCTGACCCTGACCTGGTGTTCGGAGTCGAGCAGGCGACGATGCCAGCTGCCGGCGAGCTGGCCCCGCGCGTCCGCGACTCCGGCGCCACCGCCGTGATCTGCGTGGGCGACGTCCTGGCGATCGGCTTGTGGCTGGCGCTGGAGCGGCTCGGCGTCAACGTTCCCGGAGATCTCTCGATCGTCGGCATGGACGACGTGGACCTGGCCGGGGCGGTGCGCTCCGGCCTGACCACGGTGGCATTTGAACGTCACGAGCAAGCTCGGCAGGTCGTCGAGCTGCTGGTGGCCCGCATGAGCGGGACGGGGCCAGACGGTCCGGTCCATCGGCGCCTGGAGCCGCGCCTCCTCGTCCGCGGCTCGACGGCACCGGTCACGCCTCGATACAGAGGAGGGAGAGTCGCCGCGCACCTGACCTGATACCTGGGGACGCGCTCCCAGGGCGCCCGATCTGCCATCATTCGCCGATTCGATCCTCGGAGTGGAGGTCCCCACGGGATGGACAGCCTCAACTCGGCACCATCAGAACTGACCACGTCTCGCGTGGTCCGTGTGACCCGCCGTCGCCTGCTGCGCGTCGGTCTGTTTGCGCTGGCGGCCGTGCCGCTGGCCGTTGCCTGCAGCCCGAGCCCGCCCGCGACCAAGCCGGCCGAGCCGGCGAAACCTGCTGAACCGGCCAAGCCGGCCGAGGCCGCCAAGCCCGCCGAGAGCAAGCCAGCCGCCGCCGCACCGACGACTGCCCCGGCCGCCCCGGCGAAGCCTGCCGAGGCTGCCAAGCCCGCCGAGCCGGCCGCCGCCGCGCCCACTCCGGGCTCCTACAAGGAGTCGCCGCTGGTCGAGGCGGAGGTGAAGGCGGGCAAGCTGCCGCCGGTCGCGCAGCGCCTGCCTGAGAACCCGCTGGTCGTCCAGCCGATCGAGGAGGTCGGGCAGTACGGTGGGACCTGGCGCGCCGCGTTCCTCGGGGTCGCCGACTTCCACGCCTACCAGCGCAACGTCTACGAGTCAATGCTGCGCTGGCCGCGTGACCCGAAGGGACAGATCGGGCCGGGCCTGGCCGAGAAGTGGGAGTTCGCGCCAGACGGTAAGCAGCTCACGCTGACCCTCCGCAAGGGGCTGAAGTGGTCGGACGGCCAGCCGTTCACCACGGACGACATTGTCTTCTGGTGGGAAGACATTGCGCTGGATACGAACCTCTCGCCGAATCCGCCGGCTGAGTGGGTCGTGAACGGCAAGCCGATGACGCTTGAAAAGGTCAGCAACGAGGTCATTCGGCTGAAGTGGGACGGCCCGAACGGCATGGCGCTTCGCATGCTGGCGTTCCACGGCAACCAGTGGCCGCTCAATTTCGAGCGGTTCGGCTTCTATGCGCCAAAGCACTACCTGACCCAGTTCCACCCGAAGCACAACAAGTCGGTGACGGACTACAAGCTGTTCAACGAGAAGGCCGACGACTACAACAACGAGCGGCCTTCGATGACCTCGTGGCGGATCACGTCCTGGAAGGCCGGCGACCGCTTCCTGGTCGCGACCCGTAACCCGTACTACTGGAAGGTCGATCCGGCCGGGAATCAGCTGCCGTACATCGACGAGATCCGGATCGACCTGGTCGAGAACACCGAGGCGCTGAACCTGAAGGCGATCAACGGCGAGATCGACTTCCAGTTCCGGAACATCCAGATCTCGAAGTTCTCGCTGCTTCAGGAGAACAAGGCGAAGAACGGCTACCGGGTGCTCCAGTGGCCGGACGCGAGCGGCTCGAAGATCGCGTTCTTCGTCAACCAGTCGATCGCCGACCCGGACCTCCAGCCGATCTTCCGCAACGCCAAGTTCCGCCAGGCGCTCTCGTTCGCGATGAACCGCAAGCGGATCAACGAGGTGGCGTACTTTGGGCTGGGCAAGGAGCGGAACGCGATCCTGATCCCCGGCTCGCCGTTCTACGAGGAGTCGCAGGAGTCGCTGTACGCGCAGTACGACCAGGCGAAGTCGAACGCCCTGCTGGACGAGATCGGCCTGACGAAGGGTGCGGACGGGTTCCGAACACTGCCAAACGGCAAGCCGCTCGAGCTGACGATCGAGACGTACCAGACGAGCGGCCCCGAGTTCGACGGGATGGAGCTGGTCCGCAAGGACTGGGAGGCCGTCGGCCTGAAGATGGCGCTCAAGAGCACGCCGCGCGAGACGTTCGTGCCGCGCGCCAACAACGGCGAGGTCCAGATCCCGGTCTGGGGCACCGATCGCGGCCTGGAGCCGTTCGTGGACCCGGTCTACGTCTTCCCGTACGACGAGCGCTCCTGGATGGCGCCGTCCTGGGGCCTCTGGTACAAGACCGGCGGCCAGAAGGGCGAGAAGCCGGAAGGCGATGTCGCGAAGGCCCACGAGCTGTTCGGGCAGTTCCGCTCGACGATCGATCCGGCGAAGCAGATCGAGATCGGCAAGCAGATCGTGAAGCTCGAGTCGGAGAACCTCTGGGTGATCGGGACGGTCGGCGCAGTGCCGTCGATCGCGGTGGTCAAGAACAACTTCCGCAACGTCCCCGAGACGGCCCAGACCGACTGGATCTTCATGAGCCCCGGCAACCTCGACCCGGCCCAGTTCTTCTTCAAGAAATAGCGGGCCCTCACCCCCTGACCCCCTCTCCCGCGCACGGGAGAGGGGGAACCGGAGCCCCGGACCGATGCTGACGTATATCGCGCGCAGACTCTTCGGGATGGTCCCCACGCTGTTTGTGGTGTCGGTCCTGACGTTCATCATCATTCAACTGCCGCCCGGCGACTTCCTTACTACCCTCAGCACCCAGGCCGCCGCCACCGGCAGCAGCATGGACGAGGGCGCGATGGAGGCGATGCGCCGGCAGTACGGCCTGGACCAGCCGATGTACGTGCAGTACCTCGCCTGGATCTCCGGGTTCCCGCGTGGTGACTTCGGCTACTCCGTGGAGTGGAAGGCGCCCGTCTCGGAGCTGATCGCCAGCCGCCTCGGGTTCACGCTGATGTTCTCGGTGCTGGCGCTGGTCTTCACCTGGATCGTCGCGATCCCGATCGGCATCTACTCGGCGACCCACCAGTACTCCTGGGGCGACGTCGCGCTGACGTTCATCGGGTTTCTCGGGCTGAGCGTGCCGGCGTTCATGCTCGGGCTGGTCTACCTGTTCATCGCGGCGTTCTGGTTCAACGCATCAGTCGGGGGGCTGATGACCCCGGGCCTGGAGAACGCGCCCTGGGACGCCACCAAGATCGCCGACGTCGTCAACCACCTGTTCTGGCCCACCCTGATCGTCGGCGCGGCCGGCACCGCCCAGCTCATTCGGATCATGCGCGGCAACCTGCTGGAGATCCTGGGGCAGCAGTACATCACGACCGCCCGCGCGAAGGGCCTGACCGAGAACGTCGTCGTCAACAAGTACGCCGTGCGGGTCGCGATCAATCCGCTGGTCAGCGTCATGGGGATGGAGCTGCCGAACCTGATCAACGGCGCGACACTGCTGGGTATCGTGCTCTCGCTGCCGACGATCGGTCCGATGTTCTTGAATGCGCTCAAGAACCAGGACATCTATCTGGCGGGCACCATTCTGATCATGCTCGCCGTCCTCCTGATGCTCGGAAACCTGCTGGCGGACATCGCGCTGGCGTGGGTCGATCCAAGGATTCGTTACGAATGAGTACCGTCGTTCAGCCGGAGCCCCGGGGGTGGTCGTATCCCGACGACACCTCGTCACTGTCCGTGGACCAGGAGGTCACCAGCACTGCCGACGAGCGACGGTACGCGAGGACGCAGCTCGAGCTGATCTGGCTCAAGTTCCTGCACAACCGCGCGGCACTGATCGGCGGCACCGTCATCATCGTGCTGTATTTGACGGCGATCTTCGCCGGCTTCCTGGCGCCGTACGACGCCGACCAGCGGTTCGACAGCGCGATCTACGTCCCGCCGCAGCCGATCTATCTGGTGGACGACGGCAAGTTCTACCCGCACATCCTCGGCGTCACCCGAACGATCGACCGGGAGACGCTGCGCCGGACCTACGCGCCGGACCCGTACACCAAGATCCCGATCGCATTCTTCGTGAAGGGCGAGCCGTACCATCTGTTCGGGCTGATCCCGCTGGAGACCCATCTGTTCGGGATCGAGGACAAGGAGTGGGGCGTCTTCCTGCTGGGGACAGATCGGCAGGGGCGCGACCAGTTGTCACGGCTGATCGTCGGCAGCCAGATCTCACTGTCGATCGGCCTCGTGGGTGTGTTCCTGAGCCTGCTGATCGGGTCGGTGATGGGGGTCGCCAGCGGCTACTTCGGCGGTTGGATCGACGACGTAATGCAGCGCTGCATCGAGGTGATCCGGTCGTTCCCGTCGATCCCGCTCTGGATGGCGCTGGCGGCGGCGTTTCCGCCGCACTGGCCGCCACTGCAAGTCTACTTCGCTATCGGCGTCGTGCTCTCGCTGATCAGCTGGACCTGGCTGGCGCGCCAGCTTCGCGGGAAGGTGCTGGCGCTGCGCGAGGAGGAGTACGTCCTGGCGGCGCAGCTCGCCGGGGGCAGCGACTGGCGGATCATCTTCAAGCACCTGATCCCGTCCGCGACCAGCCACATCGTGGTGATCGCCACGCTGGCCGTCCCGAACATGATCCTCGCCGAGACGGCGCTGACGTTCCTGGGGATCGGGATCAGGCCGCCGCTGGTGTCGTGGGGCACGCTGCTTCAGGAAGCCCAGAACATCCAGACCCTGGCCCACTTCCCCTGGCTTTTGATGCCCGTCGCGTTCATCGCGACGGCCGTGCTGGCGTTCAACTTCCTCGGCGACGGCCTGCGTGACGCGACCGACCCGTACTCGATGGTATAGCCATGACATTGCCTCGCACCGTTGAACCGGCCGGCCGATCGGCTTCGGAGTCGCTGCTCCAGATCGACAATCTCAAGACCCACTTCTTCACCCGCGACGGTGTCGTCAAGGCCGTCGACGGCGTCACCATCGAGATCAAGCCCGGCGAGACGGTCGGCGTCGTCGGCGAGTCCGGCTGCGGGAAGAGCGTGACGGCGCACACCGTCCTCCGACTCCTGCCGCCGAAGGTCAGCCGGATCGTCGGTGGCGAGGTCCGCTTCACTCGGCGGAATGGCCAGATCGTGGACCTGACGAAGATCGACCCTCGTGGCGGCCAGATTCGAAGCATTCGCGGCAACGAGATCGCGATGATCTTCCAGGAGCCGATGACCTCGCTCTCGCCGGTCCACACCGTCGGCAGCCAGATCGCCGAGGCGGTCATGCTCCATCGCGGCGCCAACAAGACGGAGGCGTACCAGCGGACCGTCGAGACGTTGCAGCAGGTCGGTATCGGGAACGCCGAGCAGCGCTTCCACGAATACCCGCACCAGCTCTCCGGCGGCTTGCGCCAGCGCTGCATGATCGCGATGGCGCTCTCCTGCAACCCGCGCCTGCTGATCGCCGACGAGCCGACCACGGCCCTGGACGTGACGATCCAGGCGCAGATCCTGGAGCTCTTGAAGAAGCTCCAGGATGACTACGGCATGGCGATCTTGATGATCACCCACAACCTGGGCGTGATCGCCGAGATGGCGAATCGGGTCGCCGTGATGTACATGGGGAAGGTCGTCGAGATGGCCGACGCGCGGACCCTGTTCGGCGATCCGCAACACCCGTACACCATCGGGCTGCTACGGAGCCTGCCTCGTGTCGGGCGCGACGTGAAAGCGCGGCTGGCCTCGATTCCCGGGTCCGTCCCCGA
>Ga0075418_10005351_pt1 | contig 14531 bp, 14 predicted proteins | sample SoiMetdeltSBSDD2_FD_81776 | JGI IMG/M metagenome (GOLD analysis project Ga0075418, IMG submission 81776) | Bulk soil microbial communities from a Populus tree surrounding site in Tennessee, USA - Soil MetaG P. deltoides SBSDD2 | ecosystem: Environmental > Terrestrial > Soil > Tree plantation...
CGCGACCTGATTCTCGCCCTCACGAGCGGTGAGGAGGGCGGCAGCGACTACAACGGTGTCGACTGGCTGCTCAAGAATCATCGCGAACTGATCGACGCCGAGTACGTCATCAACATGGATGGCGGAGACCCGGTGATGCTGAACGGGAAGCGGCTGATGCGCACGGTACAGGCCGCCGAAAAAGTCTACGTCACCTTCAAGCTCGAGGTGCACAATCCCGGCGGGCACAGCTCGCTGCCGACCAAAGACAACGCGATCTACCGTCTGGCGGCGGCACTCGGCCGGCTGAGTGGGTATCAGTTTCCCGCCCAGCTGAACGAGATCACGCGGGCGACGCTCCAGAACTGGGCGGCGTTACAGCAGGGACAGCTCGCCGCGGACTTGGCGGCCGTCGCGCGACCCAACCCCGATACTGCGGCGATCCGGCGGTTGTCTGACCAGAGTCCCGTCTACAACGCGCAGCTCCGGACCACCTGCGTAGCCACCGAGCTCGCCGGCGGGCACGCGGAAAACGCGTTGCCGCAGACCGCGAGTGCCACGGTCAATTGCCGGATGTTGCCCGGCACCCCGTCGGAAGACGTCCAGCGCACGCTGAACGCCGTCGTCAGCGACACCGCGGTGGTGATTAGTGTCGTAACCGCAGCGACGCCGAGTCCCGCGTCGCCGCTCACGCCCACTGTGATGGGGCCGATAGAGCGCGTCACGAAGCGTCTCTGGAATGTTCCGGTCGTCCCGGTCATGGAGACGGGGGCGACGGACGGACTCTATCTTCGCAACGCTGGGATTCCGGTCTACGGCGTCTCGGGCGTATTCGTCGATATCAACGACATTCGTGCCCACGGTCGCGATGAGCGGATCGGCGTGCAGGATTACTACGACGGGGCGGAATACATCTATCAGCTCGTGAAGGAGCTCTCATCGACAAGACGGTAAAACCGCGCGGGCTGGACGGCGTCGTCGCCGGCCAAACCCGTCTGAGCCACGTCGATGGCCAGGCGGGTCAACTCATCATTGGCGGCTACGAGTTGAGCGAGCTGGCCGGCAGCGTGAGCTTCGAGGAGGCCGCCCAACTGCTGTGGCGGGGCACACTGCCGTCCAGCACCGAAAGGGCGACGCTCCGCAAAGAGGTCGCGGCGCTGCGTGCCCTCCCCGAGGAAACCATGCGCGTCGTTCGGGCGGGAGCCGCCGCGCACGCGGCACCGATCGACACACTCCGCATGGCGTGCGCGACGTTGTCGTTGGACCTCGACAACCCGGACGACATCTCGCCGGCGGCCGATCTGCACGCCGCAAAGATGCTGACGGCGCGGTTTCCCACCATCGTGGCGGCGCATGCCCGGCTCAGTGGGGGGCTGGAGCCCATCGCGCCGCGTACCGATCTCTCCCGCGCCGCGAACTTCCTTTACATGGTACACGGTAAAGAGCCGGATCCGATCGCCGCCCGTGCCGTCGACACCTACTGGGTCACCGTGATCGACCACGGCATGAACGCCTCGACATTCGCCGCCCGAGTCATCGCCAGCACGCGCTCCGACATGGTGAGCGCCGTGACCGGCGCCATCGGTGCGCTCAAAGGCCCGTTGCACGGCGGCGCGCCGGGGCCGGTGCTCGACATGCTCAAGGACATCAAGTCCGCTGATCGCGCCGAGTCCTGGGTCCGCAACGAGCTGGCCGCCGGCAGGCGCATCATGGGCTTTGGCCACCGCGTCTACAAGGTCCGCGATCCTCGGGCAGCCGTACTCAGTCAGGTAGCCGACGAGATGACTGCGGCGCGGCTCGAAAACCGGCAATTGTTCGATCTCGCGCGCTCGGTCGAGCAGACGGCGGTGACGGTGCTCGAGGAAGTGAAGCCGGGCCGGAACCTGCGCACCAATGTCGAATTCTTCACGGCCCTCGTGCTGCAGGCCGTGGGACTCGAGCCGCGCTCGTTCGTCGCCACATTCGCCTGCGGGCGCGTCGCGGGCTGGTGCGCGCATGTCATCGAACAGCACGCGGAAGACCACTTGATTCGACCACAGTCGGAGTACGTGGGACCGAGAGGATTGACGGTCAAGTGACGCCATAGATCTTGCGACATCCTGTGCTGGTCGCGGCCGAGCTCAGGAATCTCCTCGAGCCGGCGCAGCTCGCCGACCTCGACGTCACCTGGCTTGCATCCGGTCAACCCACCCCCAAAGGGGACTGGGTGGCCATCGTTCCGCTGCTCACGCGTTGGGTGGGCGGCACCGAATTCAAGAACCTTCCCAACCTCCGAATCGTGGCCAATGTCGCAGTCGGCTACAACAATGTCGACGTGGTCGCGGCGGAGATGCGGAAGGTGATCGTCACCAACACCCCTGGCGTCTTGACCGAGGCAACCGCGGACCTTACCTGGGCGCTGATTCTCGCTACGGCTCGACGTCTGGTTGAGGGAGTGGACCTCGTGCGCAGCGGGAAGTGGACCGGATGGCATCCCGAACAATTGCTGGGCATGGAGCTGCACGGTCAGACGCTTGGGCTACTCGGCGCTGGTCGCATTGGTCAAGCCGTCGGCCGGCGCGCGCTTCCATTCGGAATGCGGCTGCTCTACACCGCGCGCAACGCCAAACTCGAATTCGAGCGGGACACTGGCGCAACCCGCGTCGATCTCGGACATCTACTGGCCGAGAGCGATATCCTCAGCCTGCATCTGCCGGCGACGCCCGAGACCAAAGGCATCATCAACCGGGAAACGCTGGCGCGGATGCGCGCGGGGTCCATTCTGGTCAATACGTCACGCGGTGACATGATCCGAGAACAGGCGCTGGCGGAAGCGCTCGAAACGGGCCACCTCGGGGCGGCCGGTCTCGACGTCTACACAGACGAGCCGGCGATTCACCCACGCCTCTTGGCCGCGCCCCGCACCGTTCTGTTGCCTCATCTGGGCAGCGCGACCGCGACGACACGCCGCAAGATGGCGGCGATCGCCCTCGCGAATGTCCAGGCCGTACTGAGCGGTCAGCCGCCGCTTACTCCGGTGTACGCTTAGCTGGCCCCGCACGCAGCAAGCCCACGATGTCGTCGCGGTGAAAGAATTCCGCCCATCCCAGGGCATCGCTGTCGTGCTTCGTGTCCTTGATGGTCGAATCGGCCCCGGCTTCGAGGAGCAACCCAGCGATCTCGAGGTCGCCAGCCCAGGCAGCCAGGTGGAGTGGCGTCACATCCGCGTCCCAATGCGTCCAGCGCGCGTTCGGGTCGGCGCCCTGCGCGAGCAGCCACTTCACGGCGGCGACGTCGTGACGCTTGATGGCGAAATGCAGCGCGCCGCTTCGCAGCAGCTCGGGACTATCACGCACGAGTCGCTCGGCGGTTGACCAATCGCGCAGCGCCAGCCCCGCGACCACATCCATCACCCCGCCGCGTGTTGGCCGCTGGCCGCGCTCGGCGCTGCGCAGCTCGGACGCGGTCAGCGCGCGGATCGCTTCCATCACGGGTCGATCGATGTCGGGCGAGGTGGCGTACATCGCGGGAGGAAAACCGAATCCATCCGCCGCCAACGGATCCGCTCCCAGCTCGATCAGCACGGCAGCCATCCTGGGGCGGTTGTGACGGACGGCGAAATGCAGCGGCATCTGATGATTCTCGTTCCGGCTCATTCGCGTGGTCAGCGCGGCTGAGTTGTTCGCGACGATCCGCCGCACCTCGTCGTCCAGATTGAGGGCGATGGCAGAGAAGATGTGGTGGCGCGCGCCGCGGCTGAGCAGAAAATCGACCACTGCGCGGTGCTCGCCATCATCGGCCCCCTCCCAACAGCTGGCCCAGCCGATCACTTCGATCTCATGGTCGTCGCCGTGACCGACGACGTCACCGCCGGCGTCCGCCAGGCGACGCACCACGTCCAGCTTACCTGCGGCGGCAGCCCAATGCATCGGGTACGTGTTGTCGCCCTTTTCGCGTACGTTCGGATCGATGCCGCGCCGGAGCAGCAGGTCGACCGCGGCGAGCTGTCCCTCACCTGCTGCTGCATGGAGCAGGGTCCATTCATATGGTTCGTCCCGGATCAGCAGCTTGTCGGGATGCCGGTCGAGCAGCGCTGTCAACGTGGCGACGTCGCCCTGCTTGGCCGCCTCGAAAAGCCGGCCGTCGACCGTTTGCGAGTCGATGTGCGCCTTAAGCGCTCGCCAGCTCGAAAAGCCGTTTTGCTTCGCGATATCGAATTGGGCATCGGCGAGTTGCGCGTCGGGGTTGGTCTTACGAAGCTCGTCGAGGTGCTGCTTGGCTTGCTTGCGAAGCCACTCCAGGTTGGGCTTCATAGGTGGGAACCTTCCTTCCTTGAACCGCCCGCTGTCCGCAGTCTGGGGCGAGGAAGTCAGGTCGTATTGTCGAACCTCTCGGGGTGGGCTTAAAACCCTTTACGCGGACCGTGGGCCGCCCGGGCGGCGCTTACTTCAATATAAGCGGCGGCATGATAGGGCGGCGGCGAGGTCCCTTTGCCGGCCGTCGCCGCCGCAGTAGGTTTTAGCCTTCAGAATGGCCCGATCCCCAGCTCAAGAGCGTACCACGCTTCTCGACGCCCGCGCGATGTCGCGGGCGTTGCAGCGTATGGCCGTGGAAATCCTCGAGCTCGCCCACGGCACCGACGATCTCGTGCTGATTGGCATTCAGCGCCGGGGCGTCGAGCTGGCCGATCGCATCGCCACACTCATCAAGGAACACGAGGGCGCCGATATCCCACGCGGCGCGCTCGACATCACCCTCTATCGCGACGACCTGGGCACCGTCGGCCCTAAGCCGGTGATCGGGGAAACGCATCTCCCCGGCGATCTCACGGACAAGCACGCGGTCATCGTCGACGACGTGCTCTATACCGGCCGCACCGTGCGCGCGGCGCTCGACGAGCTGGCGGACTTCGGCCGGCCCAAACGCATCTCGCTGTGCGTGCTCGTCGACCGGGGCGGTCGCGAGCTCCCGATTCAGGCGGACATCGTCGGCAAAGTGGTGAAGACGACACCCGGGGATCGAGTCGAGGTGCAGGTCGAGGAGCTCGATGGCCACGATCAAGTGGACGTGGTGCGATGACCGCCTCGATCCTGGGCAAAGACCTGACGGGGCTCGAGCACATGACGCCCGAGCAGATCCGGCTCATTCTCGACACCGCGGAGCCCTTCAAGGAGGTCTCGGAGCGCCCCATCAAGAAGGTGCCCGCGCTGCGCGGCAAGACGATCGTCAACCTCTTCTTCGAGGCCTCGACACGGACCCGCGTGTCGTTCGAATTCGCCGAGAAGCGCCTGTCGGCCGACACGGTGAACGTCGCCTCCACCGGTTCGTCGGTCTCGAAAGGCGAGACCCTGGTGGACACCGCGCGCAACCTCGAAGCGATGCGGATCGACATGGTGGTCATCCGGCATCCCTCCTCGGGGGCGGCGGAATTCCTCGGCCATCGCATCGACTCGAACGTGATCAATGCCGGCGACGGCAAGCACGAGCATCCCACCCAGGCGCTCCTCGATCTGCTGACGATTCGTGATAAGCACGGGAAGATCGAGGGCCTGAAAGTCTGTCTCGTGGGGGACGTGTTGCATTCGCGTGTGGCCCGCTCGAACCTCTGGGGGCTCACCAAGCTCGGCGCCGAAGTCGCCGTCTGTGGACCGTCGACGCTGATGCCCCGCGGCATCAACGAGCTGGGGGTGACGGTGTTCGGACGTGTCGAGGAAGCGATCGACTGGGGAGCGGACGTGCTCAACGTCTTGCGTCTGCAGCTCGAGCGCATGGAGAAGGGCTTCATTCCCAGTCTGCGCGAGTACTACCGCGTCTTCGGGGTGACGCCCGAGCGCCTCGAGCGCTCGCCCAAGCCCGTCACCATCATGCATCCTGGACCGATGAACCGCGGCGTCGAGATCGATTCACGCGTGGCCGACGGCCCGCACAGCGTCATCCTCAATCAGGTGACCAACGGCGTCGCGGTGCGCATGGCGGTACTGTATCTGCTCGCCGGCGGCCGCGCCGAGCTCGCGGACGCGGCAAAGCGAGGCACCGAGTGAGCGACGCCGCCCCCCCCCCGCGGCCGCTGCTGCTCCAGGGTGGTCGGGTGATCGACCCGAGCCGGGAGATCGACGCCGCCGGGGATGTCCTGATCCAGGACGGCAGGATCGCGGCGGTGGGCCGTGGGCTCTCAGGCCCGGACGGGACGACTGTTCGCAATGTCAGCGGCAAGGTCGTGGCCCCCGGGCTGGTCGATCTGCACGTGCATCTGCGCGAGCCGGGCAATGAAGACGAGGAGACCGTGGCCAGCGGCGCACGGGCGGCCGCCGCAGGCGGGTTTACCGCGATCTGCGCCATGCCGAACACCGATCCGGTCACCGACAATCAGGCGGCGGTCGGCTTTGTGGTGCGGCAGTCAGGCCGCGCGGGCCTCACCCGCGTGCATCCGATCGGCGCAATTTCCATCGGTCAAAAGGGCGAGCGGCTCGCCGAATTCGGTGAGATGGTGAGCGCCGGCGCCGTAGCGGTCTCGGACGACGGCAAGCCGGTAGTGTCGAGTCATCTCATGCGCACCGCGCTCGAGTACGCGCGCACCTTCGGGATCCCAGTCGCCGATCATTGCGAGGAACCCACGCTCGCCGCCGGCGGCGTGATGCACGAAGGTCTGGTGTCGACGCGCCTCGGTCTCAAGGGGATCCCGTCTGCCGCGGAAGAGATCATGGTCGCGCGGGATGTCCTGCTCGCGGAATTGACCGGCGGCCACGTCCATCTCTGTCACATGTCGACACGCGGGTCTGTCGCGATCATCCGCGAAGCCAAGGAACGAGGCATCCAGGTCACCGCGGAAGTCACGCCGCATCATTTGACATTGACCGACCATGCCTGCGAAGAATACGACACCCACGCCAAGATGAACCCGCCGCTCCGCGAGTCGGCCGATGTCGCGGCGCTCAGGGGCGCGCTGAAAGACGGTGTGCTCGATTGCATCGCATCCGACCATGCACCACACGCCTATGACGAGAAGGAAGCCGCGTTTGACGACGCGCCGTTTGGCATCGTGGGTCTCGAGACCGCGTTCGCCGTTGCGCACACCGAGCTCGTATGTGGCGGCGTGTTCACGCTGCCAGAGCTGATCAGGCGCATGAGCACCGCGCCGGCGCGCGTCTTCCACCTGCCGGGCGGGGGCGGCACGCTCGCTCCAGGCGCCGTAGCAGACGTTGTTGTCCTCGACCCCACGGCGAAATGGACGGTCGATCCCGGCGTGTTCCATTCGAAGAGCCACAACACGCCGTTCACAGGCCGCCCGCTGACCGGGCGCGCGATTCTGACCATCGTCGCAGGCACCATCGTTCACGAGCTATGAACGCGCGTGCGGTAGCCCGGCGCATGGCGCTGTGCTGCCGTCAGCTCGCCGCACAGGGCCTTATCGCCGGCCGGGACGGCAACCTCTCAGTGCGTCTCGGACCGCAACGCATCCTCGTCACGCCCAGCGGGCTCATCAAAGCGCTCTTGACCGCTGCGGACATGGTGGAGGTCGACCCGGCTGGCCGGCCGCGCCGTTCCGGCCGTCGCAAGCCTACCAGCGAGTTGGACTTACACCTGCGCATCCTGAGTCACCGTCCCGACGTGCAAGCCATAGTGCATGCGCATCCCCCTACGGCCACTGGCTTTGCTGTTGCGGGACAAGAGATTCCGTCCAATTTGTTGCCGGAGCTTATTTTCGTGGTTGGACCGGTCCGGCTGGTGCCCTTCGGGAAATCGGGCACACCGGAGTTGGGCGATCGAGTTGTGCCGTTCCTCGAAGACGCACGGTGCAACGCGCTGTTGCTGGCCAATCACGGTGCCGTGACCATGGGCACAACGCTCGATGAGGCTTGGATCCGAATGGAATCATTGGAGCAGTCGGCGCGCATCATCCGCGCCGCCCAGGAAATCGGACAACCGAAGCCCCTGAGGTCGGATGCCTAAGGGAGGCGGAGGAAACTCGTCGAAGAGCGCTGCCACCATCCAGCGGCTGCTCGAGGAGCGACGCCAGTACGAGGCGTGGCTCGCGCGCATCACCGCGACCGCTGACTCAGCGCCCGAGCACGTTCGCACGCGCGTGAAGGCCGATTACGAGGCGCGGCTCAAGGCGGTGACCGACGAGTTGCGCTCGCACGCCGACGCCGCCCGCCAGCTCATCACACAGCACAAGGAACGACTAGTTGAGCTGCAAAAAAAGGAAAAATCCGCCGCGGAGCGACTGGCCGAAACCGAGTTGCGCCACGAAGTAGGTGAGTACGACGAAGCGCAGTGGTCGCAGGTCCACAAGGACGCATTGGCCGACTTGGGGGCGGTGCGCGACGAGCTGCTCGATGTGGAGCGGGACATCACGCGACTCGAAGAGTTGGACGGCTTGGTGAAGGCGAAACCGGGCTCGGGTTCGCGCGGGGCGGCGGCCCCGCCGCCCAAGCCGGCTCCCGCCGAACCGCGGTCCGAGCGCCGCAAGACGCCGATGGACGAGTTGGCGTTTCTGAGGTCCGTCACCGACGACGACAAGAACGCGCCGTCGCCGCGGCGCGCGAGCGGCGCGCAGTATCAGATCGAGGAGGGGGCGACCCCCGAGGCCCCTCTGGACGCGGACGCCGAGGTCGAAAAAACCCTCCGGTGCCGCGAATGTGGAACAATGAATCTGGCGACGGAGTGGTACTGCGAGAATTGCGGCGGGGAATTGGCCGCGGTCTGAATAGGATCTAGCGACGCAAGAATGTGACGTAGATCCAAAACACGTAGGGGCGCAGCCTGCTGCGCCCCTACATTGTCATGGTACCCCGAAGGATTCTCCGTTACGACGCTTTTTCTCGTAACCGTTTCACCAGGGCTGCGAGGCGCGATTTCTGCCTGGCGGCGTTGTTCTTGTGGATCAGGCCCTTGCGCGCGGCGCGATCGAGCACCCGCGCGGCCAGCGCGTACGCGGCGGCAGCGGCGTCAGCAGTCGCGGCGGCCCGCACGCGCTTCAATGCGGTGCGCAGGGAGGAGCGTTGCGCCTTGTTGCGCTCGGTGCGCGCACGCGCCTGACGCATCGCCTTTTTGGCGGATTTGATTTTCGGCATGGCGCAGAACGTAGACGGTAAGTTGCGTAGGGTCAAGGCTCTACGTTATCTTAGACCGTGCCACTCGAGGACATCCTCCTCCAGATTCCCGTCCTGCTTTTTTCGATCGTCGCGCATGAGTATGCGCACGCCGAAGCCGCCTATCGCCAGGGTGATACCACCGCGTACATGCTGGGTCGGCTGACGCTTAATCCGATCAAGCACATCGATCCGGTGATGACGATCCTGTTGCCAACGATCTTGATCCTCAGCCACTCGCCCTTCGTTTTCGGGGCTGCCAAGCCGGTGCCGGTCAATCCCCGGAATTACCGCCGCTATGTCAGGGGCGATATCATCGTCTCGCTTGCAGGGATCGGAACGAACCTCGTCCTGTTTCTCCTGAGCGCTTTGGCGTTCGCGCTCGTGGGCCTGCTCGCACAGGCGCTACCCCCAACGGCGCCCAGTCTCGCGCTACTGCAGCGAATGCTGTCCTGGGGGATGCGCATCAATCTCGTGCTTGCGTTCTTCAATTTGATTCCCATTCCCCCGCTGGATGGCAGTCACGTGCTGAAGCAGGTCTTGCCGCCTGCGGCCGGAATGCGGTTTCGGCAGCTCTACGCCTTCGGGATCATTCCTATTCTGCTCGTGATGTGGCTGCTCCCCGGTGTCATCAACGTCTTTATGTGGCCGGGCAACCAGTTGTTGGGCATGGCGCTCAGCCTGCTATGGCCGCTCAGGTTGCAGGGGGGCATTCCTCCGTGGTGGTTCTCCTGATGACGAGTCCCATCACGCGCGATCCCGGCAGCAGCAGCTTCGTCGTCGAGCTGGAGAAATTCTCCGGCCCGCTGGACCTGCTGTTGCATCTGATCCGCGAAGACGAAGTCGACATCACCGATCTTCCGATTGCGAAGATCGCCGACCAATTCCTCTCCATCATCAACGAGTTGGGCCTCAATCAGGCGGCCGACTATCTGGAGATGGCGGCGCGCCTGCTGCGGATCAAAGCGCAGATGCTGTTGCCTCGGCGGCCGGGCGACGACGAGTGGGAGGATCCGCGCGCCGGGCTGGTGCGGCGCTTGCTCGAGTACCAGCAGATTCGCGAGCTCGTGGATTGGTTGGGCCGCGCGGCCGACGCCCACGCCGAGCGATTTGGCCGCGGTTACGAAGCCCCTCCGGCCGACGCTCCGCCCGCGCCGCTGCAGATCGACCTCAACGACCTCCTCGGCGCCGCCGAGCGCGTGATTGCCCTGATTCCGGAGCCGATGCTGCATCGTGTGGTGCCGCGACCGCTCGACGTCGAAGGCGCCACAGCCCGAATCGAGGCGCTGCTAGCCGAGCGAGAAACCTTCGGCTGGCGCGAGGCGGTTGGGCCCCAGGCGACGTTAGTGGATGTCCTTTCGACGTTTATCGCATTGCTCGAGTTGGCCAAGCGTAGCGCGCTCACGCTGTCGCAGCCCGAGCCGTTCGGCCCCATGGTGATCCAGCGTGCAACCTCTCGCGAAGCTGCTTGAAGCCGCGCTGTTCGCGGCGTCGCGTCCGCTGACGCTCGAGGAGCTGGCGTCGCTCGACCCGGAGGCCGGAGAGGACGCCATCCGGACCGCGCTGGACGAGCTGCGCGCGTCGTACGGCGAGGCGCATGGGGTCGAGCTGATCGAGATCGCAGAAGGTTGGCAATTCCTCACCCGCCGTGAGTACGCGGAGACGATCGAGCGCGCGCAGTTTGCACTGCGACCGCGCCGGCTGTCGCCCGCGGCGCTCGAAACACTCGCCATCATCGCGTATCGCCAGCCGGTGGGCCGGCTCGAAGTAGATGAGATTCGAGGTGTCGATTCGGGGGCGGTGATGGACAAGCTGGTGGAGCGGGGTTTGATCGAGGTGGTGACGCGCGGTGAGGGTCTCGGCCGCCCGTTGCTCTACGGGACCACACCGTCGTTCCTGGAGATTCTCGGACTGAAAGATCTCGAAGATCTACCGCGGCTCGAAGAGTTGTCGGTTGCGCTGCGGCGCCCCACCCCCGTCGACGAGCCCGAATGACCGTCATGCGCCTGCAGCGCGCTTTGGCGCGCGCGGGCGTCGCGTCGCGCCGCAAGGCGGAGGATCTCATCCGCGCGGGCCGGGTGCGTGTGGATGGCGACGTCGCAACCATCGGGACGAGCGTCGATCTCGAATCACAGAAGATCACGCTCGACGGCCGCCCCGTTCGTCAGGCGACCCGTACCACCTGGATCGCGCTCAATAAGCCTATCGGGTATGTCGTCTCCCGCTCCGACCCCGAGGGGCGACGGACGGTATTCGGCCTTCTCCCCAAGGTCCCCGGGCTCACGTACGTTGGACGGCTGGATGTCATGACGTCCGGACTGCTGCTCCTGACGACCGATGGCGCGGCGGCTCACCGCCTGATGCATCCGCGGTACGAGGTGCCCCGCACCTATTGGCTGGGCGTGCATGGCGCCGACGCGGGGGCGATCCGGGACGCGCTCGCGCAACGGATCGTGATCGACGGACGGGCGGTGCGCATCACCGAGTCGCGCGTGCGTCCGGCGGGGAAATCGGTGGAAATCGAGTTGACCCTGGCGGAGGGGCGGCAGCGTATCGTGCGACGCGTCGCCGAAGCCCTGGGACTCAAGGTCGAATGGCTGCATCGCGTATCCTACGGGCCCGTGCGGCTCGGCAAATTGCCGGAAGGACAGTGGCGGGACCTCACCCGCCAGGAGATTGGAGCGATCGAGCGACTCCATGGAGCTCGGTGATCGGACGGTAATGCTGCTCGGCGGCAGTGGTCTCGTGGGCCATGCCGTCGCGCGACGCGTGCTCGGTGCCGACCCACCCCCGCGGCGGCTCGTTCTCGTAGCGCTTTATGAGGATGAAGTGCGCGCGGCGGCACGCGCGCTCGAGCCCTATCGCGGCAGCGTCACGATCGATGTCGAGTGGGGGAACGTGTTCATGCCGGCGGCCGTTGCCCGCCTGGACCTCGCGGTCGTACTGGGGAGCGCTGAGCACCGCGCGCTCGTCCTCGACGACCTGTATGGCGATCTGACCGAGCACGTGCTGGAGCGCAGCTTGTTGTTTCAGCTGCTACTCCGCTATACCCCCGACGCGGTCGTGGACAGCATCAATACCGCGACCGCGTTCGCCTATCAGGACATCTTCCAGAGCGCGCGGCAGCTGCACGACCGATCCAAGCGCGGGGATGTCGACCAGGCGGTCGTGGAGCAGCATCTGCTGCGCCTGACATTGCCACAGCTGATCCGTCACGCCCAGATCATCACCGAAGGGCTCAATCGCGCGCGCACGAAGTCCTATATCAAGATCGGCACGAGCGGCACGGGCGGAATGGGATTCAACATCCCGTACACGCATTCCGAGGAAAAACCGAGCCGCACCTTGCTCACGAAGTCGGCCGTTGCTGGTGCGCACTCGATGTTGCTCTTTCTGCTCGGTCGCACCCCCGACTCGCCGGTGACGGTCGAAATCAAGCCGACCGCGACTATTGCCTGGCGCGAAGTGGCCTACGGGCCGGTGCGCCGCAAAGGGAAACCCATCCCGCTCGTTGATTGCGAGAAACCGGTGCCGCTCAAGGACGCCTTCAAGGAAAGCTCCCGGCCGTGGCGTGAGCTGGGACGCTCGCTCGACGGCGTCTACATCGATGTCGGCGAAAACGGCCTGTTCGCGCGCGACGAATTCGAAACGGTAACGGCGCTCGGCCAGATGGAATTCATAACCCCCGAAGAGGTCGCGGATTACGTGATCATGGAGCTGCAGGGCCGGCCCACGGGGAAGGACGTCATCGCGGCGCTCGATGCGGCAACCGCGGGGCCCACCTATCGCGCTGGTGTCCTGCGCCGCAACGCCGTCGGCCGCCTCAAGGGTCTGGAGGAACGAGAAGGGAAGCGCGGCATCGCGTACGAAATGCTCGGCCCGCCGCGACTCACGAAAATGCTGTACGAAGCCTATCTCTGCCGCTGTGTGTGCCCGTCCGTCCAAGCGCTCGCAGAGAGCAAGGCTCCCGCATTGGCGGCCGCCGCGTATCGTCTCCTGCAGGATGACGCCGCGTTACGGCAGCACATTATCTCAGTGGGGCTGCCGATCGTGGCGCCGGACGGCAAATATGTGTATCGCGGCAGTACGATCGTCGTTCCTCCGGGACCCAACGGCGATCCCCTGAGCGTGGCACCACGCGGCTGGGTGGATCTCCGGCCCGAGCAGTTCGGCGTGTGGGTGAGTCGCGCCGCCACCATGATGCGTGAAGCCGCGGCGCGGGCGGGCGGACCGCAGAGCTCGGGGAGCGATCTCGACTGGAACGCGATCGAACCGGATGATCCAATCGAACCAGCGCGCTTCGCGACCTGGGTGTTTACCGTGGAAGAAAAGGGAGCGCGCATCAAGCGCTGAGTATGACCGTCGAAACGGGAGCTGTGGATCGCGCTTTGGGAGCAATCGGAACGACCTTCCGACTTACCCGCCTTTATCCGCCGTCGCATCCGGCCGTCGTCGAGGCGATGCGCCAGATCACGGGTTCGCTCGCCGGTCTTGCCGCGCTCGGCACCGTCGATTGGAAGGTCGGCGCGACGGGTCTTCATTGGCACGGCCAGCACCTGCTGCCGCGAAATACACAAGTCGCTGAGCTCGCCGGATTGTTGTTCGCCCGCGGAGTTCGCATACTGCAGGTCAATCCCGGCGTCACCCCTGAGCATTGGCTCGCATTGTTCGGCGTCGCAGTGGGAAACGTGCAGCCGGACGATGCCGCGCTCGGTCGCATTGCGGTGTCGCTCGGTCGCCGCGCGATTCAGCGCTTGTCGGCCGCACGCGTGCTCGGTGAATCCGCGCACCCGCCGTCGACTCCGACCCCTGCGGAAGGATCAGGCGCGGCCGCGCCAATCTTCAAGACGCCGCACGTAACGTTGCCGGCAGAGACGATAACGCCGGCGCGGGCGAGCCCTGTGTTCCGTCCCAATGTGCTACCGGCCGACGTTGAAGCTCGTCGCGCCCTGGCGGCGTTGCAAACGGCACAGGACCGCGAGGAGCAGCTGGCTTTGATCGCCCAGTTGCGCCGGGTCACACCTGATCTCCTGGGCCTGCGGGACATCGGCGCGCTCGCCGAAGTGATCGCCGGGTTGGATCGCTGCCTGGGAAAGAGTCAGGATCCCGAGATTCAAGAACAGATTGGGGATGTGGCGGGGGCGCTTGCGGATGAGACTATTGTGCAGCGCATGGTCGCGCGTCTCGGGGAGCCGCGTGTGCCACCGGCCGAGCGCGCGCATCTCGTCCATGCGGTTGGGGCCTTGGGAGCGGTTTCGGCGGGGCTGGTGGTCGAGGCCTATCTGCAGGCGGCGCCGGAGCTACGGGAGGCGTATCGCGCGGCGATGCGGGCCGCTGGGGAGCGCATCACAGACGTATTACAGGATCAGGTGAAGAGTAAAGCACCCGCGGTCGTAGCTGCGGCTGCCGAGTTTCTCGGCCTCTCGGGGAGCCCGGATGTGGCGCCGCAGCTATTCGACCTTACGCATCATAAGGACGAGC
>Ga0075418_10005352_pt1 | contig 14531 bp, 6 predicted proteins | sample SoiMetdeltSBSDD2_FD_81776 | JGI IMG/M metagenome (GOLD analysis project Ga0075418, IMG submission 81776) | Bulk soil microbial communities from a Populus tree surrounding site in Tennessee, USA - Soil MetaG P. deltoides SBSDD2 | ecosystem: Environmental > Terrestrial > Soil > Tree plantation...
AACCCCACTTCTGCGAGCAACGCCGCGACACCAGTTGCCGTCGCCCACGACGGCGGCGCCACGAGCCACGCCCCGGCCCACCTCTGCCAGCTCTGCGCACCCGGCGCGCGCGCGAGGCCATACCACGCGATGGCGACCGGCAGCAGGGCCGTCGCATGCAGCAGGTTCCACGCGCCCTGTCGTTCGAGCGGCCACACGCACACGAGCGGCCAGACCGCAAGCGCCGCCGCCGCCGCGGCGCCGACGGCGCGCCGGCTCGCGGCGACCGGTCCCAGGTTCGTTTCGGCAACACGCGTTCCCGCGAGCAGCGCCATGATCACGGCGGCCAGCACCGCGGTCGCGACGCCGTTCTGCACCTCGCACCAGACCAGACCGCAGACGACGCCACCGAGCACGCCGAGCCAGCCGATGGACGCCGCGCGCGCGCTGTGCGCGAGACGGCCGAGCAGCACCAACAGGAGTCCGTCGGCCGGCAACACCGCCATCGGCGCGCGCAGATCGCGGCCGAGCAGCAGCGACATCGCGGCGAGACCCAGCGCTGTGGCGACCGCGAAGACGCTCGTGACCTGCCGGTGCGCGTTCCGTCCCGTGCGGCGGAACCACGCCGTCAGCAGCGCGAGGCCTGCCAGGTATGGCAAGAACGTGATGCCGTAGAACGACAGCGGCAGCTGCTGGCCCGCGTAGCCGAGCTGGCCCGCCGCCTGTTCGCGCAACCGCGCCGCGAGCTCGCGCACCGGCGCCGGCAGGAACAGATAGCCGACCGCGGACAACACGAGCGCCGGCGCCAGCAGTCGCGCGCGCTCGAGACGCAGGCTCGCCAGAAGACCGGTCGCCGCTGCAGCCCACGCCGCGACCATGACGCAGCGCACGTCGCCCGCCGCGAGCAGCACCGCCGAGATGCCGGCCGCATACGCGACCGTCAGCGCGACCGGCGACGGCGCGGCCGCTCGCCCCGCGATCAGCATCCCCGCCAGCGAAAGCGCGGCGACGACGACGCCGACCGGCGCGGCCGCCGCTCCGGGGGTGGTTCCCGCCGCCAGCGCCATGCCGATCGCGAGCGCGAGCGCCGCGAAGCCTGCGCCGGCCAGCGCGCACAGGTCCGCGCTCGGCGACTGGGGCACAAAGCGCCGCCTCGACCACCACGAGAGCGACGGCGCGACGGCGGCCGCCGCACACGATGTGAACACGCGGAACGGCGCCCACGCCACCGCGAACACGCCGCCGAACACGAGCAGCGCGCTGGCGGCCGCGACCGCGGCGGGCAGTGTCTGGTTCTCCCTGCGCACGAGCGCGCGCAGGAACACGACCTGGGCGCCCGCCGCGGCCGCGCCGACCACCAGCGCCAGCGTCACGTTCTCGGCGTGCAGCAGGCTCGCGGCGACGCTGGCCGACGGCGCCAGCGCGACCGCGACCAGCGACAACGCGCGCGCCGCCACGCGCAGCGCCGCGTCGCGGCCGAGCACGGCGGCCGCACCGTGCAGCAGCCCCGCGAACAGCAGCAGCCCGCCCGCGACGACGAGCTTCTGCATCGCGCCCGACATCGTCGTCCACGCGGTCGTCGTGAAGTAGACCGCGCCGGCGACGAGCAGGAACCCGGCCAGCGCGAACAGCAGGTTCTCCGCGAACAACGGTCCGAGACGCGACCACACGCCCGGCTCGTCGCGGCTCGGTTCGACCAGTGGCGGTCCCGAAGACGGCAGCGGCGGTGGCGCGGGCGGGCTGGCAACGGCCGGAGATGGATCCACGGCCGCGCTCGCGGCGACTGCCGGGGGTTCCTGCGGCAGCGGGGGCGGCAGCTCGGGGCCTCGCATCGCGATCACCGCCGCGAGCGCCTGACTGCGCTGCCGGGTCAGGAGCTCCCACAGTTCGCGGCGCTGCGCTTCGCCGACGTCGAGCTCGGACTCGATCTGACGCCGCAGCCGATCAAGTGCCGACAGGGCCCGCTGGCTCGGCACGTGCACGAAGCGCTCGCAATACGGGCACGTCCGCCACGGTCCCAGCTGTTCGCCGACGAGCGCGTGCCCGCAGTGGTAGCAGGTCTCTCCGGCCATTGCCGCGATCATCGGCGGCGGCCCGGGCAAGGGAAGAGCGAGTCTTGTTCGTGCGCCGTTCGGTGCGGTCTGCACCCGCCAGGTGTGACAAACGGCGCGCGCTGATCCTCAGAGGCGCACTTCCATGCACCGTCAACTCTTCTCGACGCTCTTCTGTTCCTTGCTGCCGCTCGCAGCCATGCCTGCCCAGAACCTCGTGCGCGACCTGACGCCGGCCAGCGCCTCGACCGTGGGCGGCAATCCCGGCACCGCGGTGATCTGCAACGGCGTCGCGTACTTTGCGGCCGCCGACCAATACGGCCGCGAGCTCTGGCGCACCGACGGCACCGACCTCGGCACGTTCCGGCTGCGCGACGCCAATCCCGGTGCTTTCAGCTCCGACCCGCAGCTGCTGACGGTCGCCGGCAACCGCGTGTTCTTCACGGCGCGCCGCGAAGGCCAGGGTCGCGAGCTGTGGGTCACCGACGGCACGTCGGCGACCACGCGTCTCGTCGTCGATCTCGCGACCGGCACCAACGTCGGCGCCGACATCACGTCGATGGTCGCGTGGAACGGCCTCGTCTTCTTCGCGGCGACGACCGCCAGCAACGGCACCGAGCTGTGGCGCAGCGACGGCACGGCCGCCGGCACGCAGCTCGTCACCGACCTCGTGCCCGGCACCAACTCGTCGGCGCCGGCCGATCTCGTCGTCTGGAACGGCCAGCTCTGGTTCGTCGCGACGACGTCGGCGACCGGCCGCGAGCTGTTCCGCACGGACGGCACGGCGGCCGGCACGTCGCTCGGGCTCGAGCTCGCGGGGGCTTCCTCGACGCTGGTCCCCATGGACCTCGTCGTCGCCGGCAACCTGCTGTTCTTCACGGCGCAGCAGACCGCGACCGGCCGCGAGCTCTGGCGCAGCGACGGCACGGCGGCCGGCACCTTCTTGGTGCGCGAGATCGCCACGGGCAGCGGCGGCGCGTCGATCGAACGGCTCACGCCGTTCGGCAACCGGGTGCTGTTCTGGGCCAACGACGGCAGCTCGGGTCTCGAGCCGTGGAGCAGCGACGGCACGCAGGCCGGCACCGTGCGGCTCGTCGACGCAACGGGTGGCCCAGGCCACAGCGCCGCGATGGCGTTCGCCGTGCAGGGTGCGACCGCGTATTTCGGCGGCGGCTCGGGCAGCGTGTTCCAGCTCTACCGCACGAACGGAACCGCCGCCGGCACGACGATCGTCAGCGGGCCGTTCGCATCGATCTCCGAACCGGTCGCCGCGTTCGGCGCTGCGGCGTTCGCCGGCCGCGTGACCGGCGGCACGCTGCAACTGTGGCGCACGGACGGCACCGGGCCGGGCACGTCCGAGCTGCTCGCGACGACGCCGAGCAGCAATCCGCAGAACCTGACGCCGTTCGGCACGCGGCTGCTCTACCAGGCGACCGCGACGACGTTCGGCAACGAGCTGTTCGTCAGCGACGGCGCGCCCGCCAGCACGAAGCTGCTCTACGACCACGCGAGCACGCGCGGCGACACCGACATCCGCGAGATGCTCGATTACCAGGGGCGCCTGTTCTTCCGCGCGTCGACGGCCGGACTCGGCACCGAGCCGTGGTTCAGCGACGGCACGCAGGCCGGCACGAACGTGCTGCTCGACATCAACCCGCTCGGCGGGAGCAGCTCGCCTGCCGACGTCACCGTGTGGAACGGACAGCTCTGGTTCGGCGGCTTCTGGCCGAACAACGGCATCGAGCTGGTCCACAGCGACGGCACCGCGGCCGGCACGGCGCTCGGCGTCGACGTCGCGGCGGGTGCCGCCAACTCGGGTCCGCGCAAGCTGACGCCGGCCGGCAACAAGCTGTTCTTCACCGCGACGCGCACCAGCGGCGTCGAGCTGTTCGTCACCGACGGCACCAGCCCGGGCACGGCGCAGTTCGACCTGCAGCCCGGCAACAACAGCAGCAACCCGGACGACTTCGTCGTGCTCGGCAACCGCGTGGTATTCAGCGCGAGCGACAGCACACGCGGCCTCGAGCCGTGGAGCAGCGACGGCACGCTGGCCGGCACGTTGCCGCTCGCCGACTTCCAGCCCGGCACGAGCTCGGGCTTCTTCGACGGCTTCGCGGTGCTCGGCAGCCACGCGTACTTCGCCGCGATCACGACCGGCGCCGGCATCGAGCTGTGCCGCACCGACGGCACGCCGGGTGGCACGGGTCTGTTCGCCGACCTGATGCCGGGCACCGCGGGCTCGCGGCCGAACGGCTTCGTCACGGCCGGCAACCGCCTGTTCTTCCGCGCCTTCGTGAACAACCTCGAGGTCGGGCTCTGGGTCACCGACGGCACCGTGGCCGGCACCGGGGTCGTGCTCGACCTGCCCGGCGCTCTGTCCGCCGACATCCAGGACATGGTCGCGGTCGGCAGCAACCTGTTCTTCGTCGCCGACGACCGGGTGCACGGTCGCGAGCTGTGGGTCAGCGACGGCACCGCCGCCGGCACGCGGCTCGTGATCGACCTCGATCAGGGTCCCGGCGACGGCGTGCTCGCGGGCACGCTCGCGGTCCTCGGCGCGACCGGCCTCATCGGATTCGCGGGCCACGACGGCAGCGACGGACTGCAGCTGTGGGCGTCCGACGGCTCCGCCCCCGGAACGCTGCAGCTCGGGCGCATCGGTACTTTGGCCGGCGCCGGTGCGGCGACGCTGCACTCGCTGCGGCTCGTCGGCACGAAGCTGTTCTTCGTCGCCGACGACGGCGTGCTCGGCGAGGAGCTGTGGGTGTTCGAGCTCGGCGCGCCGAACCAGGCGCTCGCGCAGAAGTACGGCAGCAGCACGTGTCCCGGCACCGGCAACCGCACGCCGCGCATCGCGCCGTTTCTGCTGCCGGTGATCGGCAACGCCGCGTTCGCGATCGACGTCGACAACGCCCTGCCGAACAGCATCGCGGTGCTGTTCGCATCGTTCGCGCCGTCGGCGATCGTGCTCGACGGGTGTCGCGTGCTGCTCGGGCTGCCGGCGACGAGCGTGGCCGCGGTGTTCACCGACGCGGCCGGTGTCGCGCGCACGCCGTTCCCGATCCCCGCGGACCCGGCGCTGCAGGGCTTGCAGGTGTTCGGCCAGTATGTCGTGCTGGACCCGAACGGGCCGCTGTTCGGCGACTTCTCGCTCAGCGACGGGCTTCGCCTGCGCGTCGGCACCTGATCGCCGCGGCCCGCGCCGCAGGCGACTCAGGCCCTGGCGAGGTTCTGGTTCGCGAAGTCCCAGTTCACGAGGTGGTCGAGGAAGGCCTTGATGTAGTCGGGCCGGCGGTTCTGGAAGTCGAGGTAATACGCGTGCTCCCAGACGTCCATCGTGAGCAGCGGCACCGCGCCGGTCATGAACGGCGTCTCGGCGTTCGCCGTCTTGGTGACCTCGAGCTTGCCGTTGCGCAGGCTGAGCCACGCCCAGCCGCTGCCGAACTGCGTCGCGCCGGCCTGGTTGAACTGCTCGACGAACTTCGCGTAGCCGCCGAGGTCGGTGTCGATCTTCTTCGCGATGTTGCCCGAAGGCTTGCCGCCGCCCTTTGGATTCATCGAGCTCCAGTAGAACGAGTGGTTCCACGCCTGGGCCGCATTGTTGAAGATCGCGACCTTGTCGGGCTTGCCGGCCGTGGCCTTGACGATCTCGACCACCGACTTCCCGGCGAGCTCGGTGCCCTCGAGGAGCTTGTTGCCGTTCGTCACGTAGGCCGCATGGTGCTTGCCGTGATGGATCGACAGCGTCTGCGCGTTGATGTGGGGAGCCAGCGCGTCGACTGAGTAAGGAAGGGAAGGAAGTTCCAAGGCCATGATCGTTCTTCAGTGGGTGGCGCAGCGTCGCGACGCTGCGGTGGGGAAAGGACCGACGATAGAGGACGCGGGAAGCGCTTCGTTCTTTCAAGGCCGGTCACCTTCCCGGACTGAGGAGGTCCGCGCGTAGGGTGATCGCCCCATCCAGGTTGCCCTGCGGAACGACTTCATGACGACGCGCCGTCAACGCGCAGCGATCTGCCGTACGATCGTGGGGTCCTTGATCGCGTCGTCGGCGGCCAGCAGGAACGCCTTGCTGAGCACGATAGCCAGCGTCGAGTCGCCCTCGAACGGCAGGAACAGACGCTCGCCGCCGACCGCGCCCGGATCGCGGGCCGGCACGATGCAGAGATACTGATCGTTGGGCTCCATCAGGATGTTGCCGCTGCCGAGGTGGATCTTGTAGGTGCGGACCTTCCCGCGCACGACCAGGAAGCGATCGGTGAACGAACACTGGCCGGCGATCTTGAGCCGCGGCACGAGCCGCTCGAGGATCGCGCGGCGCGTGCGCGCCGTCTCGCCGAGCTCGCCGAACGAGTAGCTGTTCCAGTAGTCGCGATAGCGGCCACCGGGCCCTCCGTCCTGCCACGTCGGATCGTTCCCGACCGACGCGACGCCGACGAACAGGTCCACGTCTCGCATGACCTCGCTGAACACGAGCGCAGGGATCTCGGCCAGCGGCAACGGCTCGTTCACACCGCGCGTGCCGGGTCCCGCGGCCGCACTCGCGTAGCCGCCGCCGCCGGCGTGCGCGCGATTCTCGGCCGCGTCCACGCGGTAGAAACGCACCTGGTCGGTGACCACTCGAAGGAATGCGCCGCTCTCGTTCGCGTCCGTCGTGTAGTTGTCACCGGCGCCCTCGACCCAGTATTCGGCGCGCAGCCCCCACGACGCCAGCTCGCGGCACGTCGGTGGATACGTGTCATCGACCATCATGCGCAGCTTGTTCTTCCAGCCGCGCGCCGCACAGAGCGCGTTGTATTGGTGCTGCCGCAGCACGTGCGCCGCGAAACGGTTCGAGTAGTTCTCTGTGCGCCGCTCGGCGTCCGTGAGCAGATAGACCTCGCGGTGCGCCTGCTTGAATGGCTGGCGGATCTCGTGCGCTTCGATCCAGCGGCGCCAGACTATCACGTCCTCGACCGCGCGGCCGATCGGGTGCCAGAGCTCGACCTCGCTGTCGGCCGGCACGTCGAGCTCGCGATCGCCGGCGTCGACGAGGCGACCGTTCGACCAGATCGCGGCGCGCGTCGTGCCGTTCGCACTCAACGTCCAGACGAGCCGGCGCGCGAGCGTGCCGACGAGCGGGTGGTCGAGATACCGTTCGCGCCAGACGGCGACGGGCCAGCGCTGCTGCGACAGGAACATCGCGTCGAGCCGCTCGCTCTGCGCCGGCAGCATCGAGGCGATGTCCTTCGCGACGCCCTGCAGCTCCACGAGCTCTTCCTTGTGCTCGCTCTTCACCTTCGCCGGTGCGGATTTCTGCGCCTTGCCGTCGGCGCGGCTCCAGTGGATCTCGACGTCGCGCCCGTCGACGCGCAGCTCGGCGATGTACTCGCCGTCGGCGAACGTCTCGCGGCGGACCCCGACGGCTTCGAGTCCGTAGGACGGAACCGCCATCTCCTCGATCTGGTCGCGCGGCAGCGACAACGCCTCGGCAGCCGCCGTGAACGCCTTCTCGATCTCCTTCTGCGCCGTGCCGAACTTCACGCGGACCTTGAGCATCGCGAGACGGCCGACGGCCTCGGGCGATCCGATCTCCGACAGCGCGTAGACCGCGGCGTTGCCGACCTTGACCGCGCGCGGCCCGACCCCGGGAACCTTGCGATACGCGGAGACGGCGACCGCGGCGACCGCACGCGTGAGCGCGTCGTCGCGCGGCAGCGTCGGCGCGAGCCAGAGCAGCCCGCGCAGGCAGGTCGCGTTCTCCTCGTGCATGACGTCGCCCGTGGATCGTGTGTCGCCGGGGTACTCTCCGAGCCGCGTGATCGAGCGGCCCTGCGCGACGCTCGGCAGCCAACGCTCGAGCGCCGCCAACACGCGGTCGTTGCCAATCGCGGCGACGAGCTTGCTGCCGGTCTTCAGCCACTTCGCCGACGGGCGTGCGCCGGTGGCGCTCAGCGCGTGCTCGAGCAGTGCGTTCCACGGCCCGCGGTCGCGCCGCCGGAGTCGCGTCAGGTCGTCGTTGAGCTGATCGGTCCAAACCTCGCCGGGCACGAGGAAGAACTCGGCGCCGTCGCCGACGAGCGCCGTGAGCCGGGTGGCTTCGGTCGGCATGCCCAACGGCGGGCCGCCGATCCACGACGCGCGCAGCAGGTGCAGCACGTAGCGCTCGCCGTCGCCGAGCGGGGTTCTCGCGGCCTCCTGTTCGACCTGGCCGAGCAGCGTTGCGAAGCAGGCTTCGAGCGACCCCCGATCCCACGTGGCACCGCGCATCGCGACGTAGAGCAGGAAGTCGAAGACTCCCGCGCGGTCGAGCACGAACGTGCGTTCGGTCAGCCTTCTCGTGATCCAAGCGAGCGCGGGTCGCGACTGCCAACCCGCGGTGTTCGCGTAGTCGGCGCGCACCAGGAAGCCAGCCGCGTCGCGTTCCGCCGCGGCGAGCAGCAGCCGCCCGGTTGCACCGGCGTCCATGGCAGCCACGCGCTTGCCGCCGCGCATCGTCTCGATCGGCGGATGCGTGTAGTTCGAAGTGCCGACGACGGACGCGAGCATCTCGCTCAGCAGATCGTGCTCCGAGCGCAACGGTGAATCTGCGCGCAGCGCGAAGGCGTCCGGGGCGAGCGCCTGCGTCGCGACGTGCTCGCCCCCCACGCCGAGCCGTCGTTTGACCGCGTCGAGCACCGCGGCGTGCCCAGCCGGCGCGGCAGCGGGTGGCGGCGACACGGTCGCCGGCCCATCGTCGTCGGGCTCGGCAGCCGCGGCGCCCGGCGCGGCGGGACGGGCGAGCAGCTGCTCGACCGTCGTGCCATACCGCGCAGCGTCCTTGTCGCGCGACTCGCGAAGACGCGCCGCGAAGTGCGCAATGCTCGCTCGCAGCGCATCGCTGAGCGCATGCGCGCCGAGAAACCGCTGCAGCGCGCGCGTCACGTGCCCGACGGGCACCATGTACATCGACAGCCGCTCCGTGTTGATGCAGAGCTCGAGCAGCGCGAGCAGGTCGGCTTCTTCGAACGGCAGCGCGCGCCGGATCAGCGTCGAGACGACCGTCCCGGCCCGCCGCCTGCGCACCCAGGCATCGCTCCAGCCTGTGCGCAGATGCGGGTTGCTGCGCTCGAGGTCGGAGCTGCCCTTCGACCTGATCTCGGTCGCGAGTCGATCCCAGAAAGCCGTCTGGGCTGCGGCCGCGAGCACGTAGCGTCGTGCTGCGTCGGGCGTCGCGTCGAGCAGGATGCGCCCGCTCGGCTGGCTCTTCAGCTCGACGTCCTGGTACGAGTAACGCGCGTCGAGCGCGCGGACCGCCTCTTCGACCCAGCGCGACACGACGGCGTGTTCGGCGTCGAGCCCGGAGCCGGGCTCGGGAACGAACGGCGGGACCGACAACCGCTCAGCCCCCCACGAGCGGTGTGAGCTTCACGAAGCTCACCTGCGTACGGGGGCCGATCACGAACGTCTCGTCGAGCGTTTCCGCCTGACGAGCGTCCACGAGGATGAAGAAGCCGTTCCGGCCGAACGCGTCGAGCGCGCGCGCGAACTGGGCTTGCCAGTCGATGTCGCGATCCTTCGGGACCTTGAAGCCGTTCAGCGTACGCTCGGTGTCGGTCGGCTGCACGAGGCCGCGGAACAGGCCACCGGCGCGTTTGCTGCGGAAGTTGTAGTCGCTGACTTCCTGGTAGACGCGCTCGCGGATCAGCTCGCGGATCGTGACGCGTTCACTCGGGAACTCGAGCGGAAACTCGTGAACGGCGTCACCGGTTGCGGTTTCGTCCCGGATCATCAGGGTCGCGGTCACGGCTACCTCGGCGGCGGTGTGGTGACGACTGCGAGAGCATAGGGGCGCAAGAGCCGGGAAGTCATGCCGGCGTCGCGCTGCACGAGATCCGCAGTCGTGTGACCTCGTGCCGGACGGCTATCGGCTGCGCGCCGTGCGCAACATTGGCGGTCACTTGCGCGGCTTGCTCGACACGTCGTCGGCAGTGCCCTCCTTGCCGTCGGGACCCAGGCAGACGACCTCGAACTCGTTCGCGCGCGCGCCCACTCTGAGCACGAAGGCCGTGCCATAGGGATCGAGCGGCAGCTCCTCGAGCTCCGACCGGCCCCGCTCGTCCTTTCTGGCGAGCACGTCGAGCGACTCGGGCAGCTTGCCATTCCTGACGCGATACATCCTCACCGCGTCGGCAATCGCGCGTACGTCGCTCTGAGACTTCGTGCGCTTGCTTTCGGCGTCATCGACTCTGACCAGCCGACCATGCTGGGGGTTCTGTTCGAGCAGGCGACCAAGATCCACCTCCAAAACCCGAATCTGCCCGTCGGCGTTCGCGCCCTTCGGCGGGTAGCCCCAGACGTTCATGCCGCGCTGCACCTCGCCGAGCGTCGTGACGCGCTGCCAGCGCCGGTCGTCGTGACGCAGCGTCGCGAACCCCTCCTGCTCCTCGAGGCAGCAGAGCCAGTCCGCGTCGGTGACCAACGTGCCGGAGGCGTGGGGCGCGCGCCAGTCGAGCCACAGCACCAAGGCGGCCGCGCTGCCGTCATCGCGTGCTGCGACTGCGATCACGTTGTCCCCGCTGACGAGGTGCTTCGTCACGTCGATGCGAGTCGGCTGCTCCCACGCGTCGTTGCCGCCGACGTCGGTGCCGTTCACGAACACGCAGCAATGGTTGTCGCACGCGACGACGATCTCGGCCGCAGTGACCGGTTGCCGCTGCTCGAAGACGCGGCGGAACCACACGCGCGCCGCGTGCGGCTCGCGCTGGTCCCAGATGCGTTGTGCCGGGGTATTGGTGACCGGCCGATCGGTTGCCGTCGCCCTGAGCAGCTCTTTCAGGTGCTCGCTCCACAACGCGGCGATCGTGTGGCTGCCGTGTCCGCGCGTGCGCTCGCTGATCGGCAACACGACGGCGCGCCCGTTCGCCACCTTTTTGATCTCGCGCTCGAGCAGGCCGAGCTCGGGCGGGTTGACCTGGTCGTCGGCGAAGTTGATCGCGACGACGCGCGCGCGGATCTTCGCGAGGTGTGGCGACGGGTCGTAGGTGCGCGACGCGTCGAACGCGTAGAGCACATCGTTCGCGTCGAGCCGCTGCCGATACGAAGCGACCATCTGCTCGAGCTTCGCCTCGGCGAGCTCGCGCGTCGGCGCCTCCTTCTGCCACAGCAGCGGCGAGCTGCCCATCCAGAGCAGCACAGAGATCGCGCCGGTCAGCCCTTGCACGGGCTGGTCGCGATACTCGCCGCCCTCCCATGCGGGATCGCCGCGGATCGAGTCGATCGCCATCTTGCGCAGCATGCGGTTCCTGCCCGCGATCTCGACCGGCAGGCACGCGAGCGGCATCAGCGCGTCCATGAACTCGGGGAAGCGGACGCCCCACGTCCACGCGTGCATGCCCCCCATCGACGTCCCGAGCACGAGGGCCAGGTGATCCACCTTCAGGTGCTCGGTCAGCAGCCGGTGCTGCGCGTTCACCATGTCGTCGTAGTCGTAGGGCGGGAAACGCATGCGCAGCCCGTCGCTCGGCTTGCTCGAACCGCCGTGGCCGATCGCATCGGGCAGCACGAGGAACCAGCGCTCGGCGTCGAGCAGACCGCCGCGCGCGAACAGCTCGCCGGCGAACTCGGGGCGCAGGAAGTTCGCACCGCTGCCGGTCGTGCCGTGCAGGATCAGCACGGCGTTTTGCGCGTGGCCGCGCTCGTCGCGCACGGGCTTGCCGATCGTGCGGTAGTGCAGGCGCAGCTCGGGAAGCACTTCGCCGCGCGCGAACCGGAAGTCACGCGCGACGAAGTCGCCCTCGGCGGGCGCCGGCCACTTGGGCTCCTGGGCAGCAAGGGCGGCGGCGGACAGCAGGCACAGCCAACGGGGGATCGACATGCGGCAGCCTCCGCGCGCGAGGATAGCGGAGATGGCCACCGTGCACAGCACCGGCCGCCGGTCGCCCCCGTTCATTCCCGTGCCACAGTGACGGCGTAGCCCGCTGCGCGCCGAGAAGGTGCTGTCGCTGCTCAAAACGCGAACGTGCTGCGCACGCCGAACACGACTGCATCCTCGGCCGCAGCATCGCCGCCCGGAGCATCGACGAACTGCACGCTGAGCTGCAGCTCGCTGCCCGCGCCAAGCCGCAGGCGCCAGAACGCTTCGAGCGCCGTTTCGTCGCCGGCGAGACCAGCCGCCGGGCTGCTCGCATCGAGCCGACTCCAGGCCAGCCCGACCACGTCGCCGGCGCGCGTCCGCAACAGCCCGTGACAGGTGAAGCCGAGCATGGCATGCGCTTTCACGTCCGCGACGTTGCCGTCGGTCATGCCAGCGAAGCCGAACGCGTGCAAGCCGCGCTCTGACCGTGCATCGAAGTGCCTCAGGCAGCACTCGCCGAGCGCGTAGAGCCCGCTGGCACCGCGCTGCGTACCGCCATCGAACCGCTCGTGATCGGCCGTGTCGTGGAAGGCGCCGATGCCGAGACGTCCGGCCGCGCCGGGCAGCGCGATCCCGGTCTCGGCGGCGAACCAGCCGCGTCCTTCGCGCGGCGACGGTGCGGTCGCTTCGTCGCCCTGCGCGATCTCGAGCGCGTCGCTCGCGAGCCCGAGGTAGGCGCCTGCGGCGAGGAAGATGCCCTCGCCGCGCCAGGCGAACTCGGCGCCGGCCGCCGCGTCCGGGAAGGTCGGCATCCCGATCAGGACGGGCGACGTGCTCGCGCTCGCGAGCAGGAACCCGCTCGCCTCGCCGAGCGCGGCGAAGGTTGCATTCGCATCGAGGATGCCGGCCTGCAGCGAAGCGCGGGTGTCGCCCAGCCGCAGCCATGCTTCGGACAGGCGGTCGACGTCCTCGTCCTGGGCGATGCTCGACAGCCCGTGCAGCGTGCCGCCGCTGGCGACCGGCTCGCCGCGGTAGCTGCGCACGGCGAGCCGGGCCGCGAGACCGCGCGCCTCGAGCAGCCGCCCGAGATCGAAGTCGAAGCCCAGCTCGACCTCCGCACGCCCCGCCGCATGGCTCGAACCGCCGCTGGCCGTCCATTCGAATGTCGCGCGGCCGCTCGCGGCGATCGGCTCCTGTTCGCGCTGGGCCACCAGGGCCATGGGGATGCCGGCGTTCACCAAGGCAATCGCGATCAGGTCGGGGCGGACACGCATGTTGGCCTCGCCCCCGTAAGGTCGAGGGCGCGCGCCGAATGTCGGCCGTCTCCTGCTGCGCGCGTCGAGTTCGCGAGCGAAGCCGTGCCTCAGGGCGGCGGCGCCCAGGGGGGTCCTCCGCACACGCGCGCGTGAGCTCGGCACGGTCCGATTCGGCGAGCGCAGGACTGAACTGAGGCAGGAACCCTGCGCCACCCCGCGTCAGCCGTCCAGGCGCGCGAGCACTTCGGCCGCGACCGCGGCGACGACCGCGTCGTCGACGGGCGCGTTGTTGCACAACAGCTGCAGCACGTGCCGGCCCTTCTGGATCAGCACGAGCGACGCGCGGTTGCCGACCGGCGCACCGCTGGCCAGTTCCTGCGCGACGCGACGCGACTTCGCACCGGCCACCACCGGGCCGTCGCCGACTTCGCCGAGCCGGCCGCCGCCGAGCTCGCGCAGGTCGCGCACCGCCCCGTCCTCGACCAGCTGCGCGAACGCCTGCGCAGTGGTCTCGTCGGCGAACTCCAGCGCGGCCAGCGAACGCCAGGCCAGCGGCGTCGGCGCCGTCGCGAACCATTCGCCGCCCGCATGCCACTTCGCGAGCAGCGGCTCGAGGGCTTCGAGGTCCCGCGCGTTCTCGCCGCGAACCAGGAGCCCACTGAGCTCGCCGCGCCCAACCGTCCAGTTGCGGCCCGCAAGACGCGCGTCGATGCCCTCGAAAGCCGAAGCAAGGCTTGGCCGCGGCTGGAGGTCTTTGCCTTCGAGCACGAGCCGCGTGCTCGGCAGATCGGTGCGCAGCACTTCCCAACATCGGTCGTCGCCGCCGCGCGCGTGCTCGGCCGCGAAGAAAGCGGTACCGCGCAGGTAGAGCATGCCGTTGTGGCCGCGCAGGCGGCGCGTGGTCAGGTCGCACGCCGGCATCTCCGCCGGGTCGTGGGCGCCCGCGAACACGGCGCGCAGCGGCGCTATCGCGGCGTCGATGCCGAGCTCCGTCGCGGCCCGTTCGCTGCAGAACACCGCGTGACCTTCGATCAACATCGAAAGCGCCTCGCCGCTGTCCGCACCGGTGCAGCGCGCGAGGCGCGTCGCGAGCCCGATCTCCTGGTCCTGCATCGCGTGCACGAGCTCGTGCAGCACCACGAGGTGGAGCACCTGGGCTTGGTCGGCGTCGCTCCACTTCACAAGCGCGAGATTGATCCCGACCATGTGCGGCAGCACATACAGCTCGCGGCTCTGCACGCCGTATTTGCCGAGCAGCGACGCGGCAAACAGGTCGGCGCGAAACTGCAGCGCTTTCTCGATACGCGCCTGCGGCTGGCCCGCGTAGAACGCGGACGTCGCCGGCTGCAGGTCATCGCGCAAAGACCGCATCACGTCGCCGACATCGGCCAGCGCCACGGCCGGCGGCTTCGCGAACTTGCGGCCCGTCGCGCG
>Ga0075418_10005355_pt1 | contig 14525 bp, 12 predicted proteins | sample SoiMetdeltSBSDD2_FD_81776 | JGI IMG/M metagenome (GOLD analysis project Ga0075418, IMG submission 81776) | Bulk soil microbial communities from a Populus tree surrounding site in Tennessee, USA - Soil MetaG P. deltoides SBSDD2 | ecosystem: Environmental > Terrestrial > Soil > Tree plantation...
GACGGCGGCAGTGGAACCACTTCGGGCGGCGTCGGCGTCTGCAGATAAATGCTCGGCGGAACTTCCTGGAACACGATCTGCGCGCCGGCGAGCGTGCGGAGCGCCCGGATTTGCGGCAGTGGCGTCGGCATCGGCGGGGGCGCCGCCAGATTCCATAGGCTGCCGATGATGTATGGGGCCGTGACGTCGCCGTGCTCGAAGGCGACGAGCACCTCGTCGCCGATGTTGGGGATGAAGTAGCTCCCGTGGAGTGGTCCGGCCATCATCGTGGCCACGCGCGCATAAGGGCTGAAGTCAAGACTGTCGATGAAGGGAAGCCGGACCTGCACCCTCCCGAGCATGAGAGGATCGGGAATACCTGGGACGACCGTGCCCACGGTCACGCCGTAGAACTTCGGGCGTACTTTCTTCTTCTGTTCTTCGTCCTCGATTCCCAACGAAGACTTGATGCCCGCCAACAGCTCATTGCTCACGGAATCAACTCCTTCCTGACCTCGAAGCTGGTGCGGAACCCATTCGAGTCGATGGTGTTGGTCGCGCTGAATACCCTGTAATCTCCGCTCCAGTCGGGGCCGAGCCCGTCGAACCGGATGACGGCGCCCGCGCGGATCCGCGGATCGCCGATCGCCGAGCCCTTTCCTGTGAGCCGGTTGTTCAGTTTTGTCCGCAGCTCGTGCGTGATTTCGAGCACGCTGTTCATGATGTCGGCCGGGCTACCGATGGGACGGTCGACGATCGTGAACACCGGACCGCCGGTCTTCGCGGCCGGCGCCGCGGCCCCTGGCAGCAGGGAAATGCCCACGCTCTCGCGATCGAAGTCGTAAAAGACGCTGACGAGAAAATCGAGCGGAATCTCGCGAAGGGTGAACTTCATCGCGACGCCGAACGCCTGTCCGACGGTCGTCACCTTCGGCGTGAACTCGAGCAGCGATTCGCCCCACGTGAGCGTCAGACGCGGCGCGTACTCCTTCATGAACCGCGAGACATACAGGATGTCTCCCTCGACCCAGAACTCCGCGTCGTAGGTCTCGGCGATCTTCGTCAGGAGCTCCAGGTGACTCTGGCCTTCCTGCTTGCGGCCGGTGCCGTTGAAGATCAGATTGACCACGCTGACCGCGGTTGATGCGCCGACGATAATCGGCTCGATCAAGGGCAGCAGCCGGTTCTCGAGCCCCAGAATCGACGCGATGATGAAGTCCGGCAGCGGGCCAAAGCCGCGCGAGTACGAGCCTTCGGACAGCCGATGGAGATAGTCGTGGGCGACGAGCGTCATGCCCGGCATGTCGCCGTTCGGAAAACTGGCTTCGACGCCGGTGATCTCGCCGATGAACATCGGATCCAGCCGATCCTGCGCGTAGCCCATCGCCAGCGTGAGTTTGTTGTCCAGGTCGAACAAGCCGGCGGGAGCGACGCTCTGGCCTGGCAGCGGACCGACCCTCACGCCGCTCGGAAACGGACGAAATCCCAATCCGCGAATGTGCTGCTGCAGCCAGCGCAGATTCTGGTTGGCGAGACCGATCTCCACGCGGTCCGCCGCGTTCTGTCCCTCCTCGTGCTTCACGCTCGTGATCGACGAGCGGAGAGCCGCCGGCAGATCCCGATCGTTGATTTGGATCCGGAAGTCGGGTACGTAGCGCGGATAGCGGCCGGCGCTCACTGAATCACCTCTCCTGTGTCGGGATCGCGGAACGGCAGCCGCGGGACCACGAGCTCGAGTCCGACCGGCAGCACTCTCGGGTTATCGATGTGGTTGCGCAAAGCGATCGGCCGCCACAGCGCCGGATTCTCGTACGCGCGCGCCGCAATGGCGCTCAGCGTCTCCCCCTGGCCAACGACGTGGAGTTTGGAAAAGTCGGCGGTCTCACGCTTGGTCTCTTTTGCTTCCTGCTCCAGATTGCAGAACTCGTTGAACGTGACCTGCAGTCGCGCGCGAACCGGCACGCCGTCGGGCCGGAACATGATGAAGCGCTGCGTCGCTTTCGCCAGGACGCAGGTGAACGAGAGCGAGCCCCAAGTGAACACGAGAATCGGCGGGGCGTGCAGCGAGCCGTCGATCCTCAGCAGATCCGTAACCTTTCGCGTCAGCGTGCGCACGTCGTCGCCAGCTCTGTTCAGCACGCGGCTGCCGTCGCGGTGTTCCTCATAGCTGTCGACGAGCAGTTCCATCTCCAGCGTCTGCATGTTGCCGTGGACGAATTGCAGGAGCGGCGCTTGTCGCCCCGGTATTGCCGCCTGCGCATACGTCGCGTCCGCGTTGACCGTGTACTCCTCGGGATTGAAGAGGACCGGGATCCGATCTCCCGTGACGTCGTTGACGATGAGCGCTTTCTCCATATCTGTTCAGCCTCGCGCCGTCCGCTCGCGATAGGCGACGATGCGCCGATCGATTGCGCGGATCACTTTGTCGGTCAGCTGGTCGACATCGACGCTCGCTATCGGTTGCTTTCGCGAGCCCTCGTCGGCATGGGTCCGCGTCGGCTTCTGACGCGCTGCTGGCGGCCCGATGGCGCTGTGCGAGTTCTCAGGTGCGCTGCCTTCAACCGTCGGCGCTGTGGTCTGGCGGCATAGGATCATGGGCAAAGCAGCTAGGCGAGTGCCGGCATGTCGAGCGATCTCCGGCGCTTCGCCGACGACGCGCCGCGGTGACGTCAGGGTCGGTGCCGGACCTACGAGAAGATCTGCCGATGGCGGAGTGGCGGGACTCTCCAGCCGATGCTGTCGACGTGCGAGGCGCCGGACGACATCCGGAGGCGCGCCCGTAGCGCCATTCTCGTCAAAGCGCGATGGCGGCGAATTGCTCACAAACGTCACCGCGAGCCGGGGTGCGATCTCCACGCGCGTGTCGAAGGAGGAGATCCGAGCCGGCGACATCCGCGGGTTCTGCCGGACCGTCAGATCCAGTAGCGGCGCGATGAGCGGCACTTCGCCGTAGCGGCGTGCGATGGCTGCCGCGAATGCATTGACGTTCGAGGCGTGCTCATTCATTGTTCATCCGCGCGTTCAATGCCGAGATTTCTTCGACCCATCGCCGGCGATCGGCGTGCTCCAGTGCCATCACCTGGTCGTGCGGCCAGTGGAAGTGATAGGCAACGAAGGCTACCTCCTGGTGGAGCTGGCCAAGGGGGTAGCCAACAACCCCTCCAGTTCCGCCGTCTCCGGCCGGAACTCGTGCTGGCACTGCGGACACGAGACGAGCCCGTGCCCGTTGTCGAGCCGATTCACGTCGTTGTAGAGGTTCTGCAGGTATGCGAGATCGGTCGCGTACAAGCCTTCGATGATTTTCGGATTCACCTGCGGAATGCCGCCCAGTCTCGTGACGACGCGTGATAGGAGGATCACGATGAGATACGCCTGGTTCTTCACCACGCGTGGATCTTTGAGCGGCAAGATCTCGTCGGCGGCCGTCGCCCGCCGCATCACGCCTTCGCGGTGCAAGGCCCCCTCGTCGTCGAGGTAGCCGCACGGCAGCGTGAAGTCGTACTCCGTTTGAAACATGTGCATCTCCTCAGGCTCGCGCGATGCCCTCGTGGGCGAGCTCCAACGTCTCGATTGCGACGTCGCTCGTCTCCGCATTGAAGTCCGGTCCATCCCACTTTGCCGGCCATGCCCGGACGAAGTTCCATCGCGCGACCTCGCCCCCGGCGCGATCGAGGAGGACGATCGAACCGTTCTTGCGCTCGATCTGCTTCCGCATCGCCCCTTCTACGGTGCGCCGGTGCCAGTCATAGAGCTCGCGATCGTCGGTGAGGCCCCACTTCAGCGAGATATTGCTGTACTTCGTCATGCCGGGGAGCTTCCGCGTTGTCGTGTTCTCACCGCCTTCCCGGTGCTCGATCATGTCGATCGTCGAATCGAAGCCGCTGACCTGCTGGAAGGCGGCGCGCTGAATGCCGTCGATTTCGACCCGGAAGTTGTAACCGCCATATGGATCCTTGAGCTCGCCGGTCGCCATCGCGTTCCTCCTTCCTCAGCCTTCCGTCACTTGAGAACCGCCCTGCCACATGCCGATGCGGACGATGATGAACTCCGACGGGAACGACGGCCTGATGCCGATCTCGATGTACAGCCGGCCCAGTGCGCGCTCGCTGTCGGGGTTGATCGCTTCGTCGATCCGGACGTAGAACGCGTCTTCGGGCTTCTCGCCGAAGAGGGCACCGTCGCGCCAGACGCGGGTCAGGAACTCGGTTATCGTGCGTCTGAGCTTCTGCCAGAGCTGCAGGTTGTTCGGCTCGAATACGGCCCAGCGCGAGCCTTCCTGAATCGATTCTTCGACATAGAGAAACAGCCGACGAATGTTGACGTACTGCCACGCCGTGAAGGTGGATGTCGTCCGCGCACCCCAGACGACCGGCCGTGACGAATCGGGAAACACCCGGAGAACGTCGATTCCATCCAGGTTGAGCACCCCTTGCTGCTCGTTGTTCATGTCGAGCGCGACGCCAAGCGCGCCGTTCAGGATGTAGTTCGCCGGCGCCTTGTGAACGCCGCGCTCCGTATCGCCGCGTGCGTACACGCCCGCGATGTGGCCTGAGGGCGGCACCAGGATCAAGCCCGTGTCGACATGCGGCACCCAGATAAAGGGGAAGTACAACGCGCCGAAGCCGCGCTCCGAGCGCAGGACGTCTACGACATCCGCAATCGCGCGCGTCCCGGGCGCTTGACCATCGAGAGTGGCGTTGGGAGGCGGGTCGAAGATCGCAAACCGATCGGCCATCTCCGTGCAATGGGTCAGAAGCGCCAACTGCACGGCGTCTCCATCGGGGCCGCTGAGACAACGGCTGTCTGGAGCGGCAATGAAATTCACCTCGTCTACCGTGCGTAGCGCATCCAGTGCGGCCTGATAGTGGGCAACGCCGAGCGCGGCGGGATCGTCGACGGCGCCGTTGTCCAATGTCAGCGGCTGCGGTGTCACCGCGGGCCGTAGCAGAGGCAGCGGGGCGTTCGACGGTGGGTTGACCTCTTCGACGGCGACCTGATTGAAGGGATTTGCGGCAAGAACCGTAGCGAAGTAACGCGGATTGTTGCGCGCCATCGACAGGTGCTCTCGAACTTCGGCACCATTGCTCACATCGAGCGTGAACTCCTGCGAAGTAACATCGATCGCCTGCGCTCCGGGGTCGCGGCTCAGGGGACCGACGCCGAGGTTGGCCTCGAGCTCGACGCGGAAGGTGGTGAGGTCAGGAGCGATCCGTTCCGTTTGAACCGACGCGACGACGGCTGTTGCGGTCGTCGCCCCCTGCACGATCCTGATCACGCTTCCTGCGCCGAGCGTGTGGCCGTCGGTTGTGCTGTCGACTCTGATGACGCGATCGCCGCTTTGCAGATCGGCCAGCCGCAACGTTCCGCCGTCGAAGGCCTGGTTGAGCGTCTCTTCGACGACCAACGTGCCGCCGGCGATGCGACGAACAGTTACCGTCTGCGTGTTTGCGCCGAGGGTGAGCAGCACGCGGTCCCCGACGCGGAACCGTGCGGCATGCTGCGCGGCGGTCTCCGGAGCCGGTGGATCGGCGATCGTGATCGCGCTGCCGCCGGCGGCGGCCGTCGCAATCGTCTCGGCATCCGGGACGAATGCCGTCGTCGTCACGTACGACGTGTGTGTTACGGCGATCGTCACTGCCGACGGGCCCAGCTCGCGACCGCGGACGTGCAGTGTCGGTTGCGCCTGCGCGATCGGCCGGCTGTCCAGCAGATCGCGGAAGGCGTAGGCGCCAGTGCTCGCGCGCACGATGAAAGCGCGTCGGCCGCCGTTCGCGAAAAACCCCCGGACGGCGTACCACGAGTAGAAGCCATTCAGCGGCCGCTTGCCGAAGCGGCTTCGAAACTCATCGAAGCTCGTGATAAAGGTTGGCACATTCGGATCGCCGCTTGCCGCGGGCCCGAGAAACGCGCCGTTGCTCGTGGCCACGCCTCCGATGGGGTTCTCCCCCGGCCGCTCTTCGATGTAAACGCCTGGGAACGAATACTGCGTAGCCATGGCCTTCCTTTCGTCGCTGGCTATGGAAAGCTGATGTCGTACTCGCCTGTTTCCGATGGAACGGCGACCTCGCGCGGCGGCAGATCGGGCAGCCCTGTCGCGACTGCGCGCAAACGGTAGCGGCCCTGACGCAGCCGTCCGAAGAGAAAGCGTCCATCGCTGCCGGTGATCAATCGACGGTTGACGGCTTGCAACTCGGGCGGATCGAACCCGACGATCTGCACCCACGCACCGCCCACGGCGGTCGTGCCGCCGGCGAGGACGCGGCCGCCGAGAGTGGCCAGCACGTCGGCCGTCGCTGGATTCGCCGTCATTCGGTAGTCGGCAGTCAGCGTGGTGACCGCGGGAGATTCGAAAGCGGGCTGCAACAGTACGACCGGTATCGTGACCGTCAGGTGCAGCGCCGGCTTCCACGGGAGCTTCATCGTGTTCCAGAAGTCACCGAGGTTCCGGATACCGTCGACTTGCACGACGTCGAGCGGCAGGTCGTCGCGCAGCGGCAGCGGGACGGAGGCAAGCGTCTGGCCCGACGGAATAAACACGCCGGGTTTGTAGACCTCCGGGGCCGAGAGCGGACGATGGCGCATGAGCACTTCGAGCACGTCGTAGAGGAGTGCGTGCTCATCAATCGCCGGTTCGACCGCGGGCGTGACCGTAACGGGACTCCATGCGGTGACGACGTAATGGCAGTCGAGGCGGGGCGGCGCCGAGCGTTCGAGATACCAGCCGTCCTGCGGCTCGCGCGTCCGCGCGTTCGAGCGGAGCTTCATGTTTTCGCGCAGGTCGTAGAGATAAAAGTTGACGCGTTGCTCGCCGGCGCCGAGCACGGCGAGGCGCCATTCCTCGGTCGGCGGCTCGAAGCCGATCTGGGTCACTCCCGCCAGCGCGGTGACGCGCGACTGGATAAGGTCACGAAGCACGTCGTCGAGACGGTCGATCATGGGCCTCGCTTCTAACTCTCGCTATCGGCGGCCGCGCCGCGATCACTCTCGTTTCTCCCCACAAGTACCGGATCTATTGCTGATCCTGCTCACAGGTAGCGTCATAGTTTTTCGTAAATGATCCGTGCATTGGGCCAACCAACAGGGGTCCCTTCGGTGCGATAGAAAGGACCACCGAGGATATCTTCGGGACGAGTGGGCCTCTCAATCGGCCCAGGAGAGACGTCGATGATCTTTCGATAACCGGGCGGCGGCGGCGCTTTGAGGAGTTTGTTGAAGTCCGGATTGATTCCACGTTGCCCTTTAAAGACTTCCGCCTTACCTTGAACAATGATCCGGCCGCCAGGACGCAGCGCCTTTCCGAGCTCAGTGATATTTGGCTGATAGCGCCTCGGGTTGTTTATCAGCACGGTGTCGAACCGGCCGACGTATTCGGGGGGAACTGGTCTTTCTGCGTCGAGGTATTTGACGCCAGCACGGGTCTGCACATCAGTCTGGGTGACATTGACGAGAGCCTTTTCCGGCGGAAGACCTAGCTCTGTCTGTTTCGGCCCAGACCCTACCTCTAGTACTTCGGCAGCCTTTGGCTGCTTAGCCGCCGGTACCCGTACCGGCGGCCCTGTTGCTCTGAAGCCACCTGTTTCACCTCCACCTTCCAGCGATTTGATGGCATCGTCCCAGTCTCCGCCACCTCCGACGCCAGAACTTTTCGATCCGACATTCGGCGACGAGGGCGGCGGACCGGCTGCGGACTGTCGCGTTGGCTCAGAGGCCTTTGTTGTTGCCGAACTCTGCTCCGTCGTCGTTGGGCGGGGTTGTGTGGCTCGAGCTGCCGCACCAGCGACCGCGGAGAACAATAGCCCTTGCGGGTTGGTGATAGCTGCCCACACCTCCTTCTCGAGTTGCTCCCACGTAATTCTCTTGCCGCCTTTAGCAGCGTCGTACCCGCGCTGCACGACCGTCATAACAATGCTCGAGATCGCGTGGGCGCCGGCACCCTCAAATGCGCCGATGATGGCCTCCTTCGTCAGACTTGCGGTAGCAGGGTTTCGCGCAGCAGCGCCAACAAGCCAGTTCACGATTCTGTTTGTGGCGGGGCCACCGAACCGCGCCAATAACGCGCTGGTTACCGCGGCAACGCCCAACCGCCCCCAGTCGACGTTCTCACCCGCTAGAGCCTTGCCGGCTGCTTCTGACAATTCCGGGACGGTCCCGGTGCCCCCAATTACCCACGGCGCCGCAGCAGCTGGCAGCGTCGTTCCCATTGTGAGGAGAGCGATCGCTCCGGCCGCCGTCGACTTGATGCCGAGAATCATGCTTTCGGCACCCTCTGCTTGATGCTCGAGTAGTCGCCCCTGCGACTTCCGGAGTTCGTCGAGCCATGCTCGTGCAAGCGACAGGCGGCGCTCGGCTTCACTGACGGCGTGCGGCCCTCCTTTGTCGAGTATCGCAATCCCACGGTCTGCGTGCTCGATCGCCGTTCTGGGAAGACTTGCCTGCAGCTCTATCGCACCGCCGAAGAACCCGAGCACCCCCTCCTTTGCGCCTTGCTGCTTCTGGTGCGCGTTCCAAGTTGCCGTTACCTCCTCCTTGATGGCGCGAAGCTCGCGGTACAGATTGCGTGTCCGTATTGCCTGCTCGCCCTTCGGCTGCGGAATGACGGTCACTTTCTTGCTCTCACCAAAGCTCAGTCCCCACGCCTGGACTGGCGCTAGCGTTAGTGCCTCACCCTCCTTAGGCGCGACAACGTTTCCTTTTTCATCCGTTCGCAATCCGGGAACATTCAAGACTCCAGGCCCGGAAAGTGGAGGAACCGAACTCTTGCCGAGTCTGGCGGCAAGATCCTTCTCCTGACGTTTCAGAAAACCCACCCGGATTGCCAACGAGCTGCTGCGAGTCGAGCTGATAGGCCCTTCGAGCTCGGCCTCGAGCTGCTCTCGCTCTTGTCGGACTCGATTCAGCATGTCTTCCATGTTTTGGCGACTCATCTCCTGACGCTGAACGCCTGTTCCAACTCCGATCGAGACCGCAACGGGGCCGCGTTGGGTTCTGGCGGCACGCGAACCTGCTTCGGAAGCCTCGCTTTCAGCTAGCGACGCCGACCCGCGGTGCAGATGCGACTGGGTCTGCTGGAGAACGTGCGCCAGTTCGTGCGCGAGCAACCGCCGGCCGCCCGCGGTCCGGGGCGCATAACGGTCCGGACCGAAAACGATGTGATTGCCGAACGTGTATGCCCGTGCGAGCTGAGCATCGGCAGAAGCCGCAGCGTCAGCGTCCGCGTGGATGCGCACGGCGCTCAGATCCGTCCCGAATCGCTCCTCCATCTCTGCCCGTACTGAAGACTCCATAGGGCGTCCTGTGCATGAAGGCCTTCCGCATGGCATGTACTGAGATGTGAGCAGGCGCTCAACGGCCTGGTTGCCAACTGCGCGTTGTAGCGCTGTGAGTTCTCCATCCGGGCGGCGCTGCGCAGCAGATGGACTTGTATCAACGCCTACCTGTCGACCGAGCATTGACGAGTGTGCTCTTGTGGAGACCCGTGATTGCTGCCGGGCAGTCATGTCACGTCTCAAGACGATCGCGGCAGTACCGGCACTGCTTCCATGCTCATGAGTTTGCCCATCTTTTGATACTCGCGCCGCGTCGCATGGAGCACGTGCGCCATGCGAACGCCGTCGCCGTCCGCAGCTGCGAGCACGGCAGCCGCGAGCGCGATGTTCTTGATGTTCCCGCCGCTCAACTTGAACTGCTTCGCCAGATATGCGGCATCGACATCCCGATCCACCGGCGTTGCCGCTGGCCAGATGCCCGTCCAGATGCGTCGTCGTCCCTCATCGTCGGGAAACGGAAACTGGACGGTGAACGCGAGCCGGCGGACGAACGCTTCGTCGAGGTTGGCGCGCAGGTTCGTCGCAAGAATGGCGATGCCCTCGTACTCCTCCATCTTCTGAAGCAGGTACGAGATCTCCACGTTCGCATAGCGATCGTGGGCGTCTTTGATCTCCGAGCGCTTCCCGAATAGCGCGTCGGCCTCGTCGAAGAACAGGATGGCGTTGGCGTTCTCGGCCGCGGTGAAGATGCGGTCGAGGTTCTTCTCCGTTTCTCCGATCCATTTGCTGACGACGCTCGAGAGGTCGATCTTGTAGAGATCGAGACTGAGCTCGTTCGCCAGAATCTCGGCCGACATGGTCTTGCCGGTGCCAGACGGGCCCGTGAACAGCGCGTTCACCCCCTTGCCGTGCGACAGCTTGCGGCCGAACCCCCACTCGTCCAGGACCAGACGCTGGTGGACGACTCGGTGGCAGATCTCGCGAAGCTGGGCCAGTGCATCTACCGGAAGGACGATGTCCGTCCACACGTACCGCGAATCAATCTTGCGTGCGAGCGATCCCAGATCGTGCCCCGTCTGGAGGCGCGCCGCGGCGAACAGGTCGCGCCCGTCGACGCGATCGGTTTCGGCAGCTGATCGTTCGCGATCGTCAGCGCTGCTGCGAAGGCGCGCGAGGTGACGGACGCCATTGGCGGCCTCCTCGATTTGTCCCGGAAGCAGCCGGTAGCGATCGGCGACGGCGTCGAGTGCGTCGGGTTCGGCGTCGAGGCCCTCGCGCCGCAGGCTGGTTGACCAGAAAGCACGGCGCTGCTCGAAACCGGGAATGGTAAATTCGACTGTTACCACACCGGTCGCGCGGGTGCCGCTCACAGATTGAGGCGGCATCCAGGGGCGTGAGCCGGCGTGGATCGTCACGCCTCGCGACGCGGCGATGCCGTTCATCAACCGCGCGTATTTGATTGCGGACTCGTCAGGACGGATCGCGTCGGCGCCGTCGAGAAAGAGCACCGCATTCAGCAGCCATGCCTCGCGGGCGAGCAGATCGATGGCCGTTTCGAAATCGTAGGCGACTGCCGGCATGCGGCCGAGGTCCGTCGTCAGCAGCCGGCAGCCGACATCATGCGCGAGTGCTTCGGCGGCAGCGCGCTGGCCGGCACCATGGGCTCCGTGAAAGTACAGTCGAAGAGGGCGGTCTGTGTCGCGCCTCTCGGCGGCGAGATCGATGAGCGTTCGCTCGAGGTCCGAGTCGAGCGGTACGTCGTCAAATGAGATGGCTGGTTCGATCAGCTCGCAGAACGGCGTCAGGCGGGGATCGATGCCTTCGCTGCCCGCAAAAAGGCGCAGACTCTGCTCGTCCAGCTTGATCGCGCGCGCGAGCAGCGGCGGATCCACCTGATTCGGATCGCTGACCAGGCGGACGAGCGCGTGACGGATCAGCGGCGCGCTCGACGCGAAGTGGGTACGCCGCGCGAGCTTGTCGCCCGCCGTCTGGCACAAGAGATCCAGCGCGAGGTTCACACTGGGCCGGCGCCGTGTCACGTCATCCTGCAGATAGGCGTACAGCCGCTCGTACCTGAGATCGAGCTCAGGCGCGAGTGCAATGATGATGACGCCCAGATCGAACGTCGAGAGTCCGAACGATCGCATGAGCCATGTGAGTCGCGGCACCTGGTTCGTTGCGCTCTCGAGGCCTTTGATCGCGTCACCGTCCCCGGACCGGAGCGCTGGCGCGCCAGGTTCGCGCGCAAGCAGTCGCGCGACGTCCTCGTCGCTGATGTGGAGGCCTCTGAACGGATCACGTGTGCCGCCCGCGCCGTACAGCGCATCCGCCGCCGTTGCCGCCCGCGCAAGGATTGCATCGAGCCACTTCAGCGCTGCCAGCAAGGCGTCGCCGTCTGGCGGAGGCAATGCCGCATCCGCGGCGCCGCGCCGGACGACATTCGCGTCAGCCTGACTTGTCGATCGGCGGGATCGGCCCGAACGAGCTTTCGTAGCTCGTGAGCGATTTGCGGAGTGTTTCGAGGAGCGCCTTGGCATACGGTGGGCTCGTGATCACCTTCGTGTGCCACTGAGGATCGCCCGTCTCGGGGAAGTACTGCCCGAACTCGAAGACGAATTCGAACGCGTTGAAACCGCTGTTGAAACAGTTCGCGTATCGCCCTTCGAATGGTGCATGGTCCTTGTCCGCTGCGGGATCCTCATTCATCGAGAGGACTCTCACCGGTCGCGATGTCCGTCGTTCGGCTACAAACGACGGACAGAGCACGAACGCTGCCACGCCACACATGTCAAGCGTGCGTCCGCGAAAAAGGGCCGATCGAGCAAGTTAGAGACGGACGGGAGTCGCCGCGCCGAATGGTTGCCTCACGAGTGTCACAACCGGCGTGAGACAGGTGAGTCAAGAAACGCGGCGCGGGAAAAGGGGATTGGAAGTCGGGCGCTGTTACAACCTGTCAGGTCGTTACAGCGCGAAAAGCCCGGTAGCCAGCAGACGTCGAACATCAACCCGAGCTACAGATTGCACCGGCTCTACAGCCGAGAACCGGTACCTCCTGCCTGTCACCGGCCCCACGATGAGAATTGGTGCAGCCGCGGTATATCGGAGCGTGACGGCTCCAACGTCAGGAACCCGTTCTCGGATGTTTCTCGCGGCCGGAGCGGTGGTCGACCGCTGGGGTCGAGCGTCCCGCACCTGCGGTGAACGCGTCGGTCGAACCGGTGCTGGAGCGGTCGTCCCCTGATTCCGCAGCGCCGCGCGCTTGCCTCCACAGCAGCCCATCGTCATCTCCCTCCGCGTCCGGCAACTCGCGAATCGTCACCGGTCCACGCTCAGTGCGCTCGAGCAGGCAGGCCCCGGCAGACAACGCTAGCCAGACGAGCAGTATCTCCAGACCGCTTCGGCCGACGAGAAATGCAAATGGCGCGGCGACCCACAGGCTCAGGCAGTTGAAGCAGTCCATCAGTCGGCCAACTACGCCTGCCCCCGTACGAAGCCTGAGCGTCAACAGCACGTCGCCCGGGCCATCCTCGCGCGAGATCAGGTGTGTGACTCGCCAGGTCGCGAGGAGCGCCAGTACAAAACTGAACCAGACTGAATCCATCGCGCGTCATGCCGAGACGATCTGGTGCTTGGCCATCTTCCGGTACAGCGTCATCCGCGACCAGTGCAGCTGCTTGGCTGCCTTGCACTTGTTCCAGTTGGTCTCGAACAGGGCCGACAGGACGCGCTCGCGCTCCATCCGATCGGCTGTGCCGGCGGGGGCAACGGCGTGTATCGCCGCGGCCGCCTCACGCAAATACGAGGGCAAGCGCCCCGGAGTGATGGTTCCGTACGGATAACCCACGATCGCCCCTTCGAGCACGTTCTTCACCTCGCGCACGTTGCCCGGCCAGTCGTACCGTACCATCGCCTCCAACGCTGACGCCGTGATTCCGGAGACGCGCGTGCCCATACGCGCGTTGAGCGCGCCGATGTAGTGGTGAACGAGCGAAGGGATGTCTTCCCGGCGTTCTCTCAGCGCCGGCAGATGGATCCGTACGACGTTGAGCCGGAAGAAGAGATCTTTCCGAAACCTGCCCTGCGCCAACAGCGGTTCGAGTTCCAGATTCGTTGCGGCGGTGATTCGAATGTCAAGCGTCACCTGCCTGCGACCACCGAGCCGGTCCGCCTCCTTGGTTTCGATCACGCGGAGGAGCTTCGCCTGCGCAAACGGGGTCATGTCACCGATCTCATCGAGGAACACGGTGCCGCCATCCGCGCGCTGGAGTTTGCCCTCGAAGGCGGCATGGGCGCCGGTGAAGGCCCCGCGCTCGTAGCCAAACAGCTCGCTCTCGAGAAGCGTATCGGGAATCGCGGCACAGTTGAGGCGGACGAGCGGCCTTGCTCGACGGGCGCTGTGGGAGTGAATCAGCTCGGCGACCAGCTCTTTGCCGGTCCCCGTCTCGCCGGTGATGAGCACCGTACTGTCGGTCGAGGCGGCCTTCATGATCGAGCCGAGTACCGTTCGAATGCCGCGGCCTTCGCCGATCATGCGCGGCGGATCGGGAAGCGCGCTGCGCGTCTCGCACGACTGGCCGCCTGAGGCTCCGCCGCGCTCCAGACAGTGATGCACGCTCGCCAGTAGTTCCTCGAACAGAACCGGCGGCATCAGGTAGTCCGTCACGCCAGCGCGCAACGCCGCGATCGCGACCGCTTCGCTGCTTTCAGCGGGGATCACGATCAGCGGAACAGTGGCGGTCTTGCGACGAATTGCGTGCGCCGCGTCGAGGGCGCTGCACGCCCCATGCGCCGGAAGCCGCAGCAGCAGAATCCCGTGCGTCTGACCTTCGGCGTGACGCAGGGCTTCCAGCACATCGAATGTCGTCACCACATCGTGTCCGGAGCCTCGAAACGACTCAGCCACACGAGTCGGCAGCCCTTCGCCTTCGGCAATCACGATGAGCCCAGTTGACATATGAGGCGTCACCGACATTCGTCGCCTCGTGCTGGGCTGACGTACCCTCCGGACTCGGCCAGCCGCGAAGAAGAACGCGAGAGTGTTCTTTCTAGACCCGTCGCGCGTTGATGTCCAGATGTTTTTGGTCAGGCCGCAGGGCAAACGTAGCGGGCGTACAGCTGAGCTGCGCCAGGAGGCACGCACTCTCCGTCGTCACCCGTGGTCATCGTGTGAAGCCGCAGCGCGAGACCAGCGCGATGAATCGCGGATCCTGGCGATAATCGTCCCACTTGGCATCGACCGGCAGAAAGATCAGGTGGACATCGCGCGCCGCATAGGCGCGA
>Ga0075418_10005358_pt1 | contig 14524 bp, 11 predicted proteins | sample SoiMetdeltSBSDD2_FD_81776 | JGI IMG/M metagenome (GOLD analysis project Ga0075418, IMG submission 81776) | Bulk soil microbial communities from a Populus tree surrounding site in Tennessee, USA - Soil MetaG P. deltoides SBSDD2 | ecosystem: Environmental > Terrestrial > Soil > Tree plantation...
CAGGTGGGCCACCTCCTGGCCCTCTTCCTCCGAGGTGATGATCTTGGTGCGAGGGTACATGGGCAGTGGTTTAGTGACCAGCCTGACCCCCTCCTGGGCCATAGGCTTGAGGCCGTTCTGTAAGACACTCATGAGTACCACGTAATCCGGGTGCACGTGCACCACCGACACCACGTCAGGCCGGTTCTTGTAGATACATGAGTGGATCTTCACCTCGCTACACTGGAGCGAGTACGGTGGCCCATCGACCCAGTTGCCCTCCAGATCGCACACCACCATGTCTTCGGGCCGCATGCGCGATAGCACGTCCATGCGGTAGCCGCGGCCTTTGACCACGAACAGGTTTGGGGCACTGGGGACGCGCATGCTCACATGGCCCAGCGAGGCCCGCACGCCCGCCGCCAGGCCAACCTCAGCCAGGATACGGTTGCCGATGGCCGCCTCGACTTTTGCTGCTTCCAGGGAACTCCGGTCCGCCATAGCTCTCTCCTCCCGTAGGCAATGGGGGCACGCCGCCACACGCCGTCCCAGACTTCTCTCGTCGACCGTCCCCATTGTGCGCCAGTACCCCGGCAGTGTCCACACCGCCTGGCAAGGGCTAGTAGGCGTCGCACTGGTGCGACAGCATGATCTCCCGGTGCTCACGGGCCGATTGCATGATCGCCAGCACTACCTCCAGCGTTGCGGTGCCCCAGCGACCATCGTGGCGCACTGGACGGCCAGTGGTGAGGGCCTGGTACATCTCGTCCAGTTCGGCCATGCGCTCGTCGTGGAGACCCTCCACGGGTACCTCCCGCTGGCCGTCGTCGTCGTACACCCACAGACCATTGGGCGACTGGCGCACGTCACCCCGCGTGCAACTCACGACTACGAGACCCAGGTCGCCCTGGAAGCCGCGGGCCGTGGCCGGCCGGGCGGCCGGCTCGGTGGCACCTGCCTCGCGGGTGCCACCGAAGCGTACCTCATTCTTCATCAGGGCTTCCTGGTCAGCATTGGTCTGCCCCGCCCGGATGGCCCGCCGCAGTTCAGCGCTAGCGGCGCGGTAGCGGGAACTCCCCGCCCACGGCACCAGCTCGTAGGTGGAGAAGTACCCGTAGCCGTTGTGCACAATAGTCGCTGGCACGCCGTTCTCGAACTCCAGAAAGGCTACGTAGTACCCCTCCATGTCTCGACCCGGGAACCACTTGCCCGTCATGGCACGTACGCTGCGCACCCGACCACCACCCAGCAGGCGGACGGTATCCACCTGATGTGGGCCCTGGCGATAGACGATGCCGCCGCCCGTGCGGATGTCCAGCTCCTGCGGCATGCGCGGACGGAATATCCAGTCGGTGTACGACCAGACATTGATCGCCTGTACATCGCCGATTGCGCCCGACGTGATGAGCCGCCGCATGGCCTGGTTGGCGGCCATGAGGCTAGCAGTGTGGCCGCATAGCAACTGCATTCCATGCTTTTCGGCGGCCTCGGTCATGCGCCGGGCTTCGTCCAGCGTCAGAGCCATGGGTTTCTCCACCACCACATGCTTGCCATGCTGGGCTGCGGTGATGGTGTGCTCGCAGTGGAACTGATTGGGCGTGGAGATCCACACCACCTCCACCTCCGGGTCTCGGCACAGTGCCTCCACCGAGGTATAGGTGCGCCCCTGGAAGCGGGCTGTGAACGTCGCCAGGGCTTCCGGACGCACATCCGCAGCGGCCATGAGCTGGATGTAGGGAGCGTTGGCCATGGCCCGGATCACCTGGACAGCGCCGGCTCCCAGACCCGCTATGCCCACCTGCATGCGGCGGGCAGATGGGGAGGGGCCCGGTGCGGGTGCGGTACTGCTCGTCATGGCTGGCCTCCTGTTGCGCCCCTCTTTCCCCTCTCCCTCTGGGAGAGGGAGAAGGCAGCGGTTATGTGCTGACGGCACGTGCCTGGGCGAACAGCGCCTGCACATGCGGTGTGATGGGGCTGTACTTCGCCGCCGGGCCACCGAAGCGCTCGGTCTTATCACGCTCGGTGACGATTTCGATGCAGGCGGCCCCCGCCGGATCGCGGAAGACGTTCATCGGCTCCTGGCCCAGTTGCATCTGTCGCAGGTTATCCTTCAGCATCTTGCGGTACAGGATGATGCCCTCATCAGAGTGCCCCAGGCGCTCTTTGGTGCGGTCGGCGATGGCGCCCTGGGTGACCCAGGCGAAGATGTCCTGGCCGGGAGCGTTGTCCATCAGCGCCCAGGGCGGCTGGCCCTCGGCATTGGGTAGCGGTAAGGGGATATCGAAGACCGGCACCGCGTCCTGATGTAGGGGGCTGACACCCGGCGTGTACACGGTGTAGAAGATGTGCAGCGTGTTGGTGTCGTCCACCGGCACGCGGAACTGGAAATTCAGCGCGTCCTGCGGACCCACCACCAGCGTGTTCGGGAACAGGATGGGATGACCGCGCTGCCAGTCAGGCGAGTCCTCGTCCTCATCACCCCACATGCGCCGCTTGATGATGCCGTGCTGGAATGGGTCGAACCCAATGCGCTTGTGCGCCATCACCACGCGGTCCTGCGGGCGGTCCAGCTGCTCCTGCACGTAATTGGCAAAGTCCTGGTGCAGCCACTCCACGTGCACCGGGTCCAGCGAGTTCTCCATAATCTGCAGCCAGTTGCACGGGATGACTGACACGCCGATATCGCGCATGGAGTCAGGGCGGATGAGCGGCTCCCAGCGGGGCAGCAGCGGCGCCGGCGACGGGCCCAGATAGGCCCAGAGCAGCCCGCCCAGCTCTTGCACCGGGTAGGCCTGCAACTTGATCTTGTCCTTGAAGTGCGCCTCCGGGTCGACCTCTTCCTCATAGGGCTGCTCGATGCAGGCGCCGGTCTCGTTGTAGGCCCAGCCGTGGTATGGGCAGCGCAGGCCGTGCTCCAGGGGCACGCCGTAGAGCAGGTTGATGCGCCGATGGGCACACAGCGGTTCGATGAGCCCGTAGGTCCCGGAGCGGTCCTTGTACAGCACCAGATCCTCACCCAGGAGGCGAACCATCTTCGTGAACTTCTTGCCCGTCAGCTCTGAAGACCCCCCAATGGGGTGCCAGTAGCGCCGCAACAGTTCGCCCATGGGCGTGTCCAGCCCCACTCTGGTGAGCAATTCATTCTCTTCGGTAGAGATCATCGCCGTCTTCCTCCCTCTTCTTGCGCTTTGCAGGCAGTTACCACTGTAGGGTACTACGGAGGCCAAACAATTACCATCGGGTCTCCGAAAAACCCGGGTACTGGGGCATCCAGGCCTCTCGCAGTACGCCAGTACTCACGTCCGCCTTGACACGGCCCGGGATGGCGCGTACCGTGTGCACGGTGTCGGAGTGGCAGCCTGAGGTGGGGAGGCGCGCATGACATTTGACGAGACGTTGACCCGGGTCCTGGAACTGCTGCAGCGTGACGGTCGAGTGTCGTATCGGGCGCTCAAGCGCCGCTTCGCCCTGGATGAGGACTACCTCGACGACTTGAAGGCCGAAATCATCCAGGCCAAACGGCTGGCGGTGGACGAGGACGGGGCCGTGTTGGTGTGGACGGGGGGCGCGATACCGGCCCCCGTGTCAGCCAGCGCCCCGGCGCGCGCCCCGCTGACGTACACGCCGGCACACCTGGCCGAGAAAATCCGCGCCGCCCGGCCGGCCCTGGAAGGTGAGCGCAAGCAGGTTACGGTGCTTTTTGCCGACCTCAAGGGCTCGACGGAATTGATCGCGGGGCTCGATCCGGAAGCGGCCCAGACACTGCTGGACCCGGCGTTGCACGTCATGATGGACGCGGTGCACCGCTATGAAGGCACCGTGAACCAGGTGCTGGGCGATGGCATTATGGCCCTGTTCGGGGCGCCAGTGGCCCACGAAGACCATGCCGTGCGGGCCTGTTACGCGGCCCTGGCCATGCAAGCGGCGCTGCGCCAGTACGCCGACGAGGTGCAGCGCGCCCATGGCCACGAGCTCCAGATGCGGGTGGGTCTCAATGCTGGAGAAGTCGTCGTCCGGGCGATTGGCAACGATCTCCATATGGACTACTCAGCGGTGGGTCAGACGACGCATCTGGCGGCCCGCATGGAGCAGCTCGCCCGGCCCGGCGCGGTCCTGATCACCCCGGCGGTGCATCGGCTGGTCGAAGGCTACGTGCAGGTCAAGCCGTTGGACCCGATGCCGATCAAGGGCCTGCGCGACCCGCTAGAGGTCTATGAGGTGGTGGGCGCGGGGCCGGTGCGCACCCGGCTACAAGCGGCCGCGGCGCGGGGCCTGACGCCCTTTGTGGGCCGCCAGACCGAGATAGCGGCCCTGCACCAGGCCCTCGAACAGGCCCGCGCGGGCCACGGCCAGGTGGTGGCGGTCCTCGGCGAGCCCGGCGTGGGCAAATCCCGCCTCTTCTGGGAGTTCCCCCAGTCTCCGCACGTCCACGGCTGGCTTGTGCTCGCCAGCCGCGCGCTCGCCTACGGCACGGCCACGCCGTATCTCCCCGTCATCGACCTGCTCACCGCCTACTTCACAGATCGAGGCGGGCGACGACATGCACCAGCGGCGTGCGAAGATTACCAGCGCACTCCTGACGCTGGGCCGCGCCCTGGAGTCCAGCCTCCCAGCGTTCCTGGCCCTGTTGGATGTGCCAGTCGACGATCCCCAGTGGCAGGCCCTCGAGCCTGGCCAGCGCCGCCAGCGCACCCTTGAGGCCTGGACGCACCTGCTGCTGCGCGAAAGCCAGGTGCAGCCCGTGCTGGTGGTCGTGGAGGATCTGCACTGGAGCGATGCGGAGACGCAGGCGTGTCTCGATCACCTGGTCGAGCGCTTGCCCGCCGCCGGCCTGCTCCTCCTGGTCAACTATCGCCCGGAGTACCAGCACCAGTGGGGGCAGAAGACCTGCTATACTCAGCTCCGGCTCGCCCCGTTGCCGGTGGCGAGCGCTGCAGAAATCCTGCGGGCTCTGCTGGGCGACGATGCCAGCCTGGAGCCCCTCATGCGCCTGCTGATTGACCGCACAGAAGGCAATCCGTTCTTCCTGGAGGAGAGCGTCCGGACCCTGGTGGAGACCGGCGCCCTGGTGGGTGAGCCGGGGGCCTATCATCTGGCGCAGGGCCTGCCGAGCATTCAGGTGCCGGCCACCGTGCAGGCGGTCCTGGCCGCTCGCATTGACCGCCTGCCACCGGAGACGAAGCGCCTGCTCCAGACCGCCGCCGTGATTGGCACCGAGGTGCCCCTGCCACTGCTCCAGGCCATCGCCGAGCTGTCGGAGGACGCTCTGCAACGCGGTCTAGTACACCTGCAGGCCGCCGAGTTCCTCTACGAGACCCGGCTCTTCCCGGAACGCGAGTACACCTTCAAGCACGCCCTCACCCACGAGGTGGCCTACGGCAGTCTGCTCCAGGCGCGGCAGCGTGTCCTGCACGCGCAGGTCGTCGAGGCCCTCGAGGTGCTCGCGCCCGAGCGGGTGGCCGAGCAGGTCGAACGCCTAGCGCACCATGCCCTGCGGGGCGAAGTGTGGGGCAAGGCCGGGACATACTGCCAGCAGGCCGGCGCCAGGGCCCACGACCGCGCCGCGTTCCGCGAGGCGATGGCCTCCTTCGAGCAGGCTCTCCAGGCCCTCGCACACCTGCCCGAGCACGGTGATACCAGGGTACCGGCCATCGAGATCCGCCTCGCTTTAGCATTCTCGCTGGTCCCAGTGGGAGAGCATGGGCGGGGCCTTACCCTGTTGCGCGAGGCTGAAGCTCTGGCTAGGTCGCTCAACGATCGGGTTCGGCTGGGACGGGTGCTGGGCAGGATGGTCCGGGTACTCAGGATCACGGGAGACTCCGACGGTGCCATCACGGCAGGCCAGCAGACCCTCGAGCTGGCGGCCGAGCTCGGCGATAGCACCTTGCAGGGGCAAGCATCGCTTGACCTGGGGCAGACATACTATGACATCGGCGACTTCGGCCGGGCGGCCGAGCTGCTGCGGCGCAACGTGGAGGCCGCGGACCGAGAGTCTAATACGTCCAGTACAGGCTTGCGGATCCAATCCCAGACGTGGCTGGCACAGACCTTCAGCGCGCTTGGGGCCTTCGCCGAGGGCCGGCGTCACGGGGAGGAGGCGCTCCGCCTCGCCACGCTAGAAGGCCGAGGAGCTGTACCGGCCATTGTCCACCGCCACCTCGGCGACTCGTACCTCACTCGGGGGGACCTGGAGCACGCCATCCGGGTGTTCGAGCAGGGCCTAGCCCTCTCTCGTGCCTCTGGCAACCGGAACGTATCGCGACTGATAGCGGCGGGCCTGGGCTCTGCCTATGCGCTCCAGGGGCGCCTTGCGGAGGGGCGTGCGCTGCTGGAGGAGGCGCTCATCGAAAGTATCCGCACGGGTGGGCTGGCAGGTCAGGCTCACCGGGTCGCGCGGCTCAGCGAGGTCTGTCGCCTGGCGGGACGCGGTGAGGAGGCCTGGGAGCACGCGCACCGAGCGCTCGACCTGGCACGGCAGCAGAAGGCACGCGGGGACGAGGCGGTCGCGCTGCACCAGCTTGGCACCGTCCATGCCCACACCGACCCCCCCGATGTCGCGCAGGCCGAAGCCCACTACCAGCAGGCCCTGGCCCTGGCCGAGGATCTCGGTATGCGCCCACTCCAGGCGCACTGCCATCTCGGTCTCGGCACGCTGTATGGCACGAGCGGCCGGCGGGAGGAGGCGCGGACTGAACTCTCCACGGCCATCGAGATGTACCGTGCTATGGGGATGACCTTCTGGCTCCCCGAAGCAGAAGCGGCACTGGCACAGGTGAGCGCGTGAGCAGCGCCAGCCAGCGCCGCCTGAGACGTATAGTCTCATAGCAAGCCCGCCGCATGGTCTGGAGTACGGGCATGGGTGCTTCTCCTATTTTTGTGTTTGACTCTAGCCCCCTGGTGGTCAGCTGCCAGTTTACGGTCGGCGGCGTGTCTGTAGCGGTGCTGGCCATGGCTGGGGCCCAGGTGCAGATTCCTCCCGCGATATATACCGAAGTCATCACGCGGGGCGGGGCACGACCCGATGCGGTAGAAGCTGCCCGCTTGGTCCGCGAGGGCCAGATTCACCTCGCAGACCCGACAAGCCTCGGAGAGGCGCTCGACGATTTGCAGTATTACCGGGTGGGGCAAGGCGAGAAAGAAGCACTGACCCTGACGGCTCGCCTCGCAGACGAGGCTGTGCTCGTCACTGACGACTTCCTGGCACTGATCGTGGCACATCGGCTGGGTCTGGTGTCCCAGTTATTCCTCGATTTTGTCGTTGGACAGGCGCGCCGGAGCGTACTGCGAGTCACGGACGCCCAGCAGATCGTCCAGGCCATCAGCCCCCGCTATCCCGGCGGCTTTGTCCCGCACTCGCTTGCGCTCTTAAGGAGACTCCAGCCATGAGTATGGTATCCATTCCCGTGCCAGCAGACCTGGAACACGTGCTGAAACCTGTCCTCGAGCGCGATCCTGAGAAAGGGGCGGAATGGCTGCGAGCCGGGTTTGAGGCGCGTCTGGCCGAAACTGTATCAGCAGTGGCAGACACTCCGTATCTCAACGGCGCGGTTTGCAGAATTGCTGGGCGTCAGCCCGTGGGAACTGGACGACTTATTACGGGCACGGGGGTTAAAGGTGACCAACCTGCCCGGTTGATCGATCGCTTTACCGCTGCTGTTGTGCAGGCTTGCAGTACTCTCGTCGGGAGAGCAGATGAATTTTTTGATCCAACAGCGCCTCGCCGAGGGGCGTGCGCTGCTGGGTGTTCCAGGGAGACGCACTCCTGCAATTGCAAAGTCACGACTGGATATGCTCCCGTACCCATTGTCGAAACGCCCGCAAGGCTGGAGCAGTCCCTGCCGTGCGGCTCATCTCCACAAACTGCGTCACGCCTTCTACGACTGGGATATGCGGGAAAGTTGGGCTCCCGGGAGAGAGCACGTACGTATCGTCGCGCAGTATAAAAATCTGCAACGTGCGATTGTGGTAGCGCCAGAGTTCAGGGAGCTGCAACGCGGCATACGCCTGCAGGGCGGTGGTGGACGTTACATCAATCTCAATCGCGAGGTCCGGGGGTGGGTCCACCGCTAAGTCGATCCGGTCTTTCCCTACCATCGTAGCCTGATGCTGGATGTAGAAGCAATCATCAGGCTCAATGCCTGCGGCTATCTCCTCGCGTCGAAACGTTGTAGACCCTAGGGATTCCCACAGCATATCCAGTTCGTCCAGGAGGATCTTGAGGAGATCGCTAATGACCACTTTGGCCTTTTCATGTTCGGGCAGCGGTGACCCAATTTCCAATGTTCCCTTGCTATAGGCTATACGGGTACCCCGATGTTCTCCCAACTCCTCGACGATGGCCTCAAACTCGTGCCAGCTTATCGCCTCGAGCCAGATGCGCTGTCCTGGTGGAACACGAATTTGTTGTAGGCGCAGCGTGATCATAGGCCCTCCAGAATGGCCGCGCTGATGGTTCACTGCCGTGTGAAACGGCCGCGCGTGGTGCGTCCGCCCAGCACGTATTCGCCCGACAGCGTCTGCTGATCCTGCGACAGCGTATAAGCGACCTCCGCCCCGTTACCTAACGTGCCTCGGAGCACCCCATCCTCGCCAATGGTGCCGTGCACCCGCTGGAACCCTGGTGTCGTGATGTTCGACGCCGGAGCAACGCCCCAACTGTAAATGAATGTGACGGTCCGCCCATCGATCTTCTCCACTACGAGGACATGATCGAGGGTCTGCCCCCACTGTCCCACCCACCTGCCGGAAAAGGCTGCCATGGCCGACGGCACGTCAGGGGCGGGAACCACGATAGTAACGTCATCGGGTAAGGGGCTAGGCACCGCCTGCGCGACCGCTGCTGCCTGCGCCAGCAGCTCATCCAGCGCCTGGCGGTCGAACAGACGCCCGTTGAGGACAACCGCGCGAATCGCTCGTGTATGGCGGATGTTCTCGAGCGGGTTGGCATCGAGCAACACCACGTCCGCCATTTTGCCCTGCTCCACCGTGCCCCAGGCGGTCTCCTTGCCAAGGAAGCGCGCCGGGTTGCGTGTGGCGGCCTGCAACGCCTCCAGCGGAGTCAGCCCGGCCTGGACCAGCAGCTCGAGTTCGTCATGTAAACTGAAGCCAGGGAAACAATACGGATTCAGGACGTCCGTCCCGGCCAGCATCGCCACCCCGGCGCGGTGCATCATGCCGACGAGTTCCACCTGCTTCTGGTATACCATGCGTCCCAACGCCACATCGTCCTCGGTCCTGGCTTGGGACCGGACATCGGTGGTGGGATCCCACTGGGTGCGGATGTGGGCCGGCATGTACTTGAGGCGGGGATCGTTGCGGAATGTGGGATCATCTAAGAACGCGCCGCTACGCAGCACGGTCAATGTCGGGCACTGCCATGTCTGATGGCGCTTGAAGCGCGCAAACAACGCCGTGGCTTTCTCGGGACTGAAGGTCTCCAGCATCATGCGGACCAGCGGGCGCAGGCGCGCCAGGCTGGGCCGGCGCTGGCCTGGCGCACGACTCATGAAGGCCTCCACGCGCCCTGTGCGGACCTCCTCTTCGCGCGTTGAGCACGCATCGAGGACTCCAGTGAGATGCTCGATGCTGTGCTGTCCTGCTTCTGCTGCTTCCGCCGCCGACACCGCGTACGGGACATGCCCGGCAAAGGGCAGCCCTTGCTGCCGCGCCTCGTCCGCAATGGCAAAGTAGGCGTCTCTGGGCAGCAGGCTGTATACTTTGATGAACTCAGCGCCTGCCTGTTTCAGCTGGGTGACCGCCTGCCGACCTTCGGCCGCATTCCGGACCACTATCGACCCGGGCCAGATAGGGTTCGGCCCATCCACAATCGGGCTGGCGATGCTCATACGCGGGCCGAGCAGGGTGCCATGCGCGATGTCCTGGCGCCAGGTGTTGTGCAGGGGCATACCCCACATCTGCCGCACACCCGTGACGCCGTTGGCAATAAAAAGCGGGAGGAAATCTCTAAGATACCAGTGGACGTGCATGTCCCAGAGGCCGGGGATCAGAAACTTGCCCGTCGCATCTACCACATGGGCCTCGTCCGGGACACGCACGTGCGGGGTGAGGCCGATCTCAACGATACGATCCCCGGTGATCACCACGGTCATATCGGGCTGGGGAGGCGCGCCGGTCGCATCAATCACCGTGACGTGCGTGAAGACAAGCGGCGGTGCTGATTGCTGCGGTGGCAGCTCGGCGCGCCCTACAGTGGACAGCCCCACAAGGATCAGGAACCAGAGAGCTATGCACCAGTTGCGAGCTTGAGACACTGCAGAACTCCTGCCAATTGATCAAGGGGTACGCTATCACTATGATCGATGGAGTGCTATACATTCACATCTGCCGTGACTGGAAGTCGTCTGCACTTGCAAGTAGTATGCGAGAAGAGTAAAGAATAGCCAGCCAAATCACAAGCGAAAGGAGGAGCCATGCTCACGGTCAAAGAAAATGAGCGGTTGACTAGAGTAGGCCCTGGGACACCCATGGGAGAGTTGCTGCGCCGCTACTGGCAGCCCATTGGCTCCGCTGTGGAGCTGGATGATAACCCGGTCAAGCCCGTCAAAATCCTGGGTGAATCACTGGTGCTGTACCGCGATCGGAAGGGCCGCTTGGGGCTGATTGGGGATACGTGTCCCCACCGGCGGACGTCCATGCTCTATGGCATTCCAGAGGAGGAGGGCTTGCGGTGCCCGTACCACGGGTGGATGTTTAATGGCACGGGGCAGTGCATTGAGATGCCAGCGGAGGCGCCGGACAGCACCTTTCCCAGCCGCGTGAAAATGTCGGGCTATCCGGTCGAGGAACTCTGTGGTCTGGTCTTCGCGTACCTGGGCCCGGAACCAGTGCCCCTGCTGCCGCGCTGGGACATGTTCGTGTGGGACAATGTCTTGCGGGATATTGGCGCGACGATTATTCCCTGTAACTGGTTGCAGATCATGGAGAACTCCCTGGATCCGGTGCACGTCGAGTGGCTGCACGGCCGCTTTTCCAATTATGTGCTGGAACGGCTGGGGCGTCCGGATTTGCAGCGGCGCTTTTATCGTCCTGGCACGAATGGTGTGACGAGCCGCATGGAACACGAGAAAATTGGCTTCAACGAGTTTCAGTACGGGATCATTAAACGGCGCGTGGTCGCCGGCCGGTCAGAGCAGGACCCGGAATGGCGCATCGGACATCCCATCCTGTTCCCGAACATCTTACGCGTCGGCAGTAATTTCCAGTATCGTGTCCCGGTCGATGATACCCACACCTTGCATGTGTGGTTCACGGCGTATCCCCAGCCTCCAGGTGCGGAGGTGCCTAAGCAGGACAAGATCCCGTTCTACCAGGTGCCGCTCCCGACCGATGAGAACGGGCACATGGACTGGCAGTTGCTGGACAATAACAGTGGCCAGGACATCCTGGCCTGGATCACCCAGGGGCCGATTGCGGACCGGTCATTAGAGAAGCTCGGCGAATCGGACAAAGGCATCATTTTGTACCGGCGCATGCTGCGACAACAGCTTGCGATTGTAGAGGCGGGCGGGGAGCCCATGAACGTGTTCCGTGATCCCGAAGAGAATATGTACATTGATTTACCGTGGGAGGGACGCGACGATCCCTGGGCCTATGCGCAGAGAGGCATTATGCAGCGTACCGGCCAGGCCGGCAAATATGCCCCGGTGCTGCGCGACATGGTGGCCCGATTCGCTGGCGACAAGGCGTTAGAGGGACCGGTGCACTAATCACGCATCACTGGGTACTGAAGGAGGGCGAGCCGTGGCCAGAGTGGGAGGGAATGGCAAGGGCGCGGCGACCTTGCACGTGGGGATCATTGGTCTGGGAGGGGGAGCCAGCGACATGATCCCGGCGTTCGTGCAGCATCCGCACATGCAACTCGTCGCCGCTGCTGATATCGACCCAGGCCAGCTAGAAAAATTTCAGGGTGAGTTTGACGCGGAGACGTACCAGAGGGCTGAAGACCTGTGCGCGAATCCGCAGGTGGATGTGGTCTACATTGCAACGCCGAACCAATACCATACTGCCCATGCCCTGCTCGCCCTGGAGCAGGGCAAACACGTTCTGGTCGAAAAGCCAATGACCCTCACCCTGGAAGATGCCGACGTCATGATCGCGGCAGCCGCACGCCAGGGAGTGCAGTTGCTGGTGAACGTGAAGCACAGCTTTGATCCCTATATCGTCAAGATTAGGGAGATCGTCCAGAGTGGGGAGTTAGGCCGGCTACGCATGCTGCACTACTGGTATTTTAGCGACTGGCTGTACAGACCCAGGACCGCCGAAGAACTCGATCCCAGCCTGGGGGGTGGGGTCACCTGGCGGCAAGGGCCGCACCAGTTCGATATTGTGCGGACTATTGCCGGCGGCGTGGTGCGGAGCGTGCGGGCTATGACGGGCATGTGGGACGAGCATCGGCCCGTGGTGGGGTGTCACGCTGCCTACCTCGAATTCGAGGATGGCACCGCCGCTACGGCCGTCTACAGTGGCTATGATCATTTTAACTCTCGCGAGCTGACCTTTGGGGTCGGTACAGCCCAGCCAGCAGCGCCGTCGTCTGCCTATGCCCAGGCGCGTCGGACGCTGTGGCAGCTCGGGGGTGGCGAGGCAGAAACGGCTCTCAAGCGGGCGCAACGATATGGCGGCAGGAGGCGTGCGGCAGGGGCAGCACCCCGACGCTCTGCTGGCTGGGTTCTCGGTGGACCGCTCATCGTGACGTTCGACAAAGGGGACGTGCGCTTGACTCCCGGCAGTCTGCGTGTGTATGGCGACGAAGACCAATGGGAAATCCCGATCAGCACCGAGACAGACGGCCGCCACGGGATCGTCAACCAACTCTACGAGGCGGTAGTCAATGGCCGCCAGCCGTTCGCCGACGGTCGCTGGGGCAAGGCCACGGTCGAAGTCTTGCTGGCAGTCCTCGCATCGGCGCGGGAACGCCGGGAGGTCTTCTTAGCGCACCAGGTGCCGCTTACGCACGCAACTGTCGGTTGAGCGTCAGGGAGGAAAACAGGATGGCAGAGCTGGACCCAAGGGCCGCTGGGGCCAAGCGGCTGAGGGATAAGGTGTGTGGTCACTGGGGCCGGCCAGGGCATCGGCCGCGCCACAGCCACATAGGATCACGCCGCAGCTGGCCACCAGACCTGGGGTGATGGCCGAAGCGCTTGACCCAGAAGAGTCCAAGGCATACCGCGAGGACATGAGTCAGGACATCAGGAACCCGCAGGCCATTAAGCGTGCCGGGAGGCCTGAGGAGCAAGCAGCGACGATGCGGCTCTGTTTATTTTGCTTATTGACCGCCACGCAGACGCGGATCCAGCAGATCCCGCAGGGCATCACCGAACATATTAAAGCCGAACACGGCGGCGCTGAGGGCAACCCCGGGCCAGATGGCCAGCCAGGGGGCCTGATACATATAGCTCAATCCCTGCAGGCTCAGCATCCCGCCCCAGGTCGGATGCGGCGGCGGCACGCCAAAGCCGAGGAAGCTTAAGGCCGCTTCGACCAGGATGAGGTTGCCCAGCCCGATGGTCGCCACCACAATGATAATGGCCGCGACATTCGGGAGCATATGCGACAGCATGATGCGCAGATTGCTGCCGCCAAAGGCCTGTGCCGCCTCGATGTAGGCATTCTCTTTCACCGACAGTGCCGCGCCGCGGATGATGCGGGAGTTTTGGATGCCGAAACTCAGCCCCAGCACCGCCAGGACATTGAACAGTCCGGGGCCCAGCAGGGAGATGATGGTGAGCAAGAGGAGCAAGTTTGGGATAGCCTCCCAGGCATCGACAAAGCGCTGTACACCCAGATCATAGCGGCCCCCAAAAAACGCCGAGGTCACCCCAATGAGCGCGCCCAGCAACGTCCCTAGCGCGGTCGCTCCTAGGGAGACGGTGAGTGAGACCCGTGTGCCATAGATGATGCGACTCAGCAGATCCCGGCCCAGTTGGTCTGTCCCCAGCCAGTGCTCAGCGCTTGAGGCACGGAAACGCTGCGTCAGGCTTGTCTGGGCATAGCCATAGGGGGCGATGGCGTCAGCGAAAATCGCGGTGCCGAGCAGCGTCAAGACGATGAAAGCCCCTAGGAGGCCGAGCGGCTTCTCCCTGATCAGACGCACCCAAATCTCCAGAAATTGGGAGCGGGTGCGGGTTCTGGTAGTCGGCCGTGCGAACCTGCCCTCTACTGCCTTAGCTCTCGATATCATCTCCACCTTCCTTCCTATACGATGTTACCGATAGCGGATGCGAGGATCGAGGTATGCGTAGCTGAAGTCCACCATAAGATTCAGCAGGAGCGTGAAGGTGGCCACAATCAGATTGACGCTCTGCACCACTGGGAAGTCCCGACGAATCAGCGCTTCAAAGAAGAAACTCCCCATGCCCGGGAGCCGGAAGATGGACTCGATGATCACCGTCCCGCCAAGATAGAAGTGGATCTGCAAACCAATGATGCTCACCACCGGGATCAAGGCATTTTTGATGGCGTGCCGCAAGATCACATTGCGCTCCGATAAGCCCTTCGCCCACGCCGTCCGGATGTAATCCTGGCG
>Ga0075418_10005362_pt1 | contig 14515 bp, 11 predicted proteins | sample SoiMetdeltSBSDD2_FD_81776 | JGI IMG/M metagenome (GOLD analysis project Ga0075418, IMG submission 81776) | Bulk soil microbial communities from a Populus tree surrounding site in Tennessee, USA - Soil MetaG P. deltoides SBSDD2 | ecosystem: Environmental > Terrestrial > Soil > Tree plantation...
AGTGCCTAACTCATCCCGGTTGATAATTTCGACCCGCTGTGAAAAATCACCCGAGGCGATTTGCTTCAGCCGTGAATCCATCGCTTCGACCGGACCGATCAGAGACCAAGAAAACGCGTAGCCGAGAATGAGGGCCAATGCGATGCTGCCGACGGCAAAGCCAATAACAATCCAACGCGAGTAGATATATGCAGCATTGCTCGCCGCGATCTTGTCCACCATTTCGACTTCGGCTCGATTAACGAGTTCGTTCATTACGCGATCGAGCCGTTCGGCCAAAGCGTTGGCATGAGCCATCTGCAGTCGATCCCCTTCCACAACCTTGCCGGCGCGAATCAACTCGACCGCCTGGCTCACCACCTGGATAAATTGATCAAAGCCCCTGCGCACCTGGCGCAGCACTTCAACTTCGTCTTTGGCGACGAAATCGAGACGATCGAGATTATAGGTAAACTGATTGAGCTGGCGAAGCGTCGCATCGACGCTCCGCTCGTCGGGAACCAACATTACGGAGGCAACGCTATAGAGTTGACCGGTGGTGTCCTGCTGAAGTTGACGATAGGCAGCGATCTTCCGTTGAAGTTGCACAAGCTCTTCGGCTCGGTGATGAGAATCGCTGAGCACGAAGAGACCAATAGCGCCGACGGCGACGAGCAACACTGCAATAGCCAAAAACGCCGTAATCAACTTTTTGTGCACGGTCGCAGGCACGCGCGCCACGCACGCGGGCAAAGACTTCATTAATCCGCGAATCATCGCGCTTTGATTTCCCTGATGAGACTCTGTAGATCCCGTAACATCTCATCCGGATTGTATCGGACACCCATGTATTGAACGCGAAGGGTTCCGCTCTGGTCGACAAGCGAAGTGAGAAAAGTGTGGTCTATATCGCCGCGGGAATTTCTTTTGTAATAAATGCCGTAGCGCTTGGCCACGTCGCCGATCTCAGCTGATGTGCCGGTCAAGAAAGCCCAGCCGGCGGAATTTGCTCGATGCGCTTCGGCATAGCGCTTCAAGACCTTTGGTGTATCGTGCTCGGCGTCTACCGTGATTGAGAGAAAGTAGACTTTCTGTCCAAAAACAACCCCGAGGCGATCTTGAATACCCGCCATCTTAACTGTAAGCAGCGGGCAAGTATCAGCGCAGCTCGCATAGATGAACGTGATCGCAAGGGCTTTGCCCCGGAGTTCCTTCAAGGCAAGGCGCTTGCCGTCTTGCGTCGTCAGAGTGAACTCCGGCGCCGGCTTGATGCGTGGGAGACTCTCTTCGGCGGCCAGATTCGCCGCGAGTGCGAGCATGGCAACCAGAAATTTTAATGACACTGTACCCCTTAAGTCTTCAGCTCTTTCTTCAGCTCCTTCAGAAAACTCCAGTCGGTACCCTGGGCGATGATCTGCTTCGGACTTTGCTTGATCATGCCGGCTTCGTAAAGACGCAAGGCATAAAAACGTAATGTGTCTTCAGGATCGAAATCTCTCCATTTCGTGTAGGAGATGTCTTTGAGAACCTGCCGCATAAGGTCGTAGCGCGGCGTGCGCTCGCGGTCGACCAAAAATCGCGCGGCGTTATCCGGTTGCAAAGCGCAAATATCCGTTGCCTTTAGAATGGCTCGAAGGGCTCGCTTGGCGGCGATCGGGGTTTTTTGAACGAAGGGCCGATGGGCTGCGACCATGCAGCAGTAATATTGTGACCAGGGACGATCGATATTGCTGTTGACCAGCACATGACCAATCTTTCGCGCGCGCAGGTCCTGGGGTTGGGGCGGAAACCCCATGAAGGCATCGATCTTGCCGTGAGCAAGGAGATCGATCGAGGTCGGCGCCGGATGCGTGACCCACGTAATGTCTTTCCGGGGATCGAGCCCTACGTAAGCCGCCATGCTCACCAGGAACACATGCTCAGGGCCGCCGACCGCACGAATCGCGATGGTCCCGCCCTTGAGGTCGCGCAGCGTTCTCATCGGTCGGGCAGTGAACAGCTCGTAACACCCTGGATGGCCACCGGCCAGGATTGTGATGGGATCGCCGCGGTCCAGCCGGACAATCAGGCGAGCGGCGAAATGAAAACTGATGTCGACCTCACCGGAGGCTAGGACATCTGCAATATCGTATGGTCCCTCCCGCTTTACATAGTCCACCTCAGTAAACCCTTCATCATGCAAAAGCTCCTCAGCGACAAACTGCGGTGCCTCACACATACTAAAGGTCTGCACAAGCTTGATTCTGCTGGTCTCTGGCGGGGGCTCGGCGGCGATTACCTGAGGTTGACGTCCTAGAAGGGCACCAGTTCCGGCAAGCGCCGTAGCGCTTAGAAACTTCCGACGAGTCCAGCCATTATTATTATGCTGATTGCTCATACGCCTCCTTGAGTGGGCTCAATGCCGGTTGTTCACCCTTCGTTCGGGATCTGGGGCACTCCGAGACTCAATAACGATCGCGACGACTGTTTTTGATATGATGCCTATCTTTTATGTCCGATAGAACCGCCCAACCGCATTTTAAGATGGCAAAGGCGATGCCAATCAGAAATTATAAAAACACACATACGCAGGACTTGGATTCAGAAAGAAATCTCCACGACTCGCGCTCCAAGCCAAGGTGGTCTTTAGCACACCTACCATGGTGAAAAAAACACCTTTGATTGGCAGCGCGAGAGAGCTCTCAATCATCATCTCTGCGCCGGACGCTGTGATTGCCGATTCAATCTTAATAAACGGGGAATCCATTGACTTTACGAATGCTGCGATCCTTCAAAATGGTGGATATTAAGACACCGCAGGTGGCGAAAATGCCACTGCGTCCAGCAACTTTTTCCTATCAGGGCAGCGGGTCGATGGGGTCAGGCTGAGCTGACCCGGGTTTGACGGACAGTTAATTAGACGACAGTTTGACCGACTCGTATTTCATGGGCGTTTGATAATTCAATGATTGATGAATCCGTTTGCGATTGTAAAATAGTTCGATGTACTCAAAGATTTCCGCTCGCGCTTGGTCTCGCGTGTTATAGTCTCGGTGGTGAACGATCTCATTTTTTAGCGAACTGAAGAAACTCTCCGCCACGGCGTTGTCGTAACAGTTTCCCTTGCCACTCATACTACGTAGTGCGCCACTTGGGGCCAGGTCTTGTAATCATACATTTGTCGCAATACAAGACGCGACCCCGTTAACACGACCATCCGTTCACTTCAAGCGCCTTGCTCTGCGAAGGTGGCTTGCAATCTTCTACCCAAGTAAGTGAGGAAGCCTACCAAAACGATCATCAATACGGCGACGGCGCTTGCTTCGCCGGTGCTGCCGTTTTCCCAAAGCGACCACATGTAAACAGACAGAATCATGTTGTCAGATCCGGAAAGAAGCGCGGCGATGGACATGACTTTCATGGTCAAGACAAACACGACCAAGCCGCCATTCAGCAACGATGGCCGGACCAAGGGGACGAGGATGGAAGTGAGGGTCGTCCAGAACCCCGCCCCGCTCACGTGCGCCGCTTCCTCCAATTCTTTATGAACCTGAATCACGGCCGCATGAGTAAATCGGGTAGCAACGGGAAGATACGCAATTGTGTACCCAAGAATCAGAATCCATAAGGAGTTGTAGATCGGGTTCCTGAACGACAAGAACACGATCATCAAAGCGACGGCAATTGCGAGCGACGGAATGGCTCGCGGTAAAAACGCCAGTAAATCCAACACCCACCTACCGCGCACCTGCGTCCGATAAACAATCCATGAAACACACAGCGCCAGAAACATCATGCACAGAGTAGCCATGGCGCTCACGGTGAATGTATTGAGCAGGACCTCGTAGAGACGCTGAGAGCCGGTCGCATGGTAGTAATGGGTAAGTGATAGGCTTGCGAAAGCGCGCGACGACAGCGGCTGATAAAAAGGTAACAACGACGTCCAAAGCAGCACCAGAAACGGCAGGACGAAGGCGACGAGGAGAAAAAAACCGAGAAATATGTAAACCAGGCAGCGCCATCGGCCCAGTCGAAACAGCGCGGGTCGATAACCTTTTCCGCTGACAACCGCGAATCGTTCGGAATAGGCAAATCTTTTCTGATAAAAGTACAGTGTCACTAAGGTGATGATCGTGAGCGTCGCGCTGAAGGCGAAACCCAAGCCATAGTTGGGAGGAAATGCCACATGCAGCGAGTAGTAGATATTGGTGCTGAAAAGAAAAATACCCTTCGACATCCCCATCAGCAAAGGAATCTCGAACGCCTCCATTCCGTTTATGAACAGCAGCATCCCGGCGCCGGCAAGCCCGGGCGCTATCAAAGGCAAGGTGACCGTTGTAAACGCTTTCACCGGGCCGGCTCCGGAGGTAATGGCGGCCTCCTCGAGCGAACTGTCCATGTTTCTCAGGGTCGAGGCAATGAGCAGAAACGCGAGTGGCGTAAAACTGATGGACTCGGCCCAAATCATACCCGCGACGGAGTATCCGTTGAATACGGATGTTCCTAGACCGATCTGACCGCCCAGCTGGTTCAACAGGCCTATTCGCGGCGATAAGAGAAAGACCCAAGCCGCTCCCTTGACGATTCCAGGCGTAATCAGTGGAATGACGACGATCCCATAAATATAGTTTCGATACTCAAAATCGGTCCGTTCCGCCAAAAAAGCGAGGGTACCGCCGATGAGGAGCGCGAGAAGGGTCGAACCGCCGGCGAACCACACGGAATTGAGCAGCATCGTATAAGTTTTTGGATTCGAATAGGCTTCCGCATAATTCTGCAAACTCAGTCTGGTGAACTGGAATCCCAAATCTCCGGCGGTCACCTGGCGGAAAGAATTCACCACCAAGACAAGGAGCGGACCAACGACCAAAGCAAACAGGCCTGCCGTCAAGACGATGAACAAGAAGTGGTGGAACTGAAGAGGTGCGCTGGGCCCTTCGGTCATACGCCGGAATACGTAACGGCGCATGTGCGTCGCGTCCATGCGGGTAGAACCGCGCCACCGAGGAAAGAAGCGGCTTGTTCCGGGCACAGTTAAGTCACGGTCACTTGATGCCGAGCGCTTTGAAGAAAAACTCCTCAGTTTTTCTCGCATTGGCCTCGGTGAAAATGTTGGCAGCTTGGTCCGGCGAAAGCACGTCGATATCTTCGAGCCGTACTCCGAGATTCACGGCCGCGTCCGAAAGCTTGCCCGGCTTTGCCGTTTTGTTCAGCGGGATCTGCGAACTAAACACATCTGTGTATTCGAACTGCCCTTCCGGCGACATCATGTAATCGATGAGCAACCACGCCGCCGCCGGATGTTTCGCCGCTTTCGGAATCATCCAGGTTCGATAGTTGTGAAAATATTTTGGAAACGCGAGAGCTCGAACCGGTGCTCCCTTGAGGTACAAATCCGTCGTAGTGCCGAGCGAAGGAAAAAGGTTGAGCATTCCCTCGCCGGCCGCCATGCGCTGTGCGGCATCTGTAAAGCTCGTTGCGAGGAGCGGTTTGAGAGCGCTCACTTTTCCAAAGTAATCAAACGCGCGATTCCAGTCGAGTTCGGAATCCGAACGCCGCCATAACCACGCGAGCCGGAGAGGAACGTCTTCAATATTGCTGGCAATCAAAACCTGGCCGGTGAATTTTTTATCGACCAACTGATCCCAGTTTTTTGGCACGTCGGCGGGACGGACGAGATTAGTATTGTAGATCGCTTGAATGCGAGGCGTTAGAAACACGACGGCGTAGAGTCCGCTCTTGGGTTGAGTATTCGGATGGAAGTCCTTGAGGTGGGGAAACTCATTTCTGGCAAGAATCCCGTGATTCCCCAAAAACACCGCGCCTTCTTCGCTCACATGGACTGCGTCGACGGTCATGTTTCCGGATTTGGCTTCGGCGACGACGCGATCGATGGTCTTGGTCGTTGAAGCTTCGACGCCTTTGATTGTGATAAACGGGAAACGCTTTTTGAAACCTTTCAGGTTCTGATCGAGCCTCAAGGTCTGCGAGCCGACCACAACCACCGTCTTTTCTTTCTGAGCCTGGGCAATCATTCGCGCACGAATGTCGACATTCGCAGCGCTTTGGCCGTGCGCAGTTGCATGGAAGGCGAAGAAAATTATTAATGCAAATAAAATGCTCGGGATTTGATTCATCCGTTCAGGCCTACTGTCCGAAGAGTTGCTAGAGCGCCGCTCGACACCGACGAGATCAATGCGTCCCCCGTTGATGTGGCTATCGATCCGACCGACAGCTAAAGAGCCGTTGCGCCAAGCGCCTGCCCCGCGCCGATGGGTTTTTTACCCAGGTCGTAACGGCTCTGAGCCGTTTCCGGGTCGAGGTTGTACAACCGGACCGGATTGTCCCACAGGATCTTCCGCTTACTTTCTTCGCTGACGCCCGCCAACGCGGCAAAATGGTTCATCGCTTCGGGATAATACGAGTTTGGATGAGGGAAATCAGACGATATGACAATGGAATTGTCGCCCACGTAGTCGACGACGTATTTCAACGTATCCTCGTCGGGCTCGCATGCAACCCAGCCTTGGCGACGGAAATATTCGCTCGGCTTCATTTTTAGATCAATGCCTTCACCCGGACCAAACCAATCCACTTCATCGTCCAAGCGCCACAAGAGCCAAACGATCCAGCTGGCGCTGGACTCCAGGAATCCGGCGCGTAGTTTGGGAAATCGCTCGAACACACCGCCCACCGTCAAGCTCGACACATTCATGGCGTTGAGGAACGGACTCTTGATGGCGTGTTCGATGGTATCCGTGCCCACGCGACCCGAGAGCCTAGGTATGATTTCTTTGTGAGATCCGGCGGGATGAAAACACACCGGTACGCCGAGGCGCTCGAGTTCGGCCCAGAGCGGATCATAAAACGGCTCATGATAGGGCCGCAGGGCAGGCGCATTACAACTCGCGTATAGGGCGACCGCTCCCAAGTCCGTTACGGCTCTGCGAGCTTCATCCGCGGCTTGCAGTGGGTCACAGTAGTTGACAATCGCGGTCGGCTTTAGCCGCGCTGGATTGGCCGAGCAAAAGCCGTGTATCCAATTATTGTACGCTCGCGCCAAAGCGTTACCGAGGTCGGGCGACACGTCCTCGATACATTCTCCGACAATCGACAATCCGTAACTAGGAAAAACGACCCCTACGTCTATCCCCTCCACGTCCATGCCGTGAAGATGATCAGCCGCAGAAAGGTCTTTGAAAGCATAAGGCGGTGGCTTGCGCTGCTTTAGTTTTTGTATCCCTCCAGGGCTTCCGTGGCGCCCTCTTCGGTAAATCCTTCCGTCGATCTCGATCACTGTCCAGTTTACCTGTCCTGGCGGTGATGCGTTGTAGACCTTGACCCTGTTCCGATACGGCTTGTCCAAATATTCGTTCAAGAAGTCGCCACCGATCGTCGGCTCCTGAACATGAAGGTCACTGTCTATGATGCGAAATTTTCCTTTCATAATCACCTCTAAGAGTCGTCTCGGATTTGCACGCGTGCGGTGAAGCCACTTACAGCCCAATCGTCAATGTGGCCTACACTACCATTTGTCATTTGGATTTTTCTAGCAAAAACGCCGGGATGAAATCCCTTATCAGCGCGCCAATTTTTTCGCCCATTCTGTGGTGATTCCCGCGTTGATCTGGCATCGCTGTGAAGATCGCGCTCCTCCCATGCCGCTTTCCGCAACCGCTTTTCTCCAGTTCCATGAGAAGGTTGTCTGCTCCAGCTTGGCGGACTTTGCTCTCGGGTGGCGGGTGATCTTCGGCACTGTTAGAGCTCAGGAGCGATCCACTTGGTGGCAGGCAGCGAGGGTCAGAAGGCAGCGAGGCTGCCGCGATCCGCCTCGCGCTTCGCTTGCTGCGGCCGCTCTCTTCCTCGCCCGCAGACCGCGCGATCAAACAAAACAGCTTACGATAGCAAAGGCCGGGGAATGCCTCACCTCGCTGCGTCGCCAAGAATTACCGGGACTATTTGTAGCCGATCTGCTTCAGCAGCTTCTCCCAGTGGTCGACGTCCTTTTCGTACTTCTCCGCGGTAAGTCCGTGCTCCGGCCGCCAGCGTTTAAACGGCTGCTCTTTCGTTGCGCTGCCATACTGAAACTTCTCCAGGACCTTTTGGCCGTCCGGACTTAGGAGAAAATCAGCCATGAGAACCGCACCATGGGGATTGGGGGGCCTGAGCGCGATGGCCGCGCTGCCGACGTTGTTAGGGACAAAATCCATCGGCAGCCATTCGACCGGCGCGCCTTTTGTCGCCGCGAGCCATGTATGGCTCTGAAAAATCGCCGGCGAGGCTGTGACTTCGCCCGAGGCAATCACGTTGACTAGCGCCGGCGCATCGAGACTATAAAGCTTGATCTGCTGCTCCTTCAGTCTCCTGACGAACTCTTCCCCTTTGGCCTTGATCATCGCGCCGATGGCCCTGTTGCCTGACGTTCCTCCCAACGGCATCCCCATCTTGCCTTTGAGATCCGGGTGGAGAAGACCATCGAAATTCTTGGGCACGGCCGCGGCCGGCAGGAGATTCTTGTTGTAAGTAAAGCCGATGTACGACTCACGGGCGAGGGCCCAATAGTAGAGCCCTTTCCCCGCCGCCTCCTTGGCGTCGTCGGGATAAGCTTTGAGCATCGGCGAATTGTAGGGTTGGAGCAGCCGAGAGTCGCGCATGAACATGAGATTGCCCTCGGTGGTTTCGATCGTGTCCACAAGATTTCGCCCGGCTTTGTACTCTTCGGTTATCCGGACAAACAAATCGGCGCCGCCGGCGCGGTAGACATCGACGCGGACCCCGGGGTATTTCGCCTCGAAGGCTGTGATGAGCGCTTTGTAAGAGCCGCCCGCCAGTGAGGTGTACCACATCAACTTTCCTTCGGCCTTGGCGCCCGCGTAAAGTATCTGTTCGCGGTCCGCGCCCATATAGCTCACCAGCTCGTTCAGGCTTGCCGGCTTGCGCGTCTGCACCCAGGCCAGAGACGGGGAAACGAAAAGGGCGAAAAGGATCAGTGCGACAACTCTCATTTTCAAAGCCCTCCCGGATTTGTGGTTTTTGCGGTGGCTGCCCTATATCGCCCTCGGAGGTTTCAGTCAACGCGGTCCCCGCGAATTTTTTGCTCGGCTATTGCATAGCCGGTTGCAAACAAAAGCAGGCTACGGCGCGGTGCTGTCTCGCATCGAACTCAGGGCCTCACGCGCCGTAGCCCCGCGCTGATTGTATCCAGCGATTCCATACGCTAAAAGCTGCGCATGGACTTGAATCGAATTGAGATCGATAGAACGGGATTGCTCTTTTTCGATATCTTGAACGGCTACTATCATCAGGCCGGCGCAGCCGCCAAAGCGCGAAAAAAGCCGATGATCGACAACGCCGTGCTCTTGATGAAAGCGGCGCGCAAGGCGCATATTCCGATTTTTTTCGCCAAGGGAAGCCATCGGCAGGACGAAGGCACGACCGTCCTGATCAACACCGACACCAACATTCCGTTGAAACCTTGGCCCGACGGCATCGTCACCATGGTCAAACCGAACACCGTCGAGGGTCAGAGCAGCGCGGAAGTGATTCCCGAGCTGGAAGCGACCGCCGACGACTATCACCTGCCGAAGCATCGCTGGAGCGCGTTCTTCCAAACCTACCTCGATCTCGCTCTGCAGGCGAAAAAGATCGACACGATCATTATCTCCGGCGGGTCGACGGACGTGGGCGTGGCATCGACGGTATTCGCCGGCAGGGACATGGATTACAACATGATCGTCGCCCGCGACGCGTGCGCCACCAACCATGACCAACGAGCGCACGACGTCTTGATGGATCTTATCTTTCCGCGCATGGCGCGGGTGAGGACGACGCACCAGGTGTTGCGCATGATCGAGGAGGCCGGGCGATGAGCCGCGGGGAAAGGAGCTCGCGATTCACGCTCACCGTGGTCCGACTCTCTTGGATGACGGTGTGGGTGCTTGTCGTCTGCGCCGCCTGCTGGAGTCCGAACGCCGCCTACGGGGACTCGGAGGCTGTGCTCGGCGAGCTCAACCGCAAATCGGCGGAAGAAAGGCTGAAGCTGCTGACGGACGGCGCGAGAAAAGAGCGCGTGCTGTCATTTTACGGCTCCGCTCCGGTCGGCAACTCCCAGGACGTTATCAGGGCTTTCAACAAGGTCTATCCGTTCATCGAAGTCCGCTATACCCGCCTCGGCGCGCCGGCCTTGGTGAGTCGTTTGAGCACCGAGTATCAAGCTGGACTGCACAACGCCGATCTTATCTCGATCCGGGGCACGTTGTTTCCCGAGTTGATCGACAAAAAAGTCGTCGCGAAATATACCAGCCCCATGGCGGGCGTCATGCGCGCGGGTTTCGTCGACAAAGAAGGATACGTGTCGAGCCTCTATTCGACCGGCTATGCATTTATTTACAACACCCTGAATGTCAAAGCGGCGGAAGTGCCGCGCTCCTTCGAAGACCTCCTCCATCCCAGATGGAAGGGACGGCTGGTCATGGATCGAGAAGAGTACGATATTTATGCCGGCATGGTCGGCGTCATGGGCCAAGCCAAGGCGAATGCTCTTATGAAAAGGCTCGTAGAGGAGCAGCGCCTCACGTTCAAGCGCGGGCACACACTGATCAGCCAGCTCGTAGCCGCGGGCGAGCACGACCTCTTCGTCGATGGCTATGTGCAGAACGCCGTTCAACTCAAAGCCGCAAAGGCTCCCGTCGATCTCAGTTTTACCAACCCGACGATCGTCAAACCGCCCTCAGCTTTGGGGATCGCCGCCAAAGCGCCCCATCCTCACGCCGCCGCGCTGATGACCGATTTCTATCTTTCCAAGGAGGCTCAGGAGATCCTTTCGCAAAAGTTGGGCTACTGGACGGTGCACAAGGACGTCCGATGGCTGCAAGAATCTCCTCACGAGCTGCATATCGTGCCGCAGTTGGAGTGGGGCAGAAAATACAATCAGCTCATCCAGGACTTCAGAAAGATCGCAGGGTAAATTCGCTTGACCACGCCTGCGTCTCGGCAATATGTTCGAGCTTGGCGGAGCGCAAAAGTTTGCGCCGAATTGCGCCGAAGCCAAGCGCATGCGCTCAGTGAAGCGTGCCAGAGAATAGGAGCAAGCCATGACGAACTACAAAATCATCGATGCCGACGGGCATGTGCGGGAGTCGATTGCCGGGCTGCGTGAGTTCATCGAGCCGCGCTGGCAGAGGAGAAATCTATTTCCCAACGACGCTTGGGACCGCGACCTGCGCGGCAAGCTCGGCGCCAAACCGGAAGGGCCGGAGGATCAAATCGCGGCGATGGACGAGGACGGCATCGACGTCATGGTGCTCTATCCGACTGCCGGTCTGCATGTAGGCAGCTTGCACGAGCGCGACTTCGCCACTGCCGTGACGAAAGCCTACAACGACTGGCTGTATTATTTTTGCAAAACTAATCCGGCGCGTTTGAAATTCGTCGCCTTGTTGGCGCCGCAAGATCCCCAGGCGGCGGCCGAGGAACTCGCGCGCGCGGTCCGCGAGCGCGGCGCAGTCGCGGGCGTGCTGCCGACTTATATCCCGCAGATGCCCGACTTCGGCGATGGTCTTTACGATCCGATCTACGCCGCCGCCGAACGGCTGGGCGTGGGTATCGGTTTTCACACGGGCACATCCGCTGATTCGCTCGGCGGCCAACGCTTTCGGAAGTTTCTTTCGGCGCACACCATCGACCATCCGGCCGAGCAGATGATGGCGATGATCGCCACGATCGTCGGCGGCGTCTTCGAGCGTTTTCCCAAATTGAACATCGCCTATCTGGAATCCGGCATCGGTTGGGTGCCCTATATGATGGACCGGCTTGATGAGGAAGTGGAAAAGCGCGGCGCCGACGAAGCGCCCTATCTAACGATGCTGCCGAGCGAATACATCAAGAGCGGACGGATCTACTTCGGTATCGAGTGCGGCGAAAAAACCGTTCCCGACGCCGTGCGTTGGGGCCTCGACCACACGGTGCTTTATTCTTCCGACTATCCGCACTGGGACGGCGATTGGCCGCACACGATCAAAGTCGTGCGCGAGCGCAAAGATCTGTCGGACGACACCAAACGAAAGATGCTGCACGACAACGTGGCGCGGTTCTACAAACTGTCGGAAGCGGCTGGCACTGACTCAGCCTGACCCTCTTTGTCTCACCCCGTCAGTCACTATCAACGGTCGACGGCCGTTGTTTAATTTACCTGTCGGCTAAATTGGCGCTAACTCAAATAGAAGCAGAAGCATCGGCAAGCGCAGGGTATTCCACACGACGATGACCCAATTTCCATTCAGAACGGTGAGAATCTAATTCCTTCTTTCATCTGTCGCACATAAAGACTTAGATCGTTTGAGTCAATGAATAACAGACTCGTCGGAGCATATCCGGTATTTAAATTCTCGCCATGTTGTCTTAATCACTCTCTCAAGCATCGAGCTTATCACGGAGTTAGGTCTGAAAGTTTTAACTGCTGGCGAGTAATCGATGACAGTCAGCTTGGTATGATGAAAATAATTTGTTGTTTCACGGCAGCGTGGTACGGGCATTGCTTTATACGCGCTAAACCGCGCTTCTGTGTATGGTCAATACTGCGCCCCTCGAGAAACTCCACTTTTTTTTGGCCCACCGCACAGTGATGCACTGGTAGCTGTTTCGTCTCACTCTTGAAAAGTGTTTCGCTCAACAAGCCTAAGGTCACGGTGGCCGACCGCCGTTCGGCTTGGTCTGCATGCTCAGCCGCGTAGAAAACGCGACCAGCATAGACTGCTTGCCGTCATAGGACATGCATCAGCTTATTTAGTGAAGAAAAATATTTTTCAAAGAGTCGCGGTGTATAAAAAATCGGGTTTTTAAAGATCACCTATAAACCAGAGAGTCGCAAAGAAAGGGGAGGGATCATTGTGATTGAAATCAACGCTCTTATGAAAGGCAAGACACTAGTTGTGTCCGCAGGTATGTTGTTGCTGCTGTTGAGTGGGTCTGCCATGGCCCAGGACGTCCCGGCCCTCCAAGAACTGGGCAAGCGTATTTTCTTCGACAATATTTCCAGTCCGCCGCGTCAGTCGTGTTCCACCTGCCACGTAGCGGAAAATGGCTGGACAGGTGGAGTCGCCGGCATCAATAAGAAGGGTGTGGCCATACCTGGCGCCAACCCTCATACCGTCGGAGGACGTAAGCCGCCCAGCAACGCGTACGCAAGCTTCAGTCCGCCGTTTGGCACCCGGCCTGCGACCAACCCGAATGTCCCCGACCCCGTCGACTCTTGTAGGCAAGGTTTAGGATTTGCGTGCTTTGGCGGCGTTTTTTGGGACGGTCGCGCCGAAGGCAACGCGACTCCCTTGGTTGCCCTCCCGAACGTCACGGGAACAGGAGCAACCCCGCATGTCGGTGTTGAGATCTTCGATACCGAGGCACAAAAGTTGGCGTACGCTGGTTTCATCGGGCCGGTTGCGGACCAAGCGCTCGGGCCGTTCCCGAACGACGTCGAGCAGAATGTTCCTGATGGAGACGATGGTGGATTACCCGGTGCCGGAGCTGTCTGTCGGCGTGTCCAGTCGGCGAAGTACGCCGAGCTTTTCACGAAGGCTTGGGACGAGCCGATCGACTGCAACGCTTCCAACGTGGCTATCAGCTTCAAGCGCATCGCTTTGGCGATCGCAGCCTGGCAGCATTCCGTTGAAGTCAACTCGTTCAGCTCCAAGCGCGATCAGGGGATCAGGAACGGCGGAGTTTTCCCTCTTCCTAACTTGACCAATCTGGAGAATCTTGGGCGTGACCTATTTTATGGCAAAAACGATTCGGGACTGAATCGACTCGTCGATAATGGTAAAGGTGCCCTTGCCCCAAAGAATGCAGGCTGCGCAGGGTGCCACAATAGCCACGGCGCCGGTTCTAGCGGCAATGAACTAAACCAGATCTACTCGGACTTTGCTTATCACCATATTGGGTTGCCGGCGAATTTCGGAATAGAGAACTTCGATCCGAACAATTTGGACGCCGGACTGCTCAACCATACGGATCCAAGTGCCGTGTTCAATTCTACCAATCCTAATGCAACCCCATTTGCTGGCCACGTCAAAACCCCGACGCTGCGAAATGTAGACAAGCGCCTCGGCAACGGCTTCCCCAAGGCCTACATGCACAACGGCTACTTCGAGACACTGGAGCAGGTCGTTCATTTTTACAACACGTCAACCTTGTTACGGGATCCCTTGGCTTGCCCAGCCGGTACGACGGCAGCCCAGGCAGTGGCGAGGAACTGCTGGCCGGTTCCAGAGTTTGATACTCCCAATCAAGCTGGGAATTTCGGCTTGATAGGGAACCTTGGGCTCTCCGCGGACGAAGAGGCAGCGCTCGTGTCGTACTTAAAGACGCTCACCGATACAGTGACGCCAAAGCAGCCACAGCCCTAAAAGGCGGCTGAATAAAATAGGGCTTTGACAGAATGTTTGGCAGGAGTCGCAACGGCACCCAAGCCGTCGTGGCTCTCGCTATGTTAGCGCTGTAAGCGTACTGGTGCCTGTGTGCGGCGATGCGCGGACCAAGCAGGTTTGTTTGACACCCCGCCAGC
>Ga0075418_10005364_pt1 | contig 14514 bp, 4 predicted proteins | sample SoiMetdeltSBSDD2_FD_81776 | JGI IMG/M metagenome (GOLD analysis project Ga0075418, IMG submission 81776) | Bulk soil microbial communities from a Populus tree surrounding site in Tennessee, USA - Soil MetaG P. deltoides SBSDD2 | ecosystem: Environmental > Terrestrial > Soil > Tree plantation...
AAAACCCGGCGATGCCATGATCTTAAAAATGGAACTCTCTACACCGATCCGCCGTGGCATATGTGAAATGAAAGGAACCGTATATGTGGGTAATAAGGTTTGCACGGAAGCTGATCTTGTGGCACAAATTGTAAAACGTAATTCTTAATAAAAAGACGCATTTTTAAGGGCCGAAAAATCACTTTTTCGGCCCTTATTTTTTATCCACTATGGTGCCAAAAAATGCTCAAAAATTAGCATTATAAATCCATCGAAGAGGGCTTATTTATGTACATTCGCAGGCATTTCATTTTACTCATTTCAAGTCAGGATTTATCAATTTATGAGCGAAGAAATCAAAGCAAAAACTACCCCTGTAAATAATGGTTATGGTGCTGATAGCATCCAGGTTTTGGAAGGCCTTGAGGCAGTTCGTAAACGTCCTGCAATGTATATCGGCGACATCAGTGAAAAAGGTTTGCATCACCTTGTTTACGAAGTTGTCGATAACTCTATCGATGAAGCATTAGCTGGTTATTGCAAAAATATTATCGTCACTATTCATGAAGATAATTCGGTATCCGTAGAAGATGATGGCCGCGGTATTCCGACAGATATGCATCCGAAAGAAAAAAGGAGTGCATTAGAAGTTGTAATGACAGTGTTGCATGCGGGTGGTAAGTTTGATAAGAACTCATACAAAGTTTCTGGTGGTCTCCATGGTGTTGGTGTAAGTTGTGTAAATGCATTAAGTAAAAACCTTCATGTTGAAGTTTGCCGCGAAGGGAAAAAATATGAGCAGGATTATAAGATCGGTGTACCGCAATATCCTGTTCGTGAAATTGGCATAAGTGATAAAACCGGAACTACGGTTCGCTTTTGGCCCGATGACAGCATCTTTCTAGTTACGGTTTACAAAAAAGATATTTTGGAGGCTCGTCTTCGTGAGCTTTCCTTTTTAAATAAAGGAGTAAAAATTATATTAAATGATCTTCGTGAGAAGGAAGATGAAAATGGAATTTATACGAAAACATTTTATAGTGAAGGTGGTATTGTTGAGTTTGTAGAAATGCTGGATCAGAACGCCGGAAGAAATCCAATTCTTCCAAAAGTAATATTTGTAGAAGGTCGTGATGAAGCAACAAACGTTGCCGTAGAAGTTGCGATGATCTACAACGATTCTTTTAATGAGCATGTTTATTCTTATGTAAATAACATTAATACCATTGAAGGTGGTACACATGTGGCTGGTTATCGTCGTGCATTGACAAGAGTATTTAAATCGTATGGCGATAGAAATGGCTTGTTTGAAAAGGCTAAGGTTGAAATTGAAGGTGATGATTTTCGCGAAGGACTTAGTTCAATTATTTCAGTAAAAGTTCCCGAGCCGCAATTTGAGGGACAGACAAAAACAAAACTCGGCAATAGTGATGTGATGGGTGTTGTTGATTCAACTGTTTCAAAAACTTTAGAAGCTTATTTGGAAGAAAATCCAAAAGAAGCAAAGAATATTATCAATAAAGTGATACTGGCTGCACAAGCAAGAGCTGCTGCAAGAAAGGCAAGAGAGTTAGTTCAAAGAAAATCTGTATTAAGTGGTGGTGGTTTACCCGGTAAGCTCGCTGATTGCTCCGATAGAAATCCTGAAAGATGCGAGTTGTTTCTTGTTGAGGGTGATAGCGCCGGTGGTACAGCTAAACAAGGTCGTGACAGAAGTTACCAGGCTATTCTTCCCTTGCGTGGTAAAATATTGAACGTTGAAAAAGCAATGGAGCATAAGATCTACGAAAACGAAGAGATACGAAATATGTACACAGCTTTGGGCGTAACAGTTGGAACTCCTGAAGATCCAAAAGCTTTAAATCTTAACAAGCTGCGTTATCATAAGCTCATCATCATGACCGATGCCGATGTGGACGGCAGTCACATTGCGACTTTGATCCTTACTTTCATTTATCGATACATGAAGGAACTCGTTGAACAAGGTTATGTATACATTGCACAACCTCCTCTTTACCTGGTCAAAAAAGGGAAAGAACAGGCTTATGCCTGGACAGAGGAACAGAGAAAAGCGTCGGTGGAAAGAATCGCAGGCGGAAAAGAAGAAAGCGTAAACGTGCAACGCTATAAAGGTTTGGGAGAAATGAATGCGACCCAGCTTTGGGACACAACTATGAACCCTGATTCGAGAAGTCTAAAGCTTGTAACCATTGAAAGTGCCGCAGAAGCCGACCGGGTTTTCAGTATGTTGATGGGAGACGAAGTAGGCCCCAGAAGGGAATTTATAGAAAGCCATGCCCGTTACGCTAAAATTGATGTTTGATCCTAAGTCGCTAAAAATAAACTGTTTAGTCCCGGAACTTCGGGACTTTTTTATTTCAGGTTATGACAAAAGGCGTAAAAGTCCTAATTTCAGGGATTCCTAATCAAAAAACCTAGTACCATGAGTGAAGTTCAACTGACAGCCTACAATGTAAAAACCAAAGAGAAAGGAGTTCCGATTATGGATGCCGTGATCACCAAAACTGCCAAAGGTGCCTATATGGTGCAGGGGCATGATGGTAAGGGAAATAAGCTGACAACTTTGGTAAACGAAGAGAAAGCAATGGCGGCTATTAAAGCCGGAATTGCCAAACAAGGATGGTAATTAGTACCGAAAAATAGCAAAGGGGCTTTCAGGCCCCTTTCTTTATTGCTTTATTAACCCTACGCTGTATTTCTTTTCGCCTGATTCAGCTAAGAGCAGATAAACTCCCGGCGGAAATTTTGCAGATTTAAGATCGATCTGAATTCTTTGTTGTAAACCGCTTCCAACAAGGTTTAATTGCCGCACCAGCCTGCCACTAACATCAATTATTTTTACGTTCAAAGGCTTGTTTTGGTCAGCCCGATACACAAATTCGTAATTTCCGTTGGATGGATTTGGAAATATCTGCCACTGTATCTCTTCATTGAAAATAACAGACCTAACAGGCCCATACATAAACGAGTTGTCTTTATTCACAATCTTCAGACGATAATAACGTATTTCAAATTTACCAGGCTCAACATCTGTAAAACTGTAGCTTCTTTCAGAGTTTGAAGCTCCCGGACTCATCACTTCACCAATTTTTACAAACATCCCATTTTGAAAGTCGGCAGTTCCTTTAGCAACTTCTATTTCAAAATGGTCTATATTTTTTTCATATACAGTTTTCCATTCAGCTATCACGTCTGCATTGTCTTTTTTCACCGTAAAGCTTACTAATTCAGCGCGAAGAGATGTTTGCTTGCCCGGTCCCCCGTTATTTAACCAGAACTCGGAAAAATCTTTTGTCTTGAATTGCACATAATAACCTTTATCAAATGGTATTTTGTAATTCCAGACAGCACTTAGGAAATTAAACGTTCCCTGGATATTATCAGAAAGAGTACCGTTTTCAAAATTATCATCAGGATCAGAATATTTGGTTACTCCCATTTCAGTTACCATCGCTGGTTTAGTACAAGTATCACAACCGCTAGCGTTCAATAAATTTTCCGTTTCATTGTCAAGAAAATAAAAACGAACAGTAACCGAATCACTCAAACTTGTATTGGCTGGTTTGACGGTAATATTCCTATCATGATAATATTGCTTGCCATCATTACGAATCCCGCCGGTATTTAGGTATGCCTGCACATTTGTATTACCAAGATTCTGATTATTGGGCTGAACAGAAGCAACAAGTTTACCACCTGACACAAAGTTTATCCAGGATGTTCCGCCGCTTATGTTTTGAGAAACCGGTGAGCCCATTGTAAGCCCATTATAAATACCCAAAGTATTATCATATACATGCACATCATCGATAGCAACTCCTTCAAAGGTTACAAAAGGGTCTGAAATGATCACGACCCTGAATCTTATGACAGGAATTCCGGTTGGCAGGGGGGTTGTCGCCACATGCCATCTTGTATAATCCTGTACACTCCAAAGTTTATTGCCAGCATAATTTCTATTGTACCAATTTGTTCCGGCTCCTACATCACCAAGCCGGTTCCATGTTATACCATCTCCTGAATATTCGATATAAGCGCGATCACAAAGTATACCGCCACAATCTTCCAGGTCGAGTGCGATATTCAAACTCAACGTTGGATTTGTCATTCCATTAATATTATAACAGGGCGAATACAAGTAAGATGTTTCCTGGTTTTGATGATTGCCTGTCAAATTCGTTTTCCATGCTTTTGTTCCGCTGGCTGCTTTATTTATTTTATTTGAAGCGGGTACACCGTATTGCCAGGAATTAATTTTACCTGAACTACGCCAGTAGCCATCATTGGTTTCAAAAGTTTCTACGTAGGGAAATGAAGTGATCAATGGCGCGTTAAAAACATGTATACTCACCGTGTCATTTTCCTTAAAATTATCGGTACCGTATTGAACATTAATCAGGACAGTGTGATCCCCCAATCCGGAAATGTTCGCGGAGTTAGTAAGGGTAAACTGTGCCGTTGTTTTTGGAGCAAGCGTTCCTGGAATTGTTTCGATCACCGGAGTTCCTCCATCAACAACGATCCTTACGGGTATATTGCTGATTGAATTTTTGGATGCATTTCTTATTGTAACTTTTATGGTTGAATTGGGCAAACCACAATTGCTTGCTGGTTCATCAATACTGAGCAGTTGAATATCGTCAATAGCCTCATAAATTCTTATGTCATCAAAATTGTGACCCTGGGATTGAGCGTTATTAAGAATGCGAACAATTCCAAACTGTCCAAAGCGAACCTGGAAGCTGCTGCTGAAATTTTGTGAAGCAGCAATTAACAGGTCAGACATTTCAATGCTTTTTATTCGTTTAAAAATCCCGGGTACATTTCCGTTTGAAGAAAGCGTGAATGCTTCTACCCATGGTTTGGTATCATCTCCACGTATCCATATCTTATTATTAGCATTAACGACACTATCACCGTGCGATTTAAATTGGAAATCAAGACGAATATCTTTTACTGCAGCATTTATACCATTGAGATTATAAGTACCATACACAAAATTTTTACTACCAACTGCATTATTCCATCCATTGAAGTCCATAATAAGTGACCTGGATCCAGAATAGGCCATGCCGCTGCTTAGAAATGTACTTAACCTTCCAAGCGGATCAGTATTCGTGAAATCATATCGTTCAATACCCTCAACGCCAAATCGAGGTTTGTAATATTGTCGTGAAATTGCGGTTTCAAGATTATCAGTGAAAGGAAATGTGATCAGATCATTACTGAGTTGCCGGATCGTATCAGTAATCGAGTTGTTGGCTGCAACGGGATCAGCCCCGGTTGTATTCTCAGCTTCGACTTTTAAAATATAATTACCTGCAGCAGAAAAATTGTAAGGGACAGAAAAATTGTGTACATAAGTATTGCCCGGAGTAATTGTAGTTGATACCAGGTCTTCTATCACCAATGTGCCTCCTACATAATACCGCATTTTAAAACTGGTAATAGTATTGTCATCAAGATTCTTAATTCTTGCTGAAACAATTGTTGAAGACGATAAAGCTGTTGAAGTATTTAACCTTCCATAAACCGGCGCAATGATCGAATCCAACTTAATATCATCATTTGAAATGGCACCACTGCACGTTCCTGAATTTGGAATACGTTTTATTGCATACCCTTTCCTTCCTCGTTGTCCGCCAACTCTTGCACAAACAGTAACCCAATACTCAGTGCCCGATGATAAGCCACTTAACGTGTAATTGGTCGAAGTAGTTGTTCCGATAGAAACCATTTCTGTTCCTTGCAATTGGAATACTTCGTAATCCGTGGCCCCAGGAATTGCTGTCCAGTTGATAGCAAAATATCCTTCGCATTGCGTAGGCGATAGTGATATGGTTGGCATTCCCACAATAGTGAATACAGAACTTGTGCTAACCTGACCCGTTGTGTTTTTTGTTACCCTTACCAATGCCTGTGATGTTTGTAGAGCAGGCACTATCCAATCAAGACGACGAAGATTGGCTGCAACTGCTGCATTGATCGTTATCCAGCTTGCGCCATTATCAGTTGAATATTCCACTAAAAAAGTATTGGCAGGGCCTCCATATGATTCCCATTGAATAGTTTCCGTTTCACCGGGTAAAAACGATTCATTTCCTATTGGGTAAACAATTCTTGTTTGAATTGGAATAATATCATAAACCACAAAATACTCTTGTGGTCCTGAAGCAACAGCCGTTCCTTTTACATTAAATGTGTACGTTGCATTCGACGGAGTATTAATTACTATTTGTTCAATGTTATTTATATGGTCAGCTGCCTGCGAAGCAGCATTGTTTACATTAGCAGGTATTGTATCTAATTTATATGGCAATGCTGTTGATGGTGATGTCATTTCAAGATCAAGATCGTTCACGAGCGCCTGTGATGCAAATGCAGCAGCAGCCGGGTCATTCCAGTAAAGGGTTACTTTAAGTTGAGCAGTGTTTGCCGGAACAACGATTGAATGAGGATTGTTTCCGCCATTATGAATTGTTGAAATATAATAACAGTTATTATTCAACATATCAACCGAACGTAACAGATTCATCCAGCCAAATCCATAAGTAAAATCAGGTCCGGTGTTGCCAAGATCAGTCCCACCGTTACAGATCAATGCTTTCATTAATCCGCTTTTAGGATCAGCACCGCTGTTTTGCAACCGATATTTTTCATAAAGCAAAGCAAGACCACCCGTAACCGCAGGTGCCGCCATACTTGTTCCCTGTTGTACCCCATACCAATCATCCGGCGTAGGTATTGTTGAGATTGTAAAGAATCCATCAGCCATAAGTTCTGGTTTTGTACGGCCATCCTTGACCGGACCGCGGCTTGAAAAAGATGTAACAACCCCTGTTCTGTCAGTTGCTCCAATGGTCAAAACATTTTTTGCTGATTGAAAGCTGCTCAACACTGTGCGAAATGACGATGGATAGTTTAAACATGTCAAAACTCCATCATTGCCTGCGGCAAAAACATTTTGCAAATTCGGCTGATCGATTGCAAGCAGATCAAGTGCACGACTTGTCAAATCATAATAACCCATATAATCACAATCTCCAACTACATCACCATAAGAATTATTGGTCAGTACCATTCCATAATCTGTCACATAAGTTGAGGCATTGCTGATGATGCCGGAAAGGTTTTGTGCAACTATAGTTGACTTTGGTGCATAGCCTGCGTACTGCTCAGCAACAATACCACCGCCACCAACTGTGCCAAATACATGTGTCCCATGGTAAAAATAACCAGCAGTTCCAAAATTGATAAGGCGCCCTGTAAAATCAACATGGTATTGCGGGTCGGCATCATCTCCTACGCCAACTACAACTCCTTCACCCTTCAAATTGTAGCCCCCAATACCTGTTGCAGCATTTAAAACATTTCCTCTTGAATTTTGTTTGCCGATATAGTTTAGTGTCTGTGCTCCGTGAGGCGCCGGTTCTATGTATTCAATAAAAGGAAAAGAAGCAACTTCATTAAGCCTCTGACGGGCTATTCTTAGCCCAATGATATGGTATTTGCTGTAGTCAAATGAAATGATCTCAATGCTTTTCTCACCTAGCAATTGCTTTACTTCTTCAAAAGAAATTGTTCTTGGAAAACTGATCCATACATCGACCATCCCCGGTGTTCTTATTGCCCACGAAGGAAATATTCCTTTGGCCATCGATGGATGCATCTTTTGCTCTGCTGTTAATTCTAAAATCGATCTTGCGCCTGCACTCTGCAAAATTGTATGATCAATATTTTTGGTAAGACAAATGGTGTAGGCATTCCCCGCGATGTATTCAAGCAGTTGAACGCCTGCAGCGGCAAGTTGTTGCTTCCTGGCTTCGGAGGGTAATACATCAAATTGTAAAACAGCAAATGACTTACCGTTTATTTTTTGCAAACGTTCAGTAAGACTTTTTACCGTTTCAGCGTTAATATTTTTTTCAGTAAAAACCTTGCCGCTACGAAGTTGTAACGCAGAGCTTGTATCTTTTTGTGAAAAGCAAATTGACGAAAATAGACAAAACAGGATGGTGGTAGGAATTGGATGGATTCTCATAGCCAGATTTCTCTCATAAAAATAAAAAAATTACGTAAATAAAACAGGTTGGTTTTACTAACCGTGGGTGCGTAAAACTCCTGTATTAAGCATCGACTTTTTCCTCACTAAAGCAAAACCGATGCATTATTGCCAGGAACCGGTTCATCTCTTCCATTAATTTAACGCCTTCAACGATCATGATAAACAGTCTTCCTGATTGTTTCAGCTTTGCTTTATTAGTTCCCGTTTGTATAAACGATAAAATCTGCTGAAAAGTTTGTGATTCGAAATAAGGTGAGTCCGGTCTGTTTATAAAATAACAACGCAGCGTTTCATCTTTCAGGCTCATTTTCTCAAACCCGAGCTCAACAGCCAGTTTGCGGCATCGCACGGTAATAAAAAGATCATTTACTTCTTGTGGCAATGGGCCAAAACGGTCCTTCATTTCTTCCGCCATCAATTGCAATTCTTCTTCTGATTCGCTGTTATCTAATCTTTGATAAAGTGAAAGTCTTTCAGTGATGCTTTCAACATAGTCATCAGGTATTAATATCTCAAGATCGGTATCAATAGTACAGTCATGCACAAAATCATCCTGCCTTGAAATTTCCTCTTTAAATAATTCTTTGAATTCAGTCCGTTTCAGCTCGCGGATCGATTCATCCAGGATCTTCTGATAGGTTTCAAAACCAATATCAGCCATAAAACCACTTTGTTCGCCACCCAATAAATTGCCGGCGCCACGAATATCAAGATCTCTCATTGCTATTTGAAATCCGCTGCCAAGATCACTGTGCTGCTCAAGTGTTTGTAATCTTTTTCTTGAATCATCAGGCAGTGTGCTCATCGGTGGCGATAATAAATAACAAAATGCTTTTTTATTACTACGTCCTACCCTGCCTCTTAACTGGTGCAGATCACTTAATCCAAACTGGTGAGCGTTGTTTACAATAATTGTATTCACATTTGGGATATCAACCCCGCTTTCAACAATATTGGTGCAGACAAGCACATCATATTTTCTATCGATAAAGTCAAGAATATGCTTTTCCAACTCATGTCCTTCCATTTGCCCATGAGCAATTCCAACACTTAAGTCCGGACACAATGCCTGTATGATATTTGCCATTTCCGGAAGACTTTGCACCCTGTTGTAAATAAAGAACACCTGGCCTGCTCTTTCTGTTTCATAATAGATGGCATCACGGATCAGGTCTTCATTGTACACATGCACTTCGGTTTGAATTGGCTGGCGATTTGGTGGTGGCGTATTAATGATGCTAAGGTCCCTTGCTCCCATTAATGAGAATTGAAGTGTTCTCGGAATTGGCGTAGCTGTTAATGTTAAACAATCAACAGTCGTCTTAATTGTTTTAATTTTTTCTTTATGTCCAACGCCAAATTTTTGTTCTTCATCGATCACCAGCAGGCCAAGGTCCTTATACTTTACATCTTTACCAAGCAAAGCATGCGTGCCGATAATTATTTCGATCTTTCCTTCTTCTAATTTCTTAAGCGTTTCTTTTTTTTCTTTTGTTGATTTAAACCGATTTATATAATCTACAGTTACCGGAAAATCCTTTAACCGGTCACTAAAGGTTTTATAATGCTGAAAAGCAAGAATAGTTGTCGGTACTAATACGGCCGCCTGTTTGCCATCAACACAGGTTTTAAAAGCAGCCCGAATGGCGATCTCTGTTTTTCCAAAACCCACATCGCCGCAGATCAGCCTATCCATTGGCGAAGATGACTCCATATCTTTTTTTACATCAGCTGTTGCTTTGCCCTGGTCGGGAGTGTCTTCATAAATAAATGAAGCCTCAAGTTCAGTTTGTAAATAATTATCCGGGGTATGCTGAAACCCTTGCTGAGCTTTTCTTTTCGCATAAAGTTTTATCAGGTCAAATGCAATTTCTTTAACCTTAGCTTTTGTTTTATCCTTAAGCTTATTCCAAACATCACTTCCCAGCTTATTTATTTTTGGCACCGTTCCTTCTTTGCCTGTATATTTTGCGATCTTGTGGAGTGAGTTGATATTGACATACAGTATATCCGAATCCTTATAAATAATCCTTACCGCCTCCTGCAATCTTCCGTTCACTTCAATTTTTTGCAAACCGCTGAAGGCCCCTACGCCATGATCAATATGCGTTACAAAATCTCCAGGCTGTAATTCACGAAGCGTTCGTAATGTAAGCGCTTTGTTTTTATTGTATGCCTGTTTTACCCGGTATTTATGATAACGCTGAAATACCTGATGATCCGTGTAGCAAACAATTTTCAGATCTTCATTAATAAAACCTTCATGAATGGATACAGTAATGGGGTTAAAAACGATATCGGATTTCAGGTCCTCAAAAATGGTTCGCAATCTTTCAAGCTGTTTTGGGTTTTCTGCAAAAAGATAAACTTCAAATCCTTTACCCTCCCAGCTTTTCAGGTCTTCGATCAGCAGATCAAAACGCCGGTTAAATGCCGGCTGTGCTCTTGTAGCCGAATGAATAGTTAAAAGTGAAGACTGATCGGCTGGTTTGTTTCCAAAATAAACCCGTGAACGATTTGCAATTTGTTTTTCAAAATCTTCATTTGAAATAAAATCAGCTTCGGCAAGGTTTACCTGGACTGTTTGCTCGGAACTGCTATCTTTTGTTTTTTCGGTATTGTTTTTATTAGCTAAAAAATAATCAAACTCATCTTTGCAATCTTTTAGTCTTTCATACAACAATTCCTCATCCCGGATCCATACAATTGTATTCTCTGGTAAAAATTCAAGCAGTGATATTTTTTTCTTATTAATGAATTGCGTTTCGATATTTGGTATGATACTTACCTGTAATAATTTTCTTTCACTTAACTGCGTCTCCGGATCAACAATTCTTATTGAATCAACTTCATTCCCAAAAAGCTCAATACGATAGGGCTTTTCATTTCCAAACGAATAAATATCAAGAATACCACCGCGGATAGCAAATTGGCCTGGCTCATAAACAAAATCTGTCCTTTCAAAACCGAAATCCGCAAGCTTTAAAAGCAATGAACCTGTATCAAGTGTATCGCCATTTTTTATAAAAATTATATTTGAAGAAAGTGTATCAGCCACAACTACTTTTTCAAATAAGGCCTCAGGATAAGTAACTAGCACTTTTTTATTTACGGTACCAGCTGTATTTAATTGCGAAGCGATCTTTGTGAGCGCTTCGGTTCTTAGCATTACATGGCTACTGTTCAGCAGTCCGAAATTCTTTCTTTGTTTGAATGAAGCCGGGAAATAAAAAATATCCAGCGCACCGGTCAGGTTTTCCAGCGTATTATGAAAATAAGCGGCATCTTCAGCATCATTTAATACGATAAGATGATTAAACTGTGAGCAGGAAGGATGTTCAAATATAGCAGCCGTAAAAAACTCAGGAGAGCTGCCTTGCAGGTTTTCAAGATAAATTTTTTGAGGTTGGGCAAAAGAAAGCCTGTCCGCCAATTGAAAAAGGCGGGGGGAATTTACGAAACCATTCAACAAAGCCTGGGCACTCATCCGAAAAACAAAAATATAAAAATCCGGCCGGCCTTCAACCTAAATATATCCGAAAGACTTATTTAAGTAAATTGCTACTTTTTAAAACTCAAATATGAAAAGAACGGTTATCGGGCATGCTGTTTTAGTTTTTGTTGTGACATTGGGTTTTTTATTGCTGGTAAATAAGCCCGGGGGGAAGCAACTATCACATGATGAATTTTCCGAGGAGAATGAAGAAAATGAGGCCGCCTATCATTACCTGCGATGGAAGTACGAAGCTGACATGGTTAAAGACCCCACCACAGGTGAGGCTTTGTTTGGGCTGCGTGACCAGGAAATTGAATTCGCAAGAACGATTCCACAAAGAAATACTTCATCTCCTGTTGCAAGATTACAAATCCAAAATAATTATTTACCGGCTGGCCCTAATAATATTGCAGGCAGAACAAGAGCTCTCGCTTATGATGTAAGATATAATGGAACAACTAACCGGGTTTTGCTTGCCGGTGGCATTAGCGGTGGCCTTTTCAGATCAACAGACGGAGGAGCAAACTGGACAAATGTTACACCTGCAAACGAAGTGCATAATGTAGCTTGTATCGCACAAGACCCTCGTCCGGGAAACCAGGATACATGGTATGCAGGTGGTGGAGAATATATTGGCAGCTCAACTGATGCAACCGGTGCAGGTTATCTTGCCCATGGTCTTTTTAAATCTATCGATAACGGTTTAACATGGACAAGGATATCTTTAACCAACATGACTGACTTTAATGGCAACGCAATTCCTGCTGGTGTTGCCGAAAGATTCGATCATCCTTTTGATTACGTACATAAGATCGCTGTAAATCCAACAAATGGTGATCTGTATGTTGCTTGTCACAGAAGGATTGTTCGCTCACAAAATGGGGGCGCAACATTTCACACCGTTATGGGCAGCATCGTTTCCGGTTTTGCAGCTGGCGGACAGGGTGATGTTGTCATTTCACCAACTGGAAAAGTTTACGTAGCCATTACAGGTGCTGCACCCGATCTTAGTTTAAGAGGCGTGTGGAAATCTACGACCGGCAATTTGAATTCATACACGAGATTAGCCGGAGGTTCTACTTTAGGAGTTGATTCGGTAGGTGGATGGAGGGGAAATGCCTATACTTTTACAGATGTAGACGGTTCAAGATTCTATGATACGAGAAGAATATTGCTGGCTTTGGCTCCTTCTAACGAGAATATACTTTATGTTTTATATGAGAACGGTCTTACCAATACAAGTTCAGCCCGCAATAAGGAAGCAGATCTTTTCAAATTAGACATGACATCAGGAAATAACTGGACGAACCATTCAGCGAATCTTCCTGATTTTCCCGGTGGCGATCATGATGCAACTGATCCGTTCACAATACAAGGAGGCTATGATCTATTCGTTACTGTAAAACCTGATGATCCAAATTTCGTATTACTTGGGGGAACAAGTTTGTATCGTTCGACTAATGGATTTTCGTCTAGCGCAACTTCATGGATAGGAGGTTATGGAAACACATTACCAACACTTACTTTCTATGGACAAACAAATAATCCAACCGATCCAAGTAAATGGAGTCATCCGGATATTCATAATGTAGTTTTTAATCCTTCCAATTTTAATGAAACTATTTGCTCAAATGATGGAGGATTGCAAATAACATCAAATATTTCTGCTGCGGTAGGAACTGAGCCTGTTTCATGGAATATTATTAGAAATTATCAAACCCTGCAGTATTACCGTATAACAATTGATCCCGAAGTTGGCGCCAATAATTTCGCAGGCGGCGCCCAGGATAATGGAACACAATTCAGAGACAAAACGGGTATTACAGGTCTTCCTGCTTCTGATAGTAATAACCATCGAAGGCTGATTGGTGGTGATGGTGCTTCAGTTGGTATCTCAAAAAAGAATGGCAGCATACAATATTTATATGGCGGTGTTCAATTAGGTCAGATCAGGCGGGGACAATTGCAGGCCGCATTTAGTACAACTGAAATCCGTCCAAATGGGCTGACGCCTTCTTCTTCAGGATCAACAACCGAGTTTGGAGAGTTTGTTACAAACTTCAAATTGAATCCTGATAATACAGAAGATCTATATTATGTAAATTTTAATCGTTTGTTTCGTACCACAAATTCTTCTACTGTTACATCATCGGGATGGACGGAACTTACCGGAGTTGGCAGTGCTGTAAACCCAGGTAATCCTACAGGGGGAACCAATATTGCCATCAGAGCGATGGCTTTTAGCCGTGGAAATTATGGCACACAGCATACAATGTATTTTGGAACAACGAATGGAAGAATTTTCCGGCTGGATGATCCAAGAAATTCTGCAGCAGGAGCCACACCGGTAAATATTACACCAACTGTTACAGATATGACAGGATTAAATGTTCAGGATATTGCAGTTAATCCCAATAATGATAATGAAATAATCGCTGTGGTTACAAATTATGGCAGAACAAATACAAGCGGAACATTTTTGAACGTAACCAATATCCTCTGGACCGATAATGCAAAAAGCGCTACACCAACATGGAGAATTGCAGAAGGTAATCTTGCAGGCACAACTACAACTGGATTTATTTGTGCACGCAGTTGTATGATCGTTGTAAAAAAAGATGGTTCGGGAAATCCTGTTACTGAATATTATGTGGGTACTTCGGCAGGATTATTTGGTGTAGAAAATCTTGGAACAACTTTGACAGGAGGTGGTACACCAAACTGGCAACGTGAAGGATCATCAACATTGAATTTTGCTGTTATTAATTCACTTGCATACCGTCCTCAAGATAATGTGATGGCTATTGGTACACATGGTAACGGACTTTATTATACGTTTCTCGGCACGCCAAATTTTGTTACGGGAATTAATAACCCAATAGTAAATGATAAAGATTTTATAACCAAGGTTTATCCAACCATTAGCGATAACATGGTTCAATACCGTATCGGT
>Ga0075418_10005365_pt1 | contig 14514 bp, 12 predicted proteins | sample SoiMetdeltSBSDD2_FD_81776 | JGI IMG/M metagenome (GOLD analysis project Ga0075418, IMG submission 81776) | Bulk soil microbial communities from a Populus tree surrounding site in Tennessee, USA - Soil MetaG P. deltoides SBSDD2 | ecosystem: Environmental > Terrestrial > Soil > Tree plantation...
ACTTATTCGCCTTATTAAAAAGCCATTCTTTAACGGATGGCTTTTATTTTTCTATCAGGTAACAAACACGATTTATTCTTCCTTCAAAATCAAATGGAGTTGTTTGCCTTGTAATATCTTTTAACAGCGTAGAATTAATTGAAGCTTTATCCAGAATAAAATCTTTATAGTTCGTGCTGAAATAAATTTTGACTTCGCATCTTAATATCCGCAAACAATCATTGATAAGTTTGGCATGATCACGCTGAATATCCAGGATATCCTCCATCCGTTTACTATTACTGAATGTGGGCGGATCAAGAATGACCAGGTCAAAGGAATTGACTGGCACACCTGGCAAGTACTGCAAAATATCAGCTGGTATGAACTCATATTTGAGAGTGTCTGAAAAACCGTTAAGCTGCATGTTTCTTTGAGACCAGTTAAGATAGGTTTTAGAGAGATCAACAGTTACAACTCGATCCGCACCTCCGGCCGCTGCATAAACCGAAAAGGAGCCTGTATAAGAAAATAAATTCAAAATCCCCTTATTCTTTGCTTCATCTTTGACCATTTCTCTTGTTATTCTATGGTCCAGGAACAAGCCTGTGTCAAGATAATCACTCAGGTTTACGATAAATTTTAATCCATTTTCATGTACTATCAATTCCGAGCGGGTTCCTCCCGTCTTTTGATATTGCCCCAGACGTCCCGGCTTTCTTTGCCGCAGTTTTAAATAAACATTTTCACTTTTCACCTTCACTACATCACAAATAACTGAAATACTTTTCTCCATCCATTCATCATGTGCACTCTCATCCATCCCATGACGGCGTTTATACTCAGCTACGTAAAGATTCGATTCATACACTTCGATAGACAAAGGGAATTCAGACAGGTCATGATCATAAAGCCGGTAACAGCTGATCCCACTCTTCCTGGCCAACTTACCCAGGTGGCGGTGCACTTTTTCAAGCCTGTTCCGAAACATTAAGAATTTGTCTTCGCCCATAAGAAATATTTTGCGAACTTAGTCTGCTTTTTTAAGAGTTAAAACTGATCTCATCTTTCTGAAAACTTTTGAACGAAATGTACGCTATAGTTGACATAGAGACCACGGGAAGTTACGCTTCTGCAAATGGGATCACAGAAATAGCCATTTTTGTATTTGACGGCAGGCAGGTGGTTGAAAAATTTGAAAGTTTAATAAACCCTGGTCAGCCAATTCCAAGGTATATCCAGTCTTTTACAGGAATAACAGATGAAATGGTTGCCGGTGCGCCTCCGTTTGAGCAAGTAGCTCCAAAAGTTTTTGAGTTGCTAAACGAAAATATCTTTATCGCACACAATGTAAATTTTGACTATAGCTTTTTAAAAAGCCATTTATTAAGAGCCGGTCATGATCTCAAATCAAAAAAGCTATGTACAGTAAGATTGAGCAGGAGAATTTTCCCTGATATTCCTTCTTATAGCCTTGGCAATCTTTGCCGCTCACTTGAAATTAATATTAATAATCGCCACCGTGCCGGTGGTGATGCAGAAGCAACGGTAAAAGTATTTGGTAAACTCCTGGAAAACGATAAAGAAGATTTTATAACAAAAAGCCTTTTACGTAATTCAAAAGAGCAATCCTTACCGCCTAACGTGCCGAAACAGCATTTTGACCTGTTGCCCACTACACCAGGCGTTTACTATTTTCATGATGTAAAAGGAAAAATAATTTATGTGGGAAAGGCGATCAATATCCGTAATCGTGTCAACAGTCATTTCAGCAATAATTCTGAAGGCAGGCAAAAACAGAATTTTATTACCCATATCCATTCAATAAGTTTTAAAAGCTGTGCCACCGAGCTGATGGCCAGCATTCTTGAATCAGTTGAAATAAAAAGATACTGGCCAAAATTCAATTATTCTCAAAAGCATTGGGAAGATGTATTTGGAATTTATACTTACGAAGACAGGAATGGCTATTTACGTCTTGCTATTGAAAAAAATAAAAGGAATCTCAAGCCGGTTCATACATTTCATCATTTATCTGAAGGCTATAGCTGGCTGCGAAATGTGGTTAATGAATATGGTCTTTGCGCCAAACTATGTTTTTTAGAAAGAGTGAACAATGCCTGTACAGGATTTGAAAATAATACATGCATGGGTGCGTGCATAAAAAAAGAAAGCAAATCCGCCTATAATAAAAAAGTACGAAAGGCGATTGCTGAAATGAGGGATGAAAGTTCTTATATGATCATCGATAAAGGACTTGAAGAAACGGAACGATCCTGCATATTGGTTGATAATGGCAAGTTTTTTGGCATGGGTTATCTGCCGATAACCTACGAGCCTCTGAATATTGAAGACATTAAAGAGCATTTAATGGCGTACCGCGGAAACAATTATATAAGAAATTTGCTTACCGGTCATAAAGAAAAATTCCCTTCAGCCATTATTGAACTGGCCGCGAATAACTATAACAAAGCAGGCAGAAAAAGAGCTGAACTTTAAACTATATTTGTCCGCCAAAAAAAATCTATGCGCAAAATATTTTATTCATTATTATTCTTATCCTTTGGATTTACCTTGTTTTCGCAAACTAAAAAAACTGTTAGCTCGCAAAAACCGGCGGCAGCCAAAACCGTTGCGCCGAAATTATTAAAGGATCTTAGGGATTCTGCAAGCTATACCGCAGGTATTCATATTGTAAACAGGTATCGTTCCCAGAATATATACAATTTCAATAGCCTGATGGTTTCAAAAGCCGTTAACGATGCGCAGGCAAGTAAACCCTTATGGGTAAGCAATCAGGATGCAGACAGGGTTGTTCTTGCATATCAAAGCCTCCTCATGAACTCGAAACCTGGTGGGAAAATTGATCCTGATCCCGCTACAAAAGCTCTTTGTGATTCTGCAAGCTATGCAGCAGGTGTTTACCTTGTAAGTTTTTTCCGGGATTTCGATATCGTAAACTTCAACAGCACTATTATTTCAAAAGCTATTGATGATCTGCAAAGCAACAAGAAGCCACTGCTTCGCGACAGTCTTGCAAACATGGTAGCGATGCGCTATCAATACAAATTGCAGGAAGTAAAAAACAAACCGAACATTGATGCAGGAAAAAAATTTCTTGCGGAAAATAAGAAGCGACCCACAGTAAAAGTTACCAAAAGCGGTTTGCAGTATGAGATCATTGCCGAAGGAAAAGGACCAAAGCCGACATTGAAGGACAAGGTTTCCTGTCACTATACCGGTGCCTATATCGACGGAACTGAATTCAATAATTCTTACAAAATGGGGGGACCCATTTCGTTTGATGTAACTGGCGTGATCAAAGGCTGGACCGAAGCATTGCAAATGATGCCGGTTGGTTCGAAATGGAAATTGTATGTTCCTTATACATTGGGGTATGGTCCGGGTCAATACCAGGCTATTCCCGGTGGTTCTGCCTTGGTGTTTGAGATCGATCTGCTCGGCATCGTAAATAAATGATCAATCCTCATCGAGATTATTTTTCATTTTGGCAATCTGTGAACGGGTGCCGAATACAATTACCTTGCATCCTTCGGTTACCTGTGTTTCATCGGGTGGATTGATTACAAACTTTCCTTCTTTGTTTTTTATACCAAGACAACTGACACCGGTCTTATTCCATTCCATGACCACTTTTAATGATTTATCTTTTATTTCAGGTGGTAAAATGTCATAAGGAACAGAATCCATATTCACCGATTCACCGTCTTCACTTGTCAGGAAATCCATAAACTCTATCACATCAGGTTTCGAGACCAGCGTGGCCATGTGTGAACCCCCGATCTTATCAGGCATGATCACATTATCAGCTCCCGCTTTTTTTAATTTAGGAATAGAATTTTCTTCTGACGCACGACTTACAATATGTAGCTTACTATTCAATGCTCTTGCCGATAATACGATAAAAACATTATCGGCATCATCAGGCAATGCAGTTATCAATGCTACAGCTCTTTCAATCCCGGCTTTGCGAAGCAGATCATCATCGGTACTGTCTCCTATCAAATAACTAAGACCCGGGAAAAAATGTAAAACCCTTTCTATTGGTTCCTCATCCTTTTCAATAACCACAAAATCGATATTATGATTCTTTAACGTTCTCGCGGCCTGCTGACCATTTCTCCCGAATCCGCACAGGATTACATGGTGGTTCAGCTCAGTTATTGCTTTCATGATCTTGCGGGTTTTAAAATATTTATTTATTTCACCGGTAACTACAAATTGTGTGATGCGGGCGATGGCCCAGGCAAAAGTTGCCCAGCTCGTGAGAAGCAGGAAAACAGTGAACATCCTTCCGTCATTACTCAATGGCCTCACCTCGTTGAATCCTGCGGTTGTGATGGCAATAGTCGTCATATATAAACCCTCCAGGAATGAATAATCTTCCAGGATAATATACCCCATGATACCTACGAATATCAGCATCAGCAGAACAATAAAAGGCTGAAGAAGCCTGTATGTCCATTGCTTTATCAATATCTTCCCTTTTCATAAAAATAGAATTTTGTAAAATGACTTCAAGCGATCGGCGATTATATCTTAAACAAAAAAAGGGCGGTATGAACCGCCCCCGTCAATGGTTAAAACCTTGCGGTCTTAACGCTTCTTCACTACTATTTTTTCCACTGCCTGGTCACCGGACTCTGTGTCGATGATCCTAATTGTATAGAAACCGGCCATTAAATTGTCAATTTGAAGATAATTGCTTCTAACGCCCTTCCATTGTTTTATTATACGTCCGTTAAGATCAGACAGCGATACATCACGCGGTGCATCCGTATCCGGAAATACAACATTGATTTTACCATCGGCACTTGGATTTGGATAAACTATTGTTTTTAACTTTTGGCCAACGGCTCTTACAGCACGTATCGGGCTATAAGCATGTTTGCCATCTATATCCACTTGTCTCAAACGATATTGAATGATCCCTTTTGCATCGTTCACATCTGTGTAGGTATAGCTAAGCGAGGAATTGCTGTTACCGTTGAGAGCTCTTGTCGCGACAAAACCTAATGTTTTCCATTTTCCGTCACCAAGATTTCTTTCGATGAAAAAGCCTCTGCTATCTTTTTCACTCAGCGTTTCCCATTTCAGGTTTACTGTAGTGTTGGTTCGTATTGCAGTAAATGATCTTAAGGAAACTGGCAGTAATTCTGCACAGGCTTCTTCAATCACCGGCGTTGCTAATACATTTCCAAATTCTCTTGCGGTTACTTCCACATAAATGCCCCATAAAGCCCATGGATCCACGCAACAAAAATTACCGGGCAAATTGATGGATCCTGTATTAAATGGCGTACCTGGATTCAGCACTATAGTGTCGGAAATAAACAGGAGGGAATCGTCTCCACCTGGTTCTCTTACACCATCAAGGTCATCTCCATATAACCGGTATACGACATGAAGTGGAGTAGAACCCAGAGCTGTCAGGGTCAATGAATATTGAAAAGGCCTGCTCGAACATAGTTTTTGAAGTGATATCTGTGGGTTGCCAAAAGACTGGCCAACGCCACACACATAACATTGGGCTTTAGGATCGGGTGCACTCGAATTTGAACCCCAGATATCGGTCTTGATTATAACGGGCGTTCCGCAGGGAGTATTCACAACAACCCTGATATTGGAAATACTAAACCGTAATGTATCAGAATTGCCCAGTCTTGTTATGGTTGCCATCATACCGGGAGAATTTAATGGCGAGGTTAAAACAACACTTTGATCATGCGGATACGTAGTTGCAATGTTTGCCGTAACATTAACCGCTACATCAGCAGGAAATGTCAGATCATTCAAATTAAAAAAGCCCATGTCGTTGAATGATTTACCCGGCTCATCAACTGCAGTACCCAGTTGAGCACTCGTGCCTGGGTTTGTAGCCGGTGTATTGCCGGAACAATCGAATATGGGAGGTGTTGGATAATCATCCAGCAACCAGGAATGAAAGAAGAGGTTCTTGAATCCTGAATTGGTCACAATTTCAAATTCAACACTAATGGTGTACTGGCATTTGTTGGGACCCAGTGGAGTAATATCCGTTGAAAAAGCCCGTGCCAGGTTTGGGAATGAAAGATCACACTGTGCATTAAGACTTTTAAGTGAGAACATAGCTACGCTAAAGAGAAAAAGAATGTGTAAAGACTTTTTCATTGTACAAGATTTTAATTAATAAAATTATTTATGGTTGTAAGGACATGGAGGAACAGTCAGCATAAGCGAAGTGAAGTAAACCGTCCAAGTATCATTCAACAAAAAGCTGTCCAGTTTAATAATAGCTGGATTTCCTGTTTTGAATTGAATATTAATAGGAAAAGTCCTAATGATTTTGTAGAGATCTCAATCAAACCGGTTTTAAAGTGTGGAATTTTTTGAACATAGAGTCGATAAACCAGAGCAGGAAGTTATGACGCAACCATATTCAGTTGCGGCACGACCTACTTGAAGTTCCAGTATCAAAATTCAGAGGGTACAGATAAGGAGGATTGTAGCTGGAAGAGAATGCTATCCTCGGCGTTTCTTCGCGAATCTAACTCCGATCTTATTTTCTTTATCCGCTCATTACATTGAGTACATTCTTCCACACTTGCGCCATATCCTACCAGTTTATAGTAATTAATAGTTTCCTGCGCTATCAGATTCATAAGCTGTATTGATTGAAAATCTTTCAGTTCATTCATGCAGAGGTAATTTTACTATTAGGAGAAGTGCAAACTGTGTGCAGAAATAGAGTAGCCACTAATAAACCAGGGCCTTCCTGTCTTATACTTTAATGATGTTGCGTATGAAAAGCTCCATTACAGGAGAATGTTTTTGCAATGTTCAAACCTGTTATAGGTGGTTTAAGAAGTATAGTTATCTGTATATCTGTTCTTACATCGACGTTTTCAAAGGAATGGCATAAATAAAAAAGGGGTGGCACGAAGCCACCCCCGCCGTTGGTTAAAACCTTGAGCTTTAACGCTTGTTTACCACGAACTTTTGCACATCCTGATCACCGGTTTCAATATTCACGATTCTTACTGTGTACATACCTGCGTTCAGGTTCTCTATCTGAATATTATTATTTGAAACTGCTCTAAATTGCTTGACAGCTCTTCCACTCATATCTAATACCACAATATCGCGAACTGCGTTCTTGTCTTCAAACACAATATTTACCTGACCATTGCTACTTGGATTTGGATAAACTATTGTCTTACCTTTTACTTGGCCCTCACCGCGTACTGCACGTATTTGGCTGAACGTTGCTTTGTAATCGATGTCGATTTGCTTTAGTCTATATTGCGTAACTCCTTTCGAGCTATTCAAATCTGTGAATTCATAATTTAATGGGGAACTGCTATTTCCATTTGCGGCTCTTGAATCAATGAAGCCTATAATTTGCCAATTGCCAGTCCCGATCATACGTTGTACAGCGAAGCCTTTGTTCTTCTCTTCCATTGCTGTCTCCCATTCCAGTTTCACAGTAGAGCTACTTGTACGCACTGCATTGAATGACGTTAAGTTTACTGGTAAAGGAGAACAGGCCAAACTTATTGCCACGATACGATCAAAGCAACCTCTTTTTGTTCTAAAGGCAAATATCAGATCATAACTTGGACCCTGGGTTGGTACATCCTCTTTCAAATGGAATGTATCTGACGTAGCTACAGCTGTATCAGTAACCTCTTTTGCAACAGTATTGTGAGGTATATCTCCGCCATCGAGAATTCCGTTGTGATTTTGGTCATAATACATAGTCACCTTTATCGGAAAATCTTCGAGAAATGATACACTACCATCAAAACCTAAAATATTAAATGTTACTCGTTGGAAAGGATCACCTAAGGCCTGACCACAAGTAGCAGAAACGGCTACCTGAAGCGAGCCAGCCAAACCCGATGCAGAGCCATTGGTGGCGCCTGGAGTATGGTTATTGCTACTGGATGTTTTATCCCATGCACCGCATTTTCCATCTGAAGTTCTTGCATAACCGTTGTCTGTTCCTGGCGTGTTTCCTTTATATTCCGCAGCCAAACCCAAATTAGAGAAATCAATAACGAAACTGGTACAACCTACATTCATTGTTACCGGTAAGTCTGGTAGGTTTGCAATACTTGCAGGCAGGGTTCCGCTACTCATGCCACCAAAAAAGAAATTCTCGGGTAGTCCATCACGAAACAACATTACCGCGTAGATAGCGCCGCTTGAACCCGATCCTGACGCTAAGAGATTTGTAACTGAATCTGACGCGAGTAATACCTGGGTATAACCTGTCCCAGCACCATTGAGTTCCCATTTTGTAAGACCCCCACCAGTTGACCCATTTCTGAAACTCGGAGAGTTCCAACTAAAATCAGGTACCACATTTTGAAAAAGTGGATTCTGAGTGTTGAAAGGATAATCGGCGGCACCAACAAACCAGCTTTTTGGAGCGACACTCAAATTCGGGAAATCCAATACATAAAAGCCCACTTTTTTGTTTTGGCCAGATCCCTCTTCGTAATAAGTAACGAGGGTATAACAGTTCAGGTTTTGTGAAGCTTCACCAACCGGAGCAATGTTATACAATTCAAAAAATTCTGAATGGTTTCCATTCACATTCGGGTCGGTGTAAACCTCATTTAAAAGGGCTTGGGCATTGACAATGGCAATGCTTAACACCAACATCATTGTAAGTAAAATCTTTTTCATGCTTCAAGGTTTTTGTCCCGATCAAAGCGGGACGTTTTTTAATAATAGTTTTTACAGTTTACGAATACTGCTCTTCGGCTTTATTTTTTCGGAGCAGCGTTTATGATGAATTATTTCATCCACAATGTTTTGTGGTGATTCACCAGGAGCTTGGAAACCTTGGCATTCAAAATAGGAGGGACTTAGTCTTGGTTAAGTCAATAGAAGATTGTTCCGATAATTCAGAAGTATTGGAAAAGAATTTTGGCCGATATGTATTGCACTAGCAATAACATTTTCAGCTACACAACAGAGTTCAACTTTTAAATGGATCTACAACCAACGGCTTTTTGGCACAGGAGAAAGGGAATTTGAGGGGATTGATTTCGCTCAATCGAAACGCTAAAATAGAAAGAGTTTTTAGAAATTCAAATAGCCGTCTCAAATTATTTTAAAAAAAATACTGGCGAGGCTGAACTTTAGCCTGTTGAAAGTCAATTATTAGCCTTAAACTACTCGCTTAGCAAGCTGAAGCGCTTTGTGTACCGTTTCCCTTGCGGTAAGGTTCGTGTTATCGATCAGAACGGCATCTTCAGCCTTCCGCAAAGGGCTCTCCTCCCGGTTGCTGTCTATATAATCCCTCATCTCCAGGTTGGCTTTTACTTCCTCAATTGTAACGTTGGGGTTCTTGTCATAAAGCTCTTTGAACCTTCTTTCTACCCTTACGGCATTATCGGCAGTCAAAAAGATCTTTAACTCAGCCTTGGGGAAAACTACAGTTCCAATATCTCTCCCATCCATTATTATTCCTTTCTTTTTACCCATCACCTGCTGCTGGTCCACGGCAAATTTTCTAACCTCTTTTATTGCTGCCACATCACTTACTTTTTCCGCAACTACAAGATCCCGGATAACGTATTCCACGTTCTCATCATTCAAATGCATTTCACTTTGCTGGCTTTTCTCATTGAACACAAACTCAAGTGTTATTTCTTTCAAAGCTTTTTTTACTTCCGCTTTATCTGTCCAGTCAATGTGATTTCGTAAAAAATATAATGTAATGGCGCGATACATGGCCCCGCTGTCTACATATACATAACCGAGTTCTTTTGCTAACTCCTTTGCCAGTGTGCTTTTACCACAACTACTCCAGCCGTCGATTGCTATTATTATTTTTTTTGCCATGCATTGCAAAAATAAATTACCGCCTTTGAAGGGCGGTAAATTTGTTAAGAAAATATAATTGATATTACATTAAAATGGCTTTTTTGCGTCCTGGAATTTTACTCCTTCAAACTTTGGTGTCAACCTCATGTTATAAAAAATGAATGAATAAATATCAGCTGTTGTTTCCAATCCTTTTCTAAGATTGCTGGCACCATGACCCGAATTTACATCGATGCGTATCAATGCAGGATTTGTGCCTTTGTATTTTTCCTGTAACGTAGCCGCATATTTAAATGAGTGTGCAGGCACTACCCTGTCGTCGTGATCTGCAGTGGTAATTAATGTAGCCGGGTAATTTACTCCTGTTTTAATATTATGTATGGGTGAATAGGCGTATAAATTCTTAAAATCAGTCGCGTTGTCACTACTGCCATATTCTGCTATCCAGTTCCAGCCGATCGTGAACTTATGAAAGCGCAACATATCCATAACTCCAACTTGTGGTATCGCCACCTTACACAGGTCGGGACGCTGGTTAATAACTGCGCCAACAAGCAAACCGCCATTCGATCCCCCTTGTAATGCGAGATACTCTTTTGACGTGTACTTTTTATCAATTAAAAACTCACCGGCTGCTATAAAATCATCGAAAACAGTTTGCTTTTTTAACCGCATACCCGCTTCATGCCATTTTTCTCCGTATTCACTTCCACCACGCAGATTGGCGATACAAAAAACACCACCTTGCTCCAGCCAGGCAATCCTTGTTGGTGAAAAAGAAGGTGTGCTGCTTATATTAAACCCGCCATATCCATAAAGTATCGTTGGATTCTTTCCATTTTTCTGCACTCCTTTTTTATATACTATAAACATCGGGACTTTTGTACCGTCCTTGCCAGGATAAAATACCTGCTCAAGTACATATTCTTCCGGATTGAATTTTACTTCCGGTTTCCTGAAGATGGTGCTTTTGCCACTTGCAATATCATAACGATAAATCGTGGGGGGAAATGTAATCGAAGTGAATGTATAGAAAACAAACTTGTCATCTTTCTCCCCGCCAAAACCGCCGGCTGATCCTAATGCAGGCAGTTGCACTTCCTTTTCCAACTTACCATCCAGGTTATGCACATACACACGACTTGTAACATCTTTTAAATAGGTAACAAATAATTTACCGCCGGAAGATGTGGCAGAAGAAATATTCTCCGGCTTTTCAGCAATAACGGTTTTCCAATTTGCGGGATCCGGATTCTTCGGATCGATGGAAATAATTCGACGATTCAATGCACCGTCGTTGGTAATGACGATAAATCTTCCATCTACTTCATCAATAAAACCATAATTGTACTCTCCTACTTCCTTGATGACTGGTTTAAATATTTTATCACCGCTTTTGCTGTCAAAATACCAAAGTGCATTTCCATCTTTTCCTTTACCACGATCAGAAATATTCAGGAACACATAGCGCTCATCCTCGCTTGTAAATACTCCATGAAAGCGTTGAGGGTTTGCGGCATCCTCATATACCAGGATATCCTGGTCTTGTGAGGTCCCTACTTTATGATAATAAACCTGGTGATTCTCATTTTTAGTAGATAATTCTTTTCCCTTTTCGGGTGCAGGGTAACGACTATAATAAAAACCATCACCGCTCCATGACGCGCCTGAAACTTTTACCCATGCCAATGAATCCGGTAAATAATTTAATGTCGTCAAGTCCATGACAAAAAACGTTCGCCAGTCGCTGCCGCCTTTTGTTTTACCAATCACTGCATACTTGCCGTTTTTAGAAAGTGAAAATGCGCCAAGTCCTGAAGTACCATCTGCAGAGAATTTGTTCGGGTCCAAAACCAGCTCAGGTTTACCATCCAATCCTTTTTGACGGTACATCACGCTTTGATTTTGCAAACCATCATTTTTTGAAAAATAGAAATACTCATTTTTTCTTGAGGGTGAACTATATTTTGGATAATCATTTATCTCTTCTAATCTTTTTAACCATTGGGCGCGGTATGGTATCTGGTCAAGATAGCCGAAGGTTACTTTATTTTCTTCAGTTACCCATTGTTTCGTCTCTTCACTACGATCATCTTCAAGCCAACGATACGGGTCAGCTACCACGGTACCATAGTAATTGGTTATTGTGTCAACTTTTTTGGTTACAGGATAATTGTACTGTGCAAACAAAAACGCAGGCAGAAAATAAAGCAGTGAAAGAAAGATCTTTTTCATGTGAATAGTTTTTATTGTGTGTTGACAAATGGAAAGATTGTGAAATCTTCATCACAACCGGCAAGCTCCGAAAATTGTATTTCCTATAGCTATAAAATAAAATTAGCGATAAGAACAATTAAAAAAATTATTAACTGACAAGGGGTTAAAGATGGTGATAAGTGCCGCGTGTGAAAAAAACACTATCAACGAACAAAACGTTATTTTTGGCGGCCGGTTAACCCAATAAAATTCAAACAGTTGTTTGTGTTTTTTGTTTAACCTTTAAAACCGATATGGGAAACAAAGTAAAAAAGATCGGCGTACTTACTTCAGGGGGTGATGCTCCAGGTATGAACGCCGCTATCAGGGCTGTGGTAAGAACAGGGATCTATCATGGATTGGACGTATTTGGAATCATGCGGGGGTACCAGGGAATGATCGATGATGATATTATTAGAATGGAAACAAAATCAGTTGCGAATATTATTCAGCGTGGGGGAACCATTTTAAAAACCGCCCGCTGTAAAGAATTTTTTGAATACGAAGGACGACAAAGGGCTTATGATAATCTTAAAGAACGCGGTATCGATGGCCTTGTAATTATTGGCGGTGATGGTTCTTTTCGTGGCGCCGTTCAATTCAGCTCAGAATTTGATATTCCATGCATTGGACTTGCGGGTACTATAGATAAAGATATTTATGGAACCGATTTTACCATTGGATTTGATACGGCTGTCAATACTGCTGTTGAAGCAATTGATAAGGTTCGTGATACAATGGATGCACATGACCGCATTTTTATTATTGAAGTAATGGGTCGTGATGCAGGATATATTGCATTGCACAGTGGTATTGCTACAGGTGCAGAGAATATTTTGATACCGGAAAGAAAAACCGATATCAACGACATTGTAACGTCATTGCAGGAAAAAGAGAGAAGAAAGAAATTAGTGAATCTTATCGTTGTGGCCGAGGGTGATGAATTTGGTGGCGCGAATGAGGTATATAAGGTGTTAAAAGGAAAATTGCCGCAGGCGGAAATAAGAGTTTGCATACTTGGCCATATACAAAGAGGTGGTTCACCTTCCTGTCTTGACCGCTTGATTGCAAGCCGTATGGGCTATCATGCGGTAGAATGTCTTTTGGAAGGAAGACATAATGTATTCGTGGGTATTATGAATAATAAGATGCATTATATACCACTTGAAAATGCAGTAAAGAATAAAGCAAAGATCAGTGAAGAGTGGTTGAGGATCGTGAAGATCCTGGCCAGCTAGTTGCTGGTTGCTTGTTACCGGTTGCTGGTTACCGGTAGGTTGAGCAACAAGAAATTTTGATAACTAATAACCGGCAACAAACAATCAACAACCAGATGACTAAAAAAGCAGAAAAATATTTTCAGAAAAATATGAATAAAGAAGCCGGTGTGCAACACACAACACACCGGACAAAGATAGTAGCAACAGTAGGTCCTGCATGTGATACTTATGATAAGCTCCTGGAGCTGGTAAAAGCAGGAGTCAATGTATTTCGTTTGAACTTCTCTCATGGAACACATGAAGACAAATTAAAGATCATTGAGTATGTTCGACAGATAAATAAAACGGAACCTTATAATATAGCCATCCTTGGCGATCTGCAGGGACCGAAACTAAGAGTTGGGGAGATCGAGAATGGAGAGATTGACGTTGCCGAAGGCGATATACTCACATTTACCAATGAAAAAGTGATTGGCAATAAAGAAAAGATCTATGTATCCTATCCAAACTTTCATAATGATGTAAAAATTGGTAACCCCATCCTTATTGATGATGGGAAGCTGGAAGTGAGGGTGCTGAACATAGAAAAGAACAATGATGTAAAAGTGGTTGTAACACTTGGCGGGGCCATTTCTTCAAAGAAAGGGATCAATCTGCCGGATACAAAAATTACGTTGCCTGCTTTAACAGAGAAAGATCTTGCCGACCTCGATTTTATCATTGACCAAAAATTAGATTGGGTAGCATTGTCATTTGTAAGAAATGTAAAAGACCTGATCATTCTTCGCAATAAGCTTGAAGAAAAGAAAAGCAAAACAAAGATCATTGCCAAAATAGAAAAGCCTGAGGCGATTGAAAACCTGCGTGACATCATCGTGGAATCAGATGGCATAATGGTTGCCCGCGGCGATCTTGGTGTGGAATTACCAGTTGAAAAAGTTCCGTTGATCCAAAAACAGATCATTAAAAAATGCCTCCATCGTGCAAAGCCGGTTATTGTAGCCACGCAAATGATGGAAAGCATGATCGAACGAACAAAACCAAACCGCAGTGAGATAACAGATGTTGCTAATGCTGTACTTGAAGGAGCGGATGCTGTGATGCTAAGTGGCGAAACCGCCACCGGTGCCCATCCTACGCTTGTGGTAGAAACGATGAAGAAGATCATTGAAGAAGTAGAAGGAACAGATTATAACTATAACCTGGAGGATGAATTGGC
>Ga0075418_10005366_pt1 | contig 14510 bp, 10 predicted proteins | sample SoiMetdeltSBSDD2_FD_81776 | JGI IMG/M metagenome (GOLD analysis project Ga0075418, IMG submission 81776) | Bulk soil microbial communities from a Populus tree surrounding site in Tennessee, USA - Soil MetaG P. deltoides SBSDD2 | ecosystem: Environmental > Terrestrial > Soil > Tree plantation...
AAATCCCTGGTTTTTCCATTGATGCTAGTGTCTTTGTCCTCGCCTAACTCAACATATGATGCTCTATTCCTGAATAACTACGCCAATATCAATGTTGTCGATCAGCTAAAGCGTTTGAAAGGAGTAGGGGACGTGGTATTGTTTGGAGGCGCCGACTACTCGATGCGCGTTTGGCTTAAGCCGGATCAGCTGACTAAACTGGACCTGACTGTCAACGATGTTGCTAATGCTGTTAAGAAGCAAAATGCGATATCTCCGGGTGGAAAATTCGGGGCGCCACCGACACCTACTGGAGTTGAGTATACCTATACCGTTACGCTACAGGAACGTCTGGTGAACGAAGAAGAATTTGGTAATATAATTGTGAAATCTGATGAGCGCGGGTCAATTATTCGACTCAAGGACATCGCCCGCATCGAACTCGGGCTGGATAACTATAACGCTACCAGCCGCCTTAACGGCAAAGCAGCAGCCACAATTGTCGTTTACCAGATGCCTGGATCTAATGCCCTCGAAGTTGCTGATTTGGTTCAAAACACCATGAAAGAACTTGTAAGCCGCTTCCCGAATGATCTTCGGTACGACATTTCTCTGAACACGACGCGTGCCATCTCTGTGGGTATAGAAGAAATCGTACATACATTGTTTGAAGCGGTAGCACTTGTGATCCTTGTGGTATTCCTCTTCTTGCAGGATTGGAAAGCTACGCTGATCCCATTACTTACAGTACCCGTATCTTTGATTGGTACATTCATTATTTTCCCTTTGTTAGGTTTCTCTGTCAACGTGTTGTCGTTGCTTGGGCTCGTGTTAGCGATCGGTCTTGTTGTTGATGATGCCATCGTGGTGGTCGAAGCGGTAATGCACAATATCGAACATGGTATGCAACCCAAGGAGGCTACTCAAAAAGCTATGAAGGAAGTAGGAGGTCCGGTTGTAGCCATAGCACTCATTCTCGCCGCCGTGTTCGTTCCTGTTGCTTTTGCTGGTGGTATCACGGGCAGGCTATATCAGCAGTTTGCGATAACAATAGCCATATCTGTACTCTTCTCTGCATTCAACGCGCTGACACTTAGCCCAGCGTTAAGTGCCATTATTCTGCGACCAAAGAAAGAATCAAAGGGATGGTTGCAAAGATTCTTTAATGGATTCAACAGAATGTTCGACAAGTTTACACTTAAGTACACGGGCCTCGCGGGAGTTGTAGCAAGAAAATCAATTCGTTCCGTTATTATCATTCTTATTGTCGGCGGAGTTACCGGAATACTGGGAAGGGCGATACCTGGCGGCTTTGTTCCCGAAGAGGACGAAGGTTACTACCTGATCAATGTGCAGTTGCCAGATGCGGCATCGTTGCAACGTACCGACCAAGTGGCACAAAGGGTCGAAGGTATCCTTAGTAAAGTGGAGGGTATTGAATTTTCTACAGTTGTACTGGGATACAGTTTATTGACCCAGTCATATTCTACCAATAACGCGTTTATCTTTATATCTCTTAAACCTTGGGATGAACGAACGAAAACAGCGAAGCAGCTAATACAAGAAACAAATTTTGCCTTCCGCACCACGATCTCTGAAGCAACAGCGATTGCTTTCGGACCTCCGCCGATAGAAGGTCTTGGAACCTCAGCCGGCTTTACGTTACAACTTCAGGACCGCTCAGGAAATTCTCCCCAGTTCCTCGATGAACAGGCACGCAACTTCATAACTGAAGCTCGCAAACGCCCTGAAATAGGTAACATCTTTACGCTTTACCGCTCAAACGTTCCTCAAAAGAAAATTATTATCGATCTCGACAAAGCTGAAAAGCTGAACATAGACCTTTCCGAAATCACAAGCACGATTTCCACATATTTGGGTAGCGCTTACGTTAACGACTTTAACCGTTTCGGACGTCAGTACAAAGTTTACGTGCAGGCGGAAAGCGAGGATAGGCTGCAACCGGCGGATGTTGGAAAGTATTATGTACGAAGTCGTGCCGGGGACATCATTCCATTAACAACCCTGCTGACCGTTGAGGATAATTCAGGACCGTCATACACCAATAGATTTAATATGTATCGATCGGCAGAGATCTCCGGTGCACCACGGGAGGGCTATAGCTCCGCAGCCGCCCTTAATGCATTGGAGGAAGTTGCGGCAACATTGCCAAAAGAGATTGGTATTGCCTGGAGTAATATGTCATACCAGGAGAAAGCCGCAGAAGGTACAGGTGGTACAATGTTCTTAATGGCGTTGATATTTGTTTTCTTGATCCTTGCGGCACAGTATGAAAGTTGGAAGCTTCCATTTAGTGTGTTGTTGGGAGTCCCTGCCGCCGTTTTTGGCGCCTTTCTCGGACTCTGGCTTGGCGGTCTGTGGAGCCCAAGCTATGTAAACAACGTATTTGCCCAGATTGGTTTGGTGATGTTGATCGGCTTGACGGCAAAGAATGCGATATTGATCGTTGAGTTTGCTAAGATGTTGTATGAACAGGGCAAGCCTTTGTTTGAATCGGCTTTGGAGGCAGCAAAGCTTCGTCTTCGCCCGATCCTGATGACTTCGTTCGCATTTATGTTAGGGGTTGTTCCGTTATTAACAGCGTCTGGAGCAGGAGCGGAGGCGCGCAAAGTTATGGGAATGGCGGTGTTTATGGGAACGTTGATTGCTACAATTATAGGTGTCATAGTTGTTCCAGGTCTTTTTGTCCTCATTGAAAGTATAGGTGCCAAAAAGAAAAAATCCGCATCCCCAGAATCACCATCACCCATTGAACCGGCTCATTGATTATGAAAAAAATCCTTTTCATCTCAGTTATCGTGTTTGTCGCGGCCGGTTGTGCAGTTGGACCGAAGTACAGCAGACCGAAGACAAAGGACCCCGATGCCTACACGCAGGCAACGTTTAAGACAGATTCTGTTACGAACATGAAATGGTGGGAAGTTTATAAAGACCCCATCCTGGACGCTCTTATTCGTGAAGCGCTTGACAGTAACCTCAATCTGTTAATTGCCGTGGAGCGGGTAGAAGAGTCAAAAGCTATACTTGGATTCAACAAAGCGAACCTTTTACCATTTATTGACTACGCTGCGCGCGCCAGGGCTTCTGAGTTCCGGGATGTTTCATCGGAAGCAGGAATGACCTTTCCGAATAACTCTTTTTCGCTGGTTGGAAATGTTTCGTGGGAAATTGACCTGTGGGGACGACTTCGCCATGCCAACCGGGCGGCCTATGCGCAGCTCCTCGCTTCGGAAGAAGATAGAAAATCTGTTTACATCAGTCTGATCGCTCAGGTTGCCGAACTTTACTTTCAATTGCGTGGCTTAGATGAACGATATGACATTACGCGAAGAACCAATGAAACGCGGATGGAATACCTTCGTATTATCACGCTAAGATTTAATCAAGGGGAAGTATCGGAGCTCGATAAACTTCAGGCTGAACAAATTGCAGCAGCCTCGGCGGCCGACCTTTACGCCTTGGAACGTGGATTGATCGTAACAGAAAACGCCATTAATATCCTCTTAGGGCGACCCTATTATCCAATTACCCGCGGACTGACCAATGTAGAACAACAGCTTCCGCTTGATATTCCCAGCGGGTTACCCTCCCAGTTGTTGTTGCGGCGTCCAGACATTCGTTCGGCAGAACAGCAGCTCATCGCACAAACGGAAAGGGTAGGAGTTGCAGTTGCAATGCAGTTTCCTACGCTAAGTCTGACAGGTTTTCTCGGTCTAGCCAGTCCTGAGTTGTCGACACTATTTGAACCCGGCGCCTACATAGGCTCTATAACTGGACAATTAGCCGGTCCGTTATTCCGCTTTGGTCAAAACAGACGACGGGTAGAAGGTGAACGGGCTGTTGCCAGACAAGTGGGTTATCAATATGAGCTAACGGTTTTGAATGCATTTGCTGAAGTGGAGAACTCTCTGGCAGCGATAAGGACTTATCGAAACGAGTTTACGGCTCGAGAAACTCAGGTTCTTGCAACCGGAAAGTCATTAACGTTATCCAAGGCGCTATACGACAACGGCTATACGTCTTTCCTCCAGGTACTGGATGCCGAGCGTGAATTATACAATTCGCAGTTTGAAAAATCGCTTGCCCTGGAAAATCAGTTAGTAGCTACCGTGAGATTATACAAGGCTTTGGGTGGTGGTTGGTAATTGATCGTGGTGTAGAAGCATCATCTCATGCGTGCTTTAAAAGCTTGGTTTGTAATTTTTTTCCTATTGCCCTGTATAGCCTTCTCCCAGGAGGTCGATCGAGGTAAATTGTCAGCATTCAGAGACACGCTGGACAGCAGATTGGATTTCAGCCGCTTTCTTGTAGAGTTCCACGGTTTTCTTCCCATTGTCACCTTCATTACTGAACCTGCGTTAGGCGGCTTCGGAGCTGGCGCCGGGCCTGTGTTCCTTAAACAAAAAAAAGTACCAGCCGATATGGAGTACGTTGCACCAGATGTCAGTGGTGGGTTTGCTATGTACACAGTTAACAATAGCTGGGCTGGTTTCGCTTATCACCGAGGCAGTTTTCCTAAGGAGGGAATAAAGTATAGCGTAGCCGGTGGATTTACCAGTATTAATCTTTCATTCTATCATGATATTGAAACTCTCGGAGAACAACAGTTTGATTTCAATATAAAAATGATACCGTTAATGGTAAGTGTCTCAAAAAGGATTTCAAAAAGTGATGTGTATCTGGGTCTGAAATATACTTTGATGGACAACGATTTGACACCTGAGTTTGGCGAGGACCTTCCTGGTTTCATAAATGAAGACGATCTGGGCAGTACTACCTCCAGCCCCGGATTATTTCTTGACTGGGATAAACGCAATACCGTTTTCACTCCGGATGAAGGATTTCAAATCAACGTTGGCTATCAGCAGGACGATGATTGGACAGGCAGTGACTTTACATTCGGTAGGTTTAACGAACTGGCCGTATTTTATTGGCCGCTAAAAGACAAATGGATATTTGGCTTTCGGTTTGAAGGACTACAGGCTATCCAGGATCCACCATTCTATATGCTTCCATATATTAGTCTGAGAGGAATTCCCGCAATGCGATACCAGGGGCGGCAAACATATGTCGTAGAGACAGAACAACGCTTTGACTTTGACATGCGCTGGAGTCTGGTTGCTTTCGCAGGATATGGAAAAGCGATCGACCTCGATGAATCATTCTCTGGCGGACGAAATGTCTTCAATGTGGGTACAGGCTTTCGATATCTCGTCGCTCGCGAGTTCAAGATACGCGCAGGAATTGATATCGCTGCTGGTCCGGATAGCTGGGGTTGGTATATCAACTTTGGACATGCGTGGAATCGTTAAAAGCGTGAATTAATCTCATCCATCAATCTTATCGATCGTTGATGTGAGTGATTGACTCACCAGCCTCCCGATTAGAATTGCGGGAAATAATTGACCTATAAGTCCCCCCATATTTGCAGTAAATGATGAAGCGGATAGATAACGAAGATGAATCCCACAAGGAGTATGAGTAATACAGAGAGCCCTTCGTCTTCAGAGGTTATCTTTTTATACCATTTCGTTACTCTCTTGGATATGGTTGACCTTAGAGTTTAATAATGTGAACCCGATTTATTGGTAACGTGCATAAAGGTGAAAGGACCAACATCTTCTTAAGTAACAGTGGACAGTTTGTTGATCGATGACAGAGGTACGTTGCCAAACGTCCGGTGTGATGACGCATCTCTCATATAGAGAGGAATATTTATAGGTGGAAAGGCTTTAACTTATCTTGGTGAAAAGAATAAGGCTGACCTAAAAGAGTCAGCCTTATTACAGTCACTTATTTAGAGGCGGCTGGCTTTACCGGGAATTTGGCAAATATCATCTTCACCGCGTTTTTGATGTTTGTTTCTTTTTTCTCAGGAGATGCACTCTCATCCAATGTTTTAGTCGCCCGGCCTTGCCACACCATTTTTTCCGTTGATTTGTCGATAAAGTTCACAAAAAGAGTTCCGTCGACATATTGGTCATAATTGATGGTTGTCGTACTCATACCACCGCCCCATCCGTAACGGCCATAATAGCCGCCGGTGTTGGTAGCCGTAGCCTGTGTTCTCTCTTGCGCCTTTACAATAAGGTCGACCAACGCGTCTGGGCTATCAGATTTTGTAAAGCCCCTGGCGGTCATTTCGGCATCAATTGCTTTAAGAAGCCTGTCGCGGTTGAGGTCGCCAATACCAAGCGCCAATGCTTCCGGAGTGTACCCGTAGGTCTTGTAAGACGTAAAATTTGCTTCCTTATCATAGTCGTAGCTCACATCGATCGAGCTACAAGCGGCAAAGACAAGTAATGCAACCAAAGCGGAGAGGATAATTTTTTTCATAGCATGATCATTTTATGACTTGAAGTTAAGCATTTTGAGTTTCAACTGAATCCCCAATATACAATTCATTTGGTATTACTGCCTGGACCGTTAAACTGATTTTTCTCTGAGTGGTCGTTCGACCGGTTTGAATCGACTTAAAAAATGCACTATCTTAGCCTCAAACAATATTATCACATGAAACCAATCCTATCTGCTATCATCATCCTGTTTTCGGTGAGCGTTTTTGCTCAGACTCAAACCAAGCCGGCAGCCAAACCGGCGGCCAAACCGGCTGGGGACTGTTTTAAGCAATGGTATTCACTTTTCAAAGAAAGGGGTGCCACCCCTGTACCCGATGGAGTAAATGATGTAATCATTACGTTAAGGAATAACGAGTATACTGAATGCTTCATGGGACGGGTTGAGGTGAGCAATGGACGATTGGTCGGAAGGCTCCAGGTTCAGAAGGTTGATGGATCTTACGAAGAGTTCGACAAGAGAGTGAGCGCATCGTATCAGAATGAACAAGGTACGTTGAAGGAAGACTTGCGCGATATAACGAATGGTATGAGCGCTTCTGTTACCCTGTCTGATGGGGATTATATACGTTTGTTCTTTTATAAGTCACTGGCTGGTAAACCTGCTGCAAATAAAAAGGCACCTGCACCCTCCGTCCTGATTAAGAACTAAGATTCAGGCAGAAGCTCAAAAAAGCCGTCCTAAAATGACGGCTTTTTTATTGGACCCACATGTTCTCTGCGGCGAACCTCAATCCAAATCCCCTTCTATTTCTAATGCACGTTCCAGATATATTTCGTCTAGTTTTATATTGCCGACGAATGCAGAGTAGGCTAGCAATGCAGCTAATCTGCGTAGATCAGACGCCCAGGTCGGTATGTACGCAGGTGGTATTAACCATCCGTTGTCAAATTGTGGAGCAAGTCTCACGGCATCTGCAATGGTCATCCTACCAGCAAAAAGATTTCTGACAAGATCAGGCCGGTTATCACGTATGGCTACCCGCAAAAATGTATGAACTTCTAGAAGGCCTGAAAGGTACACTGCATCCTTAGTGAACACAACGCCACCTTTAACAGCACCGCCCCTGAAAATACGCTGAGCTGAGCGAACGGCTTCGATCTGAGTTTGACCAGCATCGACGAAAAACTTGAACAACTCAATGAAGTCAGCACCCTCAAGCGCCATCTGCACCGCAATCACTCGCAGCGCAACTCTTCTAAGTCTGCTAATATCGATTGAATTTGTAATTAGTTCAGCGAGCACTGCAATTCCTTCCTGAGTTCGGGTTGTCCTTGGAGTGCCTAGACCAAGCGATTGAAGATTAAGCTGCTTTTTTCCATTTAGCTGTGTGGCCGTATGTACGAATGCTTCATGATACAAGAGTTGGTCCTTGTCAAGTTGGGAAAAAACGGCGCTTCCTCTTACTCTGATGCGCGTTGCTCCAGCAAGCGCCTTTGAAGCCATATTCGGGTCAACTACAACTTCTACGGTGTCGTGTTCAAAGAACTCATCAACTTCTGTTTTTAACCAGCCCGCAAATTCCGTAGCAGAAATGTCGGTTTCGGTAGGGATAATATTAGTGTTACCGAGAAGGTTATCAGTGATCTCCAAAAAGAACTTTGCAGCGTCAATTGCCGTGAGTCGCTGCGTTCTATAAATATGATCGGGCCGCCCGTATATTTTGACCGAATACCGGGTAAAGTCGGGCGTACCAACTGCGGAGATCATTCTCCCTGCATAAGCGTAGCTACGAGCGGTCTCCATCAGGTACTTTTCGACCGGATCACTTGCTTGACATTGATCCGCAATACTTTCCAATGAAGAAATGCTTTCCTGGACGTCGGGAGGGGTAAGGTTGATCTTTGGCAACTTCGGATTCCCTCTATTCCAATTCTCTAAAAATTTCTCTTCTTCACCCTGTGGCCATGCCAGCGCGCTTAAGACCTTGATCTTCTTCGAGGACCGGACTATTTCCTCGTCTAGACCTTTTATTTTCTTTTCATTCATCGGGAGGGGGTTTTTGATGAAATTGGAGTTATAAGTTAAAGAATGCCCGGCGATATTGCCAATCTACAAGACTGGCAAACACTTATTTTGATGGAAATGTTTTATGAATAATATGTAAAGTTCCAGTTCAACTTCTGCATCTTATGAATTAGAAATCTAATTCTAAGTGTTGAACCGGCTGCCAAGGATTGAATTCCTTAGATTGGGTGACGGAAACAAATGTTTTTGTAGCGGAAGTAGTAGTCTTAATATAGCTGTTGCGTCAATATTACCTCTATTTTATATGCTCAAAGAAATCTTAAAACCAGGTATACATTGGCTGTTCGTATTCTTACCCATCACTATTGTCCTGGAAAGATCACATGCATCCGCGCCGATGATATTCTTTTCCGCGGCTCTTTCAATAATTCCGATTGCCCGCCTGATTAGCACGTCAACTGAAAACCTCGCTACGTATACCGGTGACGCAGTTGGCGGACTTCTCAACGCAACGTTTGGCAATCTCCCGGAGCTTATAATAGCAATCGTTGCACTTCGGGAAGGCCTTCATGACATGGTCCTGGCATCAATCGCAGGCGCAATTCTCGCAAACCTGCTTATGGCAATGGGCGCGTCATTTCTCATTGGTGGTATAAAGTATCGCAATCAAGACTACAACCCAGTGAGTATACGCGTATACAGCTCTATGATGATGATCGCGGTGCTTAGCCTCACAGTTCCGAGCTCATTCCATCGTTTTTTTGGAAATGCCGGGCCCACACCCCACGAAAATACTCTCAACATTATTCTTTCACTAATGCTGTTGGCTGCGTATGGACTTTATCTGTTCTTTATGCTGAAAACGCACCCGGACTTTTTCAGAAGTGGGGGAAACGAGGGTCATGAGCACCACGGCGAGCGTTGGTCGCTGCAAAGGGCTGTAATCTCTCTTATTGCTGCGTCCGTATTGGCAGCGTTTATGAGTGAAATTTTAGTCGGAGCGGCCGAAGAAACAGGAACGGCGTTGGGCATGTCCAGCATCTTTATCGGAGTGATCTTTTTGGCAGTGATCGGCGGTGCTGCCGAAAGCATCTCTGCAATAGCAATGGGCAGCAAGAACAAAATGGATCTCAGTATAGGCATCGCATTAGGAAGCTCAATTCAGATAGCACTGTTCATCGCGCCTTTCTTGGTACTACTGAGCTTGTTTGTCGGTCCCTCACAAATGAACCTATCCTTTTCGCGTGCATTGATTGGTTCGCTGTTTCTGAGCGTGATCATTAGCACAATAATCGCTGGGGACGGACGATCGAATTGGTACAAGGGGGTTCAACTGCTCGTTGTGTACCTGATCATAGCTACAATGTTTTATTTTATACCTACATAAATGTCACCCAACAATTTTTGGAAGAGCAGGATCAGTGAAGGCGCCGTGCTAAATCCTGTGGACAGGACCTCAGAGGTCTTGTTTGGCCTCATTATGGTCCTCACGTTTACAGGCGCGATCAGCGCTGCTACAGAGGGACGACAGGAAATAAGGGAACTGCTTTGGGCAGCGTTAGGTTGCAACGTTGCATGGGGAATTGTTGATGCCATTATGTATCTAATGAATGTATTGGCAGAACGAGGTCATGGTGTTCTAACCATTAAAAAGATCGTGGCTGCAAAGTCGCCGGTCTATGTCAGAGAAATACTGCGTGGGGAAATGCAGCCTGTAGTCTCGGCGTTGCTTTCCGACAACGAATTGGATAATATCGGAGAAAAACTCAAGAAATTGCCCGAACCAGCTCACAGAAATTTACTGACTGGCCGTGACCTTGCCTCAGGTGTCCAGATCTTCATGTTGGTGTTTTTATGCACTTTCCCTGTTGCTCTACCTTTTGGAATATTCGATGATGTAGCCTTTGCTTTAAGAGTTTCAAATGGGGTTGCTTTGTTAATGCTCTTTGTCGGCGGATGGTTATTGGCAAGTTATGCGGGATTTAACCGCTTAGTCACAGCAATGGTTTATTGCCTGATAGGAGTTTTGTTGGTATTGGTAACAATGGCGCTGGGCGGATGAAGCGATTATCTTATCTTGTTTTGGCACTTATGTTGTCGGTTGCTGCCCAGGGACAGGATACGGATTCCGTTGCATCCAAACCCTGGTCATTTAATCCCGACCTCAACTTTTATCTTATTCCAGAAGATTTTTTTGTATTGCCCTTGATGAAAGCAGATTGGAAGTGGCTGCATCTGGAAGCTCGTTATAACTATGAGGATCGCGAAACTTTTTCCGGATGGGTTGGCTACAACTTTGCCGGGGGAAAAAAGCTTGAGTACACAATTACACCCATGGTGGGCGGAGCATTTGGCCTGACGCAGGGGTTTACAACAGGGCTTGAATTAACCTTGTCCCTTGGCCGGTTTGAACTTTATAGCGAAGCCGAATACTTGTTTGATCTCGGAACAACAGAAAATAACTTTTTTTACAATTGGTCAGACCTTTCATATTCTCCTACGGACTGGCTATGGGTCGGCATTAGCGCGCAGCGTACAAAATTATATGAAACTGATCTTGACCTCCAACGTGGCATTTTGGTGGGAGCAGGTTTCAAATCCTGGGAGGTTACAACCTACGTCTATAACCTCGGATTTGATGACCCCTTCGTTTTATTTACTTTTTCTGCATTCTTCTGATGAGAAATGGTTGGTGATAAAAGGCTGGTTGCTCTATTAAGGTTGACCTACAGTCTGAACTTTGGTCGTGAACGATAATGGGAAGATGTTGGAATGACTGGGGAAAGTTCACAAATGTAGATTGAGATGAAACTTGAATTATTTGTTCGAGGAGGGCTAGGTGATCATCACTTTCGCCTCGACGTTTTTTTTGGATTTGCCGTTTTACTGGCCTTACTCGTGGGATTGAGTTGTTTGCTAAAACCCTTTGGGAGGCTTTTCAGGACTAATTGAACAGCTTCTTCCGGTGTTTCCACAATCCTTGAGAATCCGACCTCATCCGCGTTAAAGACACCCTGCGAGGCCATATAGGCTATAAAGTCGCGAAGACCCTTCCAGAATTTCCCGCCAACAAGTATCAATGGAAAGGGCCCGATTTTTTTACACTGGATCAGCGTAGCAGCTTCAAAAAGTTCGTCAAGCGTGCCAAGACCTCCGGGCACAACAACATAAGCACACGAATACTTCACCAGCATCACCTTTCTGACAAAGAAGTAATTGAACTCAAAGCTGTCGTTCACATAGGGGTTGGGTCGCTGCTCATGCGGTAAAATGATGTTGAGCCCATACGTGAGCCCGCCAGCTTCGTGTGCTCCGCGGTTCGCCGCCTCCATCGCACCAGGACCACCTCCAGTCAATACAGTGAAGCCCGCTTCGGCAAACACTCTTCCAGTTTGTCTTGCCAACTCATAATAGGGTTCACCTGGTTTGAATCGCGCAGATCCGAATACAGTAACTGCTGGTCCTATTCTGCCAAGTTTCTTGAATCCCATCTCAAACTCCTTCGTGATCCTTTTTAATCGCGCTTTCTCTTTCTCTGCCGATCTGGTAATGCTGAGGAATTTTCGCTCATCTAGGGAGGATCCTTTGTCAGTTGGGGGTAGCTCATAATTCAATTGAGCTTTCTTCCAGTGAAGTTGCCACGCTTCTTCCCATTTTTCTGATGTAATTTTTTTAGGAGTCTTCTTAGTCGTTTTACTTTTTGCCATAAAAGAGAGGGGCTATAGCCTGAATGAAATCTATCTGTTAAACGGCGGCTTCTTTTACTACGTGCTCAGCATAAAGCCACGCAAACTTTCTAAGATGCAGGTAATTCATTTTGCCAGCTAGTCCAAGACGTCCGACAAGGTCGTTTAATGCCTTTGTGAAAACGTCATACGTATTTATTTTCTCAGGATCCAGGGGGAGTTTGTATTCAATGATGTATCGCCGGTAAAAACTGAGATACTGCTCACTATAGATTGGATACACGTCAGGCTTATGGAAATTGCAGTACACAGATGCGAAGTGTAACAAATGGTGTTGTTGGACACCAACGTCGACTTTGGCGATATCCTCGACAAGACCAGGGTCGCTCTTTTTCAGCCGTTCGTCAATATTTAAGTTTTGGATGTGGCCGACCACACGCTCAAGTATTCCAAGGTTGCCAATTTCCTTGTCGTTGATAGCGCTGACTTTGGTGCGAACATCTTCAGCATCTTTGTTTCCGGGTGTCTTTTGGAACAACTCCAGATTCTTCAGATCATTTATGAAATACATTTCCTGACTGGCGAAGATGTCCAGATACTTCTTGAGGGCAATCTCAAATTTCGTCATTGGAGGAGAGGTTGTTTACATTAAATATAAATTAAACTATGGACGACAAAAATGAAATTGATCATATTTATATGATCGAAAGTGTTATAATTTAGTCAAGATAATTTGCACATGACGTTCAATCCTGAAGGTAATAGCTATCCTATCGGACCAACCTTAACAAAGGAAGGCGTCAATTTCTGCTTGTTTTCAAAAAATTGTGAGAACGTCGAGTTGTTGCTTTTCAACAATTCAGCTGACATTAGTCCAACAAAGGTTATTCCACTTGACAGACGGCGAAATCACTCCGGAAATTATTGGCACATTTTTGTTCCCGGGCTGAAGGCTGGTCAACTCTATGGATACCATGTTATTGGTGAATCTGCTGTCTCCAAAGGCCACAGGTTCGATCCTGATAAGATCCTCCTCGATCCTTACGCGAAAGCCGTTTCAATACCCGAAGGAATCAAGCGAGTTTGGTTTACCAAGGCAGGTAAGGTCACTGGGCCTTCGATGAAAAGTGTGATATGCGATCTCAATAAATATGATTGGGAAGGAGTGAGTCGTCCTTGTCGTTCATTTGCGCAAACGGTCATTTATGAATTGCATGTGGGCGGGTTTACTAAACATTCGAGTTCAGGCGTTTCCAAAAAAAACCGTGGTAAATATCTCGGGCTCATTGAAAAGATTCCTTACCTTCTTGATTTGGGTATTACTGCAGTAGAATTGTTGCCAGTCTTTCAGTTCGACACGCAGGACTGTCCCAAAGGACTTGTTAACTATTGGGGATACAGCCCAATATCCTTTTTTGCTATTCACAACGGATACGGTAGTTCAAATGATCCACTAAAAGTGTTGAACGAATTCCGTGACATGGTGAAAGCTTTTCACAAGGCAGGGATAGAAGTGATTTTAGATGTCGTTTTCAACCACACTGCAGAAGGGGGATTAAATGGGCCCAATTATTGCTTCCGGGGCATCGACAATTCAATCTACTATTCACTTGATAGCGATAAATCTTCTTATTCGAATTATACAGGCACGGGTAATACAATAAATGCAAATCATCCTATCGTAAGAAGAATGATAATTGATAGTCTCCACTATTGGGTCGAGGAAATGCACGTCGATGGTTTCAGGTTTGATCTCGCTTCCATCTTATCGCGGGACGATAAGGGGCACCCAATAGAAAACCCACCGGTGTTATGGGATATAGATTCAGATCCGGCGCTGGCTGGCACAAAATTAATCGCGGAAGCATGGGATGCAGCGGGTCTTTACCAGGTAGGCAGTTTCATTGGAGACAGCTGGCGTGAATGGAATGGGAAATTTAGAGATGATGTAAGAGGTTTCCTAAAAGGCGACAGGGCAAACGTTTCGAAGTTTGTTACACGGACACTTGGAAGTCCGGATCTTTATGAGGCGAGCAATCGTGAGCCGGAAAAAAGTATAAACTTCATCACGTGTCACGACGGTTTCACCCTTAATGATCTCGTTTCTTACAATTCAAAACATAATGAAGTAAACGGTGAGCATAACCGTGATGGTACCAATGATAACATATCCTGGAATTGTGGTATTGAAGGACCTTCGTCAGAGAAAAAAATTGAGGACCTTCGGAACAGGCAATGTAAAAATTTTCTTACGGTAACACTGTTGGCAGTTGGTGCCCCCATGCTTCTTATGGGGGACGAAATAAGACGTACCCAGCGGGGCAACAATAACAGTTATTGCCAGGATAACGATATATCATGGTTTGATTGGGACCTGTTGGAAAAAAATGCTGGACTTTTCCGCTTCGTGAAATTGCTGATTAAAAGCCGGTTGCGACGCGATATGGCGAGAGATGAATTTAGTATGAGCCTTCAGCAATGGTTGAGCCGGGCAAAATT
>Ga0075418_10005369_pt1 | contig 14509 bp, 15 predicted proteins | sample SoiMetdeltSBSDD2_FD_81776 | JGI IMG/M metagenome (GOLD analysis project Ga0075418, IMG submission 81776) | Bulk soil microbial communities from a Populus tree surrounding site in Tennessee, USA - Soil MetaG P. deltoides SBSDD2 | ecosystem: Environmental > Terrestrial > Soil > Tree plantation...
AAGGGGTGCTCCTTATGGGGCCTCCAGGTACTGGGAAGACTTTACTCGCACGTGCCATTGCAGGTGAGGCGAATGTACCTTTCTTTAGTATTAGTGGCTCAGATTTTGTCGAAATGTTCGTCGGTGTAGGGGCCTCGCGCGTGCGGGATCTGTTTGAGCAGGGCAAGAAACATGCCCCATGTATCATCTTTATTGATGAGATTGATGCTGTAGGGCGGCATCGTGGGGCTGGGTTAGGAGGAGGCCACGACGAGCGCGAGCAAACCTTGAATCAGCTCTTAGTCGAGATGGACGGCTTTGAGTCGAATGATGGGGTCATTCTGATCGCGGCGACGAATCGTCCCGATGTCCTCGACCCTGCTCTGTTGCGTCCTGGGCGATTTGATCGTCAAGTGGTAGTCTCGCGTCCGGACGTGCGGGGACGCCTTGGTATTCTCACTGTTCACACCAAAGATATACCGGTGGCTGTTGATGTTGATCTTGCCGTATTGGCCCGTAGTACTCCTGGGTTTTCGGGAGCTGATCTGTCCAACTTGGTGAATGAAGCCGCCCTTTATGCCGCACGACAACATCAAACGCAAGTAACTATGCGGGATTTTGAAAGCGCAAAAGATAAAGTTCTAATGGGGGTAGAGCGTCGTAGTTTAGTGATTAGCGACGAGGAAAAGCGCGTCACAGCGTACCATGAGGGTGGCCATACGTTAGTGGCAAAATTTTTGCCGGGTACTGATCCTATTCATAAAGTTACCATTATTCCCCGCGGCCTCGCATTAGGTGTGACCCAGCAGCTCCCAACGGAGGAGAAACATGCTTATCCTCGCGAATATCTCTTGAACAATTTAGCAATTTATATGGGAGGCAGAGTAGCCGAAGAGCTCATCTTCAAAAATCCAACGACAGGAGCGGGGAATGATATCGAGCGGGCAACTGAGTTAGCCAGGAAGATGGTCTGTGAATGGGGTATGAGTGAACGTATGGGGCCACTTGCGTTCGGGACGAAGGAAGAGCAGATCTTCCTGGGGCGAGAAATAGCCCAGCATAAAGATTACAGTGAAGTGACCGCCATTGCTATCGACGAAGAAATTAAGCGGATGGTGACGCATGGTTATGACACGGCCAAATCGATTCTCTCCGCCAACATTCATATCTTGCATGCTCTTGCCCAGGAACTCATCGAACGTGAAGAGCTCAACGCTGAAGAGATTGATCGTCTCGTGGCCATGTGGGATGAGCCAAGTGGCCGAAGTAATGAAATATCCACTGTGGTTTAGCTACTACCATGCTGCGACAAGTCGGGTGCTGTACCTCCCAGGAAAGGGTGGCACGCACTGATCGAAGTATCCCTCTCACTAGGTTAGTGTTCCACTACAAACGGGAGACCATTCTATGGCCCGTATATTTGGGACAGATGGTGTCCGCGGCCTGGCAAATATTGCACCTATGTCGCCAGAGATGGTCATGGCGCTCGGCCGTGCAGCTGTTCATGTCTTAGCCCCTTCTTTCGAGGTCAAGCCATCACTAATTGTTGGGCGTGATACACGTCTATCTAGTCCTATGTTTGAGGCGGCATTGACTGCCGGCCTATGCTCGGCCGGGGCGGATGTCCTTAGTGTGGGGATTCTCCCAACAGCTGGAGTTGCTTATCTGGTACGTCATACAGGGGCTATCGGAGGCGTAGTGATTTCCGCCTCACATAATCCCTATATGGATAATGGCATCAAGTTTTTCTCTGCCACAGGGACCAAGCTAGAGGACAGGCTTGAGGAAGAGCTAGAAGCCCGCCTATATAGTGTAGATGTGGCCCCCCCCCCCACCGGGGAAGCCCTTGGACGTCCCAGTCTCTATAAGAATGGCGCCGGGCATTATATCGATTTTCTCAAGCAGATTTTTCATTATGAAACCCCTATAAGACTACATATCGGTTTGGACTGTGCTAATGGAGCAGCCTCTGCAGTTGCTCCGGCCTTGTTTCGCCAGCTTTGCGGCAAGGTAAGTGTCTGGCACGCTGCGCCAGATGGGATCAATATTAATAAGCAATGTGGGGCGGTCTATCCTGCATTCTTGCAGCAGAAAGTCCTGGAGGAAAAGCTCGATATAGGTTTCGCTTTTGACGGCGACGCCGACCGTCTCATCGCCATTGATCATACGGGCCGTATCCTTGATGGAGACTATCTCCTGGCAGTGTGTGCTCAAGCACTGTTGGCAGAGGAGCCAACCTCACAACGTATTATTGTGAGTACAGTGATGGCTAACCTCGGCCTGGAACAGGCTTTGCGCCAGATAGGATTTGAGTTATATAGAACCCCTGTGGGTGACAAGTCTGTTGTTGCAGGGATGCAGCAGACGGGCGCAAGGCTCGGCGGAGAGCAGTCAGGCCATATTGTCTTTCTTAATCATCACACGACCGGGGATGGTCTGCTGACGGCTGTACAGCTCCTTAATGTGATAGCAGCCAGACAGCTTCCTCTGGCAACCTTAGCTCAAATCTTATATAAGTTTCCCCAAATACTGTTAAATATAAAGATTCGTGAGCGTCGGGATCCGCTTGATTTCCCTCAGGTGCGACAGGTGGTAGAAGAAGTAGAGAAGAGCCTGGGTCATGAGGGCCGTGTCGTGGTACGTTTGTCAGGCACTGAGTCTGTGGCCCGGGTAATGCTTGAAGGACCGGATGAGCCCCTGATCGAAGCTTTGGCGTGTCGTATTGGGCAGGCTATTACTAGTGCCCTCGATGGTGCTGCATATAACGAGAGCCCCACGCTGACCAAGGAGTAAGGGGCATGCAAGTCGCCACTGCATCTGAAATGCGTAATATCGACCAGCGTACTATTGAAGTGTATCGTGTTCCGGGTATTGTCTTGATGGAAAATGCTGGTTTACAGCTGTTACGCTTCATGCAAACTCGTCTGCCTGGGCTCGAACGGCGCCGTATCACCATTGTAACGGGGGGAGGCAATAATGGAGGGGACGGCTTTGTATTAGCGCGTCATCTGTGGCATTTGGGCATTAAAACACGCATACTACTTCTTGTGTCTGGGCGGCGTCTGCGCGGCGATGCGCGGAGAGCCTATGAGATGGCCCAGACATACGGGGTCCCTATGGTAGCCTGTACAACCTCTCCAGCCTGGAGACGCGCTGTCGGCACACTGCGGGACACTGATATCATCGTTGATGCGATGCTTGGGACGGGCTTAAACAAGCCCCCAACTGGCCTGTATGCCGAGGCTATCGAGACGCTCAATGCTTTACAGAAACCGATCGTGGCGGTTGATATCCCGTCAGGGCTCTCGGCGGATACTGGGCATCTGCAGGATAGGTATGTACAAGCCACATATACGGTAACCTTTGCTTTGCCCAAGCGAGGTTTGTTGTTGTATCCAGCTGCAGCGGCAGTGGGAGAATTACATACTGTCGATATTGGTATTCCTGCGCAGGCCATTGAGGCAGAAGGCATTCAAGTCGCTTTGCTAGAGAAAAACGATATGCGCCGCATACTGCCTCACCGTCGCCCTGACGCCCATAAAGGCAGCCATGGCCATCTACTGGTCGTGGCAGGTTCTCTCGGCAAATCCGGAGCTGGCATCCTGGCGAGCCAAGCTGCCCTGCGGACTGGGGCTGGCTTGGTTACATGGGCTTTACCTACAGGGCTAGCGCCGGCTATGGCGTCACGCCTGACGGAAGTGATGACCCTGCCAGTCGCCGAGAATATGACGGGCGGCATTGCTGAAGCTGCTATACCTGCATTATGTCAGTTTTTGCAGAGAGCGAGCGCGCTAGTACTAGGGCCAGGTTTGGGGACAGATCCAGGCACTATGGCTTGCGTCCATACCTTATTACGGCGAACGCGTGTACCGGTCGTAATTGATGCGGATGGGCTTAATTGTCTTGTAGAGCATCTGGATGTCTTGCAGGAGTGTTCTTCGCCGGTCATTTTGACCCCGCATCCAGGTGAAATGGCTCGTCTCTTAGGTACCGATACCGCTGCAGTCCAAGCGCAACGTCTGGAGATTGCGTGTGGTTTCGCGCAGCGCTATAGTGTCTATGTCGTTTTGAAAGGAGCTTATACTGTCCTCTATGCTCCTGATGGTCGGCGTTGGATCAATCCCACAGGCAATCCTGCGATGGCTACTGCAGGAACTGGAGATGTGCTGGCGGGGGTTATTGGAGCCTTGCTTTGCCAGGGGCTAGAACCATTACAGGCAGCCCAGTGCGGTATCTATCTGCATGGTCTCGCCGGTGACCATGTGCGGGACCGTCTTGGCTATTATGGGCTCATTGCATCCGATGTACTTGAAGAGCTACCATATGTTATCCAGGCTACTATGAAGGAGAGGTATGCAGTCCCTTGTGACACAACGTCGCCTGACTGTGCAGGCTGAAGAAACACGAGCGCTCGGGACATGCCTAGGACAATGGGCGAGAGCAGGGGACATTGTCGCGTGTCGTGGGGCTTTAGGGGCTGGCAAGACGACATTCGTGCAGGGCTTTGCTGAAGGTTTAGGCGTTGGGGGAGATGACTATGTGCGGAGTCCTACATTTGCATTAGTCCATGCGTATCATGGTCGCATTCCATTGTATCATTTTGATTTTTACAGGCTTTCTTCTTATTCTGAGGTGCAAGATATCGGCTTTGAAGAATACCTTGAGGCGGGTGGGGTTGTTATTATCGAGTGGGCAGATAAATTTCCCGAGATTTTACCTCCGATGCGGTTGGAAGTGTCTATCCGTATTGCTGACTCAGACAGGCGTTGGCTGCAGTGGATGGCCTATACCATATCATATGACAGGTATTTTCCCCATGCTGACTGAAATGTGTATCAAATAATGAGATGGTATAGAGCTCTAGGGCTAATCCTTATTCCTGTTACGCTTGCTGTTGGTGGAGGATTTTTCCTCTCAGGCAGAACGCAGATTGTAAAGTATGTAAGACAACCAGGTGAGACTCAGCAGCCAGATATGCGTGTCCAAAACTTGCATTTGATTGAGCAGGCAGAGTCTGGAGATGAATGGGAATTGTCGGCACATGAGGCAGAATTTTATGACGCTCAGCAGAGAATAATAGTACATCGGTTACGAGCACAACTCCTTTGGAAGGAAGCGCGTCCTGTGCATGTCATAGCCGATTCCGGTCAGATCGATAGTTCTACGGGGAATATGACCGTCCAAGGAAATGTTCAGCTTCAGTATCTGGAGGGGTATACTGTAGAAACAGATGTCCTCCACTGGCATGCGGCCAGTCGTGTTTTACAAACTGATGCTGCTGTACAAATTCGTAGTGTTTTGGTCCACATTGTTGGCACAGGGCTGCTTGGTAATATTGAGCAGCAGCGCTTTGTCTTACAGGATGACGTTCATGCTGTGTTCCACACGCGATAAACGCTGTCATGGGGACTCATGGAGGATTGGATTTATCACAGTAACTATTGCCTTTATATGTCTTAGCGGAAGAGCCTATAGCCAAGGCTTACAGGGTACCCTGGAGAAGCTGCCAGTACAAAAAGGGTGTGCAGGCGGCCCAACAACCCTGGATGTGTCTTCTGAACGTATGACTTTTGATAGTAAAACACGTATATTTGTTTTTGAGGAAAAAGTGCGGGTTCTACGTTGTGCTATGACGATTCTCTGCGACCGTTTGCAGGTTATGAACGATACCAGTGAGAAAAGTGTCGAGCGGATTGTTGCAACTGGCAATGTGCGTTTCCAACAAGGTAAGCACTCTGCTGCATCCGAGCGAGCGGATTATTTCGAGTCTGAACAAAAACTTGTGCTCACGGGAAATCCACGAGTATGGGACACGCAGGAGCATGACGAACTGACGGGAGAAGAGATTGTTCTCCTGCTGCAGGAAGAAAAAGTGTTCGTCAAACAAGCACGTGTCCTCTTTCACCCACGCAAAACTTCGCTCAAAACCCCATGACCATGGTAGCGCAACCGGGAGTATTAGCCACCCATGCAGTGTCGAAGACGTATCGAGGGCGTACGGTTGTTCGAGATGTCAGTATGGAGGTCAAAGCAGGAGAAATTGTCGGCTTACTTGGACCGAATGGTGCAGGAAAAACGACAACATTCTATATTGTTGTAGGTCTTGTAAAACCCAATACGGGTAAAGTCTGCCTGGATGGTGTGACTCTGACGCCTATGCCTATGCACCAACGGGCTCGGCAGGGTATTGGATATTTACCTCAGGAAGCATCCATCTTTCGCAAAATGACAGTCGAGGAGAATATTCTGGCTATTCTAGAAGCCTTGCCTTGTAGTAGGTCTGAAAAGGCCCAGCGTACAGAAGAACTCCTGACAGAGTTTAATCTTACGGCGCTACGACGCATGAAAGCATATACCCTATCTGGAGGGGAACGTCGCAGAGTAGAATTGGCTCGTTTGTTGGCAAGTTCCCCCCGTTTTGCCCTGCTCGACGAGCCTTTTACGGGTATTGACCCGATTATGGTAGGTGAGGTGCAGACATTAATATTTCACTTGAAGAAGCGAGGGATAGGGGTGCTCATCACTGACCATCGTGTGCGCGAAACTCTCGAGATTACAGATAGGGCGTATATTATGCATGAGGGCCGTATCCTCAAAAGCGGTATCCCTCAAGAGTTAATTGAAAGCAGTGAGGTGAAGCAGGTATATTTGGGTGAGAGATTCTCTCTGTATCCTCATGGGCATTCGACTATTTGAGGTTGGTTGTGGCACTCGAGACAAAACTGCTTCTCAAAACGACGCAAAAACTTGTAATGACGGCTACATTGCAGCAGGCCATCAAATTGCTGCCACTATCGCGTCTTGAGTTGATTCAGAAGGTGCAACAGGAGATTTTGGAGAATCCTTTTTTGGAAGAGGTGGCCACTCAAGAAGTAAGCGATACAGATCCTACGACCGTAGAGTTGCCCCAAGAAACCTCAAAAGAGTCAGAAGAGTTTGAGGTAGACTGGGAAGCATATTTGCAAGATTTTAGTAGTAGTCCTGATTATGTGCCGACTGTAAGCAAAGAGGTTCCCTCGCTCGAGGCAACTTTAAAAAGTGAAACGTCCTTAGCTGAGTATCTTCTCTGGCAGCTCTCTTTGAGTGTGCATGATGAACTTGAGAAGCAAATAGGTACTTATCTCATAGGGAATATCGACGACGATGGTTATTTACAGTGTCAAACGGAAGAGGTCGCAAAGGGGTTTGAGATCAAGGAGGAGCAGATCTGTGCGGTGCTTGAGGTTATCCAATCATTCGACCCGCCTGGAGTAGGGGCTCGCGACCTCCAAGAATCGCTGCTGATCCAATTGCATCATCTTGAGATGGATGACTCGCTTGCTTGGAAGATTGTCCAGCATTATCTCTCCCAGATGGATGAGCGTTATTTTCAGAAAATTGCCAAATCCTTTGGAGCTACAGTCAATGAGGTGATCGCAGCTGTTGGCCTCATTCGTTCTCTTGATCCCAAGCCTGGGAGTCGCTTTAACTCACCTAGGGTTGAATATATTGTACCTGATGTTGTTATTGTAAAAGTCGACGATGATTACCAAGTTGTTCTCAATGAAGATGGTATGCCCAGTCTCCGTATTAATGCCTTATATCAGAATGTTCTGCGGCAGAACGACGGCATGCAAAGTGATACGAGAGAGTACTTGGAAGAGAAGTTCCGTTCAGCCATATGGCTAATGAAAAGCGTTGAACAACGGCGTCAGACTTTATTACGTGTGACAAAAAGCTTGTGTAAATTTCAGCGTGAATTCCTTGATAAAGGCTTGGCATATTTGAAGCCACTTGTTCTCAAAGACGTGGCTGATGATATCGGCATGCACGAATCTACTGTCAGCCGTGTAACGACAAACAAATATGTCTATACACCTCAAGGTGTCTTTGAACTTAAATTCTTTTTCCATAGTGGACTTGAGTCGCTTGATGGCGATGCAATGTCGTCCATCAGTGTAAAGGATATTATCCGTAAGGCTGTCGCAGCTGAGAATTCTCGTAAGCCGCTTACAGATCAGCAGCTCATGATGATTCTTGAGGCAAAAGGTGTGAAGATCGCTCGTCGCACAATAGCAAAATACCGCCAAGAGTTGCATATTCATCCTGCTAGCCGCCGCAAGCGGCTCTTTAGTCATTAAATGGACAGGGATAGAATGAACGTATGTCTCTGTGATTCGCAAAAAGTCTATTACGAATTTTCTCATTGTATTCATACATCCTACACATAGATAAGAAGATCGGCTCTTTTCATAGCCGGGCGCCGTGGTGCCACGCCACTGACACTGGCTCGACGCTAGGTATCATCTGGGAAGGGCGTGGAGCCCACGCTCCCAGAACTCTCGGCGTCTCTAGCACAGTGACGGTAACCAACAAGGGAGCTGTCCTAGTGGGGTGGGGCTTGGCTGCAGCGCCCCAAGCGTATTCGGCAGGCTCGTGGGAGCACAACGTCCGCTAGCCCCGAGGCAGCTAGCCAGAGATGGCTCGGGTACCCCCCCTTAGGAGAGTACAGCGGAGGGTCCGAGGGTACCACACCACGGGAAGAGAATGTGGCATCAGGTCTTTACAGGCTCTCACGTCTCGCTTGATCCACGGAGTAGAACCTGGCAAGAATAAAATCTGAAGGGGGCAGACGTCTCGCTTCTCTCTGTGGCAGTCTGAGCAACCTCAACTTAGGCATGTCTGCGACTACCTGTTAACCAGCATCATGGGTTAGTATAACTTCTATAGAAGTCGCATGGGCAAATATCGCCATAGGAGGCAGTTATGTCACCGTTCAGCGTGGCGATTATCGGACGCCCTAATGTAGGTAAATCCACCTTATTTAATCGCATTGTCGGTCGCCATCTCGCACTCATAGACAGGACAGCAGGTGTCACGCGTGACCGTCATTATGGAGAGGCCGAGTGGCTGGGATGTGCTTTTCGCGTGATTGATACGGGAGGTATTGTCACGGGATCGGCGCATGGATTAATGCAGGCTATCCGGGAACAAACAGAGGATGCCATAGCGGAGGCAGATCTCCTTCTATTAGTCATTGATGCACGTCAAGGGGTCACTAACGTTGATCAAGACATTGCGTTGCAGCTGCGCAAGGCTGACAAACGTGTCGTACTTGTTGTCAACAAGGCTGAAGCAGCTAACGTGGGGCTTGATATGCCCCCAGTATATCGTCTAGGTTTTGGAGAGCCTTTCTTGATTTCTGCCGAGCATGGTCAGGGTGTGGGCGACTTGCTCGACGCTCTCCTCAAGGAACCCCAGAAGCCCCTCCTGCCCCTGGAAGATGAGAGAGGAGTGCAGATTGCTATTGTTGGGCGCCCTAATGTTGGGAAGTCTTCGCTCATTAACAGGATTCTTGGTCAACGTCGGCTTTTGGTGGATGATGCCCCAGGTACGACGAGAGATGCGATCGACAGTGTGGTACGACTCAATGCACGATCTTATACACTTGTTGATACTGCTGGGATGCGGAAGTTTCGACAGATTAGTGAGTCGCTTGAAAAGGCTGCGGTGACCATGTCTTTAAAGCATATTGAGCGTTGCGATGTGGCTGTTCTTCTCCTGGATGCTGTGGTTGGTGTGGGAGCGCAGGACACCCAGATTGCCACATATATTGAACGCCGGGGCAAAGCTTGTATAATTGCACTGAATAAATGGGACGCTGTAGAAAAGACCTCGCAGACCTATGAATCTTTTGTACAGACAATTCAGGAAAACATGCCTTTCTTCTCGCATGTTCCAATTATCAGCTTGTCGGCCCTCACTGGCCAGCGTGTAGTGAAATTATTTCCTCTAATTGACAAGGTTTTCGCAGAAGCGAAGCGTCATGTACCGACATCGCAGCTCAACGAATTCTTACACACAGTGACTTGTCAGCATCCTGCTCCAATGTATCGCGGTAGATCAGTCAAATTTTCTTTTCTTGTGCAGACAATGGCCTTGCCACCTACATTTTGCTGTTTTGTCAATCGCCCTGAAGGGGTGACAAGTTTTTACAGGCGGTACCTAGAAAACAAATTGAGACAGTCTTTCGGGTTTGCTGGCGTGCCGATTCGGTTGCGTTTTCGGAAGAAATAGATTTCGCTGAGTGCCTGATAAAAGGGAGAGTTGGCGTATTACGCTTGCCCTCCCTGGGTTAGAAACATGCTGCTCAGGGATAGCAGCCTACGCTTATCCAGACTATTGTGACTAACGAACGCCATCGACCGCAAACTTTGCTCGTTGCTGATCTATTTGCCACAAAACCCTTCTTAAAGATCGGGGAAGTGGCAAAGTGGATAGGAGTGAAGCCGCATGTCCTGAGATATTGGGAGTCTGAGTTCCCTTCCCTGAAGCCAAGAAAAAATCCATCAGGACAGCGGCTTTATGCCAAAGCAGATATCGAAGCTATTGTCGAAATTAAAAACCTTCTGTACAATCAGCGCTACACGATTTCGGGAGCGAAAAAGATGCTCGCTCGCCACGAGGAAGAGGCACTAGCTTCAAATCTCATAGAACACTCCCTTTCTCAAGAGGTTAAATCTCTAAAGAAACATATTCGGGAACTCTTAGCGCTTTTACAACGTACGCAAGAATGATCATCGGGGCGTGGCGCAGCCTGGTAGCGCACTTGCATGGGGTGCAAGGTGTCGGAGGTTCAAATCCTCTCGCCCCGATCCTGCCTTGTAAGCTTATGTTCAATTCTTCCTCTCCTATAGTGGTGTCTATTGCACATGCTGCTGTTATTTGTTCTAGCCATGCTCATAATCCCGCGAAAAAGCAAGGAAAGCAAAGAGCCATGGGGCAGAGGAAGAGAAAACTAGGGGTTGCATCTTCGACTAACTTATTGGACAATACACCTTGCCTGTTTTTGCCAGGTCGAGGGGAGACGGGGCGTAGCGCAGCTTGGTAGCGCACCTGCTTCGGGAGCAGGGGGTCGGAAGTTCAAATCTTCTCGCCCCGATTGATTTTAAGCAATGTTCTATCGTTCGGTATGGAGGGCTGGCCGGGAGTTGCCATGTAGGGTTTAGCAGCGAGCGCTCAAGTTGGGTGCTGGTGCATATTGTTGAGTACGTTTAGATAGAATGCCCCAAAATTACCGAGCGTCGCGATGATGAGTTGAAAGGTTGGAGAATGGGGGGGGGACTTCGGCTTTTTGTACGATGCCTGATAGGTGGGACATTCTCTGTTGTGCTGCTCTCCATGGGTTGCCAGCATAGCCCCCATACCACGCGTGGTATGGGGGCTACAAAGGATATGTCTACTAACAAGGTAGAACATGCTGGAGTGTATCATGAAGTAAAGCAAGGGCAAACCTTGTGGAGTATTGCTCGAGCTTATGGAGTTGATGTGCGAACTCTGGCCCGAGTGAATCAAGTTGCTGATACAACTGTTTTGTATACGGGACAAAAGCTCTACGTACCTGGAGCAACACAGCAACGTGAGATTGTCCGTCGCTGCCCATGTGGGACAGAAACTGTTAAGTCATCCTCTAGCGTCAAAACTCTCTCGGAGATTCTGCGCCCTGCAGAAGGGACATCTACGGCTAAAACCGCTCACACTGTAGTCACTGCTAAGGAAACAGCCCTGGAGAGGGTAGTGCTGATTTGGCCTGTTCAAGGCGAGATTTCTCGCGGTTTCGAACAAAATGCCACGCGTCGGCATGATGGGATTGATATCGTCGCTGCTAGAGGCACTTCGATACAAGCCGCGGCGGATGGAGAGGTCATTTTTAGTGGCTGGGGGCCTGGTGGGTATGGACGTATTGTTATCTTGCAGCATCAGGCAGAGGTCGTCACAATTTACGCGCATAATCATGACAATCTAGTACAGCTTGGTCAACGTGTGCGACAAGGAGAACCTATTGCTACTGTAGGGCAGAGCGGGCGAGCTACAGGTAATCATCTCCATTTCGAAGTCCGGCATAAAGCTGTTCCTATCCCTCCTTATAAACTCCTTCATAAATTCCTTACCTAGGACTAGGAATGTTGCTGCACTAGCTAAGGATTGCATCATGGGTAAGCACTTTTAAGCAGTTGATTTTCTTGTAGATTTTTATTGCGATCCATCCGAAACCTCTCTTGTGTGGGTTGCTGTGGAGGCAACGAAAGGAGTCCTAGATGGATCACGGACAACTGAGCATCGTGGCGGACAAGGGCCAATGGGTGTGTACTGACACACTGCTCAACACCTGTGGCAAAGCAGTGCAGTTGTGGCAGTGCCAGCGGTCCCTTACCCCGTTTCACTTGAGCGTGGCGTTGACGACACCCTGCGCGCGCCCGCGTGTCGCAACTTGGGCGGATGTCTACCACAGCCTCCATGCGTTATGTACCCCCACGGTTACTTCCAAAGCCATCTATAACCAATGGGTTGAGCCCCACGTGGCAGCGTTCATGAGCACGATGGCCTCTCATCTCAGGGGCACACGCATGGCGCTAGGGCAGGGGGAAACGTCCCCGCGCCGCCTCCGACTACTCATCCTTTGGAACTGCCGGACGCCGGCGGTGAGTTCCTTAGTGACCGATCTCCCCGCAACAGGCTCTGTCGGGTCTAAACATAGCGCTGGCAAGGGGCATTACTGGGTTAAGCATAGACATCCTACGCGAATCGACATGCCTTCGACACACCCATTCTGTCCTCATCGAGGGGCTGAAGGGGGGGGCCATGTCCACCACAGCGCTGAAGAGTTTGCTAGCCTATAAACCCTAACGCCTCGCGGAGGTGTCCAGGTTCACGCGCTAGGTCGCCATGCGTGCCGTTCCTGTCAGCGGTGGGATGACCCATGACCTGAAGACTGGGGGTGTCGCAGGACTCTATGCCATGCTGGAAGCAGCTATCATGTCTCTGGCGTGTCAGGCCCAATGCGCGTATTCCAAACGTGATTATCCAACGGAGCGCTTGCAGTTGGGCCTCGCTCCTCTATTGGAGAGCAAGAGCCTGAGCGCACTTGCGGCAGCTTAAGTACTTACCTACGAGGATTGCATACATGATTGAGGCCCTGGCAGCAAAGATTCGTGATATAAAAGATTTTCCCAAAAAAGGGATTGTGTTTAAGGACATTACTCCACTTTTGGGCGATCCGCAGACTTTTAACATGACCATTAATTTGTTGGCAGACCGGTATATCGGACGTCATATAGATCGGGTTGTCGGGGTCGAAGCTCGTGGCTTCATTCTTGGAGCTGCGCTAGCCTACAAGCTGAACGCCGGCCTTATTCTCATACGTAAGCCCGGCAAGCTCCCCGCTGAAACGCTGAAGGCAGCCTATGCGCTGGAGTATGGAGTTGACACCCTCGAAGTACATTGCGATGCATTAGTTCCAGGTTCGCAAGTAGTCCTCGTTGACGATGTTATTGCCACTGGCGGTACAATTTGTGCTGCGATAGATCTGGTTCGGAAGATGCAGTGTGATATTGTTGAAGTAGCTTTCCTTATAGAATTAAGTGCTCTGGCTGGGCGTAAGCGCTTGCAAGGTTATAATGTGTTCTCACTATTGCAGTATTAAGTGGTTTTTCAATCTCTTGGATCAGATTCCTCGAAGCTTGCTTCGGCTTTTTCAGCGGTGTTATTGTCGCTGGCATGAGCGACTATCGGCATAAAAGGCACAACGTCTCGTCCTTGATTTACCATATGGTGTGTCCGGCGAAGTATCGACGGGTCATCTTTGACGCAGAAGTCGATGCCGTGCTCAAAGACATCTGCTGAGACATCGCCAAACGGTATGTAATAGTCTTTTTAGAGATTGGTACCGACAAAGATCATGTCCATTTTCTGGTGCAATCGGTGCCGAGTTCTAGTCCGACCAAGATGGTCAAGATCATCAAAAGTCTCACGGCCCGTGAGATCTTTCAGCGCGTCCCGACTGTCAAAAAGCGTCTGTGGGGGGGGCGAGTTGTGGTCCAAAGGCTCTTTCATCAGTACCGTAGGCCGCCAGGGGAATGAAGAAGTCATGCGCCACTATGTGCGGCAGCAGGGCAGTGAAAAAGGCTATACGCGACTGCATCGCCAAGACGTCCAGTTGGGGTTGTTCTAAGATGCGCATGCAGGCCATACACAAGAGACACGAGCCTCCACCCCGCCAAACTGGCGGGGCCATGGCTGTACGCAAGCGGGGGTTTGATACCTCGCAGCTTGCTGCGGGGTAATTCAAGCGTATAAGGATTTCCTTTTTTGAGCCTCCCCTCTTCTGCCGGTTCCGCCATGGGGAAGCGAGGGGTAGCGAGGGTCCGATGAAGGGGCATACCCGGGTGGATCTGAGGACAAGGACGTGGTACAGACATGTGCTATGGCAACCACAATCCAGCGGGTCGACAAAGACACCTTCAAGCAGAGCTTCCGCGATCACTGGGAGGCCTTCACGCAGCACCAGCCGCGTTACCAGGACCGTCCTGTGCAGGCGGTCATTGACAAGATGCTCGGCTGTGGCACTCCAGAGTCGGGCTATACCACCTAGCTGTGCCCGCACTGCCTGGAAGAGAAACGGGTGGCGTTCAGCTGCAAGAGTAGCTTCTGTCTCTCCTGCTGCAAAGTGTACATCGACGAATGGGTGTCTCACATTGGTCGGACGCTCTAC
>Ga0075418_10005370_pt1 | contig 14508 bp, 15 predicted proteins | sample SoiMetdeltSBSDD2_FD_81776 | JGI IMG/M metagenome (GOLD analysis project Ga0075418, IMG submission 81776) | Bulk soil microbial communities from a Populus tree surrounding site in Tennessee, USA - Soil MetaG P. deltoides SBSDD2 | ecosystem: Environmental > Terrestrial > Soil > Tree plantation...
GGTAGGTAAAGCTATAAGCAATTCGTGCCTTATCTAGCCCTAAATGGAACCGTTAAGCCTTGTTAATACATTAGACGTAATTGGCAAGCTTAATGACTCAACTGTTGAAGTTAGTGGTGGAGACGGCGGAAGAAGAGAGCATCTGCAGTATAAGGACAATTTTACTATTTGCAGCAGTGTATCGAGATGATATCAATCGTGTGATCCTTCATAAATCAGGGCGTGCATTGCTCAATTAACCGAGACTACTGTTAGGCGTGTCTGTATATGTTTGTGTAACTTCTACTACTCTACCACGATTGATTTGGAGTGATGGTCAAAGAGTGTATGCTGCTGAGCCTCAGTTAGTTTCTCAAAATCCCTTAAATGATAAGAACAAACAATTTTGATGCTGTCTTTATATTTCTGTGGAAGTGATAGTTCATACTGCATTAGCTCTTCAATTTTCTCAAAACTGAAAAATGAGCCAGGGTCACCAAACCAAGTAACACCTTGTCTACCTTCCTTTTTTGCACGGGAGAGAAGACTCAATGCAAACTTCCACGTGCCACTGGTGTCTGCACCCTGGTATCCATGTTGAGCGTCAAGGACAAAGAGCGTTCCTTCATTCAGATATCTTTCGACATCAACACCACTCAATCGTAGGGTGTTCTTTACGTCATTAATGCTCTCATATTGAGTGCCTATAACGACAACTTCATTTTGGGGTAGAAGAGCCCTTGAGTATTGGGTATAAATTTCACGAAATGCTTCCATATCATTATAGACCAGCAGAGCATGACTCCCTGATTCAATAAGGTTTTTCTCCGTCGTTGTTTCCGCTATTTCTAGGGAGTTTCCATGCACTATCTTGTCGGAATAAGGATGATTATTATTGCTTTCATTTTGCTTTATTGATCTCATCTCTACTTTCTCCTACTCCTCTTCTCCTGCCGGTTCGTTGAACCATTTATGATTGATTCATCCTCCTTGTCCTTGCTATTATTAACTGTCAATCTTCATTTCTCCTCTTCTGATACTCCTGTAATATTCAAAATCTTGTTAGTCAACTCTCTAATACCAATGGGCTTTTGAACAAATCCATCAACTCGTGTAGAAGGAAATACTTTAGAAAATTCATTGTCTCTTATCTCAAAAGCAGTCATGAGGACAACCTTGACATTTGGATTAATCTCTTTAACCCTTTTTGCTAGTTGTATTCCAGTCAAACCTGGCATTCGGACATCTGACAGCACTAGACAGTAAGATTCTGCATTTGATTTTAAGCTTTGTAATGCTTCTTCGGAATTGGTAAACCCATCTACTAGAAATCCATTTTGTTGAAGACCTAGTTTGAGGACATGAACTATATCAGGCTCGTCGTCTACAACAAGAAGTCTAGTTTGCGGTTTGTCACCATTATTATTGTGACGTGCGTCTTGAGAAATAATAACATCAGCACTACTAGCACTATTATTTCTATAAAAATCCTCATTATTGCCTGACAAGAATTGGCCCACCTATGCTGCTAGTGGTACTGATGATACTTACAACACGAGTCATGCCTTTTGGAATAGTACCATCGATATCACAGTAGATAAGAGTTACTTCTCTGCATGCTCCTATCACTCTTTAGTCCCTCTAAGGAATCAATCCCAAATAGGATGTTATGGAGAGCTTGACATCCTATGCAGATTACAAACAGGCTTTTTGATATTAGGAAAAAAGGCGGCTTCATCCAAAGGCCGTTTGCAGAGTTTGCATTGATAGAATGCTATTGTAGTTCAACCTGCGGCTCTAAGAGCTTCTTCTCATTCTTCTTTTTCTCTTCCTCTTCTTTTTCTGCTTCTCTCTCTGTGCACCTAAATTGGGTGTTCTTCTAGTAATAGGTCTATCTGATTGTAGACTATGAGTTTAGTTGCTACTATAACTTCTTCCTTTTTATCGTCTTTTATAGGAATAACATGCTTCCATCTCAGGTAGTCCCAAGCACCTACCCTAATGCCAGAGGAACGCATTGTATAGACAAGAGGCTTAATCCTGCGGTCGGGATATTCTACTAGCCTGCGTATCACCTCTACTCTAGGAGCTCTATCATTGGAAGAATGACTCTTTACTCTTGGTAAGCGCCTGGAGAGTCTCTCTTCCAGTTTAGGGTTGTTATATTATTCATCTCGCAAAATAATTTTATGGGCAGAAAAAACTTCATGAGAGTGCCTGCAGCAAGCTCCTTCTTTATTAGAACACATTGCTTGTGGAAATCCAAGAAGCGCGGTTATTGTTTTCATTACTCTCATTACAATCCTTGCATTTTCTTCAGCAAATCTTGCTTCAATTGTGTAAACTCTCCCTCAGAAACGATGCCTAGTTCTTTGAGTGCAGCTAGCTTCGCTAATTCATCGGCTATTGATATCTGCTGGTTAACGATGGTGGTAGCAGACTGTGCTGCTGCTTTCTTGGCTCCATCTATCCCTTCCCTGATAATTGTAAAAAGCTCTTCTCCCTTACCTTTTGGCAAAGCGTCAATTTGCCCATCTTCTCCTCGTCCCCAAGCAACCAGCCCACTATTCCTGCTAACTCGGCTCATTTCACTCAGACCTGGCGCCCTGATTAGAATTGTAGAGGAGAAAATACCTTTTTCTAGTTTGACACTGGTCATTTTGTCGTATGGGATATCCTCGATATTTTCGCGCATTCCCAGCATTGTCGGGTTTCTGATTATTATACGCTTGTCAGTTGCAAAAACTATGTTAGGTGTAGCCAGTGCAGAGCCGCCTGGTTTCATCCTAGATTGTTTGGCAACAAACCTGACTTTTTCATCTTGATCAAGCCGGTTGGCAATTTTACGAATTTCCTCTAGTTCCTCTTTGTCAGTTATATCCGTGATAAAATGCACTATGGATTCGTCTTTTTTTCCAAAGTGAAAAGGCATGTAACTTAGGAACTAAGATGGTATATAACCTAATTTTCTTGAATCATAGATCTTGGAACCAAAACTCGTCGACTACTTCTTTTGCTTTCTCATCTTCTACTGATAGTTTTGGGGGAATGTGGTCTATATTCGTGCTTTCGTAGTAGAGCAGTAGCCTGCACAACAGTTAATGGTCTTCTCATTTACCATGTCTTACTATTTTTATTTGCAAGAGATTTCCAATCCGCCTTAATAGCAGGTTTTCCCTTTAGTCTTTGAATGTAATTATATGCAGATAGTGCTGCAATAGCTCCCTGACCTGCAGAAATTATAGCTTGTTTGTAGGGTACGTCTGTAACGTCACCTGCTGCAAATATCCCTTTAGCAGAAGTACCGCAATGTTTGTCAACAATTATTTCTTTGTTGTCATTTAATTTAACTACATCTTTGACAATATCTGTCCTTGCAACATATCCCATTTCCACAAATATTCCGTCGACATCCAACTTTGATTCAGATTTGGTTTTGGAATTATAGAGAGATAGAGATTCAACCTTTGAATTACCATTAATCGATTTCACAATAGAATTGGAAATGAAAGAAATCTTATGGTTATTATCTTTATTTTGTAATAAGTCAATCGACTCTTCTGAACCTACTGGTTTATCCGTACTATGTATTATGTAGAGTTGTGATGCTAGCTCCTTGAGATACAACGCTGCTTCCAAAGCTGGGTCACCAGGACCAACAATTCCAACTTTTTTGTTTTTGAAAAAAGGACCGTCACAAACAGCACAATATGAAACTCCTCTGCCATTTAACTCCTTTTCACCTTTCACATTCAAGTCTCTTGGAGTTTTGCCAAATGCAAGAATCAGAACATAGCCAGAATATTCCTTGTCTTTGTTATTCGTTTTTATCATAAAGCCACCGCCCTCATGATGTGTTATAGAGAGTACCTCCTCATATGCAAATTCAGCTCCAAAATTTCTTGCTTGCTGTTCAAACTTTTGCATAAGTTCAAAACCGCCTATGTGCTCAAAAGGAGGATAGTTTTCTATGGCGTTTGTAAGAAGTGCTTGTCCTCCAATATCTTTTGTAATTACTAAAGTCTTGAGACTTTGACGGCTAGCATACATTGCAGCAGTCAGTCCTGCTGATGCTCCACCAACAACTAGTACATCATATGACAATTGTAATCAATTATTCATTGCCGAATCCTGCATTAAATCTTCTTCTCTCTTAATACGGCGTGACTTTGTCACTGTGAGAATTTTTTGCAATATAAACCCTGCCGCAAATAATTAATCAAGATATATAGTCACTAGTGTCTGAAAAAAGAAAGAGAAGGAGGAATAAAATATATTTAAAAATTAACCCATAAAAAGATAGAAAAAGAGTGAAACTACAAAGAGGGAAAAAGGGTGGGACTAGTCCTTTCTATTCTGTGCTGAACGAGTGGCCACATGAGCAGCTCTTTGTCACATTGGGATTGTTGATCTTAAAACCTGAGCCCATCAGGCTCTCAATGTAGTCAATGTTTGCGTCTCTAAGATACCTCTGGCTGTAGCTGTCAAGCAACAGCTTTACTCCGTTCTGATCAATGATCCTATCATCCTCGTCAGGCTTTTCTTCAAACCCCATTCCATATGACAGGCCTGCGCATCCTCCACCTGAGACGTAGACTCTTAGGTAAAGGTTCGAGTTTCCTTCCTGCTTCATGAATTCGGCAACTTTCTCAGCTGCCTTTGGGGTTATCGTTACTACTTGACTTTGCTGAGCACTTTCCATAACCTATTCCGGGCTATTTTAGTATAATAAGTTTTTCCTTCCTCATTGCTTAGCTTCTGCAGTTGCTTCTACTTTCGGCTGTTGTTGTTGTTGCTCATCTTTCTTTTGTTCGGCAGGAGCCTGGTAACTCTCTATGAACTTAACATTCTTGATTGTAGGAACAAACTTGAAAATATCATTTGCAACCGCTCGTTTTACTATTTGCAAGCCTTCGGCGAGGTATGTATCTTCTGGAAGCTGGATCTCCAAACTAGGAACCGCCAAATTGACCTGGAGTTTAGTTTCGTCAACGCCCATCCTTCTCTTAACTAGAGCACTTACCTTTTCGTCGTCAGAATCGAGCTTTTTCAATACATTTGCATCATACAACAGCGTCTTGCCTGCAAATCTGTGGTTAAAATCGACTTGTATCCTGCCTGAGCCAACATACCTCACTATGCCCCGCCTGTTCTCGATTTCAATTTCGTCGCCAACTCCAACCTCGTCTGCCTTGTCGCCAAGCTTACGCTGAGGAATCATCCTGATCTTGCTATCATCTCTTTTCCCAAAGCCTTTTTCTGGCTGCACTTCGATGTTAAGCTTGTCGCCAACATTGGCATTAGATAGAGCTTCATCTAATCCTTTCAGGACCCAGCTTTCGCCAATGGACACAATCCTTGGCTCATACTTGTGGGTTGGATCATAAAAGTTGGTTTTCTTAGCTTCTTCCTCTCGGGTTGTATCGAAAACGTCGTTAGTATCTTTAACCCTAGCAGTATAATCCACCAATATTAGAGAACCCTTTTCTAAAGGCATAGAAATGCGCTTCTGTTTTACCTTATATTAATCTTCATAGATTATAAAAAATGTGAGAATGTCGTTCAACCAAGTGCCTTTAGTCTATCCATTGTCACAGATGCAGCTTCAGCATTTGTCTTGATACCAAGCATGTTCATCGCAGAGGCAATAGACGATATGGTCCTCATAACATGGTAGCGACCGACCTCACCTATCGAGCCAATCCGGAACACCTTGCCCTTCAGGTCACCAAAGCCGCCTGCCACCAATACCTTGAACTCATTTGACAATAGGCCACGGAATTTCTTATCGTCCATCCCCTGCAGGTAGTTGACTGCAATTATCATGTTGCTCCTTGCATCTGACTTGGCAAAGGGCGTTAAGCCAAGAGAGCCCAAGCCGGCGTAGAAAGCATCTGCACATATCTTGTGGCGCCTTATTCTATTCTCTAGACCCTCTTCGATTACAATGTCAAGCGCTTCTCTGAAGGCGTAATAAAGCGGCAGCGCAGGTGTAAAGGGGGTTTCGTAATGCTCTTCATAGTACTTGAAATAACGCTTCAAATTCAGATACTGTGTAGGAGGCGGATTCTCTTGCATGTATTTTTTTGCGCGCTTGTTTATCGAAATTGGAGCGACACCTGGCGGCGCCGCCAGAGCTTTTTGCGAGGCAGTCACACAAATGTCAATATTCCATTTATCTACTGGTAACTCGTCACCTCCGAGTATTGAAACAGCGTCAGCAATAAAGTACGCACCTTTTCTTGCCGCAAGTTCACCCAGCTTGTCCATGTATCTTATTGTAGTTCCAGTAGATGTTTCGTTATAAACTGCATAAATGGCCTTAATGTCTTTGTGCTTTTCAAATGCTTCCTCGAACTTGTCGTAAGGCGGGTTCTCTCCAGGCGGCGAGCTTATCCTAATCGCTTCGCCGCCCCAGCTGTCAATAAGGTCAGCAAGCCTCGTGCTGAACTCACCATTGACTGGGATTACTGCCTTGTCGCCTTTCCTAATAAGGTTAACAACAGACGCTTCGACAGCACCGGTGCCTGAAGTACTAAGAAGCACAATGTCACTTGAAGTCTGGAATACCTTCTGGGTTTTTTCAACTATCGTTTTGTATAATATGCGAAAGTCATCGCTCCTGTGGTTTATCATAGGCGCAAGCATTGCGTTCATGACTCTATTCGGTACATTCGTTGGACCGGGGAGCATCACTAGGTATTCCATATAGTCTCAAAAAGAGCGGGAGAGCCAGCCATATTTAAATCAAATTACAATGATTTCTGCCTCATAACGCTTTATAAAACTAGGAGACTGTAAATCTTCGAGTTGTCAGTGAAGGAGCGCCGTTATATCATTTTGCAGCATGCCCTGAAAGCAGAGGGCTGCCATGTAGTTGCAGCATTTGAGCCAGAAAACGTATTCTATCTCACAGGGTTTTGGGGTGAAGCCATTGCAGTATGCATGGACAATGGCACAACAAAGTTGATCACACCGAAATTAGAATATTCAAGGGCCGAAAAGACTTCAATAGATTGTGAAGTATTTGCCAGTGAAAGGGGAGGTGAACTTATTTCCACATTTGTTTCACAAGTAAAAGGTAGAAGAGTATGCAGCGACTGCAGCGATTACTCTACTATCGAGTCGATCCGCAAACACGGCGGCGACATTTTGGTCAATACAGATCCATTCTTCCTGACACGCAGGATAAAGGACGAAGCAGAGATCAAAGTTATCTCAAAAGCTGCCCAGATACTGGATAAGCTGTATGAAATATGCAAAGAGGAGATGAAGGTAGGTCTGTCAGAACGCGATCTCCAGGCAAACATCATATACGAGGCTATGAAAATGGGTGCAAATCCTCCATCATACAAGTCTACACTAAATCCACTGATCATAGCAGGCGGGCCGAACAGCGCGCTGCCACATGCTGAAGTAACAGACAGAAAATTCCGCAAGGGGGATATGATAGTCGTCGACCTTACGCTCCGGCATGCAGGCTACATAGCTGACGCGACAAGGACATTTGTCCTTGGCTCTGCAACCAAAGAGATGAAGGAGGTGTATGACATAGTGCAAGAGGCACAAAAAATAGGCCTCAACAGGGCAAATGCAGGCATAACATGTGGCCAAGTTGATGCAGCATGCAGGAACTTGATAGCAGAGCGCGGATATGAGAAACTATTCATTCACTCAACCGGCCATGGAATAGGTCTTGACGTTCACGAGCCTCCATGGCTTAAGATGAAAAACGACGAAGAGCTCAGAGCAAACATGGCTGTGACGGTCGAGCCGGGCATATATATGGAGAATAAATTCGGCGTGAGGATAGAGGACAGCATAATCGTAAATAATGGAAAGTCGCAGGTGCTCAATAGGTTCACAAAAGATCTTCTTGTTCTAAGATAAAATAAAAAAGTTAGCACGACTGAACAATGGATGAGGGTCAGGATCATCATCATTCTTGCCACCTTGGCGATCTTTGCCAGTCACTAAAACTGATCACACAGCACCAAAGATCATTTGCACAATTCATGACCTCAAGACGAAAAAGTGTTTTTGACCCAAATTTTCATTTATATCGAGTCTGATCTCATACAGTGGACAGGATGCAGGATTTGAGATCGCTAGTATGGCAAGACAATGGTTCGGGAATTTGTGGCAAAGGCTGCAACGATATTCTAGTTAGGAGCATAAGAAGAAGTAGGAAGTAGTATGGCGGCAAAGCTAATCATTCCAAAAATTCCATGTGGTTACTGTTATTGTGATACCATCATTTGCTACGACTTTTTGCTGTTAATTCAGCCACAATCTCTAGCAGCCTTCTTGCAACTTGTGCTTTGCTCTCCAGAGGTAAATGAACAATATTTTCGTTCCTGTCAACAATAAACACTTCGTTTTTATCAGAGCCGGGTTCTGAACCTTTTCTGCCAAGGTCGTTTGCAACAATAATATCGGCATCACACACCTTCAGTTTTCTATATGCCTTTTCTATAAGGACAGAGTCTGATACACAGTAGTCTGCCTTGAATGCAACGAGGAATGTGTCCTTGCTTTTATTTTTCACTTCATCAATTATTTTCCTTGTAGCAACAAGCGACAGTTCCACCTTACCTAGCTTTGTGTCGATCTTTTTCTCTGATTTTTTTGTAGGCGTAAAGTCTGCAACAGCAGCAGCCATTATAGCAATGTCGTGCTTCTTGGATGATAACTCAGAAACAACCGCCTTATACATTTCTTCACCTGTATTTACGCGCAATATTTTGTCACTTGCTGGGTTTGAGGTTCCATGACCATACACTAGAGTCACAGTTGCGCCCATCCGCTGTGCCTCCTGTGCTATGGCAATACCCATCCTGCCAGAGCTTAGGTTAGTCATAATCCGTATTGGGTCAATATATTCAATGGTACTTCCAGCCGTGACAAGCACCCTCTTGCCTGACAACCGTGCCCTGTTGGAAAGGACCGAAATTGTAGCATTTAGCACATCCTCCGGGTCAGCCACTTTTGCCTTGCCTCCTTCCATCTTGGGTTGAATGAATACCATCTTCTCTCTCAGTTTGCTAACATTTTGCTGGACAAATATGTTCTCATACATGGCCTCATGCATTGCAGGAGCTACTATTATCGGGATCTTGCTGCCGAGTGCAACGCTAAGAACTGATGTAACAGGTGTATCATCTATTCCCGCTACTACCTTGCCAAGGGTGTTGGCCGTACATGGATATACAATGATGAGGTCTGACATGCCATAGTTGGCTAGCATGATGTGCTCCAAGTTACTGGTCAACTTGCTGACTACATTATTGCCTGTGGCCCACTTCATTATTTCAGGATTGAGCAGCATTGATGCACTTGATTCTGTCATGACAGCATGAACATCTGCATCATGTCGCATCAATAGCCGTGCTAGGTCAATTGCACGGTAAGCTGCAACACTTCCTGTGATGCAAAGTATTATTTTCTTACCTTCAAGCTCGCTTCCTTCTGTTCCACGTATGTCCTTTGAAGGGTGAACTCCTCTTTTTGTTCTCATATTCTTCTTTCATTCTTCCACTCGTCCAGCTCTTTTGCATCCATGTGGAATGTGTTCGCTTCCTCTGGAAACATGCCGGTCTTGATGTCATGGTTATAGTTTGACACTGCATCAAATATCTCCTTGCTAAGTTCTGCATATCTTTTTACAAATTTCGGTCGGATGTCTTGATAAATGCCTAACATGTCATGCAGGACAAGGACCTGACCATCACAGCTGGGGCCTGAGCCTATGCCTATCGTTGGAATTGACACGCTCTTTGTTATTGCATCTACTGCCTCACTTGCAACCATCTCAAGAACAATGCTAAAGACGCCTGCCTTCTCCAGAACACTGGCGTCTTCAATTAGTTTGATTGCTCCTTCTTTTGTCCTGCCCTGCAATTTATAACCTTCCCATAGAGATGATGTCTGAGGCCTGAGCCCAATGTGACCCATGACAGGTATCCCTGCAACTACTATTGCCTTTATTGTATCTATAATTTCAGAACCTCCTTCAAGCTTGACTGCATCGCAGCCAGCCTTTATCAGCTGGACTGCATTTTCAACTGCCACACTTGGACCTACTTGATAAGAACCAAAGGGCATGTCACCAATTATCATTGCGCGCTTGGTTCCCCTTGCCACTGCACCACAAAATATCATCATCTCTTGCATACCCACAGGCACTGTGTTTGCATGGCCCAATACCACCATTCCTGCGCTATCGCCTACAAGCAAAATGTCAATCCCTGCGCTATCACATATTCTTGCAGTAGAGTACTCGTATGCTGTAAGAACAGAGATTTTTTCTTTTCCTTTCTTGGCTAATATATCACCTACATTGAGTTTTGTCCTGCCCTGCAATTATTAGGCTTCACCTTTTATGATCTTGAGTGATTCTTGGAGGTTTTTACTGTTGTCATAATTATCCGTAATTTTTTTTAATGACATGGTACCCCTGAGCCTACGTGCGGCTTCTACCAGTGCTGGCATAGCCCTTACCACATTATCAACAATAGTGATATTTGCAGCCCTAGATGTTCTCGACAATGGATTGAGATCGATTGTAATCACCGTCTTGTTCATTCTTATGAGCGCCTCTGTTCTATCACCATCCTCAAGTGGAACTAACACGGTATCAGCTGCGTAGATGCCATCAGGGTCAACTCGCCTGCGCTCACTTTGGAGCTCTGGAATTCTTGCTGATGCTTTTGAGCCTACTCCCAACACCCTTTTTGCACCATGCAGCTCAAGCTCTGCTTTGATCGCCATCTCGCGCTTCTCCGTTCTATAAAAGATGTTGACCTCAATACTCGCTCCTACCACTTTCGCAAGTTCCACCACTCTATTTGCGCATAGGGCAGCAGTGTTGCCGTTTACAGATATGACGGGCCGGCTTGAGAGCAACAGCATTGCTGCCGCCGCCTTAATCGCCCGTTGGGCAGTCTCTGTGGTGCGCTCGCCAAGCAGATAATCATATGCCTCGCCCCGTCCATGGGCAATTAGACCCTCAGGTACTACCAGGCCTCGTCTAAAGCCATCGACCAGCATTTCACGGATGTAAAGAGATCTGGCTCGAGGATGGTCTGATGGTATAGCAAAGTGGTTTATGTGCAATTTTAGAGCATTCTTGCCCCCGCCATGTCTATATCACAGATAATAAGTGTGCCAGCAAATTCTCTGAGGGCACTTGCCGCCTCATCTACTTTATCATGTGAAACGATGGTGAAAACAGTCTGACCAAAGAGTGCAACGCTTGATTCAATTCCCCTTGTCCTGAGAGCTGCAATTGGTCCTTTGCATCTGCCCTCTGTGAGGTTCAACATCTCTGCAAATCTATGTGACATTTTGAGAAAGTCGTCAAGGCTTCTTGACTCCAATAGCTTGCTTAGCATGATGCCTCCAAGGCCATCTATTTCGTTTATGCGGTTTGTGAGAAATGATTTGGTCAAAATGGGAGCAAGGCAGAGGACTAACGCCTTGTAATTCTTATCTAGATTGATCTTGCTAACAGAACCCATACCCGGTGCCCCAACACTTGTTCGCATCTCAAAGCCTCCGGCAAATTCTGCAATTACCGTGCCTAGGCCTGTATTGCAGACAATCTCTGCATGGTGCGCAATTTGTGCTGCTTCAGTTCTACTGAGACCTATATCAAGTGCTTGATTGAGCGTATATGAGAGACTGAGGGCTGCCGCACCACTTGAGCCAAGACCAAAGCCAATTGGGATTTCAACATCATGGTGGGCACTTATAAAGTAAGGTCTATCTGCGAGCCTAAGATATTCTTCAATAACCCATTTCGAAACTTCTGCACTGCGACTTTTAATGCCGTTGATCCATATTTGATACTCCGGTTTTGCACTCTCGTAGATATATGCTGATGTTGTAATGCCTCTATTGATAGAGAATCCGGCCCCTTTAGAACCCTTGTGCAGGAAATGGAAACAAGACGTATCATGGGGCACCTCGAAAAAGCCTGTTATGTGACCTGGGCTGAATGCTTTGGCTATAGCGATAGGCTCCCCGACCAGCTCTGTTGCCATATGGGTATTTATAAAACTTCGAAAATATAAAAATAATGTTTAATTAGTTTAAATGAATTTAAACATATAACATGGTGGTCCGGTATGCAAGGCGCTTACAGCAAATAGGCAGCAGCATCTTGGTATCACTGCCAAGCCTATGGATCAAGAGCAATAATCTAAAGAAAGGAAGCATCGTACCAGTACACATCAACCATGACAACTCTATATCGATATTTTCTTCAGAAGACGACATGGCAGACAAGGTAAAGGAATTGACGATTCCATATCCTTCGGTGTCTATGGACACGCTCGTTAACCAAGTGTACGGCGGATACCTGCTTGGGTACGACATGATCCGGATCAAGGCCAGCTCGCAGATTTCATTTGAAGACGCTGATAGGATTAAGAAGGCTATGCGAAAGCTGGTCGGCTTAGAAATAGTCGATGAAGATGGCTTCCATATATCTGCTCAATTTCTACTTGATGCAGATACGCTTGATGCTGAAAAGATACTGCGTCGTATGAGTGCAATAGTTGCAGGCATGTACCGAGACATGCTTGAGGCCATAAAGCTAAAACAGAATAGTAGTATCCGCAAAGTGATAAGCGGTAGGGACGACGAAGTGGACCGACAATATTTTTTGCTTGTCAGGCTGATCCGAAGCGCTACCATGGATCAAAAACTAGCGGGCAAGCTCAACTTGAGCAATATTGACATCCTTGACTATAGGATCGCAGCCCACCTTCTTGAGAGCGCGGGAGACTATATCGTTGATCTTGCAAATGCGATAGATCTTTCGCGCATCAAAGCCGTCGACAAGATAGTCGAGGCTGGAGTACTTGTAGAAAAGATGCATGAAAAGTCAGTTGCTGCATTTGTAAACAAAAATAGATCAGAATCAAATGCTGTAGTCAAGATGTACGATAATTTTATGGAAATCATAAATTCTATCAAGAGCAGCGTAGATTCAAAGAATGTGGACTCCACAGTTACAGTACTGAATCTCATATACTCGATGGACAAGATAGCGCGCTGCTGGGTCGATGTTGCCGATCTGGTTAAGCCTATGCATCTCACTGCCCCTCTCAAAAATGCATAATTACTGAACTTGGGTATTTTGGCCATGGCTGGTCATAATAGCATTGAGAATGTTCTGATATTGCAAGGCGGAGGATCGCTTGGGGCCTTTGGTTGCGGAGTGTTTAAGGCTCTTGCAGAAAGCAGTGTCAAGTTAGACATCCTCGCTGGCACATCAATAGGGGGAATAAATGCTGCAATTGTTGCTGGCAGCAAGGATAAACAGCCTGAATTTGCACTTGAACAATTCTGGCTCGAGCTTGCGGAAAATTCAATTGATCTTGTGCCGCAGCCTCTAATGTCGTCAATTCCTCTTGCTTCCTCCGTCAATGAGTCAGAAAGTTACTACAGCAGTAACCACACGCGGGCAAGCTTATCACTCAGGCAAGCATTGTCCTTCTACAGCGCAGCGTTATATGGCAATAGAATGATGTATTTGCCACGGTGGAGGCCCGAGTATGCGATAAAAGATCCAAAATATTTTCGACCCCATGAGTGGACATACATTTACGATCACTCTCCTCTTGCTTCGACCCTTGAAAAATACATCAACTATGACAAGTTGAGGCCTGGAGGAAATCCAAACACTCGTCTGATAATAACTGCGGTAAACGTGCTGACTGCAGAGCCAATGACATTTGACAGCGCACATCAACAGATAACGGCCAAGCATCTGCTAGGCACTTCCGGATATCCTCTCTATGGCTTCCCCTGGGTTGAGGTCGAAAAAGGAATGTATGTATGGGATGGAAGTCTCCTGAGTAACACACCTTTAAGAGAAGCAATAGATGCATCTCCGGTTATAGACAAACAAGTCATTATCGTTGAAAACTATCCGAAAAAGATTGAAAGGTTGCCGCAGAATCTGCCTGAAGTATTGCACAGGGCAAGAGATATTATGTTCAGCGATAAGACTGCTCACAACATCAAGCTGTCAAAAGTGATAACGCGACACCTAGAATTCATTGAGGAATTGTACAAGATAATTGAAAAGAATGTCGATCCAAGCAAAATAGACAGGCAAGAGCTTGACAACATTCACAAGAAGTACAAGAGGATGATGAAAGAGCATGGAGCAGAGATAAAGAAAATAGTCTACATTACAAGGGAAGAGCAATTCCCTTATCTATGTGAGAATACCGACTTTACGGAGGTAGGGATAAAAAACCTCATAAAAGAAGGTGAATCAAAGACAAAACAGGCATTGAGGAAAATAGGCCTCTAGAAGGAAAGCCCATCGTAATCTATTTTCACCTCAAACGACTGATAGCCTGCTGCCTTGACATGCGATGCTATTTTGGTGCTCTCCTGCTTGCTCGCTGCGAGAGCAATAACCGCACCTCCTCCACCTGCTCCAGTTATCTTAGCTCCCATGGCACCGGCTTTGCTGCATATCTCTATTATATCATGTACCTTATGGTGAGA